>Ga0182030_10011455_pt1 | contig 17900 bp, 14 predicted proteins | sample 812S3MmetaG_FD_121299 | JGI IMG/M metagenome (GOLD analysis project Ga0182030, IMG submission 121299) | Permafrost microbial communities from Stordalen Mire, Sweden - 812S3M metaG (Illumina Assembly) | ecosystem: Environmental > Terrestrial > Soil > Wetlands > Permafrost | place: Sweden...
CTCACCTCGTCCGAGGAGTGGCAGCGCCACCTCGACGTCCAGAGCCGGTTCCACCGCTACAGCTTCGGGAACGTCCTCCTCATCGCGGCCCAGTGCCACGAGGCGACCCGGGTCGCCGGCTTCAACGCCTGGCGGAAGATGAACCGCTCCGTTCGCAAGGGGGAGAAGGCCATCTGGATACTCGCCCCGATGGTCTACAAGAACGCTGACGCCGAAGGCGGGCAGGATGACAAGGTAATCCGAGGCTTCAAGTTCGTCCCAGTGTTCGACGTTGCCCAGACCGACGGCGAAGAGCTTCCGACCGTCTGCTCACGGCTTGATGGTGACGATCCCATCGGCGCTTACGACATCCTCTTCGAGGTCGCACGGAGCATCGGGTTCACGGTTGTGCCCCACGAATTCGACGGCACCACCAACGGCGACTGCTCACACAGCGAGCGCCGCATCCGGATCGAAATCCGGAACACTCCGGCCCAACAGGTCAAGACCTTGGCTCACGAGATCGCTCACGCCCTGCTCCACGAGAAGTTCGAGTCCCGGGCACTTGCCGAGCTTGAGGCTGAGTCCGTGGCATACGTGGTCTGCCAGTCGATCGGGATCGACTCCGGCGACTACTCCTTCGGATACGTCGCAACGTGGGCCGGTGGCGGCGAGCAGGCCATAGCCGGGATCAAGGCATCCGGCGAGCGTATCCAGAAGACAGCAGCGACGATTCTGCGGGCTTTCGAGCCCGCAACCGAGGAGGTGGCAGCGTAAGCAGCCCCCTCCAGGGGCTCGTTTCACGAGGAGCTGACGTCGCGAACTTCGCCAAGGGGCAGACCCTTCCGCTGTTCCCACACCTCGGCGTAGCTGAATACCTCTTCCGTCGCTTTCGTCATAGCTCCGAGCAGTTCTTCGAGCGCACTGAGCGGGATGTGCTCTGGGGGGAGCGGGATCGTGATGTTGAACGTGTCGGTGGCTTGCCCGGCAGCGTCCCGCTCGAGTCGCACTGCCGCATAGACGTGAGCTGGCGAGAAGTGGATCCATCCCGACGTCGCTCGGTAGACCGCAGCAATCCAGGGGTGAAACTCCTGGGCATGGTGGAGAAGCCGCGCATCGGTCAGCAGCTTGCCATCGCTGTCGCGCAAGCTACGAAACTCGCCGCCCAGAACCAAGTGCCGCGCGACGTCGGTTGAGCTTGGCGCTCGACACATATAGGAGAGTCGAACCAGGTTGTCGAGCTGCATCCGCAGGAGCGGAGCCGCCACGACGGGGTTCCACGTGTCGAAGGCGTCGATGAATCCGTCCACAAGGCTGTATGAACGGACCATGACGCCCGACAGGACAAGGTCGATCTCGTACAGGTCGCCACCGGAGGCCGCAAGGAACCGTCTCGACAGCTCTACGTGGTGCCAGCGGAGCACGTCAACGCGCTTCCTCCCCTTCGCCAGTTCAGCGGCATGGACGGCACCCGGCGAGCCGTCAGCGATCGGGCGATTCTCACGGTACGTCCTCGGTCCGGTCATGCCTCCCATGATGCCCTTGCCCTGTGACAAGCCAGGAACCAGGCTCATCGCAGGGAGACGTCGTCCATCCACGGTAAAATGGCGAACGCATGTTTGGGTTGAGGAGGAGACAGCGAGTGACGCCGGAACAGTCGACCGCGGCAGCTGAACCTGCCACGGAGCCGCCGACGCCCTCCGGGTATTTGGGTGATGCGCCGCTCGACGACCCCGCCGCCGATCTCCTCCGGCGCAGGCCGTTTGCCCACCGAATTGCCGACACGATCGCATCGAGAACCGATCCCACGAGCGTCGTCGTAGGCATCTACGGGCAGTGGGGTGAAGGCAAGACCACGGTCCTCAACTTCATCGAGCAGCGGTTGGCGGACTCTGAAGGCATCGAGTGTGTCCGCTTCAACCCGTGGCTCTATCAGGGCGAGTCGCAGTTGCTCCTCTCGTTCTTCGAGTCTCTGGCGTCTGCCGTGGGCCGGACGCTGAAGACGAGGAAGGAGGAGATGGGGACGTGGCTCCGTACCCTCGGCACCGCTCTTGGAACGGTGTCGGTGGGGATCGGCATTGTCAATGCGACGCCAGGGGCGGCGCTCCAGAGCCTTGGCGAACGTTTGTCGTCCGTAGACATTCTGGAGAAGCGGCGCGAACTTGAAGCTCTTCTCGCCGAGTCCGGGACGCGTATCGTCATCATGATCGACGACATCGATCGGCTCGACGACAACGAGATTGCGACGGTCTTCAAGCTGGTGAAACTCGCCGCGGACTTTACCCATACCGCCTACGTGCTTGCGTTCGACCAGGAGGTCGTCACGAAGGCGCTCTCCAAGCGGTACGCCGACTCCGAGGGATCGGGGAGCAGCTTCATTGAGAAGATCGTCCAGGTCCCGATCGAGCTTCCAGGATCCGACGAAGGCGTCTTGCGGAGCATGACGCTGCAAGCGATGACTGACGCCTTACAGAGTGCTGGTGTCGAGCTTGCGGATGATGATGTCAACCGCTTTTCGCTGGTGTTTCAGCGACACCCCGCGCCACACATCGGGACTCCTCGGATGGTCAAGCGCATTGCCAACGCCATCGAGTTCGTCGTCCCGCTCCTCGTCGGCGAGGTCAACATCACCGACCTGCTTCTCGTGCAAACCATGAGCGTGCTCTTCCCGTCGGTCTACCGACGGATGCCCACGGTCAAGGACGCGCTCTTGGGGAAGCTCTTCGACTACCCCCTCAACAACGTGCAAGACATAGTGAAAGAGCAGCTTGCTCCGCTCTTTGAGGGTCTCGGAGATGACGTTGGCGACGTCACCGGAGCGCTTCGCGAATTGTTTCCCCGCATCGAGCGTCTCTACTCGAATACGCACTGGGGAAATGAGTGGGTTGCTACCTGGCACGCCGCCCAACGCATATGTGCCCCGGACTACTTCGATCGGTTCTTCTCGTATGGCATCCCTGTTGGCGACCTGGCTGACGCCGATCTCCGTGCATTCCTCAGCCAGGCGGCGAGTCAAACCGACGACCAGGTCGCCGCGGGTCTCGTTGTGCTCTACGAGAAGGCCACTCCCCAACGCGTGATCGAGAAGCTTCGAAGGGTGGAGACGACCGTCGACGCTCCTACCGCTCGGGCAGTCGCTGTCGCCATCGCCGACACGAGCGACCGCCTCCCTGACCCACCCATGGGTCCGATGGCGAGCATCTCCAGTCCCTTCACCCAAGCGGCGATGCACATCGCCAACATCCTCCGGCAAGTGGGCGCTCAAGACCGGGAACCACTGCTGCGGACAATCATCGACACAAGTCCATCGCTGCCATTTGCCTCCGAAGTGCTGCGTTGGTCGCGCATCCTCAGTGGCGATGACGTTGCGCCAGACGCTCGTCCCTTGACTCCGACGGTGATCGCGGGGCTGGAGGATGCGCTCTCCATTCGCATCTCAGCCAGTGCAGCCGAAGCTCCCCTTTTTCACTCGATGACGAAGTATGCCCCGAGCCTCTACTACGACTGGCAACGCGGAGCCGGAGCCGCTGTCGTCGAGCAGCACCTCCAGACCGTCTGCACGGGCAACGTCCAGAACTGCCTTGCGCTCATTCGAGCATTCATGCCCACGGCCTGGAGCATGGAGACCGGGCTTCCGGTCGGCAGCCAGGTTGAGCGCAACACTTACGACTCCATCACCGGCCTCGTCCCAGCCACGGTGATCGTGGAGACGCTAGCGAGTGCCTTCTCAAGCACGGTTGCCGCAGAGCTTCCGGCCGACACTTCCGGCATGAATCAAGACGAACGGATCGCCGTGCGGTTCGTCCACATTCATCAGTTCGTCGAGAGTCAGACGACCCTCGCGCCTGACGAGGAGCAGCCTCCCGTCTCGTAGCGACGACACCGCTCATGAACCTGGTGCAGCTCGTGCAGGCGCTCGAGCTGCTCGCCCCTCGCCCGCTGTGGCGGGGGGCGACGTGGGTCTTCTGCGACCGCTGCGGGTGTCAGGTGGATGCCGACCTCATTCACCCTGACGGTCACCACTACGCCGAGGCCGGCGACTTCCTCTGCACCGACTGCTGGGACGCTCGGCCGTAGGGGCTCAGCGTCGTTCGACGTACTCCGAGAGTGCGGCCGTCAGGAGCAGGATGAGGCGAGCGTCTCGGTCGCTGAATAGCTCCGAGTCGACGTTCCCCTCGGGATGATGAGGGGCATTGGCGACGTCGCCGATCTCCTTCCACAGCGTGTCGAGCATCGCGCGGCGAATGTCGTTCTCCGGCCACCCCCGGTCGCTGGCAACGACATTCGCAAGCGGATTCTGCTTGCCGGTCGCCCCGAACTGTTTCTCCCACATGTTGAGGAGGCCCCGGCACTCCTGGATGCAGTCGCCGTACCGGCGCTCGTCGAGAGCCCGCTTCGCCTTGTCGAACTGGGAGGCTGCATTCGCGTGACCGGGAAGCGGGGGAGGAAACGTCAGCTCCAAGAGACGCAGGCGGTCATAACCAAGACCGGGCAGCACGTTCCGGACCCACGTCGCCTGTTCGATCTGCACCATGACGGGCGAGACCTGGCTGGTCCAGAACGGAAGCACCTGCGAGAACAAGCCGAACTGGAGGTTCCATGGGGTCGGCTCCGGCGTCTGTCCCGGTCCGAAACTGTTGTACGACTTCATCCCGGCGACGATCGGATCGAGACCGAGGTACAGGGTAAAGACGTCGGACCCCGCCGCCTGGCGGCGACGCTCGATGTCCTCCACCTCGGCGGGGCTCAGGTAGAAGCGCAGGTATTCCGTGTGGTCCGTGGTGCCGTGCGGCAGCGAGTGGGCGTGGAACCCGGTCACGAGCTGCTGGGAGATCGGCTGGCAGATCGCCTGGTGAGGCGAGGCGTTTTGGTCCGTCCCGAGGCGGGCGAAGAGCCAGACAACGGCGATCATCGCCTTGTCCGGTTGCGGATTCATCTGGATCGTGACCGGCACGATGAGCTGGGGCCGGATCGGTCCGCCGTCGGCTCGCACGGCACCGCCGTCGACGGAGACCGTGCCGACGATCCGACCGCCCCCGAGAACAATGCTCTGCTTCGTGACCTGAGCCATGGCCCTAGTCTCGCAGCCCGGTGCGTCCGCCCGATCCCGGTTATCCGTCGGGCTCCTGGTCCTCCGGCTACATCTCCTCGAACAAGCTCCGCAACTGCTGGGTCGTCGTCAACTGCGAGACCCGCTTCCTGAGCTTCTCGTCGGTCAGGTCGATACGCTTCCCAACCTCGTCCTTAGCGCTCTCGTAGATGACCATCTCAATGCGGCCGAACTGATGGCCGTGCGTCTGGGCAAACTGCGCCAACCGCACAGCGCGTGCGGGCATATCCTCCGCAGCGAGGAGATGCGGATCGATGAGATCGGCGATGATCCCGCCTTCCGTCTTCCGGAAGAAAATCAGGTCGGGGAAAAAGGGAACGCATCGAGTCCCTTCCCACCTCGTGACGCAAAGCGACCATGGCTTCCGAGGGGGATTCCGGAACCACCCAACGACATCGTCGTTGCTCAGCTCCGTCTCGACGACCTTCTCTTCCCAACTGCTCGCGCCGAAGTCATCCGAGAAGTCGCCCTTGGAGTCGACGTAGAGATGGCGCTTCCACTTCTTCTTTGCCTTCGTCCATTCGATGTTAGGCGGCGCTTCGATCGTCTCGGCGACGGATTCGGCCCCTGCGCCTTGGAGTTCCCGGAACGCCTGACGGTACTGCTCGTCGAGCCCGGCGAAGGCTGCTTTGTGCTTCTTCGTCCAGTCGATCCGTTGCTCCCTGGCGTCGCTCTCCAAGCGATCGAAGACGGAAGCGGTCGCCACCAAGGCGTAGACCTCCAGCTTGGCCCGTCTCGCCCCTTCGCCTTCCTCCATCCTCGTCCGTAGGTACTCCTTGTGGAGTCCTTCCCCGAGCCTCCGACCGGATTCGGCAAACAGATCGTCGATGTTCTCGTCGGCGACAGCCGCCTTGATTGCCATGGCGGCGACTTCAGGGGGGAGCGCAGCATCCTGGTCGTCCTCGGCTGGTGCTCCCCAGATGATCCGACGGCGTCGGACGTCGAGCAAGAGCGCCTCCTCCATAAGATGCTTGAAGGCGTTGTCGCTCTCCAGCTTTCCTCTCTCTTCCTCCAGTACTCCGACCAGGCGGGCGCGGTAGGTCTTCACGGGGTCCTTCTCCAAGCCGGATACGGCCAGCAAACTCGCCAGCTTTCCAAGCCTCACGACGGGCTTGACGGGACGGCTGGGCGGTACCGTGTAGCTCGGCAGGCTTTCGAGGACGCCGAAACACGCTGACAGGTTGGCATTTCGCTGAAGCGTCACGGACTCTTTGCCTTGACGAATCTTCGTCGGTGGCATGATCCCCGGATCACCGGTCAGTCGATTGACGATCTTGTCCACGGTGTCGCTGTCATAGAAGGGTAGATACAGCGCCACCGTGTTGAGGTGCTCGTTGGCGTCGATCCTTCGACCGAGCGGGGCTCGGACCATTCGGCCCACGAGCTGGGCGATCGCCGTCTCGTCCTTCGCCGTGCGGAAGGACACCATGACCTCGGCCCGTGGACAGTCCCAGCCAGTATTGAGTGAGGACTTGAAAAGGACGACCTTGACCTGTGCGTCCCGATCGATCTCAGACGGTGCAAGGTGTCGAACGTGGTGCCCGCCGACATCGAATCCGGTGTCGTCCTGGAAGGCATGCGCCAGCCAGCTATCCGTCGCCTCAGCACCAAGAGTCTTGGCAAGTGTCGACACGACCATTCCGAGGTCGGTCTTTGACCGAGTGCTCGCGCCGGACCGGGCGTCCTCGACTTGAACGACCATCACCGGCGCTGGCGTTGGCTCGTGCTCGGCTGCCCCGTATGCGGCCCAATCCTTCCGGAAGGTCAGCCAGTCCTTCGCAGCCTGGATCAGCATCGTGACATCGCCGGGTTGCTTCTCGTCCAAGTGGTAGAGATCGACGAGTTCCTTCAGGAGCCCCGACTCCCGCACACGCTCTGGGTCGACTTCAACCTTGAAGAGCGGACGGTTCGTCACCGAGCAAAGGTGCACGAACCGATCTGGCGTCGCACTGATGCCAAGCACAAGGGGGATCGGTGGAAGCTCGCCGGGGCTTCCCTTGAGGAACTTCTGCACGATCGTCTCTGCTTCGACGGCGTCCTTCCCCTGCGTCCCTCTGTGCGCCTCGTCAATGATGAGGACGAAGTGCTTCGGGTCGGTGTTCACCGTGTTCGTGATCGTGTCCCACAGGGTGAAGGTCCGCTTGTCTCCGGGTCGTACAAACGAGGAGTTCGCACCGAGCTTCTGCGTGTTGAGGAAGTAGACGCGAGAGGGGCTCAACCTCTCCATGTCGAACCCGCCGTTGACGATGACGAAACTCTCCGTCGGGAGATCAGACGTCGCTCCCATCTTGTCGAACGTCTGCTTGTTGAGTTCTGGCTGGTCGGTTAGCCAGAGAAAGCAGTAGTCGGGGTCGGGGTCGGCAGTGTCCGTCCCCCGGAGAAGCTCCTCGATGAAGGCGGTCGCCATCACCGTCTTTCCCGATCCGGTCGGAGCATTCAACAGGACGGCCACCGTCTGTTCGCTCGTGACGATGTTCTGAACCGTGTGGAACTGCTGGTGCAGCTCCTCGACGTTTTCCTCTTGAAACGTCTTCAGGGTGATCTTCACGGAAGGTCACCTGCCGCAAGAGAGGAGTCGATGTTGACCTGGAAGTTTCGCAGGTAGTCCCGATACAGCATCCCGACCCGGTGCTCAGCGCCGATGCCATCGCGCATCCGTGCGAACGCTGCCTCGCTGTCCGTCACGAGCCAGACATGGGTGATCTGCGGATGATCCGTGAGGAGCGACCGGAACTCCCGGAACCGATCCTCGTCCAAGAGGACGGCAAACCGCGAATCTGGTGCGATCAACCAGCGGTCGTCGTACTTGATGACAGTTGGGTCGTCATAGCATCCCGCTGCGAACCACAGCGCTGGAAGGATGGACTCGAAACTTGCCCCGACATCGATGGCATCAGGATCGGCGTAGCGAACATCGAATGAGAGAACGTTCTCCTCGAATCCCTCCGAGAATGGGCGTCCACCGACGTACTTTCCGGGGACCGGAGAGCCGTCGGGCCGAGTCCCGGTGATGCTCGCTTCACAACGGGGTCTCGTCACCTGCTCGAAAATGCCGTGGGATTCAAACTCCGGATCGCCTCGGTAAAGCCCTTCCTTGTTGAGCGAAGTCGCCAATTTCTCGTCGACTTCGTTGTTCGTGACCAAGATGCACCGTCGTCGGCCACCGTCTTCGGCGTTCAGCATGCAGGTCGCTTGCAGGGTCGTCCCGGACCCTGCGAAGAAGTCGAGGATGACAGCATCCGGGCGATCACGAACCACGGCTGACAAAGTGTCGCGGACGGCATAGATCGACTTCGGAAACGGGAAGAGGTTCCGCGTGCCGAGGAGTCGATTGACAACGTTCGTTCCGTGCACTCCGGCATCGTGGGACTTGTACCACCAAACCGTTTTGTGCCGAAGCACGTCCTTCTTGAGCTTGCGATGGTTCAGCGTCCAGGACTCCGTCGTGGGGTTGTATCGCCCGACCACAATCTCGCCGTTGTCGATGTACCCCTGCATCGTGTCGCGGGAGTAGCGCCACACTCGCTCGTGACCTTCGTTGTCGATCGGGTAGACCGAGGCCACGTCGCCGTCACGAGTGTTGGACCACTTGTCGGCCACGGCAAGGAGCGGGCCGATTCCGATGACTTGGCGAGTCTCCTCGTTCACATAGATCGCGTAGAACTGATTCGGCCGTTGCGTCCGGTACGAGGACTCTTGACCACGGCGGCGAAGGAACCAGTACTCATAATCCGCGGTTTCGGGGAGTAACTCGCCCTCTTCAGCTTCGTCATCGACATCGTCCAGTCCGAGGATGACTCTGAGCCTCTCGCGCTGGTCGATGCTCAGTTGGGGAGCATCCACCACGGTCTCGGGATCGACGTCCGATGAGGCGACGATCGCTCGGATGAGATCCTCGTCCTCTGACTCGATTCCGTCGGGTGCGTCCTCGGCAGAGCGTGGACGGGGAAGAATCACATCACTTCCCGTGTCTGGTACCACGAAAAAGAGCTGCTCATCGACCCTCCCAAAGTTTGCCTTGTAGGTGCCCTTTGGGTTGATTACCGACGTGACCATGTACCGAAGATGGCGAGGGAATCGCTGCTCAAGGAGTACTCCGAGGTGGTTTACTTCGTGCTCATCGATGGTGACGATAAGTACCCCGTCCGGCTTGAGGAGTCGTTGAGCGAGACGCAGTCGCTTATCCATAAAGGATAGCCACTTTGAATGACGCCAGGAGTCCTGCCGGTCAACGAAGTTGTTATTGTATTTCCAGTCCCGCGCTCCAGTGTTATAGGGCGGATCGATATAGATACAGTCGACCTGGGCCTCGTAACCGAAAAGGAGAAGCTGTAAGGCATGGAAGTTCTCACCATTGATAACGGCCTGAAAAGGCTTGTCGCTGCTCCGAACGACTGGCTCTCCGACGGGCCGGAGCACGGGGTACACCGGCTCACCGAAGGGTTTGACGACGAGGATGTCGTCGACCGCGATCGTCCACGCCTCATCGCCTGCGCTGATGGTCGCTTCTTTCTTCCCAATGGAGTCCACGACGAACCGAGTTCGATTTGCGGGCTCGGTACGGATCATGACCACTGAGCCCTTCCGCACCGTGGCGTCCGGTAGGACCGTCGTCTCCGGGATGTGCTGCTCAAAGACGAGGCCAAATTTCTTCCGACGGCGGAGTTCGGTCGTTGCCTCCTCCAACTGGGTGCGGAGCTTGGCGTCGCCCACCTGGGCGATGAGGTCATCCAGCTTGGCCATCGTCTCAGCGCCTTTGCCACACGTTGTCGCGCCCGGAGGCCACCGAGAGCATGCGTTCATGTACGGCCAAGAGGTACTCCCTGGTCAGCGGCTCGGCGGTACGGCTGGACATGGTTCGATGATACAGAAGAGGCCACCACGGCTATGAGACCGGGCGGAAGGGGAGGTGACTGCCCCATCACGCGACCGTGCCGACGTCGGCACCGCGGGAGGCGAGAGGTCCTGTGCATCTGTCATCATCGTCGTCCATGAGCGTGCCACGAATTGTCCTGACCTGCTTCAACGTGTGCCGGAGTTGTTCCGTTCCGAGCGCGGGCAGGTCGCGTCGTGGTCTCATATGAGAGTGACCAGCGCAGCGAACGAAGCGGCTACTGCCGGCAGGGCGCTTGACGGGCTCGCGGCCCTCAACCTCGTTCCAGCGCGCCTCTCATTTTCGGGTGGCACGTTTCCCAAGCTGACTCACTATCTCTTTCGGTACCCAGCCAAGTTCCACCCTCCGGTAGTCCAGGCCCTTCTCGATCGGTATACCGAACCAGGAGACCTCATCCTCGACCCATTCTGTGGGAGCGGAACGCTCATGGTGGAGGCGTCAGTTGCCCGACGCCCAAGCGTCGGTTTCGACGTCGATCCGCTTTCCGTACTCCTGGCAAACGCCAAGGTCTCACGGTTCCAACCGAAGGCGCTTCAGGAGAATTCCGACCGCCTGTTGAAGTCTTTGCTATCGACCCAACGGTCGTCCGCCGACTACCAACGCCTCATGAAGAAGGACATCTCTCAGGCGGCGTATGACCGTGAAGCTGTGGTGCTGATTGATGAGATTCCAGCGATCCCGAATCTCTTCCATTGGTTTCGCAAGTACGTCATTATTGATCTCGCCAACATCAGGAAGTGCATCGCCATGCTTCCTTGTTCCGACAATCACCGCCAGTTCTTTGATGTCGTCTTTGCCTCGATTATGAGGAACGCTTCCAATGCTGATCCTGTCGCCGTATCGGGTCTGGAATACACGGCGCACATGAGGCGACGGGACGAAGCCGGTAGGGTCGTCGATCCCTACAGGCTCTTCGCAGCGGCTCTCGACAAAGCGATCAAGGCAGTCACGGAGTTCACGAAGGCAAGTCGCGGCGGTGAGCCTGCGGAAGCGTTCCTCGGAGACGCGACCGAGCTTGGCTCCTACTTAGCTGACCCTGTCGACGCGATCATCACGAGCCCGCCATATCACGGTGCTGTCGACTACTACCGACGGCACCAGCTCGAGCACTTCTGGCTCGGTCTCACTGACTCGCAGGACGATCGCCTCCAGCTTCTCGGCCAATACATCGGTCGACCGAAAGTGCCGCAAAGCGATCGCTTCGTTCTTGACGGAGTGCTTGCGACGGCGCTCGCTAAGGACTGGGAGTCGCGCATCCGCGACGTGTCAACCGAGCGAGCCGATGCCTTCAAGCATTACCTCGTCGCCATGCAGAAGACGTTCGAGGGGCTCGGATCGGTGACGAAACCTGGCGGCCCGGTCCTCATGGTCGTCGGACATTCGTCGTGGAATAGCAGCCAAATCCCGACCACTCAGCTCTTTGCGGAGATTTCCCGCGAGTGGTTCGACCTCGAAGCGGTCTGGTGGTACCCGGTCAAGAACCGCTACATGAGCTATGAACGTCACAACGACGCCAACATCGAGACCGAGTACGTCCTCGTCTTCCGTCGAAAGGACTAGCTCGGGGGATCGAGCCATTGGTCCATGTAAATGGCTCGTACATGGAGCGGCAGTTCGCGGTTGTGCTCGGCCAACATTTCGAGCACCCTCTCTTTCTTCGTTTCAAGAGTCACAACGTCACCAAGGATGGTGATGTGGCCAGGGGCCATCACGGAGAGGGCTTGAATCCACTCTCGGACCACTTCCTTCTTGGTATCAATGTCCTCTTGTAGGCGGAGCCGGGTGACAATCGCGGAAAGCTCCACCGGGTCTTGGCTCTGCTCCTGCTCGGCAACGAGGATTTCGAGGACGGCCTTCAGCGGTGGCAGATTTTCAGCTTCCTCCGGAAGGGCGGCGATCCAGTCGTGACTCTGCTTGGCCGTTCGGCAGGTCGTCAGCATCTCTCGCAGACGTAGGAGAGGCACCGCCCGAGCGGCTGCGACCTGGACGAGGAGTGCCAGATCACGCGCTCGAACCGGAACCACGTCGTCCTCGACGCACTCCAGTCCAAGCGCACTTCCCGGATCATCGCCACCTTCAAAATCCTTCGCAACGACGACCGAGTACTGCGCCCTGTGCGACTTCTTGTGGCGAGCAAGGGTGCTGACCCCAACCGTCTTCGCGGCGACGGCGGTACCGCCCGTGCTCTTGGCGTCGTACGTGAAGGAGTAATCCTGCCGGGTACCGTCACGAACTCCGACGATCGCCTTCGCTAGGCCGTCGGGTCGGCCCTTCTTCCCCATGGGAGTGACCACGAAGCCCAAGCTCCGAAACGCGTCATGGAGGGCCTCCTCCAGCCCGTCCTCGTTCGCCTCTTGGTCGATGATGTTCTGCGCGATGGTCGCCGGTCCGATTCGACGTTCCTTCACTAACTCCCGCAGGAAGGCGTCGCGTCGCCGGATGATCCGATCAACGACCTCGGGAGCAATGCCTTCCTCGTACAGATATGCCTCGGTGAGAATCTCCGTCACCGCGATCATCTCGAAGGGCAACGTGTCCTTCGTTGAGTCAACGAAGTTCGCAAAGAACGGGTGGAGGACGTTGACGAGGACTTTTCTGGCGGCGGGGTCATAGAGCGCGATGAACTGGTCCCCACCCAGGGCGGCGGGTTCTACCTCCCGGATGGGTCCGTCGTCAGGTTTGTCGAGGCTCTCATCAAGGTCGACCAGGAGTTGAGCGGTCTCGTCTGCGTCCAGGCTGGGCGTGACCGTGAGAAGCAGATGATCCAGGTCGCCATCAACGAGCCGATGGACGGCGGCGACCAGCGGTCGACGCGAGAGGCTCGAAGCGGTGTTCGAGATGCGGGTCCCGATCTTCGCCGCTTCTACCTGCTCGTCCTGCCAGTCCTGGTACGCGGCCCGAGCGTGGTTGAACTCGGAGCGGAGGTAAGCCCGGAACTCCTCGACAGCCGGTGCGCTCTGGACCGACTCTCGCGTGGACGTGAGGAAGTCATCGAGCCCATCTGCGTCCACTACCATTCGGAACCGGTTGAAGGCTGCGTGCGACAGCGCTGGCAAGCCGAACAAGGGATCGTCAAGGTTGACGAGCCGTCCCCGCACCTGGACGAAGAATCCGTGGCTGCGGCCCCACTCCAACGCTTTGCCCGACGTGAGAGTGTCTTCATAGACGGCAACCGAGCCACGAAGCTTCCCCGAGAGCCCTGCGATCTCGACGAAAGTGCCGTCCTCGTCGGAGCCGACGGTGCAGCTATCTGGCAGGTCGTCATTCTCGCCGACCTTCCACTCCTCAACGATCTCGATCTTTTCAACCGTCGAGACGATGGCCTTGCCGTTTACGGCGAGCGCGAATGCGGGGCTCAAGGGCAAGGCGGTGGAGAGAATCCATTCGAGACGACCGCGCTTCACATTGTTGGCAGCGGGCTTCAGTGAACTCATCGCCGCAACGGTCCAGGTTCCGGAATCTGCGCTTAGAAGGCGGTCTGCTACCGCCGCTCCTCCCTCAAGGGCGCGGAGTGGAACGAGGGCCTCGGCCGCCTGCCCTTCGGAGATTGAACGGACTGTGAGGTTGATGTCGGTCTCCCGATCGGCGTCCTGATCGATGCGGTTGAAGTCCATCGTGACGCCCAGGAGACCCTCGGACGTCTTGCAGAGGTACGTGAGCTTGCTCGCGACGACGTACGTGGCGAGCTTGCCAATCCCAAACTTGCCGATCGGGTTCGACCGTCCCGTGGTCCGTTCCCGCTTCCTCGACCGGGCAATCTTCCAGAGGTCAACAAGCCCACCGAGGTCCATGCTCTCGCCGTCATCGATGACCCAGATGGTGGCGTTGCTCGTCGCAAGGTTCCCAGGGAGGACGATATCGACGCGAGACGCTCCGGCGTCGTAGGAGTTGGCGACCAGCTCTTCCAATGCCTTGTTGGGACTCGAATACAGACTCCCAGAGAACAGCTCGATGATTCGGTAGCTGATGTTGACGGGAATCGTCGAGTGCGTGTCCCCGACTCGCTCGAAGACAAGTCCCCCGGCGTCGGGCGACGCCGACGTCGATGCCACAGCGGGCGGTTCAGGTCCGGTGGCGTCGTCGGTCATCTTGCCATTCTCGCATTTCCTACATGCTGGCAGGCGTGTAGGGGCGACTCTGCCACGGAGAACCTCCAGGTCAGGTCGCAGGTGGGACCCTCTTAGATGAGTACCCGCCACCGGCGATCACCACCAGGTGATCGACCAGGACGAGGCCGTGGCGGGCTACGGCATCAGCCAGCGCCCGGAAGGACCGAGTCTCCGCGTCCGAGGCTCCCAGGAGCCCGAAGCGGCGGTAGCGGACGAGGATGCACCCGGTCGCCCGGCAGACCCGCGCTCCGAAGAGGAGCGGCCGGGCCGACAGGCGAGCCGCCTGGACTTTGTCGACGGCGACGACGGCGTGGCCGACGAGCCGGTGCTGGTCGTCGAGGTAGAGCGCCAGCGTGATGTCCTCTCGGCGGTTGCGGAGAAGATCGTGAGGGAGTGGCGCCGCCGTGGACGGATCATCGACCCGACGGGGGAGTCGGAGCGACGCCTCCGACACGGCGTCCGGATGGACGGGACCCACCGGACGGGAGCGGCCCGTGAGGGAGCGGAAGAAGCTATGGAGAGGAGAGATGCAGTTCATTGGATGTGCCTCCGTGAGGTGTGGATTCATGGAGGTTCCCCAGCACGCCCCAGGGCCAGCGGAGGCCCGAGGCCACCCGTCAGGGGTGCGCCTCGCACGGTTGGAGGCCGGAGTCATCGGCCCGGCGTGGCACGACAGAACGACAGAAGCCGTACGACCGACCGGGGGAGCGTCGATGTGCCCCTCCTCTCCCCCTTCGAGCGCCGCTATGGGACCCGGAGACGTGGCAATCAGTGATAATCGAGAGATGAGAGACGCTCTCGACCCTCCGTCTGAGGGGGTCATCCTCGAACGTCTGAGGACCGAGGCCACCACGTGGATCAACGCGGTCCATCTGCAAGCGACCAGGCTCGATCGTCGGCATTCCAAGACGGACATGGAGGATGTCGACGTCACGGCCATCGAAGTCGATCTCCACTTTCTGCTCGTCGCCCTCGTCCGGCTTCAACGGTGCATCGCCCGCATAGGCGAGACGGTTCCGGGACTACATGACACCATCGCGCGACGTGCTCGCCTCTTTGAGGACGAGATTCCGTCACTTCGCATGCTCCGGAACGTCAGCGAGCACAGCGACGACTACAACCTCGACGCCGGTCACGACCGGTCGGTGAGCCGCCGCCAGGTGCAAACGTGGGCACTGGACACGAATGATGACGGCGGAGTGATCTGGAGGTGGCTCGGAGAGTCCCTGGACGTCCGTCGGTCCCAGGAGGCAGCGGTCGCTCTCTACCGAGGGTTCCTCTTTGACTGGGACGCCTATGTCTCACAGCATCGTCCCGAGGAATGACCCCTCCCCTCTTCCACTGCCCTGGTCGGACCCCTGGTAAATCTGGGCGACCGGGTCGAACCCCAAAACACCTGGTAGACAGGTCAGAACCAACTCATAACCCGCACGTCGGGCGCCACGATTCATTGATCCCAACTTGCCGGTAACGCTGGCTCCGCTTCTGGCGGGAGAGGAGGAGCCGGGCCCGAAGGCCACTCACCGTATGAGTGGGCAATCGCGGGCGGCGGCGGATCCACGCCACGCGACAGCGTCCACGATAATCGCGCCTCGCATGACCGATCCGGCCACAGCCCCGTTCGGATGTCCGTCGTTCCAGCGACTCTGGCAGCCGTGGTCTGCGATCCCCCGCACTCTGACACGCAGTCGACTCCGGCCCGGCGGTGCCCGGCAACCCGGCAATTCAGGAGGCACAATCCCTGTCCTGGTGGTTCTGCCGGCGGTGACGGTGTCCCGACGTCGGCATCCTGATCTCCGACATACCGACGGGATCCTCTCGGTAGTCCGTCTGGCCGGTGCCCCGTGTGTCGTGGTCCTCCCGACGTGTGTGGCGGTGCTGGACGGTCCCATCTTGCGCCCCGTCGCCTCGGCCGCAACGGCGTCTCGGAAACTGGACGGCGGCGCTCGCTTCGCTCACTGACCTCCGGTCCCTCCGCAACTTTCCGGCCGACCATCCGGGCAACCGTTGCCCCCTCGTCTTCCCGGTTCGCGTGTCGTGCCCGTAAGCACCACACACGAAAGGAACCACGACATGAATACCGTCACCATCACAGGCAACCTGACCAGGGACCCGGAAATTCGCTACACCCGGGACGGGCAGGCGACCGCCACGTTCGGCCTGGCGGTCAATCGCCGCTGGCAGAACCGTCAGAGCCAGGAGTGGGAAGAGTCCACCTCTTTCTTCGACGTGGTCGCCTGGCGAGACCTCGGCGAGAACGTCGCCTTGAGTCTCACCAAGGGGGCGCGGGTGATCGTCACCGCCCGCCTGGAGCAGCGCAGCTGGGAGACCGACGACGGCGAGCGCCGCTCGAAGGTAGAGCTGGTGGCCGACGACATCGGCCCGAGCCTCCGGTTCGCCACCGCCGAGGTCCAGCGGACCCAGCGCCAGCCGGCCGACGCCGAGACCCACGAGGTCGAGACCGTCTAGTCCAACGGAGCGGGCCGGGGGAGTGATCCCCCGGCCCCTTCGCCGCGTTCGCAAGTGCTGCAGCAGCCCACTGGTCGGCTGGCGTTTGCTCGACCGCACGGTTGCTCCGGCGGTTCCGGCCGTCGAGGCCGGTCCCGACGGCATCTGGGGGATGTAGGGGGAGGATGCCGGTTGTCTCCATCGTGCCGCCACCCCTTCCCCGTTCAAGGGACGCTGCGGGACGCCGCCACGGTCGCAGACGGTGATGCCGTCGGCGGTAAACCGCCTCTGCGACCGGGCTCCGTGTCCTCGCTCGTCCTCCGGCCGCCCTTGAGCGGGGCGGGGTCCCCGGCTGGCTCTTTCGATGGCGACCGGCGGGAGCAGCCCGCCCGAAATCAGGAGGTGCCAGTGATGGCCGATGTCGATCTCACGGACTGCCCGTTCGATTCCGAGCCAACGGTGCTCGTGGCGATCGAGCCCAACGAGCTCGACCTACGGGACCACGATCCGTTCGGGTTCTGGTCCGACCGAGACCGCTGAACAGCGAGGGCCGGGATGACCCGGCCTTCGCCGCGCCCCCTTGTGGTCACCAGACCCGTGTGGGTGGGCCGAGGCTCCGGTGAAGTCCCCATCGCTCCCTCATGCCTTCCTATTCGGTAGGTGCTCTCAGGCCAGTGACCTGCACTCTCTCGGAACGAGATCGTGAGAAACCTCTATTGGTCTCCTAAAGAGGCGGGGTCACTCAGGGCCAAACTGCCAGTAGGCGCCCCGCCCACGGCCGTCGAGACGCACCAGATCGTGATCCCGGAGCCGACCGAGCAGTGCTCTCGTCACATCATCTGAAAGCGCGAGCCGTTCGGCGAGATCCCCCCTTTGCAACTTCCTTCGGCAAGGACACGCAGCGCACGAGCCTCGATCTCAGAAGACAACGCTCCCTGCATCCTGCCGTTGTGAGTGCTGAGCAACCTTCGACGACAGGACAGGGTGTGGGCCAGCACCACCGTCCGGCGTCAAGGGTCGCTGCGGGGCGCCGCCACGGTGATGGCCGGCTCCGCCGTCGCCTCGCACGCTCGCCTCCACCACCGGGCTTCTCTCCTCGCTCGGCCTGCGGCCGTCCCTTGACACTCGGCCGTCGGAACCGGCCCTTCGGCTTTCAGCGAAGCAAGGCCGGGCCTTGCTCCGCTCCGGGAGCAGGGCCGAGACGATCAGGAGGAAGCCAATGACCGCAGTCATCACCGCCAGCCGGTGGAACGCCATCCACCCCGACTACAAGACCGGCAGCCCAACCGACGGCACCGCCGGGATACTCCGGCTCACCACCGACAAGGGCACAGTCCTTTTCCCCGCCGAGGTCGTGAAC
>Ga0182030_10011456_pt1 | contig 17900 bp, 19 predicted proteins | sample 812S3MmetaG_FD_121299 | JGI IMG/M metagenome (GOLD analysis project Ga0182030, IMG submission 121299) | Permafrost microbial communities from Stordalen Mire, Sweden - 812S3M metaG (Illumina Assembly) | ecosystem: Environmental > Terrestrial > Soil > Wetlands > Permafrost | place: Sweden...
GCCGAGTTCGGCAGCCGATTCGCGGTCATACTGGACTCCACAGGCGGCACCGTCGGCCTTGTGCAGTACTTGGACAACGCGAACCCGGCCAATGGGCAATGAAAGACGCTCGCAAGATTCTCCTTGGCTCTCTGATCCTGGTCGGCCTCCAATTTGCCGGAACCGGTTGCATAGTCCCCGGCAGGGGAGGTGTCGTCTATGGCGGGGGAGGCCCGTGGTTTGGCGACGGTGTGTGGGTTGATGGAGGCGGTCGTGGCTGGTATGGTCGCGGCGCTTACGTCCATCCTGGCGGCCGCTGACGATTTTCAGGGTTAGCAATCCGGAGCCTGATCGACATCGAAGGCGCCGGCGTGCCAGTTCGGGTGTCATCCCGCAGTGACAGGAGGCTCGTCGTCAAGGGCCGATGTCCTCTCCGCCGCGGACCGCTGGTCGGAAGAGTCGACGAACCAGCTCAACCGCACGGTTCCCCTGAAGGTCTCAACTTTGATCTCGAATAATTTCACGGCGCCGTCGACCAAGAGGGCACCCTTCACCTTTGTCGTGATTGTCATGTCATCCAGGTGTTGACCGGTACTGTCGATTGTCGGAGTCGCTGCGCACCCGCAGATTATATTCCCTCGATGATTGGCGCCGTGCCCGGCGCTTGTGCGCGGGCATCCGCCGTCCGAGGCCTAGATTGGACGGAGCTGCCGTTCACTCCGCCGGCCTGATCCAAATCTCGGCCGTGCGCCAAATGGTTTCAACGGTGCAATCCCTTGCCTTGCCCTTCGGTATTTTCCTTCACCGCCGCGATCATCTCACTCATCCCGTCCTTAATCTCACTGACCTGCGGATGGACCTCCTTGATGAGATCGTGCTCGATTCGCGACAGCTTCTCGATCCGCTTGCCCTGTTCGCCAAGTTTGTCGAGAAGATGATTTTGCTTAGCCGAGATACGATACATCCACGTAAAACAGATTCCCCAGCAGACGATTCCAACCACCGCCATCAAGAATGCTATGCCATTTCTATCCATCGTCCGACAAGCTAGGCGATGGAGCTTCGAGCAAACGATCCGGGCGGAATAATGTCCGCCGTACCACTGAAGGATCTCCTGGCCGCAATGAGCTGCGCTTGTCCGCTCTGCGTCTGCACGTGAATGAATCTGGCCAGGCTAGCGATGCTTCCAAAGGCGATGCGTGATTCTTCCTCGCCGTGAATGGCGATTCCAAACTCTTCCTCAATGCAAATGGCGAGTTCGAGCATGTCAAAGGAGTCGAGATCATAAGTGCCGCCAATGAGCGGCGCGTCATCCTCAATGCTGTCGGGCAGGAGAATATCTGGCCTGAACATCTCGGCTATGAAACCCTTCAGTTGTGAAAGCAGCAGTACCTGATCAGGGCTTCGATATTTCACATTTAGAGTATATCGATAAAGCAGGGAGGCAGCCATGGGGTATACGCCCCGCAGCCGAGGGTGCGCGAACGGCTCATGCCCGGCTCGTGCCTTGATGGATCTGCTCAGGATCATGTCCATGGCATCGATCCAACAACGACTTCCGTCGATCCCACCGGAAGATCGCGGGAATGCAGGCGGACGCATTTCGCCTTCACAGAGTGGCAAGAGACAGAAATCCTTGCATCCTCATCCAGGCGGGAAGGGTGCCATTCCCATCGAAAATGCCAGGGTTCAAGCGCCCCATGGCCCAAGGGCGAGGTCCTTTAGAAAGGGTGACGGCTATTCGACCCACGGGCGCTCGATCCGACCATTTGCAGGCCAAGACCGGATTGATGTCTGATACAGGCAGCCCGATGCAGCAGCAGTAGGCCGCCTCGTTCATCGACCTTGCAGGCGAGCACCCAATCCGCTGTCACGTTGAGACCGCTCGACATCCCAAAGTTGCGAACCAGGAATATCAACGGCCTTGAGCGATGAATGAGGAGCGAAGAGGGCCGTTGATATCCTCGATGTCGAAGGAATTCTGCGTGAAGGGAGGCTCAACTGCGATGATAAGCCAGGTACGCGCGTGGAGCTCACCCGCAAATCGCCGGCGCTCCAGCTTGCCATTGAGGATCACTTCGGCCTCCCAGTAAAAGCCGCCGCCGTCAGGCCGGGCGATGCGGAAAAGGCGCGTCTCGTGCAGGCCTGTGGCCAACTCCTGCCAATCAACGGGCAGCGGGTGAAGGGCGCTTTGGGGAAAGGGGTCCTCCGATTGCCCCGCGTCGCCCGATGGCACGGTGTCATTTAAGGTTTCTATGCTGTTTCCCACTCGATGATCGTTCATGTCTCAATCTCCGATGTTTGTGGTTGGTCTTGCAGAGCGGCGAGCGGGTCGGCCCGTGGACTTTGAACATCTCTCAACAACGCCTATGGCAACGCTCCACATTAGACGGCCGCGGTGGCCCTAACTATCGCCGAGTTTACAGCATCCTCGCGTGACCCCGGCTTTACCTCGCCGAAATGCGCAGGCGTTGCCCAGAGAAAGACATCCGGATGAATTTGCGCAGCAGTGCTCTGCAAGATTCTGTTCAAGGGCCCGGCTGACAGGGCGGATTCGTCGATGGCTTCGATGATCGCTATTAGTGCCCGATGGCATGGACTGCGACCGTCGCCTGCTCCTTCCGTCCAGCGCAACAGTGCCGGGGGAAAGGTTTGATTGGCGTGGATCGCCATGATGACCATCTCGGCGGCCGCGATTTCAACATCGGCTTGGGCGGCGCATTCCGGTGATGCTGCAACATCGATGCGCCAGACCCGGAGATCCGGCATAAACTCGCTTTCTAACTCGCGCGTGAGATGCCAATACGCCGCCATGGCCCTGCCGGCGGATGTGATGTGGTCATATAGAACGACCACGTTGAATTTGCCTGTGCATTCGCAGGACGACATGGCGGTGGTGCGGGTTGCCGTGAGAAACGAATGTCAGGCGAAATAGGAGGCCTCCGGAGACAGGCGATGATAGCGACTCAGGGAGTGAAGCAGGAGTGGTGTCGTTTTTGGCCGCGCGCTGGTCTGCGTTGGAATGCCGGGGCGATTGTCTATGCCCTCTGTCGCAGGGGCGGGACCGGTTGTTTAGGACGAGTCATCGCTCTCGCTTACGGGGTGTACACCCGTTAGGCTGGCACGCCGCCGACCGGTCCGAAGCCGGCTTTGGCGGCTTGGTCCTGGGTCACATAGATTTTTCCCGCTCGGCGGCGATAAGTCTCTTGTCTTGCGAGCAAGGTCCGAAGCATCGCAGCGGCATGCCGATGCTGATCAATCATGCTCGTGAGCATATCAGAGACGTTGACGACGCCCAGGCATTCCATCTTGAGCTGGTCAATCATCTCCTCATTCGAGACCAGCAACTCAGACAGCGCGGAATCCAAACATCCGCCGGGACCTAAATGAACGGAGGAGTGGGCTTGCTGCACGGATTGAGAGCATGCTCGATCGGCGCCCCGGCCGATATGGGGTCTTTGCCTACCTTAAGTGCCCGCAAAAGTTTCCTATGTGTATGCGCTTGCTTGGCAAAGCTGCTGAAAATGGCGTTCTGGCAAAGCGCCAATGACGCCGACCGTCTTTGATATGTTCCTTTGAAAACCTTTGATTGGCATGCAATTCCGAGCGACTGCCTGAAGTCGGTCCGCTGAGAGCGCGGGTTGCGGTGCTCACCCAAGATCGAAAACGCCAAAAGCGCAGAGGGAGAAACCTTTATGAGCAACCTAGGCCAGCAAATAACCCAGAAATGACGCCGGCAGCGTGAATCACGCTGTTAATCGCCGGATTCAGATTGGATTCTGATCTGAGTTCGAGTGGCAGCGCGGGCTGTCTGCGCCAAAGTCAAGACCGGTTCGAAATCCTTGCCCTCATGGGCTCGGCAGATCGACAAGGGGTTTGCGTCCGGTGGAGCGAAATGGAATCTCGGCCCGAATGGTCGTGCCTTTGCCCGGCGCGGACATTGTGCTGAATTGGCCGCCGAGCATTTCCACGCGCTCGCGCATGCCGGTCAAGCCAAGGCGGTTCTGCCATTTGCTGGTAGAAAGCAGGCCGACGTCGAAGGACCTGCCATTGTCGGCAACCTCCAGGCATACGCCAGTCGGGGTCTTGAGTACGCTGACGTTTACCAAGCTGGCGTTCGCATGTTTGACAACGTTTGTGAGTGCTTCTTGGGCTATGCGGTAAAGCGCCGTCCGTGAGTCATTGTCCAAAGATTCGATGCTGGCATCGGCCCTCAGTTTTATCGTTCGGCCTATCTTCTTCGGAAGCTCATTTATGTGGGAGCGAAGCGTTGGAATAAGCCCGAGATCATCCAACATTGCGGGCCGAAGTTCGCGGGCAAACCGGTGCACGATCCGCACAGCCTTTTCCACAATCCGACGCATCGGTCCGATCGCCGCCCTAATCTTCTCAGGGTGGGTCTCCGCAATCTTCGCGAAGATCACCAATCGGACATTTATGCTGAGCAGAATCTGACTCACTTCATCGTGCAACTCGCGACTTATCTTCTTACGTTGGTCTTCCTGCGCCTTAAGCATTTCGTGCGTCATGTTGCGAAGCCGCCTCTCCAGTATGCGCGACTGATACAGCAGATTGCGGAAGCGTGCCTCGCTCTTCTTGAGCGCGTCTTCGCTCGCCCTGCGCAGGACAATTTCCTTCTGCAAATCTCGATTCGTGGCAGCCAAAACGCCGATTCGCTTGTGTTCGCTCTCCGCCAGCTTCCGGGCTGAAATGTCGGACATTACGATCCGGGACAATTTTGGTGCGCCTTCGATTGTCGGCGCCAATGTGCCTGCTAGTTCTGCCGAGAACGCCTCCTCTCCCTCCCTCAGCAGTTCCACCTCACAGTATTGTCTGCCGACCGCTGAGTAAATCCCATCGAGAAACTCTTGAAAGATTCGGCTGCTCTTCGGCGCCACAAAAAGTTGGAAGCGGCGGCCGGTCAGGCGCGACCGCTCCATCCCTAGCAAGACAGCCCCAGCCATGTTCAATTCCACCATCAGGCCTCGCTCGTCTAGAGAAAAATAGCCCACTGGGGCGAAGTCGTAGAGGTCCGTGTACTTGTCCAAGGCCGCCTGCGCGACGGCGTTGGCCTGGTTCAATTCCTCATTCTGCAATTCGAGCTCAATCTGGTGCACTTGCAGCTCATGGAACATCCGCTGCGTATCATGCCCAATTTCAACTTCGCCCTTCTTTGAGCGGGTTGCCTTCAGCCGGCGTTCGGAGCGCAGGCGCAGCTTGGTTGAATGGGACAAGGCTCTTTTCAAGGATTCAGTTTTTTGTCACCTGAGCGCGCGAGACCGCGCCCAGTCTTGAAGTCCGTCGCGCGGACAATTTCTCTAACAATTTATGCTTCTCGCGCAGATTGGCCTCTAGCTTCTTTGCTGAAGTGATGTTCGCAAAGGTGATGACCACTCCATCGATCTTGTTGTCCAATGTCCGGTAGGGCATGATGCGAGCCGTAAACCAGCGTCCGTCGGATGTGCGGACTGATTTCTCCGAAATAACTAGTGTCCGAAGCACTTCGCGAGCGTCAGCCGCAAGTGCTGAATAGAGCAGATTGGAGGAGAGATCGGTGATCGGCCGCCCCACGTCGCCCGGAATAAGCTTGAAGATGCTCTTCGCCTGAATCGTAAACCGCCGCACGCGCAGGTCATTGTCTAGAAACACCGTGGCAATGTCGGTGCTATTGAGCAGGTTTTTCATATCGTTGTTCGACGAGGAAAGCTCCTCAAGCTTGGACTGGAGTTCCGCGTTAACCGTCTGAAGTTCTTCGTTCAGAGACTGCATCTCTTCCTTCGACGTCGTCAGCTCCTCATTGGTGGATTGCAGCTCCTCGTTGGTAGACTGGAGCTCTTCGTTCATCGATTTGAGCTCCTCCTGCGAGGACTGCATTTCCTCTCGGTTAGTCTTCACTTCATCGCGGGCATGGCGAAGTTCTAGCTCCAACTGTGTTCGCCTGGTGGATAGGGCCGACGCCTTCGTCTCTTTTTCTTTTGAGGGCGATTCAATCTCAGGAGGCGCATCACTAAAAACGATAAGCACCATTCCGAGGAGCTCCTTGGGCTCTTGAAGCGCCTGCACAAAAATATCCACCGTTTGCCGTTCGGGACCGGTTCCAACCCTTATGCCACGGATGGCAACGGCCTCCTTGGTACGGTTCGCTTTCTGAAGGGCACTCGTCAGGTCGTGCCGCAATCCATCGCGAGCCATGGCGACGATGTTCCAGTTGGCCTTGCCGGCAGCCGGTTCCAAGTATTTGCCAGTGTGGCCGCTGATGTAGACGATATCGCCCTTCGCGTTGACCAGCACCGCGGGAGGTATGTACCGTGAACGTAGCACCTGATCCGCCAGTGTTTGGAGGCTTACTGCAGGCCGCTGTGACTCGGCGGCAGATTCTGAATGGCCTCGCTTTGGCGCAGTGAACACAGCCGGAAAATCCGCTTCCTCGTCTTGCTGTATTGATTCGCATCGCCGAAAAATTCGTTCCTTTGCAGCGACCGGAGTGAACAGGGTGGAGAAGCTGCCGATGCTCTCCGAGCTGCCAAGAAACAGCAGGCCTCCCGGGTTCAGGATGTAATGGAACAGTGGGATGAGTTTTTTCTGCAATTCCTGCGTAAGGTAAATCAGCAGGTTCCGGCAGCAGAAAATATCCAGTTTTGTGAACGGTGGATCCATGATCATGTTTTGCGGCGCAAAGACCACCATCGCCCGGATCTCCTTGCATACCCGGAATCCGTTCTCCTCTTTTACGAAAAATCGGCGGAGTCGGACTGGGGAAACCTCTGCGACTATGTTCTTCGGATAGAGACCCTGGCGTGCCTTGTCGATTGCGTCCCGGTCAATGTCAGTGGCGTAGATTTGCAGGGATATGTCCCTTCTGGACTTTACGCGGCGCAGCGTCTCCTTGAACGCTATTGCGAGGGAATAGGCTTCCTCACCCGTGGAGCAGCCGGCGATCCAAGCGCGCAGCACGAGGCCAGATGGGCGGTCGGCGAGAAGAGCCGGAAGCACCTTCTTCTCAAGGCGATCCCAAGCGGCCGCATCGCGGAAAAAACTTGTGACGCCGATCAGCAGTTCCTTAAAGAGGATGTCCAACTCCTGGGGATTTTCCTGCAGGAACCGGACGTAGATGGCGATCTGGATAATCTGGTGGATGCCCATTCGGCGCTCGACCCTCCGGTAGAGCGTGCTCCGCCGGTAAAGCGTGAAATCGTGCCCGGTTTTCGAGCGCAGCAGGATTATCACCTTGTCGAGCGCGCTTAAGGTCTTCTCCTCCATAGGAATCTCGGACCTGCCGATTCTAGGCATATGCCGCATGTAATCGACGAGCTTGCCGGGCAATTCTTCGGCGGGTGCCACGAAATCCGCCAGCCCGGCTTCGATGGCGCTGCGTGGCATGCCGTCAAATTTCGCCGAGGCCGGTTCTTGGACCAGAACCAAGCCCGCATGTTCCTTGATGGCCTTGAGGCCCAACGTCCCGTCGCTGCCCATTCCCGACAGGATGACACCGATGCCGAGCTCATGTTGGTCCTCGGCGAGAGAGCGGAAAAAGTAGTCAATCGGCAGACGGAGCCCGCGGGGAGCCACAGGTTCAAGCAGATGCAGCCTACCGTGGAGTATGGACATGTCCTTGTTCGGAGGAATCACATACACGATACCCGGCTGAACCGTTGAACTGTCCTTCACTTGCACCACCTTCATTGTGGTGACCCGCTGCAGCAGCTCGGGCATCATGCCCTTGAGCGTGGGATCGAGATGCTGAATGACAACATAGGCCATATCTCCGTCTGCATGTGCGTTCGAGAGAAACTGGGTCAATGCTTCCAATCCCCCTGCGGAGGCTCCAATGCCCACGATGGCAAAGGGGCGACGCGTCTCTCGCGAAGACAACTGGCGAGCCGAATCCGAATTCGCCAATCGTCGTTTCGGTCGTTTCGCTTGTTTCAATTTGGCTCGGTCTGTCATAATCCGAAGGCCGATCCGTTACGCCTTACCTGCGCCAGTGGGGACCCAAGGAAACCCCAAAAACCAACGATCTGTCGAGAAAGACAACATAAAATACCTCGGCATAAGGTATTCACCCTATGCCCCCGCGCGTGGGTAAACGCAAAACAATAGCCGATGCCAAACTTAAGCTCATCCAGCCCAATCAAAATGATCGGCACCATAACTACTGGTTGTTCTGCGCAGATGCAATTGTCCGCATCGCCCGTTCGAACATCCATTGGGGCATCTTCATTGCAATGGTGCGCCACCTGAATGCTACCATTGTTATCGGGCGCGATGCCAGAGGGCCCGATATGCGGCCAGCCATTCGCCGAGGCTGTCTCCGCGGGAATTGAGTTCCATCTGGACACGCTTTTGAAGAGCCGGATCGTCGGTCGCTTCAGTTTCCCAAAGAAGCAGTGACAGTGAGTGAAATAATCGCTGGCGCGGATGCCTCCATGGACAAGGCTTTGCCCGCGTCCGGAAACCATCGATCCTCAGGTTGAGCAAGATGTTGAACATTGGGGAGGAGCCTGGGCATTTGTCGCACGCATCCTCAGCGTATGCGCGGGCCGAGCGGAATGTCCGACCAAGGCGGCGCGCTTCGAGCCAGAGCCAGCATTTCAAGGCGAACGCTGTGACTTCGCCATGCCTTGCTAACATCAAGTCACGAGAGATTTCTTCCATCTCAGGGTGGAGCTTGAATTCAACACCCACAGTGTGATGCCGGAGCACGGCGTCGAACCAAGCCGAACGCTTGCTTTGGGCGAGAGCCTCCAGACGGCGGTGGCGCTCGATGCAGCTCCAATGGTACAGCCCGTGCGCAGCCAGAAGCGCATCGCCGAACGCGAGCTGCGCCTTCGCCACATTGCGTCTGACGAAATCAGCGGTGGACCGAGTGAAGGGCTCTTGCTCGAGCTTGAAGCGGGAGAAAAGCAGGCCGGAGCAGCGGTTCATGAGCAGGCGCGTCGCCTCCGCCTGTGGAATGTTCTCAGGGCGGCTATGGAGTTCCCAACCAGGAGTCAGATCGGCGAACGCCGCGCCCCAGAGGAGCCGATGACCGGCGGATAGATCATAAGAAAACATGCTGACCGGTTGGAACGCCAATTCCGCGAGCGAGGTCACTCTGAATTCGACTTCCACGTCGGCGAGATGAGTAAGGATTTCTCCGAGGACATCCAGACGTCGGCGATATAGAAACTCGCTGACGTGGCGGCAGCCCTTTAAGACGACATAAAATTCCATGTCATTGTAGGGACGGTCACCGGCTATACCGTGCAGGACGCCCCCCTCGCCCCGTCCGTAACCGCCGCCGAGCAGCACAGCCTTGATCTTGTGCGATGGAATAAGGCCGCGGATTCCGCTTACGATGCTGGCGCAGGTGCGCTCGAGGTGCTGCTCCAGCCCGTTGTCGCCGTCGAGGGTGAATCGCTGGCGTCCGGTGACCTCAATGCCTATTGGCGGAGGCTCGATTGCGGCACGCTCGGCCAGTATGGCAATTTCCCTGTTGGTGATTATCATGGCGCGCGGTCAACCCGGTGCATTTGCCAACCCGCATGGAACCCGTGCAAGCGGCCGAGCCGCTGCTCCCAGCGGATTCGGAGCGCGTGAGGGAACTGACGCAGTCGTCCGGCCCCAAGGCAGTAGCGCAGATCGCCAGCGGCGTCGCGTAGCCATCCAAGGAACAGAGACCGGCGCATATTGAAGTCCCTTTCGGAATCGGGCCATACAGCGGCGAGCGCCCACGCCTCGCCAAAGCTGCGTTTATAGGCCTGACGCGGAGTGTAATTGTGCGAATGCATGACGACCGAATTTGGGCAGTAGCAGACGCGGTAGCCCTCGGCGCGGCACCAGCGGGTGTATTCGTCGTCCTCTGAATATTGCATGGTCTCACGGAAGCCGCGGAGGGTCCAGACATCCCGCCGCAGGCCGCTGCTCACCATGCTGAAAAAGTGTTCCCAGTGCGCCGACTCACGGTCGGCGGCGAAGCACCGCTCGTAATCATGGGCAAAGACCGCCTCACAATCCGGCCGAGGGATCTGGCGGCCGAACGCGGCCGCGACCCTGGAGTCGCCGAGCGCCTGCACGAGCGGTTCCAGCCAGTCGTGTCCCTGGGGCGTGGCGTCCGCGTTGAGAAAGATCACGCGGTCGTGCCGGGCGAGTTCCATGCCCTGATTCAAGACGCGGCCTGGCCGGTACTCGTGCGGGAGCATCTGCACGAAGTGAGCGGGTTCTGCCTGGCGAATAATATCAACGGATCCATCGATGGAGCCTGAATCGAATGCGATAAGCTCCCAATTCCGATAGGTCTGCGCCTTCAGTGCAGCCAATGTTGAACGGAGCGCCCATGCTTCGTTGAAGGAGCGAAGGACGATGCTGACATGAGGCTCTTCCATTCTCTCCAGTCTAATCGAGGGGCAAAGCTTCTGAAATGGGGTGGTTACCGCCCATGATAGGGGTGCACACCCACTGGTCGCGCTGCATCTCGGTAGGTCAGAATGATTGCAACACGCATCTAGCTGTATGACCATTCCCAAGAACGATTTGCCAATCACGCTCTCGATTGGAATCATAGCCTGGAACGAAGAGGCTTCCATCGGGCCGATGTTGGCTTCGCTCCTAGAGCAATCCGTGATTGCGCGCCTTGCTGCGCAAAACGCGGGTTGTGAAATTGTCTGTGTCACCAACGGTTGTACGGACAGGACTGCGGAGGTCGCCGAGGAGGCCTTCGCCCAGATGGAGCGCAAGCATCCCAATCGCCGCGCACTGAGCGGTTGGGTAAAGAGCATTTCAGAGAAGGGCAAAAACAACGCCTGGAACAGATTTGTCCACGAATTCTCCGCCCGCGAGGCGCGTTACCTATGCCTCATGGATGCGGATATCATACTCAACCAGCCGGACACCCTCGAACTCGTGCTCGGAGAGCTTGAGCGGAATCCGCACCTCGGCTGCGCTTCGGATTGCCCATGCAAGGACATTGCCGGCAAGGAGAGCCTCTCGCTCCGTGAGCGCCTCTCCCTTGCAGGATCGGATCTGACGGAAACGACGGAAGGTCGATTGAACGGAATGCTTTACTGCCTGCGCTCAGGGATTGCGCGCAACCTATACCTGCCACGCGATCTTATCGCCAATGATGATGGGTTCTTGAAGGCCGCCATCTGTACGGATTTTTTCCGTGCGCCGATCGACCCCTCCAAAGTGGTCTCGGTGCGAGGTGCCACCCACCTTTACAAGCCCTATCTGTCGCTGAGCGATTTCCTGAACAACCAGAAACGCCAGATGATCGGCCAGACGTCAGTTCATGTGGCAATCGAGTATCTGAAGACCCTGCCTGAAGCCGACCTCGCGAATCTGGGCGCAACGCTGCGGCGCGAAGAGACGCGCGATCCCGCGTGGCTCAAGAGACTGGTTGAGGCCCACGTTGCCCGAGTACACGTCTTTTGGCAGCTGTTTCCCGGGATCCTAAGCTTTCGGTGGCGCCGCCTCAGCCAAATGCGCGGAATTCGGCGGCTGACCCATTTCCCCGCGGCTGCGGTGGGATTTGTTGTGACGCTTGTCGCGTGCTGGCGCGCTTCTCGTTTTCTCCGCCGTGGAGTCTCGGCCTATTGGCCGAAGACTATGAGGAAGCCAATTCTTCCCGTAGTGCGTTTGGGCGCTAAGTGATTAAATATAAATTAATTATGAGCGCCCTTATCCCATGTATCAAAGGCAACCATCTTGCCCGCCAATCTCCACCGATACATATGACCATTCTCCCGCGAGCGACGAACGCCTCATCTGCCGCAATCACATGAAACCGGAGCATATGATCGCTTTGGCTTCGATCCCGTTCTTCACCGTCACCGGTGCGATTGCGGCGACGTGGTTTCAGCGAATTCGCGATATTTTCTTCTTTGCAATGGTGAGCCTTGCTGTGTTTGCGGAAAGGATGGACGTCAATTTCTTCAGCGAAGCGTGGTATAGGGGCACGACGCGTGGAATTGAGGTGACGCTGATTGAAATGCTCGCATTTGGTCTACTCTTTGGCTGCTGGCTTGGGCGCCGCGGTCCCGACCGCCGACTTTTCTGGCCGGGCAGTCTGGGACTGATGCTGCTCTATTTTGTCTATGCCGGTGTTTCGGTCGTGGCGTCGGAACCGAGGCTGTTCGGGGCGTTTGAACTATCGAAGATTTTTGCAAGCATCTTGGTCTTTCTCGCCGCGGCCGCCTATGTGCGCTCGAAGCGCGAGTGGACGCTGCTGGTAGTGGCACTGGGCTGCGCGGTCAGCTTCGAGGGTATCTGGGCCGTGAGGCAGCATTTCATCATGCGCCTCGACCGGGCGGCGGGAACGCTTGACCACGCTAACAGCCTCTCAATGTATTTCTGTATGACGGCGCCGCTTCTCGTTGCCGTCGCCTTTTCCGGCTGGTTGCGGTGGCTCAAATGGTTCTGTGGTTTGTGCGCGGTGCTCGCCTCTGTGGGTTTGGTCCTCACTTATTCCCGCGCGGGCATCCCGATCTTCGCCGTGGTGGTCTTAAGCACGGTATTCGCTTGCGCCTCATGGCGGCTGAGCCCTGGCAGGATCGTCTTCCGCTCAATACTAGTCCTGGCAGCGGCCGCATTGGTGGCGGCTGGTTGGGGCGAGATGGAGCGACGCTACGCCGAGGCCTCACTTGAGGATGAATACTTTGACCAAACAGTCGACGGCCGGGGCGTCTACCTTCGTCTTTCGGAGGCGATCGCCAAGGATCATTTCTTCGGCATTGGCCTGAACAACTGGTCCTACGACGTGAGCCAAACCTATGGGCCGCGCCTAGGATTTCGCTTCGTCGATTACGATCATCTGGTCTCAATCTACGGCACTTCCGACGACAAGCAATTTGGCAACTCGTACCTCGCGGCGCCCGCCCACAATCTTGCCGCGTTGACACTTGGGGAACTGGGCGTGCCGGGACTATTGATCTTTGGGTTGCTTTGGCTGCGATGGCTGTCGATGGGGGTGCCCTTCCTGTTGCTGCCCAAGGGCGAGCCCATGCGTGCGATGGGGGTAGGATTGCTCTTCGGCATCTGCGGCATATTTGGCCAGAGTCTCACCGAATGGGTCTACAGGCAGACGCCGATTCTATTCACGTTTTACATCCTTCTTGGCGCCCTTGCCAGCTTGGCTCAGGCCCGGCGCCGGGCACTGATTGAAGAACGCCCGATAGGAGCCGCGTCTGTTGGGCCAGGCGCAACTTCGCGGGGAAGCCCTGGCTTAGAAGGGGCGTAGCCGATGCGCATCGCCCATCTGCTGCGCAAATTTGACCCGTCGGAATGGGGCGGCACGGAGTCAGCAATCCTTCAGCTCACGAAGGATATGGCGCAGCATGGAGTAGGCTCCGTCGTCTATGCGCCAAGGCTGGCGCCCGGAGCGGAGCAAGCGGATCCATTTGCAGCGGCCGGCTGTACCCTACGGCGCTTCCGCGCATGTGTGCCGATCTGGGGTATTTCTCCCGAACAGAAAAGGCAGATGATAGCGGTTGGCGGTAACCTGATCTCATTCGACCTGGCCGCGTCTCTATGGAGCGAGAGAGACATCGAAGTGATCCATTCGCACGCTCTGGGCAGGCTCGGTGCCATTGGGCGTGTCATGGCACGCGCCAAGCGTCTTCCATTTGTGATCAGCGTGCACGGCGGCGCCTATGATCTGCCGGAGGCAGTTCGCATGGGGCTTCGCCAGTCCGCCGCCGGCGGCTGGGACTGGGGAAGAGCGCTGGGTCTCGTGCTTAGCGCGAGGCATCTCATCGATCAGGCGGACGCTATCATCACTTTGAATCCGCGCGAAGCTGCCCTGATCGGCGAACGCCATCCCGGACGGCGAGTCTTGGTTGAGCCGCATGGAATCCCAACGGCTCTTTTCGCCAGTGAATGCAGGCCTGCGGCGTCGGAGGCCTTTCCAGAGTTAAACGGCAGGTCAGTTTTGCTCATTTTGGGCCGGATCGACCCGATAAAGAATCAAAAGTGGCTCATCGCGGAGGCATCGGAGCTTGCCCGGCGTCATCCGAGAGTCCTTTTGGTGTTTGTCGGGCCGTTCGTTGACCGTGAATATGCCACCGCGATGAGGGAGCGCATCGCGCGCGAGGGCCTGCAGGATTTTGTGATGCTGGTGGGGAGCCTGCCCTTTGGAGACCACCGTCTGATCGGGCTCCTGCAGGAGGCCCGGGCCGTGATACTGCCCTCATTGTCCGAGACATTTGGTATCGTGATTCTCGAGGCTTGGGCGGCGGGGACACCGGTGATCTCGAGCCGAACCTCGGGTGCCGCGGCGCTCGTGGATGAGGGCGTGAACGGATTGCTTTTCGATCTCAATCGGCCGGCGACTTTCCATTCGGCTGTAGACCAGATCCTCACACAGCGGGAGCTGGCTGCGCAGTGGGGGGCGGCTGGCAGAGCCAAAGCGATCGCCAGGTTCGACACTTCTGTACGCGCGGATCAAATGAAATGTCTCTACGGGGAACTGATCGAGGAGAAAAATGCACTACGTCATTCTTCGGGACGATGACACCTGCGCGTTCACGCCGCCCGCTTGCCTGGAGCGGATATACCGCCCCTTCCTCGACCGCGGCATGCCGGTCAACCTGGCAACAATTCCCGAGGTGCGCACCGACGTGAGGACGCCGGACGGCCAGCTTGAGGGGTACCTAACTGCTGGCCGAGGACCGGATGTTCCCCTTGCCCCAATCGGAGGAGGGCGCGAGCTCGTGGAATATATAAGGGGTGAGCCTGGCTACCATATTGCGCAGCACGGCTGCCATCACGACATCTTCGAGTTCGGCGGCTCGGATCGAATTGAGCTCGCGCGGCGCCTTGACCGGGGCGCGCACTGCCTCCGGGAGGCGGGCTTCGAGCAGCCGGAAGCCTTTGTTGCGCCTTACGACCGGCTCTCGCGCTTGGCGTTCGTCGAAGTTGCCACTCGGTTCAATGTCATTTCAACCGGCTGGTTCGAAGCCGGCAGGGTGCCCCTGCGATGGTACGCGGCCTACGCGTTGAAAAAGCTGCTGCGGCGGTCGCACTGGCGTGCGGGAGGGGAATTCCTTCTGAGCCATCCCGGCTGTCTGCTCTCATTTCACCGGCCGCGTGAGAATATGCTGGCGTCGGTCCGCCATGCAGTTGAGGGCGCTTCGCTTACCGTCCTCGTTTCGCATTGGTGGGAATTTTTCCGAAACGGCGTTTCCGATGACAAACTGATCGACATCCAGCATGAGGTCGCCGCCTGGCTTGCAAGCCGCCCGGATGTCAGGGTTGTCTCGTTTTGCGACGTGGCCAACGGCTCTGTCCCGGTCAATTGACGGACAGCGCCGGTGCGCGATTGAGCTCCTTGGCGCGCTTGGCCTGCGAGGTCATGAGCTGGTAGACGTGGGGTATTGCTGTAATGTCACTAGGCACGTCAGGGTAGTTTGTCAGCAGGCTTGCATGGCTGTGACGCGCGTCGGGATGATAGCCGTGCATGGCGCGGATGGCGCGCTCTCCCATGTGGCTTGGAAGGATCAGCACACCCTCCTCGACAAGGAAGATCAGTTCGCCAAAATAACGGTCCGGGAACAGGGCGCCAAGGTCCTCCAATTCTGCATCGGGTAGGATGCGACCCTGTGGGATGCTCTGCAGACATTCGGTGACAAGGCGCCGGGCCCGTTCGTTGAAGAACCAGAATCTGGCCATGGTAGAGTCATAGACCACCGCATAATCCTGCCCCATTATCAGCCCGAGCGGCTTCAGACGGGCCCGTAGGTCGAGGAATTGATCGCAATTTGCCATGCCGTGATCGCTGAAGATCGTCAGCTGCACTTCTTCGTAGTGTTCGCGAGCGCATGCCATGAGCTCGTCGAGCCATGGCTCATAAGCGTTCAGTTTGGCCGGTACCTCTGGCGAGGAGTTGCCGACCCGGTGAAGGAGCCCGTCTAGGTCGGGCCAGTAGAGAAACCCGAAATCGATCCGTTCGCACTTGATGTCGGCGATCAGTCCGTCGAGATTCTGCCTTTCTCCGAGCTTGGGGTCGCTCACATGCCATGCGATGCCGCGCTCCTCCATGTAATCGAATATATTTGGCCCGTGGTTCAATCCATTGGGCTGTAGCGGGTTCTTTTTTTCCGAGAAATCGAACATGGAAATGTGTTCGAAGGGGATGTTGTACAGATCGAAGTAGCCGCGGAACTTTAGGTGGACTTTGAGGAGGCTCGAGAGCCGATGACGGAAGAATCGCCTGCTGGTCAGCGCCCGCGGCAGCCAACGGAGGTGGCGCAGGCTTCGAAACGGCGAATGAGGAGGGTCATAGACGAAGTAGCACCAGTTGCGGTGCTCCGCCGGCCATCGGCCGGACAGTATGGATGGTATGCAGGCCGAGCTGTAGCCAAACACCGACCTGAGTTTGCGACGCTCCGGTGCATGGGTCCGCGCGAACGGATGGTCTTTGATGATTTCCCAGCCGCAGGCGTCAACAAATACGAATAGCGGGAGAAGGGCTTTCATGGCTCGGGTTTAGGCGCTGATTGGAAACAGGAAGGAACCCCGCTGCAGTCGGATTTGTCGGCCGCCGGTGGGCGATGGGGGCCTAACGCCGGCATGTTCCTCGGTAAGAATCAGAAAGGCCTGGTCGTCGACCATCGGCACATCGCCTCGAAACCGGTTCAGTTCCGTTGCCAGCCGATCGCGCAGTTCCGTGGCGTTGCGGCCGGGGATCGCGTTGACTCGCAGCCAAGTCCTCAATCGCCGCTGGCCATAGGCATGGCCAGCCGCATTGCGGGTATCTGTGAGGCCGTCGGTGTAGAGCAGCAGTCTGGCGGGCGATCCGATGCGTGCGGTCATGTGGGGGTAGTCAGTTTCTGGCAGCACGCCGAGCGGAAGGCCCTGGATCGGCATGATCGAGACCGAACGACTTCTAGGCGGGACAAAAAGGAGCGGGCAGTGCCCTGCGCTTGCCGCTGTCAGTCGATGGTTCTTCAAGTCGACGAACACGATCTGCGCGGTGATGAACATGGCAACCGAGGAAAGCTCCGTATAGAGCAGGCGGTTCAGGCTGCTGAGAAGCTGGGACGGATCCGAGCTGCGCGCAGCGAGGCCCCGCAGCAACCCGCGCATCGTCGTGGCAAACAGCGCGGCAGGCACCCCCTTGCCCATCACGTCTGCGATCATCAGTAGGAGCGATTGGTTGCCTAGGGCGATGGCGTCATAGAAATCACCTCCGACTTCGCGGGCGCTCTGCCATCCGCCCGCCAGGCCAAATCCGGGAAGCTGGGGAAGTGTGCGCGGCAGGAGAAGGTGTTGAATGTTCTGCGCGATTTCGAGCTCGCGCTCTATCACGAGGTCTCGAACCTCCATCTTCTGCCGATTGAGGTTGAGCGTCTGAATCGCCAGAAATTCGGCGAAAGTGCGGATCACCTCGTCCTGAAGTCTTCCGAGGGGAAAGTCTCCGCCACGTCGTCCAACCGCGATCGTTCCAACCAACTTTCCGCCAAAGCAAAGCGGACAGACGAGGCCTGCGCCCGCGGGTCCGACAGCACGCAGCGGTTCGGATAGGTCGGAGCATTCGCGAATGTCGAATCTCGCGGGCTTTTGGCTTTCGGCAACCTTTACCTCTATGCTTGTGGACTTGTCTCCGGCAGCCGGAAGCTCAATGGGAGTGGAGGGCAGATCGGATTCGGAGGCCGCGGCAACCAGCAATTTCCGGCCATCGGGGGAGAGCATGCGCAGGACATACCAATCCGCCGATGTGAGATGGAGGAGATCAATGAGAAGCCGGGGTTCGAAACCTTCGGAGGTCTTGTCGATGCGTCCCAGTTCCGCGCAGCACCGGAAGACCGAGGAAAGCGTCTCCGAACGAAGCAGGAGCTCGCCTTTCATTCCCTCCACCTGGGCCCTGGACTCCGCCAGCTGCCTTTGGCAATCGCCGAGAGAAAGCGCAGTGACGGGAAGCTGATCGTAAGCGACTGTCTGCGTCC
>Ga0182030_10011458_pt1 | contig 17898 bp, 24 predicted proteins | sample 812S3MmetaG_FD_121299 | JGI IMG/M metagenome (GOLD analysis project Ga0182030, IMG submission 121299) | Permafrost microbial communities from Stordalen Mire, Sweden - 812S3M metaG (Illumina Assembly) | ecosystem: Environmental > Terrestrial > Soil > Wetlands > Permafrost | place: Sweden...
ATTCTATATCTACATTTATCATACACCCTAACATCCCACACAATTTACAAAATCGCCACCCTAAATCCTCATATACAACGCTCCTCTCTCAATCTCCCCCACCACACCATGTCCCGCAATAGCCCACTTCTCAGCAACAGTCCTCTCATCAACACGTTGCCTCAAGACCCCACTCTGCGCCCAATACTCCATCAATCCCCTCGCCTCCCCCTTCGTCAGCCCCTTCAGCTTCATAACACTCACATCCTTCAACACTTCATCCGCTCTCTCATCATACGCCCTTTCATGCGGATCCCTCTTCGTTAATTCCAACCCCAAAACCCTCTCCTCCGCTTGTTTGAGTGCCAATCCCGTCGATTTAGACCTCGGGTGGTTACTCCTACTCGTAGCTGCTAGGACCGCGCCACCATTTGGCATGGTTTTGGAACCGGAGAGGTAGCTCATGAAGTGATTCATGATAGCGAAGTCGTGGGCGTGAATAGGCTCGAAGTCTGCAGAACGGTAGGCGGAGTTTTGCATAGCGTGTTGGAGGGAATCGAGGGCCATAAGGACGGGGGGGCGGCCAGGGGCGGTGATTTCGGTCCAGAAAGCTTGGAAGATGGGCCAGGAGACGTCGGGATCGCGGGCTCCGAGCTCACAGAGGCGGAATAGGGACATATTCTCTTGGAGGGGGATGGGGACTGTTGCTGAATGGTCTTGGGATAGTGTCAAGTCGTTCAGGATTGTAGCGTTTGCTTTTGAGATGGCTGTTAGCCATGCTGCTGCGTATGCATTTTGGGAGTAAAGGGTCGGCGTTGTGTTTGGAATTGGAGCATATTCAGTCCCAGCGTTCGTCAAATCTTGTGCTGCTGCTCATTAGCATATCCCCCAGTCTAACCTTCAGAAAACTCACCCTCCGGAATATTAACCACAATCCACCCCCTAACAAACGCCGTAGCCATAGCCCAAACCAACATCAAACTCTTCCCCGTCCCTTTCTCCCCATCAATCACCAACCTTAGCATCTTCTTCTTACCAACCCACTCTCCTAATCTCTTCCCCAAAGCCACACTCTCCCCCCTAACCAACACCCCAGGCCGTCTAAACAACCCCCACCCCTGCGTCACCTTAAACGCCTCCGCCGCCCTCAACCCATCCACCGTCTTCCCATCCAACCCTACAACCTTCCCAACCCACTCCTCACTCTCAACCATCTCCGCATTCAAATCCTGCATGTCTGGCACCTCCAACGCATTCGTATTACTCAGTACAATCCTCTTCCGCATCGCCTTCCTTTCACCTGGCATAGGCGGCTTCCCCGTCTTCACCGGAACCTTCTTCTTAATTTTCAATGTTTTCGTCTGGTTCGCGCGTTGATTAAGGCGTTTCTGCTCTGCTGATACGCCGGGTTTTTTCGCTGTTGCTGGCGCTTTGCCCAGCGCTGCAGACGTCGAGAACGCTGCTATTCCAACCGGAACTCGATTTAGGGATATGTGAGAGCTCAATTGAACACTCGTAGGCCTGGAGAGGCATTTCCAGCACCCTGCGGACGCCATTGTCGTTGTCTCTCGAAAGATGAAGTCCGCATGAAGTCCAACATAAAAGTCAAGCTTGGCGCTAAAATGCGGCCGCATGAGCTAAAAAGTTTCCCCCATCTCCAAAATTATTTTCTAGGACCTTATTATTGTGCTCTCTCGATTTTCCAATCGCAATCCACAACAGCAATCGCGATGGCAGAACTTGATACCAAGCCCCAGAAACTCGATATCCAAGTCCAAAAACCAACACCCTACACCTTCGACCTCGGGCTCCTCCTCGCGCAGGATCCAAACCCACTCCAACTGACCACGCCCGCGAACCTCGAGTCCGACCTCGCGGCTACAGCTAGAGATGGCGCGCAAGCACTGCTGAATCAGTTATTGGGTACCTGTCCTATTGCCAGTACGCCGAATGGGGTTTTGTTGAGTTTGCCGGGCATTGAGACGAGGTTGCCTAGGGAGAAGGTTCGTTCTGTTTCTTCAGAACCCCCAGCTCTTCCCCTCTCACTATTTTTATTCTACGTGTATGGTATTAATAACAGGTAGCCATTACCACCCCCCAAAGCACAGACCACCTGGCAGAAATTCGCGCAAAAGAAAGGCATCAAAGCGAAAACCAAAGAATCCAAACAAAACCTGAAATATAATGAAGAAACCGGGGAATGGGAGCGGAAATGGGGGTATAAGGGCGGGAATAAGCGGGAGGGCGAGGCGTGGATTGTGGAGGTTGATGAGCGGAAGGAGAGGGAGAGGAAGGAGGGCACGACGAGGCAGGGAGATGCGAGGAGGGAGAGGAAGGAGAAGGTGAGGAGGAATGAGAGGTTGCAGAGGGCGAATGAGAGGAAGGGGAGGAAGAATGGGGCGAAGAGTTGAGGAAGGAATGATTTGCATTGAATGGATGGAATTTTGGTCGGGCGTTGCGGTATGGTATGGCGTAAATGAAGGATGGGAAAAGCGCTGTTTGCACGCATTTATGATTTGCTGGATGGGTCTAGATAATCCCTTCAAGCTGTAGATATTCAATTTTCAGTCAAGACTGAATGTCAATGGCACGAAATCAATGGTTGGAGATCACCAACAAAAACCCCAATACATATTCGGCATCAATTCAGTTGATTCATGTGTCCAGTGAACCCTTACTCAACCTCTAGACCCTGTCTTCTCTTTCCATGTTCGAGAAATATCTTATCGCTCACAATTCCGCCCATCTATCATACAAAACCCACGCAATAACATCGGTCCACCCATAACCCACAGGCTACAAAGTCAGACCGTAAACTTCCCCTTCATAAAATCATCTCCTTCCAAAGAAAACCACTACGTACTTTCCAACCTTCGCACCTCTCATTAAACGCCACGCAGGCCTTCCACTCCACTTGACTTCATGCAAATGCATCATTCATCAATATCAATCAAGAGAAAATCGCACTGAAAGCTTCAATTCGAAGTCGAATGCGCGATGCAAGGAAAACGTTAGGGTATTCGACAAATCGCGCGACGAGAATGGTGTGAAGAAAATTGTAATATCGTAGTAGAAAAACACAAGGTCGTGCGAATCGAATTCGTTGACAGAAATGTGGGTGATGTACGGGATTCGTGATGGGTGTTTTCGAGATTTTGCAATTTTCCTCCGCTGTTTTTGGTTCATAAATCTCCTGCTCTCCCTTGGATGCTGAATGGTCAAGCCATTGTCAAAGCCATGTTCATGTAGCAAGAGAAAATTAGTGTATCGGCGTAAAACTCAAAGTAATGGGACCAGCCATACCTCACAGCCCAATTGGACTGAGAGGCTTAATAGGACTCAGAGGTCTCATATCCGCACTTCTCCTCGGTGGTGTTCTCTCTTGAACAACAGTCAACGCCGTGCTAGACGTGCTCAAACTCCCAGTGCTCTGGCTGAACGAAATATTCTTATCTTGTTTTCTCTGAGCCTGCCCCCACTTCCCCTGATCATTGACACTCACACTCGAAGGCTTGCTGCTATCAGAACTGCTGACGTTCCTTTCATCATGACTCTCAACCGCTGTGCTTCCAGAACTATTTGGTGGATGGGGATTGAGTTGGCTGACGAAGTATTGATTTTCTGCATCTGTATATTGTTGTTCGGTTTTGCAACCCTTCCAACAATCTCTCCATTCGCAGACCAAGAACTTGAAGCAGAAAGCGTCGATTTTCATGCAAGGTTGGAAGCAAATGCAAAGATTTCGGTAATCCATCTTGTTCTTTTCGGAATGCGCAAGGAGGAGCGAGAGATGGCAAGTGATAGCGAAAAGCAAGTAGTAGTTGAAAGGAGAAAGGTTTGATAATTCGTCAACGAGCTGTTTTGGTACCGTTTCCGCACCGCTGCATTCTTTGGCAATACGGTCTTGGGCAGATTTTGGGAACAATTCGTCAGGTAATTCGCGCAACCATGCTTTAAGCATCGAACCGATGATGTTGATATCGTAGAGGTCATCTTGTTCGAAGAGATCAATATCCAGTTCTAATAAATGTTAGTGCCAAGACTTTCGAAAGGGATAGTGAATTTTACCCTCATCGAATCTCCTCTGCCATTTCTTAATTTGTGGACCACTGCCTGGAACTCGGTATAATCCTTCAACGTCACTGCCCTTATAGTTAAGATAATCGATCGCTCGCCATGGGAATGCTGGCATCCAGAACTCAGTCTTGTCCTTCGAATCTTCTAATCTCTTTGAGATCCTCGTCAACCGTGTTTGCTCGACCAACGGCTTGTTGATAACCTTCAGCTCGTAATGCTCGTCATCCACAGGTGGCTCCTTTTCGTTGGTGCTTCCACTTCTGCCTCCCTTGCCGAAAAGGCCTTTACTCAGAGCTCCTGCACCCTTCGTCGCAGAACTCTTGAGATTCGTGAGAAAATTGTGACCACCACCGTCCCGGAACGAGGTCGGCAACTGTGTCCTGCTATTCTCCTTGTCTCTTCCGCCCCCATCTCGCGGAATCGTAGGTACGCGATCTGCCGAGTGTTGGCGAATATTGGAGCTCATCATGTCCCTGAATGACCTCTCGTTCTCGGATCGAAGTGGAGCGGTCTTAAGTCCGTTGTTATACGCATGTGTCCTCTCAGGGTCCATATGTCTGTTATCCGGAGAAGTATCTCTCGGGCTTTGCTCATCTCCTCGTATCGACTTGGTCCTGCCCAATAAACTAAATGGCTTCGGCTTATTCTTCTTCAGTGTCGAATGCGAGGAGGACTGTGAGTCCGTAGTAGGATTTGTCGAAGAATTGGATTTCGATGGGGCGCCAACAGCTCTTCTGGTCACTGATCTGTCAGGAGAATCTGTCCGCAACATTAATAATTAGTGTCTGTCATCTGAAGAGGAAGATCGAAACAGGATTGTCGTACCATTCCTTGTAGTATCTTGTGATGAAACCTTTCCAGACATGGCGGGGCGATCGGTGTCTCTGGACATGCTATCCTCAGTTATGGCTTTGTTGTCTGTGGGTTGTAAACGACTTGAGCTCTTGGATGCCTTATAGTTGGCAAAAAAGCCACTTCGGGCAGGTCTTTCTCGTTCTTTGTTATTTTCCTCTCCACCAGGCGCCGCCGAATATTGATACAGAGCAGGCAGGGTTTGTGATTGAGGGAGATCTCCTCGGGTCTGCGGTGGCTCGGCTGCCTGCATAGGCGGCTGTTCGACTGGGGATCGTTGCTTCTTTGTTGTGAATTTGAAGGGATGTCTTGGTGATTTCGGAGACTTGGGCGATAAAGGGGACTTGGAACCATCAATGAAGTTGAGATCGTTTTCGTCCACGAAATTCGTCGACCCAAGCGTCAGCGGCTGGGGACTGGATTTCCGTGCCATCTTGCCCCCCTGCTTGTGCTGACCTTTTTTGACGACTTCGCCCTAGCTGCCGCAGGATCGGTTCTTGTCTCGAGTGCACAGCCTGCTGGCAATTGACTGTATCACAATTTCCAAGGTTGATTCGCGGAGATCGGTAAATGCGGGTTGTGCGAGGGTTTCCTTGATGGAGAGTCTATGCTTAAGATGAATGAATCGCAAGCTTAGCTGTTTTGGATGCAACGCGAAGCAAGAGAGGCTTTGCTGGATGAATTGAGCTGTTTTGTTTGGATGATGTCGCATATAATCTGAGCAATTCCAAAAGGAGAGGAGGATGCTTGTTCTCGGCGCCCCCAAACCTCTACTTTCGCGCACCAGTATGGACCATTCCTGGCGGTAGGAGAGGTGATGAAACGTGCCTTCGCGTCCGAGGTAGGTACTGTGCGTGGAATGTGTTATGCAATAAACGAACAAAAATGGCCGACGGGGCGCTTGCTGTGCATGAACAATCGTTGTCGAACCCGAGTGGAGCAAGGTCGTTCGTGTTCGTCGTCTGTGACCCAGAACAAAGATGCGATGTTAAACAATCATAAGTCTGGGGATTTCGGGATTGATATCGGGACCTGACTGCGAGTTACAGTGTCTGTGGAGCGGTGAGGGAATATATGTCCGCGACAATGGGGGCATTGGGGTGGTGGGTTGTCGATGATGCAGCTGTTATCGTTGCTCAACCCCCCAAACCAAGATTCGAGAACTGATAGAATCAATGATATAATATTATTCTGTAGGGACAACTAAGGGTCAAGGAGTCCTTCTTTGTTTTTGATCACATGAGGCGATAGAGATTAGCAATTCTTGTTCTAGGCGGCGGTGAGAGGAAATGCACGAGAATATGGAGGGGGGGATGGCCAGGGGCGGATGTTTAAGGTTTCTTTGTTCTTTGCTTGCGTATCCTCTGCAAATGGATTGGCGTATCTTTCTGCCCTAGCTTGTAGATCCAGGAACATGAAACGTCGAGGAGTGAGCACTTTAATTGGTGAAGAGCCGATATACCCGATTCGGTACTGAGGAGGTACTGAGAAGATACGGAGAAGGTACTCCTTAAAACAGTAGAAGTAGAGTATAAAGTATGTAGATTGCTTGTTGTAAGAAGTAAATGGCTTGTGATTCAGCAAATTCAGTAATGGTTCTGACCTCTGTCTTCTGTTCGCTGTCCTCTATTGTTCTTTCCTAGCGGCTAATATTACCAGAACTATATATACTTTAGCCTCAGGTTGGACATGAACTTCTAGTCATGTGACTGAACTCAAGTCCCCAGCTGTTCCGTCACGTTTTCTTGATTACTCCAAGGTCTTCTATAGGACATTGTTCTGAGCTTTATACCCTTTATGTTACTATTGGAAGCGAAATCGGTTTTACACCAAACACTCTGAGATTTTATTTTCTGATCCATGTTTCCAGGCGCACTAGTACCATTAGCTGCCTAGAGAATTGTGCCTGAGAACCGAGACAACTAGGTACTTGTAAGCTGCACGTGATGAACTTACAACAAGCCCTGGGCTGGAATTCGTGTTTGGTCTCAGCCTCGTCAACACATGGAACTCGACTTCGGGATCATCACAGTAGTCCAAGCTGCCGAGATTTCCAGGTCTCCACTTCCAAGTTAGCGGCAATATATTAGCATGGCGAATTTTGGGTTTTCTATTGGAGATATCATCACGGTCGGTGGCCTTGTTTGGAAGACTTACAAGATCTGTGGGTTCTCTCAGCACGCAAAGAAGAAGGGCCATGTTTAGTAGCTGACTAAGATCAGGCAAATCGGCAGGTAAAGAATACGAAGAGCTTGCAAATGAAGGTATCTCCCCCGCACGTGCTAAAACAACCGTTGAGAGAATTCTGCTGAAAGAGTTCAGTTCTGAGTCTACACACGATTGTCCAAGAAGTGGAGGATCAGGCCATCCTCCCAGAGTCCTTGGTCCGTCAACAACAAAAACTTGAAATTCTCCACCTACTACTGTCAGGATGTGAGGAACCATTGAAGCAGATAGTCAACATAGTTACACAGTATTCAAGTCTCGCGAAGTCTAAGAAAAAGGTTCAAGATAGAATTGCATTTGGCCTCGAGGATCTCCATGATGCGCGGTCGAAGCTGACCCTCCATGCCTCCGCAATCAATGTTTTTTTGACCACTCTGAATACTTCGGCACTGGAGCGGATTGAGAAAAAAGTGGATGAGCTGTTTAAAGCTGCCCTTGCGGGAAATAGGGAGAGTACAGTACTTTCCTTTGCGGACGAGAATGCAAATGCCGCCGATATGGAACAGCAGTGGGACATGTTCCGGATGGAGATGATGACTGAAGGCTTTTCGAGAGTTGAATTAAATGATACCCGATCGTTTATGCAAGTCAAGATTAGAGATTTGATGCATAATGCTCCTGAGCTTCCTCCGGTAAGTCATTTGAGTTGAAGCACACCGTTTAACATACTCAAACGAAATACGCTGATCACCTCTACTTATGTAGGCTGAACGACCTCGCAAAACCCTACGTAATATTGAAAGGGAGGAAGATGCTGTCGATGATGCGCGACCACACCCATCCTCATCGAAGGCACACAAATCTAAAGTGCAGCTGATAAAGGGTCCGCGAAGGCGAATCGAAGGTATATCTAAAAAGAGTCAGAATACTTCTGGCAAAGGAATATTTTTGATATTTGCCGAATGTGCTATAAAAAGCACGGAAATGGGCGCGGAAGTGGACGCGGCTTTAAAATCTAAAACCAAGAGCCCTGAAGACTTGTTGAAACTTGAACGGAATCTTTTCAATACTATGGAACGTCTGGAAGATGCTTTTGAAAACCTCCACCAACAGGCAGAGAGCTTGCGAAGGACATTTCGGATAGAAGCTGCCCAGAAGCTTGAGGCGAAAGTAGTTGCTTAGAAGGCATCTAATATTACGAACGTGTGTGAACTTAGAGCTTGTTGAATTAGGGATTCTATGTCTTGTTTCCGATCTATATGCTGTTACCTTAAATCAGGCCACTATGCTATGAGGATATATTTTCTTCTTCCCTCTTGTTTCTATGCTCCTAATTATCGTCAGTTATCTGTAAGCTATCATTAGCTATCTTCAAATACATAATTTTACCCCAATAGTCGTCTGATTCTACGGAGCCTGAGGCTCGGCGGACACCAGTCCACACGGTGAACTCTGAGGAAGTGGCCAATTAGGTGGCCACACCCCTAGTGTTGATGGCAAAGGCAAAGCTGCCAAACATGCACTCACCCGCTCTTCACAGATCTCTATATCCTCCCAACAGTCCCTAACATGTTTGCGCATCCATTTATGTCTTGATATGATGTGAATTGTCACTGTAATAATATTTTCATACAAGCGGTTTAAATATCGCAAATGTGTGTTTCATTGCTTGATCATTTCCTTGGCAAAGTGTCTTTAATTTAGAAACCCAGACTTCCGCAACAAAGCCCCAAAGACCCCGGGATTCGAAAACTGCATTCCAGCTCAGACAAAACCAAACAGGGTCCACTTCTCAGATGCAAGCCTGCTACAATACTTGACAGTTCCAGTCTTTACTGCAGGTCCATCACATGCTAGCTTGCCCGGAAACATGCAAGCTTTCATACTTCCCAAGTACTTGAGCACTCGGCCAGGATACAGTTTAATTAATCTAGACTCAAGCAATCGGAGTAAGAAAAGCCGGGGTACCTAACTGGTGGGCCGGGAGGCGGTGGTGTTGGATAGTTACGTCCACTGTCAGGCCACGTTGGTGGCCAATGCCGATGTCGAGGTGGATTAGGATGATTTTGAGGAGGTCGCCATTGAGGTAATGGAAGTAAAAGATTTGGAGGGCGTGGAGGAGGAGGAGGGGGAGCAGCAGCTGCTACTGCCAAATATGCCCTCACGTCCTCCATCCAAATCATCTTGTTCTTCCGACAGACCTCAACATGTTTCAGCAAATCTTCTTTCAACCAGGCCCTGAGGTAGTTCCTTTCCAAATCCCTAAGAGTCTCATAATTAAAGGGATCACCGGCAATCCCTAAAGCCCATTTGAAAACTTTCTCGCAACCCTCACACCAGACACCGAATTCTCTCTTCAGAGTCGCAGTATCAAGTATCGGCATTTCAACGGCGCCCGTGCAGGTGTATTGATCCATTGGATGCCTATTCCACCGCCAATGGAAGTCTCTCTCAAAGCTTAGACTTCCCCGTGGCCACCATGGCCCGAAGAGAGCTGTGACGTCCTTTGGTCTGCCAACGTCTGGCAGCGAATCGTCTCTGATACGCCTACCTCCCACATATATTCCCTTGCCTGTCCTTTCCTTTGTTGTCTCATGCCTTTCAACTCTTCTCAAATAACCGTCCACCACTTTCTTCCTTAATTCTGATTTACCTCCATACATTTGAAGTGCTATATCCTGAGCCTGCCTCAGAAGGATAAGCCTAGAAGGATAATGAGAGCATCGAGGCCAAGGATCGAAATGCCCAGGCGCCGGTTCACTTTCACGGCTGCGCATGGTTCTCAATTTCTGTACATGCCTAGCATCCAGCGCAAAGTACATCTGGATATCAGATTTTGGGATAGCTCTGAGGGCAAGGTTCCGATATAAACAGTTGAAGCATGTGCGCTCACAAGTCAGCACATACAGGAAAGGTCCAAATTCTCCACATTGTGTGCATTTCGAAGAGATAATCGCTTGGTAGACTTGAGATACTGAATAGTATTTGATGGTTCTAGTATCACGAAGGGCTCTCAGAGCAGTCGATGCGTGTTGAACGATCCGTTGATAAGCGGGGAGACAATCGACTACATTTAGGAAGTGATAACATGTTAATCGTAGGGAGCCCAGAGTTTTAAAATCCAGAGTCAAAATGATGTTTTGCTTCAATTCGAGAGGTAGTTGCTCCAACAATCCGCCTGATGCGGACCGGAAGGGGAGAGGTTTGATCGGGATGAGGTGTGAGTGAGGATATCTGATAAGTGGGCACTGGCTCTCAATTATCGTGGGACGACTGATCAACTTGACTAATTCTTCTGACTTTGAATCCTCGGCGATTGACATCTTGGACAGCTCTATATCACAATTGAGATAAGTGGGGTGAGAAGGAAGGTTTGAGGTCAGTCGCTAGCCGAACTACAGGTGCAGCAACACGTGAGTTCATGCATGCATCCATACCTCAGCCTTGTCACCATCTTACATCTCGGGCTAATTCCCAAGTCGAAGCAAACTCTCTATTGACTATTTATATCCTCCATCTCACAGAATGGCTGATCCGGTTGGCACAGCCCTTGGTCTCGCCGCTCTTCCAACAACATGTCTCCAAGTCTGGGACTTTGTCGACATTTGTCGCGCCCACACCACAAACTCTAGCCTTCTCCGTATTAAACTGGACATCCAACGCATTATTTTCGTGATGTGTGGCAGAAAAATGGGACTCAGAGCAGATGGACTTGGGAATGCTCAAAACCAGGGCAGGGGACTGGATGACCCGTTCATTGCTCCTACAGTCAGAGCTAATCTGAACCACATTAAACGATTATTCTCTGACAAAGATACGATGGTTGGTAGTTATGGGTTCCCAGTCACGGAGAAGCCCTCGAAGAGAAAGAGTTGGAGACATACAGCAGAAAAGTCGAGCGCTTCGTCGAGAAAAAATTGACCCGCTATCTTCTAGAAAGGTTACAAGCAACTCTTACGACTACTCAAGAAAGACCAGAGAAATTCTTCCCTATGGAAAAATACGAGACGGTCTATAAAAGATGAAAAGAAATTTGATACCATGGTGTGGAATTATCTAGGATTATCAACGGGCCAGACCGTATAGCTGCTACGTTCATTTACCAAGCGGAGCTTCCCAGTGAGAGATGGAAGATATTGATGGCATAGAGTCTTTGGCCGAGATACAAGCCACGACGGAGAATACGACTACACTCAGTGCTGCTTATGTGAGACGATGGCTGCTAAGTCAGCTAGATGCAAGCGATGAAGGTCCCGAAATCAGGCTATGTACACCTGATAATTCAGAAAATAATGAAGTAGTGGTTTCGGAACATCCCTTCACTATGGAGGATAAAGCAGGGCCGCCTTTGTCCGCCACAAAAGCAAACAAGGAGACGGAGGAAATATCACCAACTCGATCAGAGGATGTCTCTATACGGAATAAAGACAACACACTGTCGCCACTATCAGCCAAACGGGTTGGGACGGAAGAGCAGACCAACCAGCAAACGACACCATCGAGTTCTGGTGGACCAAGTGGGGACCCGAATAGAGCTGTAGATTTACCAGCATCATCAAGCGATGAGATTAGATTCTTGTCAGCCCCATTGAATGACCGAATATCAGACTTAGCAGGGCCATTTAGCCATTTAATCAGCAATCGGTTGAGTCCTCTGGTGCAACCACAACTCGTATCCCTCCATTGCCACAAGCAGGCGGAAACCCAGACGTTGGGCTTGGAGACTGGACCGTGCATTCTCGCTGGAGCAACCTTGTTTCCAGAAATATGAGCATGCTTACAGAGTACACTCAAAGCTCAAACGTTAGCGCTGCTTATCCAGCGACTCGGAAACGTATAATTAAAGAGATGGAGAACATGAAAGGAAGAATACACATTCTTTCGTATTTATCAACCCATTCACAGAGACAACAATTTCTAATGCCTGCTGCGCGTGAGTTCCGGAACAAAAGGCTCTGTGGTCGCTTGCATGTGGCTTGCAGCACGTCTTCCCCATTCGTCTAGTACTTCCTTTTTCTGCAAGACCTTGAGTCTGAGCTGAAGATAACATTTTAGACACCTCTAAATCCTACAACATTCGCCTCAGCTTGAAGATGGCCAGCATTTATTCTAATCTCCCGCTCCCAGATGAGCAATCAATCCGTCTTCTCACACTTCTACCGGGCGCCACAACAGCCAAAATCCAATGTATTCTCCAAGTCGCAGATCTCAGCTTCGCACCTACTTACGAGGCTCTATCGTATGTTTGGGGATCGCAAGACTCTCCTACGCGTATCATTTGCAATGAAGTATCAATTAAAGTCGGTCCCAACTTAGCTGCTGCTCTGCAAAGGATCAGGCTCGAGTCCAGGTCTAGAGTCCTTTGGATCGATGCTTTGTGCATTGACCAGAGCAATCTGAAAGAGCGCTCCTCTCAGGTAGCGCTGATGCAGAATATATATCAGAGGGCAAGTGGGGTGTTGATGTGGTTAGGAAATGACGAGGATGGCAATGTAGAAGCAGCTTTGAGTCTCATAGACAAGGCAGATAAGCTCGCTCGACAAGAGGCAACGAGTCCGATACCTCGCCCGGAGGAGATAAAGGTTGAAGTCCCGTCGCTAGAGAAAAACATGTCGAGGGGCTTTCCTGCACCACAAGATCCATCATGGGAAGCTCTAGCCCGACTATTTCGACGACCTTATTTCGGACGTATTTGGATATTGCAAGAGGTCTACCAAGCCGCATCGATCACGACTTTTGTGGGCGATCACCAAAGAGCTTGGGACGAATTTGGATTGGCAGTTCATTGGTTTGTCCACAAGAGCTATGCTGCGATGATCCCACACTTTGCTTGTTTGATGCGGGTATACTCGCTCTGGGGATTCACTCTTGAAAAGTCAGTCGGAGAATCACCAGGACCATTTATTGATCTCTTGACGAGCCACGCGCAACTAAACAAGGCGACAGATCCACGTGATAAAGTTTATGCTTTATTTGGACTTTCAGATGATATTCTCGGGTCAGAGAAGCCAGCTGCTCTGTATCCGAATTATGAGAAGGCCTTAGTTGATGTTTATATCGACACTATTCGATACTTCCTCCAAAATCCCCGATCAGGACATAATCAGAAGCTAGGTTTCCTCTCAGTTAGGTACTCGCCGGACATTTCAAATGAAAGAACAAATCAACAGCTTCCTTCTTGGGTTCCTTGGTGGGACTCAGACCGCTTCAATTGGCATTTCTCAGCAATACCCGAAGCCAAAGCTTTTCGCGCCTCCAAAAGCAAAGAAGTTTGCTTTGGTTTCAATGAAATGAGATACAGTCTCTTTCTGAAAGGCCTGCATGTAGATAATGTCAAAAGTGTCGACCACAGTCTCCGGGGTTTTTCTGGTCATGCTAACAGGACCAAGTTATGGACAGCCGTCAAAAGTCTCTGGGTCTCCACTATCATTCCCTTGGAAAGCTCTGGACGGTTTTTCAATCGCGAATTCCTCACTTTCGCCTTTTCCCAGGCTCTTGCAGTATGCGCCAGCATCAACTTATCTGGCCTCAATCACGTCTTCAACGCAGCAGACTTCACCGCCTACTGCATATCCCAACTGGATGCCGAAACGAAAAACATGTCTCAAGAAGAGAAAATGCAACGTCTAGCCTCTTTCCCAATGCCCGTCTCCACAACATCAATTCCTGGGGACGGAGAACTTTTTGCAGAGTCAATATGTACCGACAAACCTTTCTTCGCTACTGGTTATGGATTTATGGGTCGTTGTCATGAGCCTGTTCGAGCCGGCGATACCTTGTGTATATTTTATGGGGCTATTACACCACATATTTTAAGGCCGAAGGCCGATCATCATAGGTTTATTAGAGACTGTTTCGTCCCTGGACTTATGATGGGGGAGGCGATTAGGGATGGTGTGGTCGATGGCTGGTTCGAGTTGCGGTGAATAAATGGATATGCTGAAGTTGCTGGACATGCAACCCCTGCTTAGCCCCAGAAAGAAATGCTATATTTCATAGTCGTCGGTACACCGTACCGTACTGTCGGTGCCTAGCATGTTCCAGCCTGCCTAGTCGCGTTTCTAGACAAAGAATCTACAATAAAGGAAAGATACTAGGCCTAATTAGAAGGTCTTTATTGTAGGACTATATAAGCCTAGCTCTATTACTTAGAAATAGAGTAGCTTTATGATATTAATTATTACAATAAGTGGATTGTGAAATCGACCTATCACGAGAGGTATCCCTGTGGATACCAACAATATTAATTTTAGAATACAACAAACTGTTTGGGATCTAATATTTTCACCTCATGTTAGTGGTGCGGGGATGAGGTTGGGGAGATAGAATAGTTCAAGGTGGAGGATAGAGGGCTTGACCTATTTTTTTTAAGTTCATACATAGATAGACACAATAGCATAGTATCCAATATGCAAGGAAAATCTTTCAATGTTCAATAAGTCAATTATTCGCCAGAGCTACCTCCCTTCTCCTGCCACTAAAGTAAAACCCTTCTGAACCAAGTCTTTTACACCCGAAACAAAACTTATGACACTGTATATTTGCAAAGACCGGTGCATGTCAATTATCCCCTTTTTCCTTCTTATTCTGTAGCAACAATTCATAAATTATGACTATGCTCCGAAGAACTATATGCTTGTCAGCTAATTTCCTGGATTTTCTTTTAGATTGTTGGACTCAAGGCCTCAGTTTTTGATAGCCATGTTTCTCAGAACGAAACTAATTATCTTACAACAATGTCCCCATCAAAGTCCCCATCAATCCATTGAGCGTGAAAGTAATTTTATACCTGCCATGAATCTAACACTTCTCAATTGAGATGGAAACGGCATGACGAAGTAACAAGAATTAACGGCAGAATTTGCTATTATCAGGCTCCTACCAGAAGCCAATTTTAGGAACCGAGAGGTGAAAATAAAATTTCAACGGTCACCGAACCTCCGAGTCTTTTGGTAATCAGCCGCAAGCAGTGAGAAATGATCAACCCCTCAACTCGACCCTGTAATCCCCACGTTTATATGGAAAATTAAATTGTAGTATCGGGTAACTTACCTAGCTCGTAATTTAGAGCGCGTTCAGTTCGATTCCCCCCCGATTTGCCTCATCCAGGTTTAGAGGGTGAGACTTGCTGAGAATAATCCCGATTTTATAATATTTCAATAGATCCAATTTACGTAGATTATCAAAATCGGTGCTAGTAGCCCAGTCAGCCTAGAAATAAGTTGTAGTAGATAGAGGGAGGGAGAACTCTGGAACGGATTGATAATGGGCCGCCGATTGAAGATCAGTGGCCTCGGTGAGCTTCTAACATGTCTTGAGCTTGTCGATTTGGTGTTTTGGCTGGATGCTGTATAGCGTCTGCTAGGAGTTACTTATGGCTTTAAACTCCCCTCAGTATATGTATATAATGAAACTACCCCTAACAACCTTACTACCATAAGTAATCTCTTCTGTTAAAGTTACCCACGTTCATTGTTATTACTACGAATATCTACGAACTTCCGCAGTCCTCATCACCGGATTCGCACTGTCTGAATCTCCGCTGTCCCATCCTTCAACTTATCAAGCGCTTCTCCATTCATAAGACCATGGACATAACACTCACCAATAAACTGGAAACAATCTTGCTGCGGCCTTAAGACATAGAGAACCGATCCTCCTGCTAGAACATAAATTTCATCATCAACTCTTGCTGCGACAGAGACTAGTCCAATTAGATTGTCCACCGTAATTGCTAGTTGACGGTCTGTACAATGCACAAATGGATCTGAAATCCAGGGAAACGCGGTAGTTGAATATTGAGCGTCTGAATGTATTGTTGAGCAACCCCTTGCAATAGGGAGAACACCTTCGTATTGGAGATCGGCTGTGACGGTCCGCCGAAATGCCTCGGTGACGCTTTCGCCTGTAAAATAATCGGCACCAATGTCAACTGGTATCAGCTTTTGTTGATGGGTAGTCCCGAAGTGGACTAGCGCCATTGGAACCATTATAAATAAGGGCTTTGTAGATCTCTAGATTACCTCTGTAGAGCAATACAAATATTCAAGCCGCCTGTGCATTCCCACTACCAGTCAACAGCTTTTGCAATTCCGGCCACTTCTTTTCATTGTTGTTTGGCAAATCGAGCGGTGTCAGTTTCTTAACTTTGTCGACTCGAAAGCCAAGAATTCTAAGTTCACCACGTTCAAAGGACATAAGTGCAGAAGGCTCATGACCTATGAATACTTCAGGATTCAGCCTACTAGCGGAATAAATAGGCTCTCGCGAAATGCTTTCCTGCACAATATCTTGTGACTTTATAAATTCTTTGGTCAACGGATTCGTCCTAGCAAATGGACGGCGCCAATCGGGAACCCAAGAAGGCCAAGAATCCATTGGAATTTGATTTTCGTGGCGTAAAATAACAGGGACTATAGAATCTCCTTGAACACCCGCACCATCTTCGTCCGATTTCTTTCGTCCGACTACATTTAAAAACCATGGATGTTGCTTTAATAAAGTTAGATACTTCGAAACTATATCTCCAGCCTCAGAAGTGCTGAGATGGCCGTTGAGTACGGGCTGCAAGTTGTGGAACTCCGTTAAGAGATGTCTGTTTTCCTGAACAAATTTGGGCAAGTCCGCGAATGGCATGTTTTCGTCAATGTCTGATGCAGAAATCGAAAAGAATTTGCTACCAAGATCCACAAGTGGCAAGAATAAGTCCAGCCACTCTTTAGGAATAAATCGACCATAGGCGGGAGACTCTAGATGCTGCAGATCATTCAGAGTGACCTGCCATACCAGTTCAAGGATCGACCAAAATGACTCAATTGAAGCTGTGGAGGCATTTGGATTGTCCCAATATGCAGCAAGATCTTCGTTGATAATAGCTGATGCCGAAATGAGATTATTTAAATCAACCAGATCAAATGAACATTTGTAGTCGTAATAATCCTCAGCATAGCCTAGAATGTCCAACATATGACCGTAGGGACTTGTGCTCATGAGGTATTGGACAACGTCTGTGTACAAATCTGTCTCTGGTTTCCTATAATCCGGTTCAGGGTATCGAGCGTGATCTATCTCCGCCATGCCTAATAACCCATACACTAGGTCTCTGTTATCGGTGGCCTTGAAACACCGAAATTTTGGTAGAAGATTGATGAGACGTAAACCTTACCCCCAATTATATCTCATACCCTAGAATTCCCACAAGGTAGCTGCTGGCTGCATGATTCCCACTAAACTTGAAGCATCTAAGTTGATCGCTCTTGAGGTATTTGGTAAGAGCACCATTGACGTTAACAGATTCATGACCGTCCTCAGAGTTGGCCAATAAATGCAAGATTTGCCACAGAGTAGGTACCCAGTTCTGCTGATTCGGTACAGTTGCTTCTTGTGCTATCCATACCCGAGTCCACCAATTTCTGCTGAAGAGCTTGAGGATCGCAGTCCAAATCCGCTTATTGAAGGACTCATCCGGCCCGAATGGAGCCCAGTTCGGGTCTTGAATCCATTTTTGTCCTACCATCAGAGAATTTTCTCCAGGCTTTTGTACCTCGTTCAGTTTCGTCGCAAACTTATTTAGGTGCTCGATGGCAAGGTCGCTGTCATCTTCCGCCCGTCCGAGCCAGATGGGGACTATTTCAGCATTCTTGTAGATGCTGGTCATGCGCAGAACTTGCTGATTGCGCTCTGGAATATAATCTTGATCAATAGTGTTGCTTGATTTATAATTAGTACATTCTAGAAATATCTATATGCTACTATAGCTATAGTATTAGTAAATGCTAGAACCTTCTAGACATTTCCAAGCGGCAAAGTCACGTGACTTTGCCA
>Ga0182030_10011459_pt1 | contig 17895 bp, 16 predicted proteins | sample 812S3MmetaG_FD_121299 | JGI IMG/M metagenome (GOLD analysis project Ga0182030, IMG submission 121299) | Permafrost microbial communities from Stordalen Mire, Sweden - 812S3M metaG (Illumina Assembly) | ecosystem: Environmental > Terrestrial > Soil > Wetlands > Permafrost | place: Sweden...
AAAATGCTTTTGTCTTCGTACTCTTATAAGTTCAAGGCTCCTCCTCGGCAAACCGTTTTTTTCGTTAAACATAAATGTAGTCGACGAAAGCGCCTATTCCGGTGAAATTTGCGAAGCTTTAATGCATTGACATAAAGACTTTGCCTTTTCCTTCTTCAGAGTTAGGGCAATAGATAAACATATACTTTTAATATGATTGTGTAATTGCCGACCCTCTGGGCTTTTTTGCAGTTAGATGCTGGCTTTGCTTTGATCTTGGGCTCTCAACAAGTAGCCGGGCGCCGGTATACTTAACCAGAGAAATTTCGACTGCCCTGTCAGTGTCCGAAATTTGCCATTTCTAAAGTTTGTGTCGCTGCTTGACAGGGGCTATCGGAGACATTGTTATGCGTATTGCGGTATTGACTGGCGGCGGCGATTGCCCGGGCTTGAATGCTGTCATTCGGGCAATTGTTAGGCGCAGTGTACGCGACCATCACTGCGAGGTAATTGGATATTTAGAAGGTTGGCGAGGGCCGCTTGATAACATGGTCATGCCTTTGACCTTGCAAGGAACAGGCGGATTAATTCAGCGAGGCGGAACGATATTGCGCACATCGCGCACTAATCCTTTTGACTTCGAGAAGGGACCGGAAAAAATCATCGATTCAATCAAAAAGCATGATATCGACGCTTTGATTGCCATTGGCGGAGAAGAAACTTGTGGCATTGCTAATCGCATGTATCTTGAACACCATTTGAATGTGGTTTGTGTACCTAAAACAATAGACAACGATTTGAATGCCACCGATTTCACTTTTGGTTTCGACACGGCGGTCAACATTGTCACCGAAGCGCTTGATCGTTTGCATACGACAGCTGAATCGCATAACAGAGTTCTTGTTTGCGAAGTGATGGGACGTCATGCCGGCTGGATTGCCTGTTATGGCGGTATTGCCGGTGGTGCTGATTTTATTCTTGTGCCAGAAAAGACCTATCCGCTTAAAGAAATTACAGACGCTATTAAGAAACGACATGTTCGAGGCAAAGATTTTTCCATTCTGGTTGTTGCCGAGGGAGCTAAACTTGACGAAAATGAGCCTGCCGAGCATGAGGAGCTAAACTCAGTCGGTCAGAGCAAACGAGGTGGTGTGGGCGAGCGCCTGGCTAAATTGATTGAAGCTGAAACTGGTTATGAAACTCGAGCGATGGTGCTTGGACACATTCAACGAGGTGGTACACCGACCGCTTTTGACAGAGTTCTTGCCACGCGTTTCGGTGTTCATGCGGCCGATCTCGTTTTAGAGAAAAATTTTGGTCGTATGGTTTCTTTGTCCGGCAGTAAAATCACAGACGTGCCAATTGCTGATGCTGTAGATAGTTTAAAAACACTCGATATGGACCTGTACAAAGTCGCGGAAGTTTTCTTTGGCTAAATCATGCAGGAAAAACAAGCTCGTTGGGATTTAGATTTTATGACGCTGTGTCTGACGCAAGCCAGACAGGCTGAAGGACGCACTGCACCTAATCCGATGGTGGGGGCAATTGTTGTAAGCGTAGATGGTGTCGTTGTCGGTAAGGGTTTTCACAGGGTAGCCGGTTTAGAGCACGCGGAAGTGGTCGCTTTGAACGAAGCTAAAGATGCCGCCCGCGGTGGCACTCTTTATGTCAATCTAGAGCCTTGTAATCACTTTGGTCGTACACCGCCATGTGCTCCACTAGTCATTGGCAGTGGTATTAAGCGAGTTGTCATCGGTATGCTCGATCCTCACGATATTGTTTGCGGTTCAGGTATCAGGGCTCTTGAAGAGGCAGGACTCGAAGTCGTCGTTGGCGTTTTAGAGGACGAATGTCGTTTTCTCAATCGCGCATTCATCAAAAGTGTGACTGAAAAAATGCCCTGGACGATTCTGAAAATGGCGTCGACACTGGATGGCAAAATCGCCGATCGTAACGGTAAAAGTCGCTGGGTGACAGGCACCGAAGCACGGCAATATGTGCATAATTTGCGCAACAAAGTCGATTGCGTTCTTGTTGGCCGAAAGACTGTTGAACTGGACGATCCAGTTTTAAGTGTGCGAGATGTACTGCGCGGTCGGGATCCACTGCGTGCAGTTGTTGACTCGCACCTTTCGACAGCTCGAGAATCGAAGATTTACAAGACAACGTCAGGCGGCCCGACCACGGTTTTTTGTCTGCCTGAAGCGGTGACGAAACTCGAGCAGCAGCACGGGCACCCACAAGAGCAAACAATTGCCGCGACTGGGTCCAAGAGTAAGACAAAAACTCAAGAAAAGACTGTTACCAAAACGACAGGACCTTTTCCAGCTCATGTTTCTGTCGTTACAGCGCCTGAAAGCAATGATGGTTTTGGATTAGATCTCAGTGTTGTGCTCTCTAAATTGCATGAGCAAGGTGTGCATTCGCTTCTATGCGAAGGTGGTAGTGTTCTTGCTGCTTCCTTATTGAAAGCTAATCTAGTTGATGAAGTGCACTGGATTATTGCGCCCAAGATTATTGGTGATGCGCAGGCACAGGCAAGTATTTCGTCAGCGAAAATGGTTGACCTGGATGACGCTCTTGAGTTAAGCAGCGTCAAGCATCTCAGGCTGGGTGACGATATGCTGATTCAGGGCTTTGTGCGCAAAAAGCTTTAAAAGGTCATCTGTTAAGCTCGTTGCTCATTTCTGACTGCATTGACATTCCTGGTCTCTTGGAATGTTAAAATAGCGGACTTCCATAATACCTTCCAGCCTCCAAAATGGAGCTTATATGGCATCTGTCATTACTAACACTGCAAAAAATTCGCAATCTGTACAAACAAAGTCGGTCTACATCGAGACTTTTGGCTGTCAGATGAATAAATCAGATTCCGAACATATGCTTGGTCTGCTGGACGAAATTGGTTTTCAGCAAACTGCTGAGATGAAAGATGCGGATCTGATGGTTCTCAACACCTGTGCCATTCGCGAAGGTGCTGAAGATAAGGTCTATAGCTACCTGGGCGCTTGGAATAAGCACAAAAAGACTCGTCCGGGAACGTTGATTGCAGTAGGCGGTTGTGTCGCCCAAGATGCTGGCAAAAGCATGCTCGAGCGGGCTCCTGGAGTCGACATTGTTTTTGGTACACATAATTTGCACCGTCTACCAGATCTGGTTTTGCAGGCACAAAAAACAGGCGAACGTATTGTCGAACTATTTCAGGAATTGCCTGAAGATCTTCCCGAAGTGCCAGTCATAAGACAGAGTGAAATCAGCGCCTGGGTTTCGATTATATATGGCTGCGACTACAACTGCACTTATTGCATCGTGCCCTATGTACGCGGACGCGAAAAAAGTCGCACGATGGACATCATCGTCGATGAAATAAAAGAGCTTTCTTCTGTCGGCTATCGAGAAGTGACATTGCTCGGTCAGAACGTCACGGCTTACGGACATGACCTTAGTCCTAAGGTTCATCTGGGACATCTCATCGAAAGAGTTGGTGTCGAATCTGGTATCAAGCGCATTCGCTTTTTGACTGGACATCCGCGTGATATCAATACTGAAATTATGGATGCCGTAAAAAATGTGGACGCGGCTTGCGAATATTTCCATTTGCCTATTCAAGCCGGTGATGACCGTACATTGCGTCGCATGGCCAGAGGTTATAACGTCGACTTTTATCGACGCGTCGTCGAGCAGATTCGCGAGCGCTTACCCGATGCAGCTATCACTACCGATTTGATTGTGGGATTTCCGGGTGAGACTCAAGAAGAATTTATGAACACGGTCAATCTTGTTGAAGAGATTGGTTTTGATGCTGCAAACACAGCTGCTTATTCACCGCGTCCCCATACTCCCGCTGCCAATTGGGAACAGCAAATTCCCACCGAGGAGAAAAACGAACGTTTGCGTTTTCTCAATTCGGTGGTCACTGAAACATCGCACAAATGTAATAAGCGCTATCTCGGAAATATCGAGCAGCTTCTTGTTGAAGGACGCAGCCAGAAAGGCGAAAATCGCATGATGGGTCGTACTCGTACCAACAAAATCGTCAATTTCGAAGGTGGCGATGAACTAGTTGGAGAACTAGTCGATGTGCTCATTACAGCGACTAACCCCTGGGCTTTGCGTGGCGATTTAAGAAGCTAATATGTCATCATCGCCTTCGGAAATAAAAATAGCGGCGCAGTTGCTCAAAGAGGGCGAACTGGTGGCATTGCCGACTGAAACAGTTTATGGTCTTGGCGCTGACGCCACCAATGCCGAGGCATTGCATAAACTCTATCGTTTGAAAGGTCGCCCCCAGTCTCATCCGGTTATCGTCCATCTGCATTCGCTTGAGCAAGTAATTGATTGGGCTATTGAGCTGCCAGACAGTTTTTTTATTCTGGCTGAAAAATTCTGGCCAGGTCCATTGACCATGATCGTCAAACGCGCCTCAGGCGTCCTTGAAGAGGTGACTGGGGGGCAGGATACCGTCGGACTGCGCATGCCCAGTCATCCGATTGCCATCGCTTTATTGAAGGAATTCGGACGTGGCCTTGCCGCTCCCTCAGCGAACAAATTCGGACGCATCAGTCCAACAACTGCATATGCTGTAAAAGAAGAATTCGGTTCGGAATTAAAAATGGTTCTCGATGGTGGCGCTTGCGATGTGGGCATTGAGTCCACTATAGTCGACCTTTCCGATCCACTTTTTAAACCACGAATTTTGCGCCCGGGCATGATTTTGCCAGATGATTTGTTTATAGCTGTGCAAAAGCGGCCAGAAGATAAAAAAGATGCAGGCAAAAAAGAATCTGCCACCGAAAGCGTGTCTCCTCGCGTTCCTGGCGCTTTGCCCAGTCATTATGCGCCGGCAACGAGAACCGATCTTGTGCCGTCGCATTTATTGCAGAAGACAATTGAACAATACGCCGATAGAAAATCGCTCGCTGTAATTTCGTTTAGTCCACTTTCTATTGAGGGATTGAATGCCTCGAATTTGATAGTGGCCGAGCAAGAACCATTTGCCTACGCGCGCTCGCTCTACGCTAATTTAAGGGCTCTGGATCGCCTCAAGCAAAGTCTAATCATAGTAGAAGAACCTCCGCAAACGTCCGAGTGGTCGGGAATTCGCGATAGGCTCTTGCGTGCAAGCAGCAAATAATAGGCTTAAGCGCTAGCGGCTTCTTGGCGATTCTTTTTGTGATTGCCTTCGCTGAGCAATTCGTTCGCTCTTTCTTCTTGCAATTCAGCGACGATATCTGCGCCTTCTTCTTTGATCTCAGCAGCTACTTCTTTTACTTTTTCAGTAGCGACAATACCAGCGCGAACAATTTCGCGAGCGGCTAATTTAGCGTATTTACGACCGGTCGGTGTGACAGCGACAAGAATTGCCAGAATGCCCCATGGTCCTTTCAATCCTTTGAAAATATTTTCGAACATTGTGCACTCCTTTGATTTCTAGTGATGCTCAGCAGTAGGTCTAGTGGCTTGTCTGAACAATTTGGACGACTGAATCTATATGCGGTCTAGCCTAGCATTTTTGTCACTTCTTTCTCATCTATGTAACCAATGAATTTCCAAATCAATTTAAACCCCTAAAAAATCTAGCGTTTTGCCTGCTAGGCGCGCAACTATTTTTGTTCATAATGAAGTCAGTAGGTGAACTGCTGTTAAACACAAGTTTTAAGGATCAGTTTTAAAGATCGGTGGGGATTTCACATGAGCGCTATTAAAATCGAAGAGGCTACCTCCGAATTATTGAAGGAAGCGAAGAAGAGTCACAATCAGCTCTGCCGCATGAAATCTAGCTATGGTTCATTTGTTCGTTGCAAACATGCATATGCTGAGCCAGAAGAGTTGAGAAACCTCTATCTAGCGGCCTTCGACTCATTATGTCTGGAAGGCAAATTGATAAAAGTTCTGGAAAACGATATTTTTGAAATTTATGAGCTCGATGAAGACGGGTGTGGTGTCAGGCTTTCAATGCAAGATGCCATGGACGTGATTTTGTCCGCCATGCAGCGCTACGGTCTGCTCTATAAAATTCACAGCACCGACGGCGAATTTATTCAATGCGGCACTGCCACATATGCAGAAAAAGACGACGAGCGCATAATTTATCTTGAAGCCGTTTATCGCTTGATGCATAAAGGTTCGATTCAAGTCGTTTCTGATTCAAAAAAATATGCTACTTACGAACTTTCGAGTGCTGTCTACAAGGTACATTGAAAATATATCGAAAATTCAACCGGTCAGTTGTAATTGGAGCTTGACAGGGCAATGTCCAGTGGGTGGCTCGGCTCTCAACAAAACTCTTGCTAGAGCAGACATTGCCTGCTCGGAAGGGTCGAAGGTGGCCAGGCAATTTTCTATTTCTGGCAGAGCCAGTACGTCATAAGGAACGTCTGTCGCCACTGCCACAATTTCGCGAGCATTTTCGGCAAGGGCTTTTCCTAATTCTTTTTGACCATCGTTTGATAATGTTCTGTAAGTCAAATAAATGCAATTGCGTTCAGCGCATTGCACAGCGATTTCTTGAATTTGACTTGATGATGGATTGAGCGGATACCGAATTTCGGTAAATTGGAGGTCGAAATCTTTTTTTGCGAATTTGCCTTGCTTCAAGCAATCACGCAGATGCTGCGCTAGTTTCATTGGGTAGCGCCCGTGGCTGGGAGCGATTACCAGCCAGTTGCCTGAATTAATATCTGGCACCGCGCCTTTCAGCTGGCTGATCGCTTTTATCGACGTGGTAAAGCTGACAGTTTTTTCTTGACTGATATTTTCTTTGAGCTTTGCCCGATTTACTTCGAGATCTTTAATGACAATTTTAGGAAAACATTTTTCGATGCGATTAATTGATTCTTGAATGCGCGCTTCAGTCAGTCGTCCAGAATTTACAGCTGCGGCAATATACTCGTTGACTTTGCGAGTTTCGACGGTATTGTCGCAGGTGAGTAAAACGTCAGCACCTGCTTCAAGAGCCATCACTGATGCCTCGGCCAAACCGTAATGCTCGGTGATGCCTTTCATAAGCATATCGTCGGTCATGATGACGCCGGTGAAGCCTAGATACTTGCGCAAAATACCTTGCGTAATTTTTTTAGAAAGTGTGGCAGGCAGTGGCTTTGCTTCGACTGCGCTGAGCCAGATATGACCAAGCATAATAGCCTGCAACTTATTCAGGCACATGCGATATGGTTCAAGGTCTGTCTGCCACAACGTGGTTTCGTCGAATTTATTTCGAGCAAGACCGAGGTGCGAATCTTCAAGTGTTGAGCCATGACCGGGAAAATGTTTTCCCACAGCGACAAGACCGGATGCGGTAATAGCATCTATGACCTGCTCAGCTAAATAACCAACCAGTTTGGGATTATCAGAAAAGGCTCTTGTTGCAATAACCGGATTTTGCGGCGTGCTCAAGACATCAAGACACGGAGCAAGCAAGCAATTGAAGCCAATAGCTTGCAACTGAGAGGCAAGCGCCGACACTAAATGCTCGACTCTTTCAGGATTCTGAATTGCTGCAAGGGCCATTGGCGACGGCATCGGCATCAATATATGATCGAAGCGCTGGACTGCGCCGCCTTCTTCGTCGACTGAAATGATCGGCGCATGAAAGCTGTTGTTAACGATGGCGTCGCAAAGTGCAATTAACTGCGATAGGTCTTCGCCATTTTCTTTAAATAGAACTGCACCACCAATGATGCCATCTGAAAGTGCTTTTTGAGAATCCTCGTCGAGCACATAACCTGGCAAACGCCCAAGCATCAGCTTTCCAACAGCTTTTTGAAGATCAGACGTCGATGTCATAGATATTACAATTGACCGAGCAGGCGATAAACGTCTACAGCTCTTTGTCTTCCTTTTACGTTGAATTGACCGAGCGGCTCAAATTGAAAATGTTTGGAGGCCATAGAGTAAGTCTGTGATTCGACAACGATATCGCCTATGGTGTCATCTTTGATTAACTTTTCCAGGCGAAAAACCAGGTTCGCTGTGTCGCCAAGCAACGATGTATTGGCATTAGCGTGTCCAATTGCGCCGGCGGCAACTGGACCTGTGGCAAGTGCCATATCGAGCAATAATGGATGCTCCTTGAATGGCCATAGTTTTGTATCTTTGGCTAATTTCTTGATGATATCTCTTAGCTCGAGAGCCGTTTTACAGGCTTGAAAAGCTTGCATGCTTGCTCCAGAAAAAGAATCATCACCTTGCCAGTACGCCATGATGGCGTCTCCTGCAATTTTTTCTACCTGACCGTATTGCTTGTTGATTCTTTCACTGAGCATTTCAAATACGTTTTGAGCCGCTTGCATGACGATGGAAGGGCGGTCGGCATAGTCTTCCATCAAACTGGTGAAGCCTTTGATATCGCCAACGAGAATGGTGGCGTTTATCAAATTGATACGCAAATGCGTTCTATCTTGTTCTTCAGTTGATGAAGTGTCTTCGACTTGATTGCCGGTTGTTGGCGCAACTACCAGTTCGTACTGGGCAATGCAAATCTTGTCCCCGGGATTGAGTATATGCTCGCGCCCAGGAGTCAATCGCACTCCGTTGACCTCAGTGCCATTGGTACTGCCATTGTCAATAACAGTCCAGCCGCTTGACTTGCAGCGAATTTCGGCATGTCGCCCTGACACCTCAGGAAATGGCAAAACTAGCTTGCGCTTGCCATCAGGTGATGGTTTGCGGCCGATCTCCAGAGTTTCTCCCTCTTCGACTTCCACCAGATATTTATCTGGCGAGTCGGGGTTAACTGTGATCGTCCCGATAACCATAAATTTCCTGCACAAGGGTATCTTTTAGGCAAATGCGCCTGACGAGCACATATCAATGCTCGAGCGTTAGCCAATTATTATAACGACAACCAGCTTTTTAGCGGGCAGTTTTTAAGAACTAGACTGTAGTGGCTTTAGCGAAGGCTTTTTTAAGGTCTTCCACCCGGTCCAATTTTTCCCAGGGCAATTCCAGGTCTGGACGACCGAAGTGACCGTAGGCAGCCACATTCTGGTAGAACTTACCGCCGTGTTTAGCAGGCAGTTCGCGTAAACCGAAATCGTCGATGATGGCGCGCGGACGCAAGTCGAACAAGCGTTTGACAATCTCGGTCAATTCGTCGTCATGATGTTTGCCCGTGCCAAATGTAGTTACATTTATGGAAACTGGGTGAGCCACGCCAATGGCGTAGGCAATCTGGACTTCGCACTTGTCAGCTAAGCCAGCGCCGACAATATTTTTAGCAATATGTCGCGCGGCATATGCAGCAGAGCGGTCGACCTTTGTTGGATCCTTGCCGGAGAAAGCGCCGCCACCGTGACGGGAGTAGCCTCCATAGGTATCGACTATGATTTTGCGACCGGTTAAACCAGCATCGCCTTGAGGTCCGCCGACGACAAAACGACCGGATGGATTAATGAGATAACGAGTTTTTTCATCAGTTTTAATGGCCAGTTCTTTAAAGCAGGGCTGAATCACATAAGCTTTTAAATCATCGGCGATTCGAGCTTGCATGGCGGTGTTGTCGGTTAGAGCGTCAATGACTTCGTCGTGTTGTGTGGAGATGACGATAGCGTCAACGCGAACTGGCTTGCCATCTTTATATTCAATCGTGACCTGGGTTTTGCCGTCAGGACGCAAATATTTCAGTGTGCTATTTTTGCGCATGGCAGTCAGTCTAAGGGCGATTCGATGGGCCAAGGAGATGGGCAAAGGCATCAATTCCGGCGTTTCGTTGCAAGCAAAGCCAAACATCATGCCCTGGTCGCCGGCACCGATTTCTTTACCATCGGTTGAGCGTTCTTCAAGGGCATTAGTGACACCACTGGCAATGTCTGGAGACTGCTTATTTACAGCATTTAAAATCGAGCAGGAGTTGGCATCGAAACCGCCACCTTTTGATCCTGTATAGCCAATTTCGGTAATGACATTTCGAATCAGGTCTTGAAAGTCAATTTGCGCAGTTGTTGTGATTTCACCAAATAGCAAAACTAAGCCTGTCGAAACAGCAGTTTCAGCGGCGACGCGCGCGGTCGGATCTTGAGTCAATATTGCATCTAGAACTGCATCAGATATCTGATCGCATATTTTGTCTGGGTGCCCCTCAGTGACTGACTCCGAGGTGAAAAGATAACTGTTAGCCAATGTGACGCTCCCTACTTTTTCATCTATTTCGTTTAATTGGTCGAAACTGCTGCTTGAGCCGGTTTCACTTCCATTTAACCAGGTTATGCTAGCACTTTTCATTTGTCTCGAATTAAACGAATACAAGGTGTCAATGATAAACAGTGCTTTCCGATGCTAGGATATTACAGCCTAACTCGATCTCGCAGAGAAGCGAAGTTGCTGAACAGTGTAACCAAAGTATATATTGCAGGCGCCCGGGCATCCGAAAAACAGGATTTGTAGAAGCATGGCCACAGCTTACAGTCAGAAAAGCGATCGCGACTTAGTTCTTGCTTGCCAGCGGCGGGAACCAGCCGCCTTTGAGGAATTAGTCAAAAGACATCAGCGCACGGTATATGCATTGTTGTATCAATTGGCACCCGATTGGACCGACACGGCGGATCTCGCTCAGGAAGTTTTTATTCGTGTATACCGATCGATTAACAATTTGCGCAATCCCTCCTCTTTTCGTTCCTGGCTCACTCAAATAGTCACCAACCTTTTTTATGACGAATTAAGAAAGCGCCCCCGGCGTTTGCCCACCGTTTCTATGGACGAAGCGCAGTCCAGTGACGAAGAAGGGGATTCGCATGTTACTCAAGACGTTACCGATACCCATATGCAGCCTGACGAAAAGCTGCTGAGCAATGAGATGAACGATGTTATCCGCAAGGCGATGATGCGTCTGCCGGAACAGTTTAGAACCTCCATCGTCTTACGAGAAGTGGAGGGTCTCAGCTACGAAGAGATAGCGGTTATAACCAAAACCGAAATGGGTACTGTTAAGTCCCGGATCGCTCGTGCTCGGACAAAATTGCAGGAATTGTTGAAACCTTACCTTGAAAACAAGCCTGCCCCTAGCGAGGTGACCAGCTAGATGGATAACATTTGCCTAGATTACCGTACTGACCTATCTGCTTTTGTGGACGGTCAGCTCGAACCAAAAGTGCTTGCCGATTTCCAAATTCATTTAGATGGTTGTGAGCCCTGTTCATCTGAATTGCAGACGTTAAAGAGTCTCAATCAGTTCCTTGCTGAGAATATGAAAGTTGACTCGATGCCTGAAATCGAGTTGTGGAATGCTTTAGAAGCCTTATTACCGCCAGTTTGCGAATTGGTCAAAGATGATTTGTCTGCTTTTATCGATCATGAATTGACCCAGGCTGCAACTGAAGGCGTGAGCCGACATACAAAAGAATGTTTGCCCTGCATGAGTGCATATAAGGAGTTGAACGACACCAGTCGTTCGATTGCCAAAGCGCTGGAGTTGTCCGATAGCATCAAAATTGATTTATGGCCAGCCGTCAAAGCCCGCTTGAATGAAGACTGTGTACTCATTCAAGGTGAATTGTCGTCTTATTCCGATCAAGAAGTGCCGACCCTACGCCATCGCAGCATTACCAAGCATTTGCTCGATTGTGGTGAGTGCCGTAATCATTTCGATAAAATTTCCTTCGTTGGTGATGTCATTCGCGATGTTTATCGGCCGACAATTCCAGATAATTTCGATCTGTGGCCTGACGTTAAACGCAAGTTGCAGGTAGTGCCCTTCACACCGAAAGTGGAAATGGGCAAAGTTGGTATGAAAGCTAAAATTGCCAGCCCAAGAATGTTCTGGGCCAGTTCAGCCGCCGCTGTACTTGCTATTGTCGGATCTGCAGCATTGTGGTTGGGCGCACCCAAAGCACATGCCGTGGAGCTTGTCAGTTCAGAGGCATATTTAATCGAAGCAGCTATGACCGAACCAGCAGAAATGGCCGAGGCAGTGGTGTATGACGAGCAATAGACGCAAATTGACAATTAGAATCGCCAAGGCCGCTAATGTCTGTTCGGCGGTGATGGCTTTAAGCTATCTGCCAGCGTTTGCCGATGCTTCTAAATGCCACATCCGCTGGGATAAGTTGAGTTTGAGCCCCGCTCAAAGCCAACAAATTGCTCAAATTGAGACCCAGTGGCAGCATGAATTCACCGAAATTAAGCCCACCATTATTGAAGAACAGCAGAAGTTGACCAAAAAATTGGGCGAACATTGCGATCAATTAGAAGTGATTTCGCTGCAGGAGTCGATTCAAAGAAAGCAAAATCAATTGCGTCAGATTGCTATGATGACATTTTTGAAAAAACGTTCTGTGCTCAATGAGAGTCAACAGCACAATCTTGAAGCGATGATGAATCAAGAAATTATTTCTCGTCAACGTGAACGGAATCCTGGCTCTCAGCAAAATATCGTACCTGATGGTGTTCAAGATTTATTGCAACGCGTAAATGGCGTATTTCCTGTTAATAGCGACCGTTAAGCAAGCGCTGACATTCGCTTTTTATTTTGGAACTGTATTTGGAACTGCCAAAGGTTGCGTCTCGTCAGTTCACTCAGTAAAGCGGATGAGGAAATTAAAATGCATACTAAGTTTTTATTCAAAACGGCAGCACTGTTGCTGGTAGCGACGGCTCTTGGCAGTTCGATGATGACCTTAGCAAAAGCTGATGAAGTAATTCAACAAACAACAACATCGATTGACCCGATGTCGATTGCGCCTGGATCGACGACGACTATTCAATCTACCGGTAATTACAATATACCGGTCACGACCACCACCACCCGCTCAACTGTGATGAATCCAGCTCCAGTCGATCAAGTATTGGAAAAGAGGACTGTTTATACTCGTTTGAGTCCAGCTGACGCATCACAAACTTTTACGACCACATCCAGTCGCGATAATCTCAATTCGGGACGGCCAAACTATGGCCAACGCTTGCAGAATTTGCGCACGCAGCTTGATAAAGCGATCGCCAATAACTGGCTGAATGCCTCGCAGGCTGCTGATTTGAACTCTCAATACGACAGCCTGGCCGCTCAGGAAGTATCTGTTAGAAGTCACGACTATTTAAAAGTTGACTGCGATGATTTCGAAAAGAAATTGACAGCTTTCAACATTCAATTGTCGCAAGGTATGTCTGGCGCTAACCACATGTAGACTTGTTCGTCACTATCACTAAGCCGCACCATATTTAATACTACTTTTGCTACTAAGGTGCGGTTTTTTGTATGTTATTGTTTGTTGCAGGCAATGGTGTGTGGAAAATCGATTGAAAAGTGGCGATAGTCGAACAATTGAAAGATCAGGTCGAACAAGCTCTTTTCCGACTTTTCCAGAAGAATGAGTCAGATCTGCATGCTTTCAGTTCAGACCAAATTGTATCTTATGTAATAGTTGAACCTTGTAAGAGACCAGAGTTCGGTGACTTCTCATGCGGTGTGGCTATGCGCTTGGTTCAAGGGCGTGACTTATCAGCAATCTCTCTGGCCCAAGAGATATCAGACTTAATCAATGAGCGAAACGAAATTGAGCTTGGCCATATTAGTGTCTCATCTCCCGGTTTTATCAATTTCAGCGTGAGCAGTGGTCTTTTGTCGTCTGTGCTGTTTGAAATACACTCAATTTACTCCGAAACAACCCATGTGCATGCCGCCGCCTGGACCGATCGAGATAGCAAAAATTGCTATGAGCTTTGTTGCTCAATTTTAGGATGCGCGACAGAGCCTGCTTTTGACCTGATTAACGAAATTGAACTGGCACCATTTTTATCCGCCGAGGCGTGGCAGAAATGTAAGCTGCAATACAAAAAATCAAAGCAGTTTTTTGAGCCGATGTTTGCTTCCGAAGCGAATTTAGATATGCGGCAGAAAAGTCTGATTTTAATGTTGGAACGCGCTGTGCGCCTGCTCGCCGCGCCGCCTCACCGTCAATTGCAGACCAGAATCATCGAGTGTGGTTCTGCCATAGCCGAGTCTTTTGCCAAATTTTATCAAGGCAGTCGCATTTTTACAGACCAGCCAGAGTTAACCAAAGCCAGATTAGGTCTTGTTTTAGCTGTAAAACTTGTGCTCGAACAGATGCCTCGGTCGTAATCCAAGAAGGCGAGCGAACTTCGTTAATCTGGGTAAGTTAGATAAAGTGCGAGCTTAATCGTGCGCGATTCGGCTACAGAGCGTATGCTAAATAAATAGACAGAGCTTTAAGGAACTGACTATGCATATGGATGATAAATTTTCCCTGAGTCTCAGTCAGGACGAAGGCATTCTGCTTTTAACCAGCGCCAGGCTTCTAGACAAGCTGGTTGCCGGCGTCACCATCCACGGGCGTGAGCGTGATGAGCTGATTCGCGAATTGATAGACAAGCTTTCAATGGCCGTTTCACCCGAGCTTACTTCAATGTCGGATGAGCTGGCTAACGCCATCGTCGAATCAGTGCTTGGAGCTGACGAGCATGAAGATGACGATTTCCAGGTCGATGAGCGTTTGGAAGATTTTGTCGAAGCTGGGGTCGATTGTTCAGGCTTGAATTTTCCAATGTACGCGATAGACGTAAGTCTTCCGGTGCTAGAAAAAGCGTTGATCGAGCATTTCTCTGTGACAGCGCAGTACTATAGTTTTGCTCGAGAGTCGGTTGATACTTTGACTCTCAACCCGTTGACTATAAAACGCGAAGATGGGTTGTGGCGTCTCATCGCCTACTGTCACGAACTTGATGAAGTCCTGGTATTTCGCGTCGATCGCATCAAAGAACTATCTAAGACCGCCAAACGATTTGAGTTGCCGCGCGAATTCTCCACCGCTAAAAACACAACGTTTGCAGTTTACAGATAAGGTGCACCGCTAGTAGTGCCATTGCTGCATATTTTCTACTGGCGAAATTGATCGATTCGTCTGCCTTAAAACTTAAATTTCTCAATTGCTTGCTTAACGAAGTCGTGCTCTGCACGTCTCGAATTTGACATTCTCTGTGTCAACGCGAGAAGATCATTCTTGCCCCTGCTATAGAGAGTTTTGTCATGACTACGACCGCTGAAACCAATATCTCGGTAATAAAGCCCCGCATTCGCGGCTTTATCTGCATTACAGCCCATCCAACCGGTTGTGCCAAGCATGTGCAAGAACAAATCGATTATGTTAAAAAGCAAGGACCCATTGAAAACGCACCGAAAAACGTCTTGATTCTCGGTGCCTCAACTGGCTATGGTCTCGCTTCGCGCATCGTCGCTGGTTTTGGCGGTCAGGCAAAGACACTAGGGGTATTCTTCGAAAAATTGCCAGAAGGCGGAAAAACCGCGACAGCCGGGTATTACAACACTCTTGCTTATGAGAAGTTCGCTCAAGCTGAAGGTCTTTATGCAAAGAGCATCAACGGTGACGCCTTTTCGGACCAAATCAAAGCCCAGACTATAGATACAATAAAGAAGGACATGGGCAAAGTAGACCTGGTCGTCTATTCCCTGGCTTCTCCCAAGCGCGTTCATCCGACCTCCGGTACGGTTTATTCCTCCGTTTTAAAACCAATTGGTCAAACCTTTAGCGCCAAGACCCTTGATACGGATAAAGAAGTCGTCAAGGACGTCACCATCGAGCCCGCCAACGATCGCGAAATCAGTGACACCGTGGTCGTGATGGGTGGCGAGGACTGGCAGATGTGGATGGATGCTTTAAAGGACGCTGATTGTTTGACTGAAGGCGCTACAACAGTCGCTTATTCTTATATTGGACCGGAAGTGACCTGGCCAATTTACCGCGATGGCGCCATTGGCAAAGCCAAAGCAGACCTTGAAAAGGCAGCAGCTGCTATCTCTAATTCGCTCAAGAACAAAAATGTAAAAGCCTATGTCTCAATCAATAAGGCTGTGGTCACTCAAGCCAGTTCAGCGATTCCGGTTGTGCCCTTGTATGTATCTTTGCTCTTTAAAGTGATGAAAGAACATAATGTGCACGAAGGCTGCATCGAACAAATTTATCGTCTGTTTTCGCAACAGCTCTACAACGGCAATGTGCCTGCGTTAGACGAAGCTGGACGCATTCGGATCGACGATTTAGAAATGGACCCGAGAATTCAGGAAGCAGTGAGAAAGCTCTGGGGCGAAGTCTCAACAGAGAACCTTAAGCAAATCTCCGATTTTGACAGCTACCGTAAAGAATTCCTCCAGCTGTTTGGCTTTGGTCTTGAAGGAGTCGATTACGAGGCGCCAGTCGATACAACTAAAGTCTAGAGCCGTAGAGTCTGCAGTTGTAAGAAGCGTGTCCTCTTCATGAGGGCACGCTTTTAAATTCAATCTCAGGCTTCTTGTAAACTGCATCGCTACAATATTTTTCATGCACAGTCTGTTTCCCAAAATGCAGCCCGAAGCAAATTCTCCTATTGAAGTTGAGACGGCGGTTTCACGCGCTCCACTGACTTTGAAACATTGTCTTGGCATAATCGTTCTTTTTTGGTTGATTAATCTGGCAGTGCTGCTTGCTTTGCAGCTGTGTCATGCGAATTTTGGTTTCAAAGTCTGGCCTATGGGCGAAGACCGAGTCTGGATATCGTTGTTGCAGAATAATCATGGTGCCGACGTGGCTCGATCGTTCTGGCATTTAAACGATCGCAATCCTCTCAGTCCATGGTGGTATATCGCTGTTTCACCGATAATTATGTCGTCTGAGTTCGGCATCTATTTTGTGCGCAAGATGGTCGATCCAATTCTTGCCACAGTCACTTTCCTTTTGCTGGATAAAATTAGCGGAGCAAGACACAGAGCTTTTTGTCTGGCTACGGCAGTGCTGATTTTATTCTGGAATTTCTCCTACTTTTACATCGAGCAAATCATGTGGAATTTTCTCATGGCTTTGACTTGCACTCTGTTGACAGTGCTTAGCTATCAGAAATTTCTTGAGCAAGGACGTCGGCAGAGTACTTTTCAGGCACTGAGTCTGGTGCTCTATTTTATTTCATTTACCAGCTACACTCTACAAAGTGGCGCAGTCGGAGCTAACTTCGTCCTGGCTTTGACGCAGCAAACAGGCGAACCCTTATCGAGAAAATTTAAAAATGCATGTGTTGATGCATTCCCGTTTCTTGCCTTACTTGGTATTTATTTGCTTACCTGGACGACTGCATCCAAGTCTGTTGTCGATTATTATCACATTCATTTAGAGCGGATCAAAGAGCAATTTATTGCTTCTGTCTGGAATTTCGTCTGGCAAAATGACTATTCCAATTTTTTCATGGCTATGTCTAAAGAATGGTCGCCAGTTGCTCTTTATGGGCTCTTCTTGCTCTTGTCTGCTGCCGCGTTTTTCTTCTTGAATAAAGCCTTCAAGGAGAACGAGCCAGAAAAAATGGAGAGCGAGATAACATCAACAATAACTTCTGTGCCACCATCAGCAGGAACGTTTTTAGTCAATTTGATTGCATTGATTCTGGCAGTCGGATTGCCAACTATTTTGGTTGAATCAACCAGTCATCTCTGGCTGCCCGGCACTCGAGTGAGGATGATTGGGCAGTTTGTCAGCCCGTGTCTTTTTGCTTGTGTCATTTTGAGTGTGTCACAAGTTCTCAAACGGTTTAATTTCCGCTTCACTTGCCAGCTGATGGCATTATCTTTTAGTGTGTTGTTTGGAGCTTCCGTCTTGATGGGCTTTCAATACAACAAAATGCTTGTCACTCAGACTGCCTTTGAGCGTCGCTTAGCGCAGGGACTGCGCTGGTATATTCTGCCGGGGCAGGCGCATCGTTACTTCGTTGTGCGCTTGGAGCATTGCAACTGGAATGTTTCACAATACCTGCTCGATATGTTTGTGGAGACGGCTTTCAATCTGGGCAATCTTCATTTACGCATCATTCCCGATTATGTTCCTGAGCCAATCGAGGCGCATCCACACTGGTTCATAACAGTGAACGAAAAAGGTGTTGAACATGCGGCCATAGATTTCGGGCATGGTTTTATTCCCTGGAATCAGGTCA
>Ga0182030_10011460_pt1 | contig 17895 bp, 13 predicted proteins | sample 812S3MmetaG_FD_121299 | JGI IMG/M metagenome (GOLD analysis project Ga0182030, IMG submission 121299) | Permafrost microbial communities from Stordalen Mire, Sweden - 812S3M metaG (Illumina Assembly) | ecosystem: Environmental > Terrestrial > Soil > Wetlands > Permafrost | place: Sweden...
GCAAGATCCGCTCATCTGGCCCGGGTCGGCCAACGACAAACAACTCGAGGCCGCTAAGGCACGTTTGCAACACCTCATTCGTTCGTAAGGCACTATGAAGCGCATATTCGTTCTCGTTCTCGCAGGCGCGCTGTTCGCGCCGATGCTGCTCGGCCCGTCCTCCGCGGCCGTCCGCCAAACGCTCTCTCCCACGGATATGGGCGAGATCGAAGCCAGCTACCAGCATCTGACCCAGGACTTCTACCGCAAGGTCGACGACCAAGCCGTGCTCGACGGCGCGCGCACCGGAATCCTCGCCGTGATGACGGCGTCCGGCGTCAAGGCGCCGTCGCTGCCGAAGATGCATGCCGACAGCTCCGACCGCGTCAACGTGAGCGCGATCGACGTCGCCGTCGAGACCGCCGCGCGCGAAGCCGCCGGTAAGGTCGACGAACGCCAGCTGAGCTACGGCGCGATCTCGGGCATGATGAACTCGGTCAAGGACCGCTACACGGTCTTTCTCAAGCCGAGCGATTACAGCGGACTGAACCAAGATCTCGACGGGGCCGACTTCGGCGGAACGGGAATCGTCATTCAAGGCGACGATCCCAGCAAATACATCAGCGTGAGCAACGTCGTTCCCGACGGGCCGGCCGACAAAGCCGGCATTCAGCAAGACGACCTCATCGTCGCAATCGACGGCCTTTCGACCAAAGGCATGACCATCGACAAAGCGAGCTCGCACTTGCGCGGCAAACAGGGCACGAACGTTACGCTGACGATTTCGCGAGCCGGCACGACGCTGGCGCCGATCGTCATCACGCGCGCCAAGATCCACCAGCTGAGCGTCTTCTCAAAGATGTTGCCGGGAAAGATCGGCTACGTCGCTTTGACCGTCTTCGGGCGCGACACCGGCGACGAGCTCGCGGCGGCACTGCAGCGCTTACAGAAGGAAGGCATGCGCGCGGTGGTCATGGATCTACGCGACAACGGCGGCGGCTATCTCGAAGCCGCGGTCGCGGTCAGTTCCGAATTCATCGCAGCCGGACCGATCGTCTCGGTTGAATCGCGTGCGTCGAACATCACCACGCGCGAGGCCGACGACACCGCGATCGCGCCGATTCCGCTGGTCGTCCTCGTCAACGGACACACCGCGTCGGCATCCGAAATCACCTCGGGCGCGATCCAGGACAGCGCGGTGGGAACGATCATGGGAACGCGCACGTTCGGGAAGGGCGTCGTGCAGACGGTTTTTCCGCTGGGAGACGGTTCGGCCGTGAAGATTACGACGGCGCGTTACCTCACGCCGCACAACCGCGACATCAACCATCTCGGCATCGCGCCGGACGTCGTCGTCGTCGAGAACAAGGGTCCGCGCTTCGGAGAACCCGCCAGGGACGTGCAATTGCAGCGCGCGCTGCAGCTCATCAACGACAAGCTGGCGCACTCGGACGCATCGGTCAAGCCTGCAGGCAACTAGACGGCGCTAGCCGGACGCAGATTCGCCTCGCGAAAAAGCCTGGACAAGGCGCGCGGGGGTCCTATATGCCACGACCACGGCGAGCGGGATCGCGAAAAAAAACGCCCACTCGAGCGGGAGCTCTTGGACTAGAGCCGCGGTCGCGAAAGGAAAAGCGACTAACAGCGCGCCCAGCACGCGGTGTCGCGCTATCCCGTATGGGAGCGCCCATATGAGGTACCACGGAAAGATCACGGGAAGTCCGAAACCGCCGATCGCCGGAATCAGCCAATTTGCGGAAATGAGCCGTCGTCCACCCGCGAAAGCGACGGCTATAGCAGCGATCGCAAGAAAGACCGGCAGCACGTGGAGCATCGTCTGAGCCCGCGAGACCGTGGCATGATATGTTAGGGCCTGCCAGTAAGCGCTTCCGCCCCCCAGCCACGACACAACCAGTACCGCTACGATCGCCGCGACGCCTCCAACGTACCTCGTCCGAGCCGCCGGCCTCAGAACGGCCAGTACTGGAAGACCCAGAAGGACGAATGGGATTTTTACGAGCCCCGCTACGGCGATCAAGCCTACTCCGGCAGTCGGGCTACGTCGAATCACCGCCGCCGCGAGCGTTACGATCAAAATTGCTATAAGATCGTTGTGCGCGTTTGCCACGAACTGGAACATTAACCCGGGATTGAGGGCGGTTACGGTCAAGAATCGTCTCGGCAACCCGAGGGCGCGCATGGCAATCAGCAACGACGCCATCAGAAGAGCGCCGAATACGCGTAGCGCGAGGATCTTCCCCAGGAGTGTGGCAGGCAAAGCGCAGACCAAGTGAACGATTACGAACCACAGGGGCCCGTATGCGAGGAACGCGCCCGGCTTTCCGAACCACAGGTCGATAACGTGGAAATCGCCGCTTAGCGGAACCGGCGCGGCTAGCCACGCCCGCGTTCCGGCGACCGAGGCCCAAGCGTAGAGGTAAGAATCGAAGCTCGCAAGCGCGGGCGCCAATACGGACATGACGACGAGGATTGCGAAGCCGGCCGCCACGATCGTTCGCGACACGCGAGAGCGATATAGCGCGAGCAGCGCGTACGACTGGGCGCCCCCTGCAACGAGAAATGCGGCCGACACGAGTTTACCGTGCCACACGACGATGTGGAGAGCGGGAACAGGCATCGACAGGCGCCAGGGCTTCAGCGGCGTCGCGTGTGTTGCGGCGTAGCGCATCAGCAGCAGCTGGATGCCGTAAGACACCACGATCGCAAACATCCAAAACCAAGCCGAACAGCTTGGCGTTCTGATCGCACGATTTGACAGAGCGCCGCTCAGCTCGAAAATGGCTAGGATGAGCACGGCTGCGTAGGGTATTAGTAGAAGCAGCATGCCACTCGTCAGCGTCACCCTAGCACCATCTACGGACGACGAACCGCAAAACTAAAGATAGGCTGAGTGTCGCGGGCTTTGACGTGGGAAGCACGCCGCAAACGTACGCGCCGAACGTTCAACGTACGCCGTCGCTAAGAAGCGCGGAGCGATGGTCTCGCGCGTTAAGATACTTCACGACTCAAAGCCCGATTGCCCGATAGAACGAAAGAGTCCGCCTCAAAGCTTCGGGGCGCGAAATCCGTTCGTTAAGTCCGAGCTCTTCGCGAGCGCGTTTGGTATCTGGCACGTACCGATCGCTACCGGCGCGCGTGCGCATTACACGAACCGTCGGTCTGGGCGAGGTAGCGGCAGCGACCTCTTCCGCAAGATCCTTCACCTTCACCGCGATCTCGCTACCCACGTTATATGGACGCAAAGGCTTTCCGCGCAAAAGAACCGCGAGCAGCCACACAACCATGTCCCCCGCATACAAGTACGATCGGATCGCAGTACCGTCGCCGCTGATTTCGATCGGGCCGCCCTTTAAGGCGTCGCGGATGAAATTGCCGGCCGCAAAGTTCGCGTCTAGCGGCAGGTACGGTCCAACAAAAGCGAACAATCGCGCGATCTTCGGCTCGAACGTTCCATCTCGCGCGTAGAGAGCGCACTGAAGCTCGCCGACGCGCTTGCCTTCAGCATATGCCGAGTTCCTGTCGAGAGGATCGGGAGCGCCGGTATAAGACTCCGGGAAGCGCTCCATCTCATCCGGCATGCGACCGTATATGGCCCCGGAACTCGTGAACAGCACGGGTATCTGCCCGGACCGGGCTGCGAGTTCAAGAACGTTACGTCCGCTTTCTACAATCGTCTCGAGAATGAAGGCGGGGTCGCGCTCTTGCGCTTCCGCGCTTGCCGTGGCCGCGTGTATCACGACATCGTAATGGCCGTCTTCCTTCGTGAATCTTCGAGCGTCTCCACGAACGACCGCTATCTCGCCCGCCGCAGCCAAGCGCGGGGCGTTCGCCTTGAATGCTTCCGGCGAGCGCGTGAGCACCGTCGCCATCAGCCTAAGGTCCAGTCTGTCGTTCGCCCGCAGCAGCGCTTCCAGCAGCCATTTACCCACAAAGCCCGTGCCGCCGGAGATAAAGAATCGCGATCCGCGCAGCGCCGCAAGGTCGTCGCGCGACCGCTCGATGATTTCGTCAAGGTCGCCGCCGAGAGGGCTCGATCTCATCGCGCGAGGTTTTCCGGTCCGGGGCTCACCCCATCGAGACCCCGCGTCTCCTCGACGATGAAGTTTGGACGATGCCTCACTTCTTCAAAGATCATGCCTACGTATTCGGCAACCATCCATAAAAAGAGAAACAAAAAACCGAACAACATGAGCATTAGCCCCACAATCGTGCCGTAACCGTCGAAAGGCACTCCCCGCACGACGGCCCGAACGCTCTCGAACACAAAAAGTGCGAACGACAGACCGGCTAAGCCCAGTCCGAAAATTGGGATTACGACCAGCGGCGTCCGCGTCTGCGACAATATCCAACGAACACCCGCATGGAGCATCCAAAAGAAACGAAAGGTCGAACGGCCGCCCCCACGTAACGGCCGCTCGGTATCTATTCCAATCGAACTAAAGCCCATCCAGGGCCAGATGAAGCGTACGATTCGATATCGCTCGCGCATCGCGAGGTACGTGCGGTAGGCGACGCGGTCTACCAACCGGAAGTCGCTAACGTTTCGCGGTATCGGGCTTTCGCTCAGAAGCGAAGCCAAGGCATAGAACGCATTAGCAAAAAACCTACGGAAGGCGCTCTCACCAGAGCGCAGGGAGACGACGGCATAAACGTTCTTGTAGCCCTTCTCCCACCACCCAATCATCTCCGGAATGTATTCGGGCGGATCTTGCAAGTCGGAGTTCATGATGACGGCGGCATCGCCCCGGGCGTAGCTCAACGCAGCCGTATAGCCGCCCTCGGTAAAGAAATTGCGCGCCAGACGGACGACCTTAAAGCGAGGGTCCCGTTCGCTTATTGCTAGAAGTTTCGCGTAGGTATCGTCACTGGAGCCATTTTCGCATACGATGACCTCGAACTCGTAGCGCTCGGACAGCGCCTCGAAGACGTCGGCTAGCCGCCGGGCAAGTTCGTCCACGCATGCTGATTCGTTGTAGGCCGGCGTGCAAATGGAGATAAGCTTCTTGGCCAAAGCACCGATATTATCGGTCACGGCGGTCGTCCAGACCTTCCTGCGAGGCTCCGCGCCCGAGGACCGCCACCTTAACCCCCAGAACGCCCTACGCACGATTTTATGAAAGTCATCTTACTTGCGGGCGGCCTAGGGACGCGACTGACCGAAGAGACGGCCGCCCGCCCTAAGCCGATGGTCGAGATCGGGGGCAAGCCGATGCTGCTCCACTTGATGCAGATCTATGCGGACTCTGGCTTCAGAGAGTTCGTCGTGGCTTGTGGCTACCGTCAAGACCTCATTAAGGACTACTTTACGTCTATCTACGCTTCGAACAACGACGTCACCGTGAACTTCGCGACCGGAGAAATCGACGTTCAAGTTCGCCGTCGGAGCGATTGGAGGGTTCACCTTATCGATACGGGCCTCGACACCATGACGGGTGGGCGTCTCAAGCGACTCCAGGACGTGATCGGAGAAGAGACCTTCATGTGTACGTATGGCGACGGTCTCGCTTCGATCGACGTCGCCGAACTTCTCCGATTCCATCGTTCGCGCGGGCGCCTCGCTACGGTCACGGCGGTTCGCCCCCCGGCTCGGTTCGGCGTCTTGGAGATTGAGGGCGATCGCGTTGCCTCGTTTTCCGAAAAACCGCAGACGCACGAAGGCTGGATCAACGGCGGCTTCTTCGTTTTTGAACCGGAAGTCCTCGAACGCATCACCGGCGACGAGACGCTCTTGGAGCACGAGCCGCTCGCAGGTTTGGCTCGGGACGGCCAACTTTCGGTATTCAAGCACGAGGGGTTCTGGCAACCGATGGACACGCTGCGCGACAAGCGCCTACTCGAGGACCTCTGGGCCTCCGGTTCCGCCCCCTGGGTTCGCGATCGCTAATGTTTGCATGGCGCGACCGGAGCGTTCTCGTCACCGGAGCAACGGGGATCGTCGGGGCGTGGCTCTGCGAAACGCTCCTTTCCCTCGGAGCTTCGGTAGCGGCGCTCGTACTCGACGACGATCCCCGCTCCCGGTTTTTTAGCGACGGCATTTCGGAACGGTGCGCCATCGTCAACGGAAACCTGGCCGACGTCGCCGCCTGCAGCCGCGCGCTGAACCTGCACGAGGTCGACGTCGTATTTCACCTTGGCGCTCAAACGATCGTCGGTGCTGCGCTCCGCGACCCGCTCGAGTGCCTCGAAACGAACGTTCGCGGGACGTACAATCTTCTCGAAGCCGCGCGCCGGCTTCCCGGCTTAGCGACTCGCATCGTCGTGGCGTCCAGCGACAAGGCGTATGGGGAATCGCCTGTCCTACCGTATACCGAGGAGATGCCCCTCCGCGGCAGGCATCCGTACGACGTATCGAAGAGCTGCGCGGATCTCATTTCGATCGCGTACTCCGCTACGTACGGGCTCCCGATCGCCGTAGCCCGCTGCGGTAACATCTACGGTGGCGGGGATCTCAACTGGAGCCGGATCGTTCCAGGCACGATTCGGAGCCTCGCGAGGAACGGCCGCCCCATCTTGCGCAGCGACGGCTCGCCGACCCGCGACTACCTTTTCGTTTGCGACGTCGTGTCGGCGTACATCGCGCTGGCCGAACAGCTCGACCGCTCGGAGGTTGTGGGGCAAGCGTTCAATTTTGGCCCGCAGTCCGAGATCTCCGCGATCGACATGGTGCGCGCGATCCAACGGGCGATGAACGTCGACACCGACCCGCAGATTCTCGGAACGGCGAAGTTCGAGATAAACCGTCAAACCCTAGACTCTACGAAGGCGCGCGAACTGCTGGGCTGGACCGCCGCGTACACGCTGGAACGAGGCCTTCGCGAAACCGTAGATTGGTACGTACGGTATCTTAATGCTAATTGACCGTTCGACCGATCGTGAGGCGCAAGAGGCCCGCGCGCGTATCCTAACCCAAGTTCGCGATTACTTTAAGACGGCTTTCTTGACCCGGGACTTCGATCCGGACGTGGACGGCGTTGCCGTTTCGGGGCGTCATTTCGACGAACGCGAATTGGTCAACCTCGTCGATAGCGCACTCGATTTTTGGCTCACGACGGGCCGGTTTGCCGAAGAATTCGAGCGACGCTTCGCCAAATGGTTTGGCGTACGCGAATGCGTGTTGGTAAACTCCGGGTCCAGCGCGAATCTCCTGGCCGTCTCGGCGATGAGCTCGCCGGAGATGGGAAAGCGCAGGCTGCAAGCCGGCGACGAGATTATTACGGCTGCAGCCGGCTTTCCGACAACCGTAAATCCCATCATCCAAAACGGATGCGTGCCGGTCTTCATCGACAGCGAGCTGTCCACGTACAACGCCGAGCTTTCACAACTGGAAGCCGCTCTGTCGGAGCGAACCAAGGCCGTGTTCCTGGCGCACACGTTGGGAAACCCGTACGACGCCGAGCGCGTGAGAGACTTCTGCCGAAAGCACGAACTCATCATGTTGGAGGATACCTGCGACGCGGTCGGCGCCAAGCTCAACGGCCGGCAGGTCGGAACGTTCGGCGACGTCGCAACGGTGAGCTTTTATCCAGCGCACCACCTCACGATGGGAGAGGGTGGGGCGGTTATGCTGCAATCGCCAAAGGTTCGCAAGATCGTCGAATCGTTTCGTGACTGGGGCCGCGACTGTTGGTGCGCTCCGGGAAAGGAGAACACGTGCGGTAAGAGGTTCGCCTGGCAGCTCGGGGATCTTCCGTTCGGCTACGATCACAAGTATACGTACAGTCATATAGGATACAACCTGAAACTGACCGATATGCAAGCTGCCGTGGGGCTCGCCCAACTCGATAAGATCGACGACTTTCTGACCAAGCGCCGCGAGAACGCGGCCATTCTCAGCCGGGAGCTCGCGAAGTTCGACTGGCTCGCGCTCCCGCAAACGATTGCGGGCGGCGAATGCTCTTGGTTTGGCTACCCGGTACGATTGCTTCCCAACGCTCCCGTTTCTCGGGACGCTTTGGTATCCGGCCTTGCGGATAGAAAGATCGGAACGCGGCTGCTATTCGGGGGGAATCTCACGCGCCAGCCCGCGTACCGGGACGTAACCTTCAGAACCGTCGGCGATCTCGCAAACGCCGACGTGATTATGAAGAGTGTTTTTTGGCTGGGAACCTACCCGGGCCTCGACGAAGCGCACATGCATCATATAGCCCGATCCATACAGACCGTTTCTCAACAATCGTGACGCGTCCGGAGCGCTCTCTTTGAAGACGTATTTTAGTCGCACAAATGGCGACGGAAACACCCAGCGCCCACTGCTGATTTATGGTGCCGGAAAGCTGGGGCGGGAAGTGGCGCTAAGACTAAGGTCGCGCGGAATACTTATTGAGGCTTTTATCGATGCGTCGGCCGGGCCGGGTGAAATTCGGGACGGAATTTCCGTCTATAGGCTTTACGATTGGGCGGCCAACAAGCGCCCCGAAGATTTTTCAATTCTCGTAAGCATCCATAATCCGTACGTCAACGTCGCGCCAATCCTTGGCGAATTGCGTTCGGCCGGCTTCGCCGAGGTGTTGACGATGCCCGACTACGTTAACGCCCTTCCAGGCGATCTGCGGAGTTTATTTTGGATCGCGCCGTCGGATTTCTATTCCGACAAGACGGCGAAAATCCAGGCTGCCGCCGGATTACTCGCGGACGAAGTTAGCAGAGCCTGGTTCGACGCCAACATGAAGTTGCGACAGACCGGCGATTACGCGGCTCTTCCAGAGCCTTCGTCGGAGGATCAGTACGTGCCGGCAGATATCCAGCGCTGGCGAGATCCGATGCGCCTAATCGACTGCGGAGCGTTCGACGGCGACACAATCGACACGCTTATGCGGAACGGATATGCACTGGAGGGGGCGGCCGCGTTCGAACCCGACCAACAGAACTACGCGAAACTGGCCGGGCGATTCCGCGAGCTCAACGCGGTATTCCTGCCATGCGGCGTATCGTCGGCCACCGAAATGCTGCGGTTCGATTCCGGCCACGGAACGTCCAGCCGCATCGATCGGGACGGCGGCGTGGCGATCCAATGTGTGACCATAGACGAAGCGCTTCCGGTCTTTTGCCCAACGCTGATAAAATGGACATCGAAGGCGCCGAACCGGCGGCACTGCGCGGCGCCGAGCAGACGATTCGCCGCTACCAGCCCGCGCTGGCCATCTCGCTCTATCACGCACCCGATCACCTTTGGGAGATTCCGCTTTGGATTGCGGGCCTCGGACTGGACTACCGCATGCATATGCGCGGGCACGCATACAATGGCTTTGATCTGGTTTTGTACTGCCTTCCACGCTAAGCCGGCCGGGTCGTGCCTTGCCGAACGGCGAAGTTTCCCCCGTAAATGCCGATATAACGTTAAGCCGGCCCGGCGCTCGCGAGCCGGCGCCACTGCTTGGGGCCGCGTCGCGGGCCGCCAGGTCTTTGCCGGTCGAATGTGATTACGCTTTGGAGGATTCGCATGGCGATTAATAAGAGTGTCTTCGACGAACTGTTCGTACTAGAGCTCGCCAACAACCACCGCGGCCGGGTGGATCGCGGACTCACGATCATCCAGGACTTTTCACAAGTCGTGCGCTACAACGGGATACGCGCGGCGATCAAGCTGCAGTTTCGCGACGTGGACTCGTTCATTCATCAGGACTACCGCGAACGCACGGACCTCCGGTATATCAAGAAAACGATCGACACGAACCTAAGCGTTGCCGACTTCAGCATTCTAGTAGAAGCGATTCGTAAGACCGGCTGTATTCCGATGGCCACGCCTTTTGACGAGAAATCGGTTGACCTGTGCGTGCGATTCGATATTCCAATAATCAAGATCGCGAGTTCCGATATAAACGATTGGGTCCTCATCGAGGCGATAGCGAAGACGAAGCGACCGGTCATCGCTTCGACCGGAGGGTCGCAACTCAAGGATATGGACGATCTCGTCACGTTCTTCGAGCGCCGCAACATACCGCTTGCGCTCAATCACTGCATCTCGCTTTACCCAACGTCGGATAGCGACCTGGACCTCAACCAGATCGACTTTCTTCGCGACCGCTATCCCAACGTGGTCATAGGCCATTCGACGCATGAGTACGGCGACTGGCATTCTTCAATCATGATCGCGTACGCTAAAGGCGCGCGGACGTTCGAGCGCCACATCGACATCGATGCGGGCGGCATTCCCGTGGCGAAATACTGCTCGTTGCCCGAGCAGATCGACGAGTGGTTCCGCGCATTCAACAAAGCCAAAGAGATGTGCGGAGGCGCAGGCACGACCAAGCGGGTGCCGTCGGCGGCGGAGATCGAATACTTGGACGCACTGGTCCGCGGCGTCTACGCTAAGCGCAATCTGCCGGAGGGCCACGATCTTACTGCCGAAGACGTTGTCCTTGCAATTCCTCTGCTCAAAGGGCAGCTCTCTTGTCGCGAGCTCATCGCGGGCGAGAGATTGGTCAAGCCGCTTATGAAAGGCGAGGCGCTGACGCTCGACGCAGTAGATAACGCGTATTCTAGAAGTTCGAGATTGCGCCAAGCCATCGAGTCTCGTGGGCTCGATCCGGCGGCGCCGCCCGCCGTCCACTCGCTCAACGGAATCGCAAAAAGCGCAACGTAGGAAATGAGGTACGCGGACGTTCTCGCGACCTGGCTAGAAGAGTTAGGCTACACGCATTGCTTCTTCGTTGCCGGCGGGGGTATCATGCACTTGCTCGACGCGGTGCGCACTCGCATGAACTGCATTCCTGTCGTTCACGAGGTCGCGGCGGGGATTGCGACCGAGTATTTTAACGAGGTCTCTCCAAGCAGCCTCGCCTTTGCACTCGTGACCGCGGGACCGGGGGTCACGAACATCCTGACCGCAATGGCCGGCGCCTATCTCGAGAGCCGCCAGCTCCTCGTTCTTGCGGGCCAGGTAAAATCCGCCGACCTCGCGACCGGCGGCGTTCGCCAGCGCGGTATTCAAGAGGTCGATGGTCGCGCTCTAGCGGCTCCCGTAAGCGTGCGTAGCATTCGCGTGGAGCGACCGATCGACAGGCGGTCATTTTGCGAACCAATTTTGGAAGGACGCAGTGGCCGCCCCGGCCCCGTCTTCGTCGAAGTGTGCCTCGACGCGCAAGGAACGGCGGTTGACAGCGCCGAGCTTAATGGCGCGGCTATTGCGGCGGATTTTGGATTAAACGCTGCCGCCATCGCGGTCGCCGGTGCACACGTCGAGATCGTGGCCGAGAAAACGCGAAGCGCGAAGAGACCCATTTGGCTCGTCGGCGGCGGAGTTTCGCGCGCGACGGCGGCGCGCTCGCTTCCCGACTTGCGGGCAGCCGGGGTACCACTTATGACAACGTGGAACGGCGCCGATCGCATTCCGCGGACCGAACCCTCATACATCGGACGCCCGAACACGTGGGGCCAGCGTTCCGCCAACGTTCTTCTGCGACAGGCGGACCTGATCGTCGCATTCGGCACGCGCCTCGGGCTGCAGCAAACCGGCTTCAATTGGCAAGAATTTGGAGCGGATGCCGAATTGGTACAGATCGATATCGATCCAGCCGAGCTCGCGAAAGGCCATCCCCGCGTAGATCTTCCGATCGCCGGCGATGCCAACGAGCTCTTGCGTCGCGCGGCGCAACGGCGGTATCCTTCGTACGGCGAATGGATCGAGTTTTGCCTTCATGTACGGCACCTACTACCCCTAGACGATCCCGCGAACAAGACATCCGCCGGCTTCATCAGTCCCTTCCGATTCTACCAACGACTGTCCGAGATTACGGCCGAGGGCGATATCATCGTTCCTTGCAGTAGCGGGGGCGCAAATTCGACGGCCATGCAAGCTTTCGAGCCACTCCCGGGCCAGATCATGATCGTCGACAAGGGCCTGGCTAGCATGGGCTACGGGTTATCCGGGGCGATCGGAGCCGCCGTCGCGCAACCCGGTAGACGCATCGTGCTCGTCGAAGGCGACGGCGGCTTCGTCCAAAATCTTCAGGAACTTGCGACGGTCGACGTTAATGCGTTAAACATAAAAATCTTCATCTTCGCAAATGAAGGCTACGCATCGATTCGAACGACGCAGCGTAATTACTTTAACGGATCGTATCTCGGCTGCGACACGAAGACTGGCCTTGGCTTCCCGCATTGGGACCGATTGTTCTCCGCCTTCGACATTCCAATGATGTCGCTCCGCGAAGGCTGGAGCGACGACCCGGCGTTCTTGACACGGTTTTCGTCCGCCGACGCCCATGCGTTTGTCGTCCCGGTGGATCCCGAACAAACATATTTTCCGAAGATCGCGAGCCGCGTACTTTCCAACGGCAGTATGGAGTCAAATCCGCTTCATCTTATGTCGCCGGAGCTTCCCACCGAAATCGCGCACGACGTATTTCGCTACTTAGGTGGTGCCGACGGCATTCTCCGGCCCAACCACTAACTGCCAGGCCGTATGGGTAGCTCGTCGAGTATTCAAAATCCCGACTAGCTCACGCCGTTCGAACACTCCGCAGAATAGCAATCGATACGATCGCCGGCAAGATGATGAGAATGGTCCAAAGCTGCACGAACATCGAATCGACGATCATGGCCGCAAACGGTAACCACACGAGCAGATACGCGAGCGACCTTCTGCTCCTCAACGCGTAACCCGTGCCCCAAACCATATACCACGGGAACGCGACCGTTCCCATGAAAGGCATGAGCCATACGGCCGATCGAATGCGGCGGACGTAGAAAATAGAAACGACGATAACCGCGAGCCCGACGATCGAAACGAGGCCCCCTAACGGACCGCTATAGAGAACGCCGGAAAGCGACGCAACCGGAGCGTGCCGCGCGATCGCGCCCCAGAAATTCGCTCCGACGACGAGCCATGTCAGCAAGGGCGCGAGCGCGACGACTCCAACCGAAGCCACGACGCGCTTCCAACTATCTTTCAATCCGATCAAGACTGGGAGGCCCAGAATGGCAAACGGGATCTTGATCAGCGCCGCGCTCAGTATTCCCAAACTGCACGCAACCAACCAGCCGCGCTTTACAAATATCGCGGCCAGAATAACCAACGAAACGGCTACGATATCGTTGTGAGCGTCGACAACGAACTGTAGAAAGAGCGCCGGGTTCAGCGCGGCTATAGCGAGCATGCGGTTCGGGAAACCCAGCAACCAAAGACCGCCGACCGTGGCGACCACCATCGTAAGTCCAAGGCATCGTAGAGCCAAGATTTTAGCATATAGCGACGGGAACGGCGCCATCACGGCGGACGAAACTGCGATCCACAGAGGACCGTACGGAGTTGGCCTTAGCGGCATACCCCACTCGGCGTTGACGACCGATAGCGGTCCTTGGAACGCCTTCGCCGGAGGCATATATGCGGCGCGGCCCAGAGCCGCGTCTCCAACGTAAGCATATGCATCGGACCGTATCATTGCGGGCTCGGCAACCGAAAGAACGGCGAGCACCGCCGCCGCTCCGGCCACGATCGGCCAACCGGGAGCCTTCCTGTAGAGAGCCAGTAAAGCTAAAGACTGCACGAGAGCCGTCGCGATCATCGCTGCGGATATTGCCGGCAACGCTTCAGCCGTGCGCTTTACGAACGGGATCGGGAGCTCCGCCTGGAACGATAAGGCCGGAGATTGATGCGTAGCGGCGTGCCAAACCAACGCCAATTGAACGACGTACGTTACGACGAGAGCGACGATCGAGAATAGGGGCGGAATATCGGGCGTTCGCGGAGCCGTCGATCTACGCCCGAACGCTAACTCCGCAGCAACGAGAGCTAAGACGGATAAATAAAATGGGGCGAAAAGAAGCGTCATGCGTGCGCACGTTCGAAAAATGTCGTGACGAAAGATGCGTCGCCGAGGTGCACCGTTTAGACTTCCAGCAAACGAATCGGGGGGCCTGTGAACGGGGACGCGCTACGGCCGTTCGATCGCTTCTCTCGGAGGCCGGTTCAGCACGAGATAGCCGGCGACGACGGCCGCGACCAGAGGCGCCGTCCAGAGCTGGACGATCGTGAGATCGACGAGCGCCGCCACGAGAGGAAACCAAATCGCGAAGCTCGCGAGCACGCGGCGCCGCCCGAGCGCGTAGGGGAAGCCCCACATCAAATACCAGGAGTCGAGATACGCTCCGAGCGAGGGCATCAGCCATACGGCCGATCGCAGCCGGCGTCCCCCCATGAGGGCCACGGCGATGGCGACGAGCGCGGCTAGGGCGGCGGCGACGTGAACGGGGTCTAGCGACGGCGACCCGGCCACGTGCGTCGTCAACGCGTGCAGATACGGCGCGCCGCCCCCCAGCCAAGAAAACACGGCGACGGCGGCGACGGCGGCAAACGCCATCGCGACGCGAGCGCGCTTGGCGGGCACGGCGGCGAGCACCGGAAGACCGAGCAGCACGTACGGCAGCTTGACCAACCCAGCCGCGGCGATCAGCGCGACCGACGCGAGCGGAAGCCGGCGAGCGAAGCACGCCGCCGCGACGATCAGCACGATCGCCGTCATGTCGTTGTGGGCGTTGGCAACGAATTCGAGCTGCATTGCGGGATTGAGGGCCACGACCGCGAGGACGCGCGACGGAAGACCGAGGACGCGAAGTCCGGCGATGGTGGCAAGGAACAGCAGCGCTCCGTAGACGCGCAGCGCGATCAACTTGCCCGCGAGCGTCGGCGCGGCGAGGGTCGCGGTGCGAACCACGACCAGCCAAAGCGGTCCGTACGTCGTCGGCGTCATCGGCAGGTGCCAGAACGCGTTGATGACGCGGTACTCCCCGGGAAAAGCAGACGCGGGCGGCGCGTACGCGGCGGCTCCCAGCAGCGCGTTGCCGACGTAGGCGTAGGCATCGGCGTTGGTGAGCACCGGCGCGGCGAGCGAGAGCAGCAGCATCGCACCGCATCCCGCGATCAGCGTCGCGGGCGCCGCGCGCGAACGGTAGAGCGCGAGCAGGGCGTAGGACTGCGCCGCCGCCAAGGCGATCGTGAGCGCGGCGACAGCCGCCGGATGTGCCATCGCGCGCGTGACGACCGGGATCGGGAGCGCTCCCGAGACGGCCGCAGGCCCCCAAAGATGGGTTGCTGCCCACAACTCGAGCGCGAGCTGCGCGGCGTAGGAGGCGACGAGAAGGGCAACGAGCGACCATGCGGGGAGCGCGAGCGTCGGGAACCGCCGCGGCTGCGGAACGACCCGTAGTTCCATGTACGCCAGTAGCAGAACCGCGAGATAAAAGAAGGCGAAAATCACGTCGCCGCTCGCTCGTTCTTCATCCGCGTCGCGATCGCGAGGATCACGATCGCGGGAACCACCACCGCGTACGTCCACACGCGCATAAACTTCGCGTCGAGCAGCAGCGCGGCGAACGGCATCAGCACCAGCAGAGCGCCGAGGATCCGGCGCCGCGCCAACGCATACGGGACGCCGTACGAGACGTACCAGGACGCGATGTACGATCCCATCATCGGCATCAACCAGACCGCGCTCGCGAGTCGACGCCCACCCAGGAACGCGACCGCGATCGCCGCGAGCGCCGCTACGCTCACGGCCGCGTTGAGCAGATGCACGAATCCGACTTCCGGAACGTGCACCGCGAGGCCTTGAAAGTAGCCGGCTCCGGCGCCGAACCACGAGAGCGCAACGCCCGCCGACACGACGGCCGTCGCGCAGGCATAGCGCGCGGGGCGCGACGGCACCGCCGCGAAGATCGGCAAGCCGAGAATCGCAAACGGGAGCTTGATCAGCGCCGCCACGACGACCAACCCGCAGGCGACGACGGGGTTTCTTCGCAGGAGCGCTGCGGCGATTACGATGGCTGCGACGCCGAGCAAATCGTTGTGTGCGCTCGCGACGTACTGCATCGCGAGTCCGGGATTCAGCGCGGCGACGGCGAGAATCCGGCGAGGCATGCCCAGCGCGCGTAAGCCGGCGAGAAACGCGACGAACGACGCGGCGCCCAGCGCCCGAAACGCAAGCAGTTTGCCCAGCAGCGACGGAAACGGATTCGAAACCAGGCGCGCGATGGCGATCCAGAGCGGGCCGTAGGGCGCGGGCAGCATCGGCGTGGTGAAGAAGCGATTCACGAGCGCGTAATCACCGGGCAAATCGCGATGCGGCGGCGCGTAGGATGACCAGCCGAGCAACGCGTCGCCCACGTACGCGTACGGATCCGGACTGATGAAGGCGGGGGCCGCGAACGAGAGCAGCAGTAACGCGGCGGCGCCGAGCACCAGCACCCGGCGTTGCGCCGCGCTGCGATACAAACCCAGCAGCGCGACCGATTGCAGCGCGCCGAGCGCGAGCAAGGCCGCGGCGGTCGCGTCGGGATGCTTTGCGTCGTGGCTGGCTACTCCGATCGGCAGCAGCGCGCGCCACGGCTCGTTCGCCGAGATCGCGGTCGCCGCGTACCACACCAGGCCCAGCTGCATCGCGTACGTGCCGACGAGGATCGCGCACCAGGCCCACGCGGGCCACGCCGGCGTGCGCGGCGCTGCCGGCGTCGTCCGCCCGCGCAATTCGAGATAAACCAGCGCGAGAGCGGCGGCATACAACGTGAGAAAGATGCTCACGTCAGCCGCCGCCCGGCGATCACGCCTTGTTTTTTGCGGTCGTCCCCGTCTTGGCGCGGGAACGCGTTGCCGTGCCGGACTTAGCCGGCGCCGTCGAAGACCGCTTCCGCGCCGCAGGCTTGGCGGCTCCGTCCTCGGGCGCAGCCTTCTTCGCGCGGGTCGTCCGTTTGGGTTTCTCCGCGGGCGACTCCGCGACCGCGTCCGTCACGGCGGCGGCCTTCTTGCGAGGGCGTCGCGTTGAAGACGCCGGCGCTTCCGCGGGCGGCAACGCGGCGATCGGCGTCGTCGCGATTTCGCCCGAGGCTGCCCGCGGCGCGGACGCCGTGCGGCGCCGGCGAGCCGGCTTGGCGCCTTTTGGCTCCTCTTCGGGGACACGCAGGCTCGGCGGCGGCGCGTCGACGGCCGGCGGCCGGGGACGCCGGACGGGCGCGATGGCGCGCGAAGGCTCGCGCGGTGCCGTGGTCCCGGTGGGCTCGGCTTCGCCGCCGCTCCCAACGCGGAAGATGTGACGGTCCGGCACCGGCGTGCGATCCTCGCCCGGCAGGCCGCCCGGCAGCCCGGCGCCCGCGGCATTGCCGGAGCCGCCCCGGCCGCGGCGACGCCGCCGCCGGCGTCGCCCCGTCCCGTCGCCGGCGCTCGCCGGCGGCCGCGCGCCGGTTCCGCCCAGCGGAGGCACGGACGCCGGCTGCGGTTCGTCTTCGTAATCGTCGTCGAGCAGCGGCGCGCCGGCAACGACCGGCGGTGCGGCCGAGATGCGCCCATTGCCTTGCACGGCGCCGGTCGCGCCGCCGCTTCCGCCGCGTCCGCGCCGGCGACGCCGGCGACGCCGGCCGGTGCGTTCTCCGTCGGCTGCAGGTGCGGCCGCGCCGGCATCGGGCACGTGCACGTCGCCGTCGGCGATGATGATGGCGGCCGCTTGACGTTCGCCTCGCACTTCGGCGGCCAGAGAACGATCTTGGGCCTCTTCTTCGGGCGTGATCGTCGTGATGCCGATCGGCGGACGTCCTTCGGCTTGCTTTGCGGCCTCTTCGGCGAGCTCGCGCAGCGCCTTGGTTTGCTCGGCTGCGGTCGGCTCGACGTTGCGCTTACCGCCGCGGCGGCGTTTTTTCTTGGCTCCCGAATCCACGGCCGAGACCATCTCGGCGAGCACGTAATCTTCTTTGTCGTCCACGTCGAGAATGCGAATGCGCGCCGTGTTTCCGGCGTTGTTCGCGGCGTTCTCGACCTCGATCAGGTGGCCGTTGACCACGGCGGCAGCCGACGTCGCGTTGGGCAAGCGCCCGGAGAGCAGCTCGACCTCGTGCTCGTCGCCGACGCGCACCACCTGCGAACGATCTTCTTTGAAGGCGACGACGCGATCGACGCGCGCCTTTTCCGGA
>Ga0182030_10011461_pt1 | contig 17895 bp, 15 predicted proteins | sample 812S3MmetaG_FD_121299 | JGI IMG/M metagenome (GOLD analysis project Ga0182030, IMG submission 121299) | Permafrost microbial communities from Stordalen Mire, Sweden - 812S3M metaG (Illumina Assembly) | ecosystem: Environmental > Terrestrial > Soil > Wetlands > Permafrost | place: Sweden...
TCAGGGCACGACGGCCTCTCCGCCGAAACGTAAACTATCATTACGCCTCAGTTTGCAAGATACAAGGGCACGTTTATTCTGATTTTGCTCTATATCACAAAAGACCCGCGGCCGAAGCCGCGGGTCGAGGTGAAACGCCAATTCAGCCTGACTACAGATCAGGCATAGAACAAATGCGTCTTTACAGCATTCTATTCGTTAGATATGTATGAATGCGACAGACGGCAGGAAGTGGTCGGAATCTGGATGCCTTTCTCGCCCCGCTTCACGAAAAGCCCATTTGATTGCGATATTCTTTGATGGGATGCTGAACCGTTTTCATCGTGACATGGGCCTGCGGTTCACCAAACTGGGTGAAGACGCGTAACCCAGCAGCGCTGGCGCGGTAAGAATAGGAGAGACGCATGAGATTGCAGGGTAAGGTTGCATTGATCACCGGAGGCGGTACGGGCATCGGCGCCGCGGTTGCCGAGGCATTTGTTCGCGAGGGCGCCAAGGTCTGCATTACGGGACGCCGTCGCGAAATGCTGGATAAAGTCGCGAAAAACATTTCTGCCAGCCAGATTACCGTTTGCGCCGCGGACGCGGGCAAGCCGGAAGATGCGCAACGCATGGTGGAGACCACGGTTGCCTTCGGCGGCAAATTGGATATTGTGGTCAATAATGCCGGTACGGGCATCATGGCAAACGTCGTCGAGATGGAACTCGACGATTGGCAGCGTGTGGTCAACACCAATATGACTGCTCCATTTTTGGTAATGAAGTATGCCATCCCGCACCTGATCCGCGCTGGGGGTGGTTCCATCATCAACGTGGCATCGCTTGCCGCCATACGGGCCATTCCGGGCCTGCCGGCCTATTGCGCCACGAAGTCCGGTCTGCTTGGATTGTCCCGCCAGGTGGCCATCGACTACGGCCCGCAGAAGATCCGCAGCAATGCGGTGCTGCCGGGAGCTTTTCGCTCGGAAATGTTCGACCGCGGCTTGGCCGAGGCCGCTAGCGCGGGCGGCATTACCGTGGAGCAACGCCTGCAGGCCATGGCGGCTGTGCCACCGCTCAGGCGCGTCGCTTTTCCGGAGGAGATTGCCGGGCTCTTCGTTTACCTGGCCAGCGACGAATCGGCTTACACCACGGCCGGTGAGTTTGTCTGCGACGCCGGCGTGCAGGCGATGGACGCTTCTTTATTGGCCCACTGACAATCCCCCGGTCATGGCCGGAGGACCTGGAGCAGAGGGTGGGAAGAAGCGTTCGCCCTGCCGAGTTACGGCATATCCATGTCGAACCACCTGGACTATGCTTTTGCAGATGGGGCGCGATTTCATTGAGGAAGTCCACGTCCAGTGCCCACCCGAACGGTTGATCGCCACTCTCGCCAAATTCGAAATGACCGCATCGCACCAGGCAGTTTGAGCACTTATCGGAACAGCGGTAACATACCGGTATGCGGTATGTTACCGGCAACATTTGGCAAAGCAGTGTTGTGCATAAGATTCTATGCGCATGTAGATATGTGCTTTTTAGCGAGCTGCGGACATGCCTCGTGGTGGAGATGCCGAGCGAGTGAAGAACCTGAGTTGGCTTAGGGCAAAGATCGTGTATTATTCTGGTGTGTGCAGACATGACGGCACATAAAAAGGAGCCAGAAATGGCAGAAGCTCAACCCAAAGCGGTGTATTGCACCAACCTTGAATTGCCGGCGGGTGTCCACGATTTCGAGGCCTCGGACACGAAGACCAAGGCGCCGGATACCGACCCCATCAAGCGCGTGATCTATATGGACGATAAGGTTGTCCCGGGATCTTTTTATGTAGAAGCTGTTTGGGTTATGGGCTCCATACCGCGGACTCATCCCGAACACAGTCATCCCGATCACGATGAAATCTGTGGATTTGTAGGCAGCAATATGGACGATCCGTCCGATCTGGGAGCGGAGATCGATTTCGTCGTCGATGGCGTGAAGACGACCATTACCAAAACTTGCTTCATTCACATTCCCGCCGGTGTCAAACATGGCGGGCTTTGTTTCCGAAAAATCGACCGGCCGGTATTTCAGATCGCCATGTCCAGGATGCCTGCCTATTCCAGTGTTCCGCCCACATAAAGAAAACATCCAATCGGGGACTCACGATTGGATGCCATGGCGGAGAAAATCAGGGAACTGATATCGAGAACGAAAAGCGAACAGCGATCACATTCGCTGAAATGTGATCGCTGTGGCGGGAAGATGCGAATCCTGTGCGCAACCCACACTCGCGAGGCCATTCACAAAATCTTGGATTGCCTCGGCATTCCTTCCAGACCACCGCCAATATCCCCCGCAGCATTGGGAAGATATCCTGTGGAAGTCATCAAAAGGAGAAGTGATAATGAGCGGGAAGGCGCAGTTTGAAAAGCTACTTTCACCTTTTAATATAGGGAAGATGCGGCTTAAAAACCGAATCATAAAGACTGCCGCAGAAACGAATACCCATGACCCCCATGATTTCCATATGAACCAGAGAACCATTGACTACATAGAAACACTGGCCAAGGGTGGCGCGGGTATGATTATTTTCTGGAACACCTACATTGATTATCCTTTAGGCGCAAGGGTAGCCGATGGGTTGCGTATCGACGCTGCCGAGTACATTCCAGGCTTTAGTAAATTGGCAGATGCCGTCCACAAACATGATTGCAAGTTATCTGTGCAGATGATGCATGCCGGCCCCTGGTGCCCAGCGTCGCTTTCCGGGCGCCCACCTATAGCTGCTTCGGTGATGAGACCGGAAGATTTTGGAGACTTTCGCATACTCGGGAGTGAGGACGCCGTTGAGGCAACCGTTGCCGAGATTGAAGAAATTCAGGAAAAGTTTGTAAAGGCGGGGGAGCGGTACAAGAAGGCCGGGATTGACCATCTGGAGATACACTGCGCCACGCAGCACCTGGGCAATACTTTCATGTCTCGTCACTGGAATAAACGCCAGGACAAATATGGCCCTCAAAGCCTGGAAAACAGGTCTCGGTTTATGGTTGAAATTCTGCGGGAAATGAAGAGACGCCTGGGGAAAGACTTCCCGATCGGTGTCCTTTATAATGGCGCCGAATATGGGATGGACAACGGCATCACTCCTGCGGAAGGTCAAGAGTTCGGTCGAATATTTGAAGCTGCCGGCGCGGATAACCTTCATCCAAAAGCCGACGGTTTAGGTCCAATCTATGGTTTAATGAACTGGCCCGAAACGGCCTTCTATCCAGAGACTCCGGACCCCTTTCCAGAAGGACTGGATGGAAGCCGTCACGGGGCTGGAAGTTGGGTACCTCTAGCCGCATTAGCCAAGAAGGTAGTTTCCATACCAGTTATTGCCACCGCAGGTATCAATGCTGAACTGGGAGAGAAAATCCTGCGACAGGGCAAAGCGGACTTTATTGGCATGACTAGAAGCCTGTTTGCCGACCCGGAACTCCCCAACAAGATTGCCGCGGGAAGACTGGAGGATGTTGCCCCATGCACCCGCTGTCTTTCCTGCATCGACGCAATATTTACACATCCTGTTCCGGGAAACTCATGCTGCCGCATCAATGCTTCCCTGGCAAGAGAGCGGGAATACGAGATCAAGCCAGCGGTTAAGAAGAAAAAGGTTTTGATAGTCGGTGGTGGACCAGCGGGAATGGAGGCGGCAAGGGTAGCGGCTTTAAGGGGCCATGAAGTAGTGCTGTATGAGAAAGAACATCAACTGGGAGGATCCGTACCCGTGGCTGCCACGGTCAAGGGGCTTGAAATTGAGAACCTTCCGGCCTTGGTTCGCTATCTTCACACCCAAGTTATTAAGCTAGGCGTCAAGATTAATCTTGGCAAAGAGGTTAATAAGGCGCTTGTTGAACGAATTAAGCCGGATGTGCTCATACTAGCCACTGGAGGACTATATTCCGTTCCAGAAATACCTGGAATCGATTCGCGCAATGTGGTCAGAGCTGCCGGCCTGAACCGCCGGCTTAAGACTTGTTTGAGGTTTATAGATCCCGGGATGCTAATATGGGCCACGAAATTCTGGATGCCCCTCGGTAAACGTGTTGTCATTATCGGTAACGGCATACATGGCCTCCAGCTAGCCGCGTTTCTGGTTAAGCGTGGTAGAAAGGTGACCGTCGTGGGCGCAGCTGAGGAAATGGGAATAGGGATGGTTGAGAGTAATAAGTTCCGCTTGTTTTGGTGGCTAAAGCAAAAAGGGGTGCCCATGTTGTCCGGCGTTAAGTATGAGGAGATAACAGATAAAGGGCTGACTATCACCACCAAAGAAGGAGAGAAAAAGATCTTAGTGGCAGATACCATACTGCCTGCTTTGGCCATGGCGCCGGACACTGAGTTCGTCAAAAGCCTGAAGGGGACAGCCCCTGAAATCTATCAGATTGGCGACTGTGGGAACCCTGCTCTGATAATAGATGCTATTGGGGATGGTTCACGTATTGGTCGCGCGATATAAGGGATGTAATAGATCGTATAGCCGGTCTATTGTTTGCAGGGGAAGTTTCCTCTAATTCAACCACAAGGAGTTAGTGATGGAAGGACTTGATAGTCGCAGCTTTCTACCAGGTGAAACAACGGCCAAAGGCGACGCGGCGGCCGCTAAGACAATCGATCGCAACGCTTTCGATGAGTATATCAGGCGCTTCAACGCTCGTGACTACCAGGGCGTTCTGGAATACTGGGCGAAGGACTTCACGGTTTCCTTCGCCGGCTATACCTTCCATGGCCCGGAGGAATTCATCGGGTTTTACCAGTTTTTCCATGAGTACGTTGGCGAGTCGCTGAACATCGACGAATTTATCGCCAACGAAAGTTTGCTGATTATTGAAGTACGAGTGCGTTTGCAAGGGAAGAAGGAGCTCACTGCGGCCGGACTGAAGGAAGCCGGATATGAGAGGCTTGTGGCTCCGCCACTAGGAAGAACAGTCGAGATCCCGCAGTTTATCCATTATCATGTTGCGGGCGGGAAGTTTACTAGCGTAATCTGTGCTCTCTCCGCAGAGCCGCGTCTCCTCCCGCTCTAGGGAACCTCTGATTGAGTCATCCATCCGCATCCTTCGTGCATCAAATTGTATATAGATGGAGAGTGCGATGCGTTAGGGAACATTTGCGTGCCGGCCGAGTTTTGAAAAGTTTGCCCGGGCCAGCCGCCGGGAGCAGATTTTGCAGACGATGGAGTCCGTGGTTCCCTAGTCCAAGTTGGAAGCGCTGATCGCGCCGTATTATTCCAAGGAGGGCAACGGCCGTTAAAGATCCGCGGCAGAGCCAAGGGATCGCCTCACCCTTCAGAGCGTTCTCCCAGCCAACTGATTCTGATCGACTTTTAACCGGAAAGCCGTGGGTGCGGGCATTCATCGCACCGATAAAAATAGTCTTCCCTATTCTTCAGCCCTTTTACTTCTCGATGTCGATCTCTGGATACATCCGGCGTACTGCCGTCACCACTGCTGCGTGCTCTGGCTTTCCGCTCGATCGGCCAAGGCATCGCGGGCGTGTGGGGCGTCTTCGATCGAAAAGCGGCGGGTTTAAGGAAACACAAAATAGTTCTTGGAAAGGTTCTTCCGTCTCGCATACGCAAGCTTCGTCATCTCGATTCCTCCAGCCTTCCCACCGAAGAAGACATTGACTGAGCTGGCTATAACGGAAGTCCTGGGCGCGCCACGTGCCCTGCTTCCACTTTCTCGCCTGCCGCCGTTTTTGTTTTGGTAAGTTCAGCCGCTGCCGAATCGAGTTCCTCGGCGCGCTTCACCTCTTCTCGATGGAGTTCCTGATCCTGATTGCTGAGTTCGTGTGCGCTTCGATGATCTGCTTTGCCGTGGGCGACTGTTGCAACATCGTGAGCGTGCGATGCAAGATTGTGAAGTTCTGCGGACGGATCGTGCGAACTCTGAGGCATGGTGTACTCCTTGCCCATTTGATGCAATCCGTCCTACAAGGATCGACATTTAATTCAGGCTGATGCGAATGTTCCCTGAGCGCGGTTCTGTAATTGGCGGCAGCGTTTCGGGACGTGTCCATATTAACCTGCAACACTGTCGCATATTGAACAGACTTTCTCCCCTGATGCCTTGAACATTTATTACTTTTCACTCTTCTACTCTTCATAACAGATGCGTGGGATCGTCATGAATGCGTCCCGAGTGCGTAGGTAGTTACCCAGCCCATTCATGCGGCCTATCGCGTGCAACTCATCGGCTTTGATGCAATGCCCTGCCGGATCCACGTACCGGTCCTCGACGTAAATGGAGACAACGCAACCATGGCTCGAATTCTGCTTCGAGCAGGGTTTCCTACTCCGCGAGACTGTATACTCAGAAAGAAGACGGCACAAATATGTCTTGCGGCGCCGCTCTACTGCGTCATCGCGAGACTGGAGCTTTTCGCCAACTGGTCAGGGATCGGAATGGTGAAGACCGGGGGCGAGAGGTCGTGCACGGAAGGTCGAAGAGCGCATTTGCCGGTTTTGGTTCTTGTTGGTTTGGCCTGCTAATTGCTCTGGTTATTCTGGATTGCTTCAACCGTGCGTGCCTTTTGGTTATTCTTACTTTGCCCGCCGGTCTAAGCAAAGACTCTCTTGGAGGGCAGTTTGTCGACTAACGAGAAGACAGCAATCAATTCAAGGGAGGCAAGTACGAAAGAAATTGTCAACAAACCGAACGATGCTGCGGAATCGGCACTGGCGGAACAGAGAACTCTGAGATTGATGGAGACGGAGGCAACACGCCGGCTGGCGCTCTACAAGACTCTTGAGTTCTGTGTAGCCCGCAGAACAGCCAGCGAACTGGAGGCGACAATTTCTTCGTTGCCGGAGATGCACGCCTCGCTGTTTTCGACTTCGACCCTGCGGCAGTGGCTGGAAGATGCGGGCGGTTTGCAGAGGATTGTTTCAGAAGAAGAAGAGGGCGAAGACAACTGGCAAACCACTTCGGCTGGGCAGCGCGTGGTCGAGTCGATGAGCCTCCCCAGGCGGCTAGCCAAGTTGCTCCAAGACCATCCGAAGTATCGGGATATTTACCTGGAAATTCTTCATTTCTGCCTAACCCCCAAAGACAGGAAAGAGATCGAAAGCATGTTTGACGAGCATCCGTCGCTGGCCGACCCCAAGATCTACTGCACCGCTCTGCTCGGCGAGTTGGAGGATGTGGGTGCGCTTGAGTGGGCCGAAAAGTGGAAGACCGCGGCGCTGGGTGCGGAATATTGTGACTGTGCGGAATAATGCCCATTGCAGGCTATCCGCTTCTCGTGGTGGAGGAGATCACAATTTCTAGGCTAGATGTACTCATCAAAATGATTTCCCGTTTGGAGGACCGCGGCATCGCGGTGCAGGCCAGACGTTGCACGCGGCTGCGCCACCGCATCGCTACCTGTACGCGCTGTTCGGATGTGTGTCCGACAGCGGCGATTCAGTGGGGCGAATCCACTCTGGAAGTCAATCCAGCCAAGTGCACCGGTTGCGGGGCGTGTGCAACGGTGTGTCCCACGTCGGCTTTGTCGGCGGTTTCGCCCAACGACACACAGTTGAGCGCGGCGGTGGAGGCCGTGGGTACCCAGGGCAGATCCGCCATCTTTATTTGCGGGCGCTACCTGAAGTTGAACAAACGTGCTGGCGCCGGCGCGATTCTAGTGCCGTGCATCGCCAGAGTGGATGAGTCGATCATGATCGGCGCCGTGGCGGCCGGCTCGCCAGGGGTGCAATTGGTTGAGGGCGCCTGCGGAGGCTGTCCCCAGGGTGCGGCTCACAAGCTGGCGGAAACGACCGTAACGGCGGCCAATGCGCTGCTGGAGGGCTGGGGAAAGCCGGATCTGGTGCAGTTGATGGCCGATGCTGCACTGGAGAAAGAGAATAACCCTCCGAAGATCGCTCAGGCGGGCGAGGTTTCGCGGCGAGGCCTTTTTATGCTGCTGCGGGGCAAAACCGCCGAGGTTGCCAGTGGAGCAATCGCAAATGTCGCAGGTACGGCGATCCTCTCGTCCGACGAGATCGCAAAGGAGTCAAGGAATCAGGTTCTCTCGCTAGCGGATTACCCGCGCCTGGTGCCGGGAAAGCGGCGCTATCTGCTGGCCTCGCTCGCTAGACTTGGCAAGCCAGTTGGGCCGGAGGCAGAGACCGCTTTCTGGGCGAATGTGCGAATTGGGGAAACCTGCGTCGGTTGCCATGGCTGCGTGGACTTTTGCCCCTCGGGAGCTTTGGCCAAGTTCGAGAACGGGGACAAGTCCGGTATCGCCTTCCGCAGCGCCCGCTGCACGGGATGCCATTTGTGCGAAGAGATCTGCCACAAGGCGATGCGCAACGAATGTCTCCAGATCAGTCAGACGGTTCGATGGGAGGCATTGCTGCAGGAGGAGACAACCATCGTCATGCTTGATGATAAGCGAGATCTGATCGATCCGGCCGAGACCATGCAAGACAAGCTTTCCAAACTTCTGGGAGCCCCAGTCACGACCTACAGCGCGTAGCGGCTGGCCGTCGTCCACTAATCAACTTGAATTCGCTGGGAGCAGTGCACCTGCTCCCACGACTTGCTTGTGACCTGCCGCTCACAACGCCGGAAACTTCTTGAGAGCGGGGCGAAAGGCTCTGTCCTTCATCCTGGCCTTCGGCCGTAGTCGTTTATAGCAAAATCAGAATAGCTATACCCCGAAAGCTAGACTGCTGAGTGGCTTTTTCCTCAAGAAAAAGCCACCTTTGAGACTCTTTGTAAGGGCACGTTTATTCTGATTTTGCTCTAGAACGGCGATCTTCGTAGCGACAAGTTCCTACTTGCTCTTGATGATGAATACGGATTTGTCATCTATGCGGTCAGGCTCATCAATCTGCCGCAGGTGATCGTCTTTCCTTACAGCATGCTCCAGGATCGCGTTGCAGATTTCTTTTGCCGGCTCCTGTTTGTGCTTTTGGATAATTCTTTCGATCTCTTGCCTGTCCTGCTCATCGCTGCCGTCATAAGCGCCGTCTGTATAAAGAAAAAGTACGTCTCCTCTGCCAATCAGGGTAATTTCCGCCACGTCAGAGGAGTGCATATGACTCGTACGACGCATAACAGAAACGTACTTGCTTCGGTCAGGATGGTCCTCGGGAATTTCGAGTCCAAGCGCGGGGAATTGCACCATGCAATCCTTCTTGATCTCCATGAACCTCCCATATTCTGCGGAGAATACAAGCGGAGGTGGATGACCGAAGTTTACAAAGCGGAAGAGTCCATCGGGACGTATCTCCCCGTACAACATGGTCGCGATTTCGCGGGGACTCTTTTTGGTGTCTCGGCTCAAAGCATTCCGGGCGGTAACAGACTGCGCAAGCCTGAGGTTAATTCTCTCGAAGAAATCTGGCGTTGTTTTCCCATTGCAATCAAGCTCAGAAAGCATAGCCGTATGAAAAGTGTCATGCACCGTCGACGCAATCTTGGCCGCGATGATCCCATGTCCCTGAGCATCGACCAACAACACACCCGCAGTGGTATAGAGCTCTTGCAGGTTCTCGGCAATGAACAACTGCTCTGAGCTCTTCGCCTTCCTGTATTGGGCGGTGTCGCCGGAAGTGTATTCCGGTCTGGATTGCATCCACTGCACATGAACATCGACTCCGTTTTGCGGTGTCGCGCCCTCGGGAAGAGATTCCAGGTACTTCTTGGATAATTTATTAGCGCGTGCTATACGCGCGTCGATGTTATAGCGCTGTTCAAAGTTGATGTACTCAAAGAGATCGCCGCCCACTTTCTCCGCGGGAATCGAGTTACCGTACATTTCAATTCCAGCCAAAAGGGGGATCGCACCCTCCACTGGCATCAATCTCTTGCGAAAGTACTCGTCAATGCTGGCAGCTAACGGCGTCGTTACCATATCGGGGATCAGGGATCTGGGCAGCAATTGCCTCTCCTAAACATCCTCAATCTAAAGAGATACCTTCAATTATACATGGGTTTTAGATCCAGGCGAGATGATGCCAAGACGCTTGTACTGTCGAACCATGGGGCATCAGTGCCCCGGTCCGGCTGGTCGCAGAGAACAAGGTGGATGATTTCACACTGGGACAGCTTCTCCAGAAGCCCGCTCGCCGTGTTCCAAAGAGAAGAAAGCTCTTGTTGCGAAGCAATGGCTTCACCGGCTCGAAACAGTCTATTGTAGTCATTTTCCAGGTTTTTAACTTTTTGATTCACGACGGCTCCGGTTCCCTCGTTACGGGCGCGAGAACAAAGTTGACGAGCTGGGACGCTGTCTCATCCCCTGATACAGTACTGCGTGAGGAAAACAGGGCGATGACAATAAAGATATCTTTTCCTAAAAGTTACAGAACTTTCCAAGTGGACCTCGGCCTGCACTATATAATTTAACCATCCATTGGCAGTTCGCTGACTCCTCTACGAGTGCTCCGTTCGATACAGCACGCCACCTGATATGGCCCGCATGCCGAGCAAAATGCACCGAACTCTGGCGGTGTCAGCTTGTTGGCGGCTGGTTGCGTTTGCGTCGGCTCGACTTGAGGCAGTAGCTGCCGCCGTTGATGTTCATAATATGGATGCTGTGAGTGAGGCGATGGAGCCGGAGACCTTGGTCCGCTCCTGAAAGGTCGGGTTGCCAATGGCCAGGGCGGCGTTCGCAGCGCTGGCTAGTGAGTCTCGAACTTCAAAGCTATGGTCGGCATATAGAGGGAAGGGAGACGTATGAAAAGCACAGGACTAAGTCGGAGAGACTTTCTGAGGGCCACAGCTCTGACCGGTGCCGCGGCAGCCTTCGGAGGATCGGCGTACGAAGGCCTCACGCACCTGCCATCGGCAAGTGCGCAGCAGGCTTCCACAACCAAGATCGTCAAGACAAACTGCCGGGCCTGCATCGCGAATTGCGGCGTGCTGGCACACGTCAAGGACGGACGGGTGATCAAACTGGAAGGCAATCCAGAGTACCCGATGAGCCGTGGCGCGATGTGCGCCAAGGGCCTCTCTGGGATCCAAGCCCTGTATCATCCCAATCGCAACAAGTATCCGATGCAGCGTGTGGGTGCTCGTGGCGAGAACAAGTGGAAGCGCATTTCGTGGGATGAAGCGCTCGATAGCATCGCCAAGAAACTGATGGAGACCCGTGCGAAGTATGGCGCCGAAACCGTTTTCGCTTCTACCGGAGGCGGCGGCAATCCGCAATTCCCGAGCATCTCGCGTTTCTGCAACGTCTTCGGAACTCCGAACTGGTTCGAGCCGGGCTGTGCGCAGTGTTATCTGCCCCGTACTGTTGCGTTTTCATTGATGTATGGCGGCATGATGGGCTCTCAGGGCGCCGATACGAGCATCGCCGATTCAAATTGCCTGGAACTTTATTTTCCCGACGATACGCCCATAAAGACATTGGTTTTATGGGGAACGGCCCCTTCGGGAAACTCGCCGTCTGGCGGCGGACGAGCCGTGGCGGAACTGCGCGCGCGCGGCGTGCGCACGGTGGTCGTGGATCCGCGGCTTACGCCGGACGCGGCCCGAGCGGATGTCTGGCTGCCGATTCGTCCCGGCACCGATCCGGCTCTCATGATGGCCTTCATTCGTTACATGCTTGAGCACAAACTCTACGATGCCGAATTCGTCATGAAGTGGACGAACCTTCCGTACCTGGTGAATCCCAACACAAAGCTCAGCCTGCGCGCCAAAGATATTGGCCTGGGCGACGAGCACACCTACGTGGTTTGGGACAAGAAGACCAACTCCGCCCAGCCCATGCCGTTCCCTTGGGACGACAAACTTGATCCCTCGCTGGATGGAACCTTCGCGGTGCATGGCATGGAATGCAAGACCGGATTTCAGCACCTCAAAGAGCGCGTCGATCCCTATACGCTCGACAAGGCCGCCGACATCTGCTGGCTGGATGCGAAGAAGATCGAACAGGCGATCAAGCTGTATGCCGACGGCCCTTCGGGCTGCAGCCTGGGCGTAGCCACCGATCAGAACCCGAACTCATCCCAGTCTGCCATGGGCGTTGCAACGATGGAATTAATCCTGGGCAACGTAGAGCGTCCGGGTTCGCTGTTACAACGCTTTAAGCCGGTGCCGGTTATGGACTCGCTTCCCGACCTGCGCGGCATGCTCCCCAAGGAGCAGCTTTACAAGCGCCTCGGCGGCATTGAATACAAGGGACTACTGCAGTGGTGGGCTGCTCAACCGTCGGCAGTACTGGACGCTATTCTGACCGGCAAGCCATACAAACCTCGCGTCTGGATCGAACGCTCCGGCAACAAGATGGCCACCCTTGGCAACAGCTCGTCGTGGCTGCCGGCAATCGAGCAGATGGACCTCATCGTCCACATGTACATGTACCCAACCTCGTTTTCGGCCTATGCCGACATTCTGTTGCCGGCCAAGGAATGGCTGGAAACAGACCTTCCTGTATATTCAGCCAACATGTTATTCGCCCGGCAGGCGACCACTCATCTGTACGAGACCATGAACGAAACGATGTTCTGGGCTAAGTTGGCCAAGCGCTGCGCCGATCTCGGCCACGAGGGATGTCGGGCTGCTTTTGATCCCAAGAAGGCCTTTGGGAGGGGATTCAACCCGAGCGATCCATTAGTCCCGTTCCCCTACTGGGAGACCGAGGAGCAGTTGATGGACATGTTTGTCGCTCCTCTGGGGATGACTTGGAAGGAGTATACCGCCAAGATTCCCTTCGAGTTTGCCCCATACCATGAGTGGAAGCAGTACTACGTTTACAAGCAGCATGATCCCATAACTGGGAAAGCGAGAGGTTTCGGCACCCCATCAAAGAAGTGCGAAGTCTATGCCGAAGGCTTCATTACTCTGGGACGGACGGGGATGCCTTACACCACCTATCTTCTGCCGCCGGCCTCGAAGGACTACGATGCCCTTACCGATTACAAGGAGCCTTTCGAGAATCCGGCCAACGAGATCGGCAAGCAGTTCCCACTGGTCATGACCAATGGACGTCTGCCGTTCTTCCATCACACCACGTTGCGCAACATCCCGGGCCTGCGTTCGATCTATCCAGTGCCGGAACTGTGGATCAACCCAATCGATGCCAATCGGTACGGCGTGAAGCATAACGACTGGGTGTGGGTCGAGTCGCTGCGCGGCAAGATCACGGCCAGGGCTCGAGTTACCGAAGGTATTGCCAAGGGAGTGGTCTACATGGAGCGTTTCTGGAATCCGGAAACGCTGGATACTGCGACCCACGGCTGGCGCGAAATGAACGTGAACACTCTTTCCAAGAACGATGGGCCATTCAATGACGTCTTCGGTACGTACACCTTGCGCGGATATCAAGTCCGGGTGTCCAAGGCCGACGGACCGCCGAAAGGTGTTTGGTACAAACCTGGGGACTTCCGGCCATGGCTGCCGGTTCCATCCGATCCTACGAAGAAGGTGGAGGTTTAACATGCCGCAGAAACAGATGACACTGGTGATTGATCTGGATCGCTGCATCGGCTGCTGCGCATGTGAAATCGCCTGCAAGCAGGAAAACGATGTAGACCTTGAAGTGAACTGGAACAAGGTTCTGAACGTGGGACCGATTGGCACATTCCCCGAAGTCGAGCAGTACTTCTTGCCCGCCGTCTGCCAGCAGTGCGAGAAACCGGCCTGCGTGCAGGTCTGCCCGACGGGCGCCTCTTACAAGCGTGCCGAGGACGGCATTGTCCTTATCAACAAGGAAATCTGCATTGGTTGCCGCTACTGCATGATGGCCTGCCCTTACGGCGTGCGCAACTTCAACCAGCAGAAGAAGGTGGTCGAGAAGTGCACCCTCTGCATCCAACTGCAGGCCATCGACGAAAAACCAGCCTGTGTGAAGAACTGCCCTGGCGGGGCTCGCATCTTCGGCGATATCAAGGACCCGAACAGCGATGTGTCAAAGGCCTTGCAAAAGGCCACCAGCGATGCGACCCACCAACTGCCCGACGTCGGAAACAAACCGACAGGCCGGTACATACTGCATGGCAAGAACGCCACGTGGAGGAGCTAACATGATCATCGAATGGTCACTGGTGTTTTTCACTCTCTTTGCCGGATTGGCAGTCGGAACGTTCGCCTGCGTGGCGCTGACGGAATGGACAGGGAAGGCCTCGGAAGTTCGCATGACCGGGGCCGTGGTTGTTCTGGTTACGCTGGCCGCCAGCGGCTTATCCAGTGTGCTGCATTTGGGCCATCCTGAGCGCATCTTTGGCGCGCTCGGTCATCCAACCTCAGGCATCTTTATGGAAGCTCTGGCGATCGGCCTGTTCGGGCTTGGCGTCTTCTTCTATATCCTTGCTCTCCGGCGCAATGCCAGCGCTCAGTCGCGCCGGCTGGTCGCCACTATCAGCATGATTCCAGCACTGGCACTGGCTTTTGCCGTGGGTGACAGCTACGTGATGGCCTCTCGCCCGGCCTGGAATACACTGCTGCTGCCGCTGCTCTACGTAGCCTCGGCGGCAGTGATGGGATGCTTTGCCACCGCCGTACTTTTCGCGCGCTTCAACCTGGCTCCTCCAGAGAAACTGAAACCGGCGACCGTTTGTGCTTTGATCGTGCAGGCCGTGTTGATCATCGCCTTCTTGATCCACATGGCTGCTGCCCCTTATTGGGAAATCAGCCGTTCGGCCAGCCGTGTACTTTACGGTGACCTGGCGCCTCTGTTCTGGGTTGGATTGGTGTTGGTTGGCTTGCTGATTCCTGCATTTCTACTGCAGCGTGCCCGCAAGGACGCTCCGCCGCGGTTCGCCAGCTTTGGCTTGGCGTGCGTGCTGATGGCCGGTGTTGCCTTCCGGGCGATCATGTTCCTGGTAGGCAGCGGCGTGAGGCACTTCTTTTAAGGAAGGCTTTGCAACTCACCAACTTAGAGCAAAATCAGAATAAATGTGCCATTACAAAGAGTCACAAAGGTGGCTTTTTCTTGAGGAACAATCCACTTGGCTGTCTTGCTTTCGGGGTACAGCTATTCTGATTTTGCTATAGTCCGATGGCGTGAGCGGCGGTGTGAAGACACAGAATCTTTCACACCGCCGCTTCTTCTAGAGCAAAATCAGAATAAACGTGCCCTTATAAAGAATCTCAAAGGTGGCTTTTTCTTGAGTCCAGCACCGGCTTCGCCGACCCATAGGGGAATGAAACTTGCTTTTCCGATTATTCTTTGTTTTGTTAAACTTGCGTTTTTGTTTCTTGTTAGGAAAAAGCCACTTGGCAGCATTGCTTTCGGGGTACAGCTATTCTGATTTTGCTCTAGCGTCCATTCTTCAAGCGTCACTGCTTCAAAGGAGGGGTCGTGAACTCCATGACCGAATACGCGGCACTGATTGGCAACCGAGAGTTGCTCTATCGCTTTCTGAGCCGCCTCTACCTCAGCGAAACGGATAGCGCTTTGCTGAAACAGTTGACCGCAATGTGCTTTCCCGACGAGTGCGGAGAAGCTGAACTGGCCGAAGGCTATCGCATGATGACTGCGTACCTGCGCCGCCCGGGTGACGATCGAGTGACCGAACTCGCGGTGGACTATGCGCGCGTGTTTCTGGGCGCCGGTGTCGCGGAAGGCGTGGTTGCATATCCATACGAGTCGGTTTACACCAGCGAGTTGCGCCTCATGATGCAGGAGGCGCGCGATCAGGTACTTCAGGCCTATCGTGACAAAGGGCTCGGTTGTCTTGCCACACTCAACCTGCCGGAGGATCACCTTGCTTTTGAACTTGAATTCATGGCACATCTGTGCAGAACCATGCAGATCTGCGTGGCAGAGGACGACTGGAGCGCGGCACTGCTCAGCTTAGGCGAGCAGAAGAACTTCGTTAAACGGCATCTGCTGAACTGGGTTCCCCGGTTTTGCGATGACATTCTGAAAAGTGCCGCAAGCGACTTCTACAAGGCTGCGGCCAAGATCACCAGAGGCTTCATGCGGTTAGAGACCGCAATCATCGAAGACCTGATTGCAGAAGCAACCCAGAGAAGGGGCTGAACTCGTCGAAATCCGGCTTTGTGAATCCGTCTCGGAAGTCGTCCAACCCAGGAGCATAGAACGATTAGGAAGCCATAGAGGAATAACTGTGGGGGAATGAGAAAGAAATGAACCCTGATCGACGTGTCTTTCTGGAGATGGCGGGAGGGTTGACCGTGATGCTTGTGCTTGGAGGCATTGGAAGAGCCACAATGTCAAAAGATATACTTCGTCCTCCGGGCGGGCAGGATGAGTTGAACTTTATTTCCAAGTGCATCAAATGCGATCGCTGCCGCAGTATCTGTCCCACTTCGGTCATCGGTGCCGTGCATGCCGACGAAAGCTTTCTTGATGCCCGCACTCCGGTCATGAAATATCATATCGGATACTGCAATTTCTGCGGTAAATGCGTCGAGGTGTGCCCGACCGATGCGCTTAGACCGTTCGAGAGAAAATCGGCGAAGATAGGTCTCGCCGTAGTCACCGACCGTTGCATCGCCTGGAACTCTGGCGGCTGCACGGTTTGCGGAAACCAATGCCCCGAAAAGGCCATTGCTTTCGATGCTCTGAAGCGACCCGTGGTGAACTCAGAAAAGTGCAACGGCTGTGGACTTTGCGAGAAGATCTGCCCCGCTCTGGTGCTGCGTTCCTATGAGGGCGGCACGCTACGTGGCATTCAAGTGCGTCCGGCGCGAAGGATGTGCTAGATGACGAAGATTTCTACTTCTACACTGCGTACCACCTCAGTTCTGTTCTTTGTCGCGCTCACCGTCGCCGGATTGGGATTTAAGACCGGAGGCGGAACCCTCTGTGCACTTGGCTATCGCGGCATTGCGGCAATCTGTCCGCTGGGTGCAATCGAGGCCATGCTGGCCTCCCGTACGCTGCTTCCCCGCGCCCTGATCTCGCTGATGGTCATGGCGCTGATCGCGACTGCGTTCGGGCGTGTCTTCTGTGCCTGGATTTGCCCAACCCCGACCTTGCGCGCCTGGCTTCTGGGGAAGAGCAGACGGGTCGATACCTCGCTGCCGTCTGAAGACGCCGCCGACAGCGGCCTCCGTAACTCGGAGCTTCACCCGGAAGGTAAGATTTCCAAAGTTTCACTTGACTCGCGCCACGTGGTGCTCGGCGGCGCGCTTCTGTCCACCATCGTCTTCGGATTCCCCGTTTTCTGTCTCGTCTGCCCGGTAGGTCTGGCCTTCGCGACGATTATTGCAATCTGGCGGCTCATCCAATACAACGAGCCGTCATGGTCGCTGCTCGCCTTTCCGGGGATTCTCGTCTTAGAGTTGGTGATTTGCCGCAAGTGGTGCCGCACGCTCTGTCCCTTGGGTGCGCTGATTTCGCTGCTGAGCAGCATGAACGTCTTCTTTCGTCCTAAGGTCGATGGTCGCGCTTGCTTGCGCATAGCCAAGGGACTCGACTGCTCTGCCTGCAAGAGTTCATGCGCTGAGCAAATAGACCTGCTTCACGTCCAGGAATCACAGCCGATCGCAGAATGCACAAAATGCCGCGCGTGTGCCGACATCTGTCCGGTCGGCGCCATCACCTTCCCCTCCATACCAGGAGAAAGCGATTCCCGGTGAACTTACCATTTTCTCATTTCTGGAGGATCAACATGCTGGGTGCTCCACCCCTCGCCGCGCCTTTGTTTTTCGGCTTCGGGGTTCCCAACGACATGTCTTCGTCGTTGGGGTGAATTAGGGCGGGAAACTCTATCGCAACAGGAGAAATGCTCCAAGATTCCGACTTGATCGGGATCCCTCGTCTCACTGCCCATTTGCAATCTATAACCCCGTACCAACAGCAAGGAGATTAGCTTCAGGGATTCCGCAGTACTTGGGCCAAGTTGGACCAAGTCTTGAAGGGAGGTTGCTGTAAGTGCTTGATTCTATGGTGGACGCGGTAGGAATCGAACCTACAACCTGTCGGTTAAGAGGGGAAAACGGACCATTTGCACGAAATTGCACTGAGTCGCATAATCGTTCATTACAAAA
>Ga0182030_10011464_pt1 | contig 17891 bp, 16 predicted proteins | sample 812S3MmetaG_FD_121299 | JGI IMG/M metagenome (GOLD analysis project Ga0182030, IMG submission 121299) | Permafrost microbial communities from Stordalen Mire, Sweden - 812S3M metaG (Illumina Assembly) | ecosystem: Environmental > Terrestrial > Soil > Wetlands > Permafrost | place: Sweden...
CAGGCCACCACCATCGCCATATCTCATACATCCCGGCCTAGAACGACTGCGGCCCGGAATCACGCAGGCACGCCGACTGTGATCAGGCAGACAGACGCAGACCCCGGCAATTCAATCCCTGTAAGGCTGATATGCCATGATCTTAGGTTAATTAAAGCCACAGCCAGGATTGCGGGGGTCGTTCAGGTGGGGCTGCTTGGCGGCCAGGGAGGACAGCGTGATGCGCATAATCTTTACGTGCTTGATCCGATCGCTACACTCATGGTTCTGGGGGTAATTGGCTGTCGGCCCTACGCGAGAGGCCGGTTCGCCATAGGGCCACTCCGACCCAGACCCGTCAGCTAACCTGGCAGACGGCCGAGGAGAGGAGTTGCCATGGCCAGCAGCAGGCACCCAGCACAGAGCCCCGACCGACACAGCGAGCAGCGTCACTCATGGGGGGATCGGCTCCCGGCCGGTCCGTGGCGCAAGAGAGCGCTGCGCTACGGGAGCGTAACGCTGGCTGCAGCGGTCTGCCTGCTGGTAGTGCCGACCGCGATGCGATCAGTGGATAGCCCCGACAGGCACACCGCGACCCGGTCTCCACTTAACTGCTCGTCCTCGTCTAGCCTGCTCGCCAACGGCCCTGGCATGACCACACCGCTGGGTGTGAACGCCACCGGGGCCAGCCAGCTTGCCGCAGCAACCGCACAGTTCGGTCACCTGCCGGTCATTCGCGTGTATTACGCTGGGGTGCCGGACCCATCGGAGTGGACAACGGGCGCGACTGGGATCAATAAATCGTCAGTAGTCCTGAGCTTCAACCCGACGCCGGCGCAAGTCCTGTCAGGTGCCGACGATGCCGGGCTGGCGGCCTTCTTCGACTCTGCCCCGAAGGGACATGCAATTTACTACTCTTTTTATCCTGAGCCCGAAGCACATGTTAAGGACGACGAGTTCACCCTGGCGCAGTATAAGCAGGCTTGGTCCAGGGTCGTATCGATCGCCGATGCCGCCCACAATCCCTATCTCCATTCCACTTTGATCTTGCAGGGTCAGGATGGTTTCCCCGGTGACGAATATAATTTCAAAGATTATCTGCCAAATGGCAGGATCATCAGCGTAATCGGCTGGGATACCTACCCGGACGGCACCGTCGAAGATCAGGACCCGCGACCAATCTCCCCTGCCCAATTCATGGGTCCGGACATAGCAGCCGCAACGAATGCTTGCCTGCCCTTCGGCTTTGCCGAGTTTGCCCTCGGCACGGCGACGGACCGGCCACAATGGCTGGCGCAGGTCGCCAGTTACGTGCAAAAAAATGGCGCACTGTTTGGCATCCTGTTTGATGCCGCTGGCTTCCCCTGGATGGAACTCCATGACAGCGCATCGATCCAGACGTGGCGGACCGCAGTGACTCGGTCAGCCAATGCAGCATCGCTTCATCGTTTACAGTAACCGGCTCGCCGGCGCCGGTCGTGCGCTAGACCGGAGTTGCCGTAGCTCTGCGTATATATTGCCGTCTTGAAGTGCTGAAACCCGTCGGCGTGCGGCATCTACTGTAGCCCCCGAAATATTGCGTGTCGCTCCGGCGTCCGCCAGGACCTGCACGCTATGATCCGGGTTATGGCGGCACGCAGCGGAGCGATGCATGTAGCCCGGAACCGGCGAACGTATAGGGCGAAATCCGGGGAACAGCGAGTGTATGAATCAGTGCTGGTGCGCCGCACCTACCGGGACGGCGGCAAGGTCCGGCACGAGACGCTGGCGAACCTGTCCGCGCTGCCGGCCGAGGCGGTGTCCGCGATCGAGGCCACCTTGAAAGGGGGAGCGGCTGGTGCCGGCCGGGCAGGCGGTGACGATCACCGCCTCGGCACCGCACGGGCACGCCGCCGCCGTGCACGCCATGGCCGCCAGGCTGGGGCTGCCCGCGCTGCTGGGCCCGGCGGGCCGCCAGCGGGACCTGGCCCCTGGCGCTGATCATCTCCCGGGTGGCCCGGTCGGCCTCGAAACTGTCCACCCTGACCTGGTGGGCCGATACCACCCTGGGCGCCGACCTCGGCGTGGCCGGGGCGTCCACCGATGACATCTACGCGGCGATGGACTGGCTGGAGCACCGGCAGGACGCGATCGAGGCGGAACTGGCCCGCCGCCACCTGGCCCCGGAACCCAACCCGGGGCGGATGGCGCTGTTTGACCTGTCCAGCTCCTGGATGGAAGGGACCCGGTGCCCGCTGGCTGCCCGCGGCTACTACTCCCGGGACGGCAAGAAAGGCAAGCTGCAGATCCGACGACTTCCCCGGCGAGCGGCTGGTCGCCTGCCGCAACCCGGTGCTGGCCGCCGACCGGGCCCGCAAGCGCGAAGGCCTGCTCGCCGCTACCGAGAAACTGCTCGCCCCCATCACCGCCCGCGTGGCCGCCGGACGGCTCCAGGGCGCCGGCGAGATCGGGGTCGAGGCCGGCAAGGTGATCAGCAGGTACAAGACCGGCAAGCACTTCGCCGTCACCATCACTGATACCGCCCTGACCATCGAACGACGGCAGGACCAGATCAACGCCGAGGCCGCCCTGGACGGGTTCTACGTGCTGCGCACCCCGGGTCCCCGGCGCACGAGCTCGACGCGGCCGGGGTGGTGGCCGCCTACAAGAACCTCAAATACGTGGAGCGGGACTTCCGGCACATCAAATCCGACGACCTGGACCTGCGGCCGGTCTCCCACCGGCTCGAGGAACGCGTCCGGGCGCACGTGCTGATCTGCATGCTCGCCTGCTACCTCACCTGGCACCTGCGCCGCGCCTGGGCCCCGCTGACCTTCACCGGCCAGAACCCGCCCCAGCAGGACAACCCGGTCACCCCGGCCCGCCGCTCCGCGGCCGCCCTGGCCAAGGCGTCATACCAGTACGATCAGGCCGGGCAGCCCTACCGCAGCTTCCGCGGCCTGCTCGAGCACCTAGCCACCTTGACCCGCAACCAGGTCCGGTACACCGGAACCCAGGTCACCATCACGATGCTCACCGAGCCGACTAGTGTCCAGCGGCAGGCCTTCCACCTCCTCGGCACCGCGATCCCGCTCACCTTGACGTAGCCAGAACACCACCAAGCCAACCCGCCACAACACCAGGTCAGCCTTAGAATCGCCTACCGAACTGGCCGTAACTTCGGGCTAAATGCCTCGGCCCTGCCAGTTCGCCAGCCTGACAACCGAAGCGGCTGGCAGAACGCCCGCGGCTACGGCCATGGCGAGGTAGGCCCGCCGCTCAAACAGGTTGCCGCGAAGCGAGCGTAGGCTGGCCCGGAAGGCGGCTGACCGCTGCGCCATAGCGGCCAGCGCGAAAGCGATCTGACCCTCGATCCGCGCCATCCCACGAGGGTCTGCAGCTAGCTCGGGGTGCTTGGCCAGCAGGTATTTGAGGGCATCAGCAATGGTCTGCCAGCGCTGGGCGAAGAAAGACTGCTGGTGCCAGAAGACGTCAACGAGCGGCTGCTCGACCGCAACGATAGGCTCTCGGCGCGCCGCGCGCAGCATGAGGTCGTAATCTTCCCCGTAGCTGCCAGGAATGTCCTCGTCCAGCAGCCCGATGTCGTCCAGCGCATCCCGACGTAGGACAAACGTAGGTAGACCCAGCTCGGGGAACCGCTGGCGGGTCAGCTGCCGCAGGTTGACGGAGCTGGGTGCCCGACGGACGATAGCGCGATCGGCATAGTGAAAGAGCGTCCCACAGGAGACGAAACTGGCAGAGGCGGCGTACAGCCGCTCGACCTGAAGCCGGAGCTTCTCGGCATGCCACGTATCGTCGTCATCGCAAAACGCGACAAGCTCGCCGTCGCTGGCCACGATACCGGTGTTACGCGCGCCGGCGGCACCCGGTGTGCGGGTGTTCGTCAGCAGGCGCAGCCGCCGATCGGGGGGAAGCTCGACCTCCACCGGCGCGGGATTGCTCTGATCGAACACGATCACGCACTCAACCTTGCCTGGATAGGACTGGTCAACCATGCTCTGAACAGCCTTCACAAGCTGGATGGGTCGCTCGCGAGTCGCGATTATCCCGGTCACCGACGGCCAGCACTCGGCCCAATCCGGCGAAGATAGCTCTATTCGCTGCTCACGGGCCAACTCGGCGGGGCCGGTCATCGAGCCGGCTGCTTGCTAGCAGGCCATGGAAGCGAGCGCGCCAGCAGTTCCTCGAGGTCGCGGTTATGGTCTGCCACGGTGTTTTGGAGACGATCGCGCGTCTCCGGCCGGATCTCAGGAGCCGACTGGTGGTTATGCCTTATCCGGCTCAGGAGCTTGCGAGGCTCAAGACCGAGAAATCGCCAGATCTCGTTTACCTGGCGGTCAGGGTCGGCGTAGAAGTCCTCGCTCGCGGTGATGTGGAACTGGTCGCGCGGGAACAGCGAGAACCAGCGCGGCAGCATATCTGAGTACCGGCTCTGGGTTAGGTAGGAGTGGTGCTCGTGTGCGGTGCTGCAGTAACCGGGCTCGGCCGCGATTCGCTCGGCTTCGCCGCGTAGCCGCTCACCCTCGGCGTCCAGTGCCGCTTCGAAGCTCAGCGTCTCGCGGCCGTGGAAACACTGCTCCTTGTAGTGGGAGTAGGCGCGCTCCACCGGGTCACGGAGGTTGACAATGATCCGGATGTCAGGGAAGTCGCGGGCCAGCCGCTCGGCAGCGAGCGGGTGGAACAGGTAGTAGGGGCTTGCCTCGCCAACGACGGCCGGACGCAGGGCGGGCCGCGCAACGTGACGGCCGCCGACCTCGAGCGGAAAGTGCGAGCGATACCAGCGCAGACCGCGGGTGTAGTTCGAGTCGTAGTAGTGGACGCCTTTGATGTGCTGGCGCCCGGGGAAGAGTTGCTGGATGGAGGGATGCTCAAGCAGGTAGTTATACAGTGAGGTGGTGCCGCCGCGCTTCGCGCCAATGATGACAAAGTCCGGGCCGCGTCGCAGCCGCGAGGTGGCCTCGCCGTAATGTCGCAGCATCTGCTTGGCCGCCTGGCGAGCGGCCAATTCCATCGAAGATCTGGCTTGCTGAGCCATCATTCCCCCACTCTCGATTCCGTCGCTCATCATGGCATTGATGAGGTCGTCTTTGCCTAGGTGATCCGTCGCCCGGGCTGCTCCGGCCCAGAGGCGGTCCGTGCGCGCAAGGCCGCAACCATCGCCGTGATTTGGAGCGGCTCGCGCACGAGGTACAGAACCGCCGCGAAAACCGCGCAGCCGACGGCTAGCGCCACGGCAAGCCCGGGCAGCGTCTCGCCTAGCCCGATGCGGGCGACCATGCCAACGACGCCGAAGCAGCCGACAGTCACCGCCGTGACGAGGCCGTATCCGGGGCCGAAGGGCGCCAGCTTGAGTACCAAGCGCAACTCGATCATGGCCGTTACGTTGTCCACCACGATGCTGGCTCCCCATGCGATTGCAGCGCCCAGGATGCCAAGGTGCGGCAGCAGCAAGAGATTCAGGCCGATGTTGACGATGAAGGCAGCGGCCGCGTTGATTGCGCTCCACGAGCTCTTACCGCCCATGAGCAAGACCACCGTTACGTTACCAGTCCCCAGGTTGACGAGCATGGCCAGGGAAAGCACGGAAAGCGCGGCTGCGCCAGCGGTGTAACGGGACCCAAATATGCCGAGTACCACAGCCGGGAAGATAGCGAAGGTTAGATATAGCGGCCACGAGGCCAGCATCAGCCAGCGTGTCGCGGTCTGAAAGAGTTCTGCGGCACGATCATGCTCACGCCGGGCCAGCAAGGCACTGAGCTGGGGGCCGATCGCGAGCCGGTTACCTTCCAGGACGAACGTTCCGACCATCGCAAGCTTGCTGACCGCAGCGTAGACACCAGCGGCGTAGGTTGAGACGATCGCACCAACGAGCAAGATGTCGAGCCAGAGGATGATCACTTGAAAGGTCGCCTGAAATGCCCGCGGAGCGGTAAAGCGCCAGAACTCCGCGCCTAGCCCAGGGGGCCCATGATCAGCTCTTCCCCGCACCGGAACCTCTGCCCTGAGGATTCCGATGAAAATGAGCGAGCTGGCTGCCAGGCCGACCGCGACCGGTATCCCCCAGGCGACAATGGTCCCGGACAGACCTAGCCCCGCAAGGAGCGCGCAGAAGACTAGAGCAATACGCGCCGTCGGCTTGCCTAGGCCTTCGATAGCAAGATACGGCCACATCCGGCCGAAGCCCCGCGCGCCGTCAATGAGACAGGATGACAACGCGCCCAACGGTATCAAAGGCGCAACGACCCGGATGTCCATCACCCCTTCGCCGGGGGAAAGACCACCGAGGAAAGCACGCGCCAGCTCGGGCGCCATCACCCAGATGACGGCGGCGGCGGCTGCGCCGATTATCCCTACGGGCATTAGCGCGGCCCTCACGACCCTGCGCACATGGGTTACGGAACCAACTGCGCGCGCGTGTGATATCCACCGGAGCAAGCCAGTGTCGGCGCCAAGCTCGAATGTGTTCGACGCGATTGTGAACAGCGCGATCAGCTCGAAGAGCGCACCCGCGCCAGCCGGGTGCAACGAACGGCTCACGAGCACGGTTAGACCGAAGGTCAGCACAGCCCCGGTCACCATCGCAACCAAGTTGACCAGCGATCCGCGTGCCACCGCGGCAGTCTCCGGTGCCACCCCGGCAGTCTCCGGTGCCATCACGGCCGACGTGGTGGCCTCAGGCGTAACCGCTCGCAGGGCGCCTGCGTGAATCGCGGGAACTCGGCTCGCATAGCCCACCGTGGCGAGACGGTGGCGAGAAGGGCTGACGCCAACTCTGGCGGCAGGCCTGCGAGCATGGCTGTGACGCTCCGGGGTGGGCTGCCGACAGTAACGGTAGGCGAGCGCGCAGGCAACCATGACCACCTGCAGCTCAACTGGCAGCCAGCCGTAGGCGACGATCTGCGGGAGAGCGACAAGCGGAACGGTATGAAGCCACAGCCCGGATATGCCGCGTGCCCTGCGCGTCTGCCACAACGCCACGACGAAGAAACCGACGAAGAAGACGGCCGCCGGAATTCCGTTCGAATACAAAACGAGCCACAGCTGGCCCTGGGTGCCGATGGGCGGCTGATAGCTCGAGCCCGTGATCGCCTGGGGCTCACCGTAGCCGAAGATGGGAGACTGGCGAACGCCCGCCAGAGCCAGTTGGGAAGCCGATAGCCGGGTTGAGTTGCTGTGACCGTGGGTGCTGGAGAAGCTGGCTGCCATGAGGTGCCCGAGCGGAGTCGCCACCAAGATCACAGCCACCAGCGCGGCGAGGCCAAGCACCGACCCCAGGGCGGCGAATCGACCCCGCTGGGCCAGCCGAAGGGTCATGTACAGGATGCCGATACCCAGGGACAAGAACATGCCGCGGTTCAGCGAGAAGACCATGGGTACCAGTGACGCGACCAGCACAGCGATGATGATCTTGCGGCGCGCACCCCGGCCGGCTTCCACAACGGCCGCGATGGCCACCGGCGTCAGGACCGCCACGTTGCCGCCCCAGTAATTGCTGTACGTGAACGGCGCGGCCGGCCGGGGAATGGGGAACCCGAGGAATCCCTGCACCTCGGCGAAGACCGGCTGGACGAGTTCCTTAACGAACGGCTGGCTGCGTAGGCCGTGCGGCAGCACCAACTCGATGGGGGCAGTGAATGTATGCGCGCCGATGAGGATGCCCGCGTAGCCGCCGATGACCACGAAGATCCAGAAGGCGGTCAGGATGCGCAGAACCTTGATGTCAAGCTGTCTGGACCGCGGCAGGTTATAGACATAGACGAAGAGAACCCCGGCGGCAACGTAAAGGAACAAACGATAACTAAACGTTACCAACTTCGTGCCGCTGTTCAACTGCAGGCCGGACAATAGCACCCAGCCAGTGAAGGCGAGCCAGAGAAAAATTGCCACTGGAGCGCGGGTCCGCCGTCGCCAAACCAGGCCTATCAGCATAAATATAGGGATGACGCACCAGGTGAAGGCGCTGATGCCCAGTATCCACCAGACGGGGAAGACCACGAACAGGACAACTAGCGGCCAGGTAACAGGAAGCCTAAGACGATCGCTCGTTGCCGCCGCCTTTATTCCCGGCCCTTGGGCGCCAGGAACCGAGCCGAGACGGCCAGGAGTTTGCCGACCGTACAGGAGCGGCGTGCTCACAACGACGACTGCTTCGCGGGCCCGTGTGGTGTTCTGGTGCCTGTAACGTTCTGTGCTCGGGGCGGGCTGATCGGGAGTCTTGGCAGGACGACCGTTTCCGGCTCGGTCTCGTCCGGTGCACCGGGCGGCTTGGAGCCGGAATCGGGACCGCGGGTTTCCTTAGCCGCGACCCTGCCGTCCGAGCTGCTGCCACCGGTGGGCGGGGTGGGCTTTGTCGGCGGGGACGTCACGGTCTTGGCCTGGATCCGGTCGGATGACTCTGAGTCGCTGGCCCTACGTACCGTCACTTGCTGCCTGTCTGACGCCCTGCTGGCCTCAAAGGGGCTGGCCTCAACGGGGCTGGCCTCAGCTGGGTGCGCTGCCCCGCGGGGGACATCGTCCTCAACAATGCGCATCGGTCGCGCGGCCGTCGGCGGCTCATCCTGCTGTTCTGGGCTGCCGATCGACGGACTGGCAACAACCTGCGTTTCAACGGGCCGACGGCGATGACCTGCCTTGGCCTCGGCGACGAAGACGCTGCCGATCAACAGTGCGTCAGCCTGATCGAGTCTGCGGCGCAGGTCAACGACAGCCCGTCCCTTAACGCGGCCGCTCGCGATCACGATCACGCCGTCGACGTGTCTGGCGAGCGCAAAAGCGTCGGCGGCGATGTCGGCCGATGGAGAGTCGAGCACCACGAATTCGTAGGCCTCGCTCTGGCCCTGCAACAGGCTGAGCATAGCGCCGGAGTCGATGACCGAGAGCGTGTGAGCTATCGGCGCCCCAGGTGCGAGCACCCAGAGCCGCTGAACGATAGCGCTCGGCAGCGTCACCTCACTGGCTTGCTTCGGATTGCGGATGAGCACTTCCGGATCGCCGCCACCGGTGAGCAGCTCACTCAGCCCGGCTTTGTTAGACAGGTCAAAGATCTGCGGCAGGACAGAGCCGCGCATATCGGCACTTACGAGCAAAACCCGTCGGCCTGACTCGGCTAGGGCGACGCCCAGTTCACCGACGACACGGCCGGTTGCGATTCTAGGATCCGCGGTCACCACGAGGAAGGTGTGGAGGTGCCTGCGTGCCGCCGCCGCCACAAGTGCCGCCCGCAACACACGGACGGCTTCGGCCGATTTGCTGCTGGGGCTAGCCGCGGTGGCGATAGCCGGCGGCCTACGCCGACTACTGCCTCGGCCATCACCTGACCCGCTTTTTGCTAGCGGAAGTACCGTCAGGACAGGAGCCCCCAACTTTCGCTCCAGCTGGGCTGGCTCACGCACCCTGTCGTCGAACGCGTCCCAGAGAAAAGCCAGGACCAGTCCGATCATCAACCCGAGTAGGCCGCCTACGACGATGATGATCTTATGGCTGATCCCAGAGGGAGTGGCGGGCTGCGCTGCCTGGATGATGCTGCCGCCGCTGGTATTGTAGGTGTTTAGCTGCTCAAGTTCACTACTCGCGCTACTCTGCTGGTCCGTCAGTTCGTTCAGAGATATTTCGAGGCTGGTGTGCAAAGCTGACGTCGGCGCGGCATTGCTTAGCTGCGTGGAGACGTGTCCAATCTGCTTCCCGAGCGCAGCCACATTCCGGCTCAGGGTGGCGCGCAGGCTCGCGATTTGGGCGTCCAGCCCTTGATGCCAGCCCGCGAGGAACGCCGTAGCGAACGCGTCTGCCCCTGCTTGGGCGGCCCGCGGGCTCCCGGCTTTCCAGGTGATCTGCAGCACGTTAGATGTCGTAAGGGTCGTGGCCGGGACTGTGACGGTCAGGTTTTTGACCGCCTCGGCCTGCAGGACGGTTGGCTGGACCTTCAGGATCTGAGCAGCCGCATCGATCACGCCGGTACCCTGGGCCACTGACTGTTCGGTGCTCATGTTGACTGGCACATTTACCTGGGAAGTCGGTGCAGAAGGGCCCCCGGTTATCCCGTTAACCAGGACCTGGGCTGTGGCCGAGTAAGTCGGGGCCAAAGTGTGGGCGTATCCGCCTGCTAGGACAGCACCCAGAGCGGCCAAGACCAGGACCAGCTGCCAGCGGCGGCGCACGGCTAGCCAGTAATCACGCAGCTCGATCGACCGCGGCTCGGCCGCAAATTCGTCGGCATCCGGCGGCTGTTGCATGGTCATCGAGAATTGTCCCTTTGCCAGGCCGCCGAGCGGCTGTTGCTTAGATTGCTGACCGGCATCGAAATGTCCGCCATCGGCGCAGCGGCGACGCCACGAGGGCGGATTTCGAGGAAAACACCCGTCAGTCGAAATCGCGGCCACCGCCGTCGTGGTCTGACGGGACGTACAGATCTGCATGGATCGCCAGAATGCCTGTTCGGCTCACGCGCCCTCAGGGATATACCTTCTTCATTGCCCGTCGTCTCCGCAGGTGAGCCGACAGGCGCACACGAGTAGAGCCTTCTGCGGTGACAGGTCCCACCCCCGCCGGAGCCAAGGCACGAAAGGCCGCTGGGTGGATATCCGGCTCGCTTAGCCCTCTTCTTCGCCTGACCTTGATCCATCTGCTGAGTCTACGTTTATCTTGTCCGGATGATCCAGCGGAGCAAGACGGGCCGACGAGGGCCGTGGCCTGAGCCTGAGGAATGACCCGCGCACTGTCGTGACCAGCGGATATCAGGCTCCGCACGAGGCCGCTCGGGCAGCTAGGCCCCACTCGCGATCTTGCTGAGGATGCGCTCGAGCAGGCAACCGCCGGCTACTCGGTGCGGATGCACGGATCAGTTGGGAGCTGAGCCCAACCACGGTGCCACTTTGGCAGGACCACGACCGGGGTGGCCGCGTTTGCCACCCCGGTCGTGGTCCTGTTATCCCGCAGGACGGTCGTAGCCGTACGCCGCTGATGGCGATCGCTGGACTGTAGCGAGAAGCCACAGTCGTAAGATCATCCACCAACGGCGCACCGCCCCGCTTCCTAATCTAGTAGTTGTTCTTTTTGTCGGATATGTCAGGCCCGCTACCCGCCCTGGTACACGCCGGCCGCGTAGTGCGTTGCGACCTGGGCCGCCGACAGGGCAGTCGGGTAGACGCCAACATCGGCGATCGTCCCGTTGAAGTAGTAGCTGGCCGGCTGCGTGGTGCCCTGGCTGTTGCTCCCCCAGGGGTCGAGGTTCCATCCGTTGAGGTTGTCACCGCCGACGCGCCAGTAGCCGGAGTATGCCTGTGCCGCGCTACTGGTGTTGGTCCCGATCAGCTGGCCATCAACGTAGAACGCCAAGTTCGGGCCGGTGGTGTTGGTCGCGTCGTAGGTCGCCACCACGTAATGCCATTGACCGTCGTTGTAGACGTTCGGCGTCTCGATGGTCTCGGTCTGGTTGTTCCACACGCCGAAGACGAGCTGACCGTCGTTCATCATGTAAATGTGCCGGTCGTAGTTGGAACTCGCGCCGGTCTGGCTACTGCCAAAGCCGATGAGCTTGCCACCGTCGTCGGTAGTGGACTTGAACCAGCCCTCGATCGAGAACGTCTGCGGGCCTGTCACCTGGTTCTGAGCGGTCACCAGTCCGGTGTTTCCATCGAAACCCGTCGCTGTCGAACCGGTGAACGGACCAGGTACGCCCTGGGTCGTTCCTGATTCGTAGGTGCCGTTAACCCCGTTCGGCGAGGCATCATTGGCTGTGCTCCCTGAGTCGTTGAGCGGCCACAAGAAGGACGGACTGTCGGCCAAGACCGTTGCCTGATAACTCGACGGGTTTGTTGATGCGACAGTGACAGACCCGGACACGGGAGACTTCGCAGTGCCGTGGATGCCGTCCGACGCCTGGTAGGAGTAGGTGTGAGTGGAGCCTGGCGTTAGGCCTGTGTCTTGGTAGTGCAGTACGGGCAGGGCCCACGGCCAAGACGTGGCGGTCAGGGTTGCGATCGGAGTCGTTCCGCCGTCCCGGAAGATCTTGTAGCTGAGCGAGCCGATGTCCTGGCTGCTTACGGCCGGGAAACTGACCGAGTCGACGCCGGCCGAGGGGCTAGTGACCGTCGGCGCGGTGGTCGGGTTCGACGGGGGAATCGTGCCAGATCCTGACGGGAAGATGGCGAAACCCTGCTGGGGCTGGTAGTTGACGGTGGTGAAGTCGCCGCCGACGAACAGCTGGTTTCCGTCCGTGGCCATGGCGTGCGGGCCGAGGGTCTGGACGCCTGAGTCGGTCGAACCGGTGTTGGTGGCGGGGGTCCAGTGTCCCAGCGTGCCGTTGGTGGTGGACTGGTCAAGCAGGTGATAGGTGAGCCAGCCGCTGCCCGAGTTGACCTGCGGAAAGCCACCCGGGGCGTAGGCGCAGTCATGCGCGTGGGAGCCCTTATACAGGTAGCCCTTGATGACCTCCACTGCCTGGGTGGCCCCCAGGCAGTCGCTCTGCCAGACCAGCGAGTCGGTGGAACCCAGGCTGACCGCGAAGTCACCGTCGAAGCAGCCGCCGCCGTTGCCCTCTGCGCCCAAGTAGGCGGTGCTGCCGCTGATCACGATGTTCTTGACCGTCGATGTGCACGATCCCGGATTCCACGGGACGATGTTGGCATTCCAGGGCACGTTGACCGTCCCGGTCGTCGGGTCCACCGCACCCGCCGCGTTCTGCGTCGCGCCGTTGAGGGTCTGGAAGTAGCCGCCGATCAGGACCTGGGAGTCATCAGGCGCAACCGCGAGAGTGTACACGGTGCTGTTGACCACCGGGGCCCACGGCAGCAGGTTCCCCGACGTATCCACCGCGCCCGCATACGCTCGGGCCGCCCCGTCCAGGTGGGAGAAATTGCCCCCCAAGTAGATCTGCGACCCGCTTGGTGAGACCGCGATCGCGTCCACCTTGCTGGTCGCCGCCGGAGCCCAGCTAGTCAGCGCGCCGGTTGAGGTGCTGACCGCGGCCAGGTCGTCCCGGTAGGACCCGTTGACATGATCAAAGAAACCGCCCACGTACAGCGTGCTGCCGTTTGGCGACACCGCTAGCGAGTACACGCCCGGCGACGAAGTCGACGTGCTAGTGATCGTCGGATTGAACGAGGTGATCAGCGCCCCCGTGGTCGAGTTGAACGCCGCCAGGAACGTCCGCGGCACCTCACCGGTGGTCGTCCCGGCTGGCGTTCCCGGCGGCAGGGCATTGCCGAACACTCCGCCCGCATACACCACGCCATTGGAATAGGCCAGCGCGAAGACCGTGCCGTCCGTCTCCCACGACGACAAAGCCGTCGAGCTTACCCCGCCATCAGGCTGGCTTACTAGCGGAGCCGACACCGCCTTCGGCGCTGTCGGCGCTGTCGGCGACGCCGACGCCGCCAGCGCCGGCGCCGTGACTACCGCGGCACTAAGTGCCACCGCGGCGAACCCGTACAAGGGTCTTATCTTCATTCCTGCTCCTAGCTATTGTCCTGCTCCGCGTTGTTGAGTTCACGGGGGGCATCTGAGCACGGTTCCCCCCCTGGGAATGCCGGTTCGTGCTCGGGTAGGAGATTAGCCCCGGCGGGATGTTCACCCTCGAGGCGAACGGGACGGACACCGCCGACTGGAGGTTCGCGGCTTCGGTGCCACGATGGTATGCGGCGTCGCGCTCGGCTGACGAGTTCCTCGACGAGCTCGCCGAATCGCGCGACGGCCGCGTCGACGTCAGCGTCGACGTCAGCGTCGACGTCAGCAGTGGGTACGCTAGCCCGCAGTGTGGCAGGATCACGGGTGGCTGCTGCCATGATGCTGACAAATTCCGCTGGCGTCTGTGCCAGCCGGATGCGGCCAAGCTCCGCGAGCCTCAGGCTGAAGTCCACCTGGTGGTCATCAATGTGCTCGCCTAGCTGCGACTGCCGTGGCACCACGATGGGCAGGAGCCCTTTGGCCCAGGCCTTGGCAATAGACGACGGACCGCCGTGACAGACAATCACGCTCGCATCGCCGAGCATGGCATCTAGTCGTTCGACCTCCATCCACCGCGACCACAGGCAAGCCGGAACCACCGAGGTGGAGCCCGACTGCATGAAGAATTCCGGAACCTGCTCCGGGTGGGCGGCCAGCCAGGCGTTAATCCAATGGGCAAGCCGGTCGAAGGGATGATGATCCGTGCCGACAGTCACGACGACTCGAAATCCGGACGGCTCTGACCGTTCCCGGCCGAGTGCCGCCGTCATAGCAGGCATCCGATCACCTGTCCGCGCGGGTAGTGCCGGGCTTGCTCCGGCCACTGGAGCAGGAACAGGCTTGTGATTCGGTAGCAGAGCCTGCCGGTCAGCGTCGGCCTGGTGATCCGGTCGTAAACCTCCAGGTAAACGGTCCGGACTCCGAGGACTTTGGCGATCAGGAAGAACGGAAACGCGACCCCGGCGCCGTCGGAGATGACAACGTCAGCCCGCTCGGCGCGGAGCACGCGGACGGCCAGGCGCAGGTTCCTGATGGCGTTAGACACGTTGCGCGTAGTCGGGGTGAAGGCGGGCGTAACGCGCTCGCCCTGGAGTAGCGATCGTGACTGTGGGTCATCGAAGGTGACCCAGGCCCGCTCGTGGCCTTCCCACCACGGCCGCAGCTGGTAAAGCTGAGCGAGATGGCCCCCCGAGGAGCAGACGAAGAGGATCTTCATGTCGCACACCCGACGACACCCGGAGCCGCCTTCTGGATGCGCGCGAGCTGCTGCTCGAGAACGCCGGTGACGGCCGGATAAAACCGCTTGTCTGCGACGCCTGCCGCGCTACGGGCTTCTTCGTGCCGCAGGAACAGCTCGGCCAGGTGCAGGACCGACAGCAGACCGCAGTGCGCGGCCGGCACACCCAGTTCGCGCAGAACAGGCCGAGCCGACCGTGCTGCGCGCACCGTGGCCTCGCCCAGCGGCAGGCCGCGTCCGATAAAAGCGACCTGGAAGTGGTAATGCACGGCATCGAATCCCAGCGGGGTATCTGGCGCGCTGTTCTCCCAGTCCCAGACGTAGAGCCGCTCGCCCAGCCGGGCTAGGTTCCACGGCACGAAATCACCATGGCAGAAGCCGTACTCGAACATGACGCCGCCATAGCCCGCTTTCAACTGCCCGGCCATCCGCTCCAGCGCCTCGCTTGACGAATGATCCGAGACATTCTGCTGGATCCGGGAATGTATGCCACGCCACCACGGACTGTCGGCCAGCGGCCCGGAGCTACAGGCCGAAAGCTGACTTATCTCGCGCAGGACCGAGGCGTCCGGCAGCGGTGCGGCCAGCCTAACGCCGCGTACCTGATCCGGCAGGGGCGCGGTCGCTAGCAGGTTGAGGCCATGCCAGTCGGACAAACCGAGCAGCTTCGGCGCGTCGAACTCCAGCGACCGGGTCTCGCATGCACGCAGAGCTGCCGCCTCACGGCGGACACCGTCCCTGGTCCAGTCATTCCAGCCGACTTTGACAAAGCCAAGCGGCGTCCCGGCTGCGCTGAATACCTGAAGTACTGGCTTACGGTATGGCCCGTCGTCGCCGCCGCTGATGGCCACCACCAGCGGCGCCGCGGCCGGGCGATCGACAGCACACACTCTGCTCAAATGCTCGGTTAGCAGGTCGGCAGCCTTCTGCTCGGGATTGGCCGCTGATCGGACGCCGATATCGATCTTGGTGCGAAGCAGTGGCTGCGCCAGCCCGGTCCGCAGGGCGGCGCCCAACGCCCGGCGCACCACTCGTTTGCGGCCTGACCGCAGCGCGTTATACGAGGTCAACGCGGACGCGGTACCCCGCCGCTCAGCCAGAGAGACGAGGAAGCTGCGACCGGGGCCAGACGGCAACTCGGCCAGCCGCTCAGCCCGCTCGTAGCCGGCCGGCAGCGAGCCTGCTGCTGCCCAGGTTACCGACGGCTTGCCGCCGTACAGCAGATCCAGCATCCAGGCATAGTCAGGCGACGCCACAATTGTCCGCGTACACCACATGGGTCCCCCCCCACAAGTCAACCGCTAACCGTCAACGTACACATGACGCGCGAGTGAACATGTTAGTTCACACAATTTGCTACTAAATTGCTACTAAGTGGGTGACCCCGTAAATTCGTTGGGGGCCCGTGCCCGATGCCGGCGAGGTGGATGGTGCAGGCGGTGTCGAGTGCTTCCTGGGGTGTTCCGGTGGGGAGGCCGGTGCGCAGGAGGGCGTCTTCGTAGCGGTCGCGGGGGGCGGAGTAGATGGCGAAGCCGAAGGAGTGCGCGGAGCCGCCGTAGCGCAGCCGGAACAGCGGGATGGTCTCGCCGCCGGCAGGACGCCGGCGGCGTAGGCAAAGGCGCCGCGGCAGATGACCTGGACTCTGTCCAGCTGCGGCCAGTTGGTTTGCGTGTGGAGGATCAGCCGCCAGGTGATCGAGCTGCGGGTGGAGTCCGGGATGGCGGGCATGTGCCCTATTGTGCCGTCCGGCGGCATCGCGCTGGCTAGGCTCATGTGTCCGGAAGGAATTACATCACTGTAATTTAGCCGGGGAGCCGCCGCATGCCCGTTGCTGCCGTGCCGGTCACGCTGACCGCATCGGAGCGCAAGATCTTGAAGATGCGGATGCGGGGCGCGAAGACGCCGCACCGGGACCGGGTGCGGGCGCAGGCCGTGCTGGAAGCCGCCCGTGGCCGGGAGAACGAGCGGATCGCCGCCAGGCTGGGGATCTGCGTGAACACGGTGCGCAAAAGTAGCGGGGCCGGTTCGCGGCGCACGGGCTGGGCGGGCTGGATGACCTGCCCCGGTCCGGCCGGCCGCGGCGGATCAGCGAGGCGGACCGGGCAGCCGTCGTCGCGCTGGCCTGCCAGCTGCCCGCGGAGTCCGGGGTGCCGCTGTCCCGCTGGACCGGCCCGGCGCTGAAACGCGAGCTGGAGGCCCGGGCCCTGGCCAGCGGGCCGATGTCGGTGACCTCGCTGCTGCGGATCCTCGCGGAGGATCCGGTCAGGCCGTGGCGGTACCAGTCCTGGATCTTCCCCCGCGACCCGGACTTCGAGACGAAAGCCAACGTGATCCTGGACCCCTACCGGGGATTTTACGGCGGCGAGCCGCTCGGCCCCGGCGACCGGATCCTCTCCTTTGGCGCCAAGCCGTCGATTCAGGCCCGCGGCCGCATCCACGCGACCCTGGCGGCCGCGCCCGGCCGGCCCGTGCGGGTGGAGCACGAGTATGTCCGCCACGGCGCGCTCGCGCTGCCCGCCGGCCTGGACGTGCATACCGGCAAAGTGTTCGCCTCCACCCCGGAGACCACCGGCATCGTCCCGTTCATGGACCTCGCCGACCAGGTCATGGCCCGCCCGGAGTACCGGGACGCGCCCCGTGTGTTCGTCATCGTGGACAACGGCTCGGACCATCGCGGCCAGGCCGCCGCCGGCCGACTCCGCAAGGCGCCCCCGAACGCGGTCATGATCCACACCCCGGTCCATGCCTCCTGGCTCAACCAGGTCCGAGATCTTCTTCTCAATCATCCAGAAGAAAGTCGTCTCGCCCAACGACTTCCCCAGCCTGGAGAAGCTCTCCGAAACCCTGCTCGCCTTCGTCGGCCGTTACAACCAGACTGCTCAGCCGTTCAGCTGGAAGTACACCGCTGACGACCTCAAGGACCTGCTCCGCCGCATCAGCGAACACGAAAAGGCAAACGCCACCCGGCAAACCGACCTCACGGAGGCCGCGTGACACCCATCACGAACTTACGGGGCCACCCACTTAGCTTGCCGTTGAACCTCCGCTGTCCGTCTGGCAGGCATCTGTCCGCCTGGTCGGGACTGTAATTTCAATGGTGTAACTCCTGGGACGGAAGACATCCCAGGAGCTTAAGTGTCAAGCGGCTACGGAAGATTGAGGGAGGTTTTCGCGGTGGGACCAGGCGGTTGCCTCGTCGTAGAGGGTGCGGGTCTTGAGGCATCCGTGCAGGATG
>Ga0182030_10011465_pt1 | contig 17890 bp, 14 predicted proteins | sample 812S3MmetaG_FD_121299 | JGI IMG/M metagenome (GOLD analysis project Ga0182030, IMG submission 121299) | Permafrost microbial communities from Stordalen Mire, Sweden - 812S3M metaG (Illumina Assembly) | ecosystem: Environmental > Terrestrial > Soil > Wetlands > Permafrost | place: Sweden...
CCTGCGCGTCCTCGACCCCAACGGCAAGGAAGTGGCGCCGATCATGGGCAGCTACGGCATCGGCATCGAACGCATTCTGACGGCGGCCATCGAGCAGGCCAACGACGCCAACGGTTTTTGCCTCGCAGCTTCGATTGCGCCCTTCACCGTGGTGGTGACGGTAACGAATGTGTCGGATGCGGCATTGCGCGAGACCGGCGAAAAGCTGGCAGCAGAGCTCGAGGCGGCAGGCCTCGATGTACTGCTGGATGAAAGAGACGAGCGCGCGGGCGTCAAATTCAAAGATGCCGATTTGGTGGGAATCCCGTATCGCATTAACGTGGGCAAGAAGGCGGCTGGCGGGCAGGTGGAGCTGGTGACGCGAGCCACGGCGACGAGTGTTGACGTAACGTTGGTTGAAGTCGCTGCGCATCTAAAGAACCTGGTGCAGGAAGACAATTTGTTAGGCTCCAGCTTTTGACTTTCGACGCTGGATGAAAGCTTGGCGACAGAATACGACGATGGATTCACGCGAAATCAACTAGAAGCTAGCAACCGGAGCAAGGAGTAACGATGGCGTTGAAGATCAAGCTCGCGATGCCTTCCGGGAAGTTTCCCTGGATAATGCTGGCATTGCGCGTTGCTCTGGTCGGCGTCGGGGTCGCGACCGTTTTGATGGTGGGCTTGTGCAGCTTCTACTACCTGAAATACGAAGGAATCGTGAATGAGCGTCTGAAGCAGCCACTGTTTGCCCAGACTGCCAGGATCTATGCGGCGCCTCGCGAAGTGCGGCCGGGGCAAAAACTTGGGATTGAACTGCTCGCAAATGAGCTGCGCGAGGCAGGCTACACAGGCGATGATGCCGCAAAAAAATCGCCGCTCGGCACCTATAGCGAAGACGGGCAATCCATCACGGTTCGTCCCGGGCCGCAGTCCTACCACTCCGAAGACTCCGCGACAATTCGCGTGAGCGGCACCAAGGTCGAGTCGATCACCGACGATCATGGACAGGCTCTGGCCAGCTACGAACTGGAACCGCTGCTGATCACCGGACTCAGCGATGCCAACCGCATCAAGCGGCGCCTGGTGACCTATGACGAGTTGCCGCCAAACCTGGTGCATGCGGTGGTGGCGATCGAGGACAGACGGTTTTTCGATCACGGCGGCGTCGATTACATCCGCATCCTGGGCGCGATTCGCAACGATCTGACGCCGGGACACCATTACGTCGAGGGCGGGTCGACGCTGACAATGCAGCTGGCGCGCGGATTTTTTCTCACGCCGGAACGGCGGATCAAGCGCAAGCTGAAAGAAATCATCATTACCTTCCAGCTCGAGCATCGCTTCACGAAGAAGCAGATTTTTGAGATGTATGCCAACCAGATCAACCTGGGGCAACGGGGTAGTTTTTCGATCAACGGATTCGGCGAAGCGGCACAGGCCTATTTCGGCAAAGATGTACGGCAGCTGGACCTGGCAGAATGCGCGACGCTGGCGGGCGTAATTCAGAGCCCGAATCGCCTCAGCCCATTCCGTCATCCTGAGCGCGCGACAGAGCGGCGCAACCTGGTGCTCGATACGATGGTCGAGATTGGCGCCATTACCAAAGACCAAGCGGAAGAAGCCAAGGAGCAGCCGTTGCATCTGACGCCCGGCAGCGTAGATGCCAGCGAAGCGCCTTATTTTGTCGACCTGGTGCGCGACGAGCTGGTGCAGCGGCTGGGCGATCGCGATTTCAACGGCGAAGGATTGCGTATCTACACGTCGCTTGATCCCGATTTGCAACAGCTTGCGACGAGGGCCGTGGATACGACCGTGCCCATCATCGATGCGCAGGTCGACCGGCTGCATGCACGCGCCAAGAAATTGGGGCAGCCATATGACAACATCTATCCGCAGGTGGCGCTGATCGCGCTGAATCCGCATACAGGGCAGGTGCTGGCGCTGGTGGGCGGACGCAGTTACGGAACTTCGCAGTTAAATCACGCTGTGGCGCATCGGCCGACAGGGTCCATCTTCAAGCCGTTCGTCTATGCGGCGGCGTTTGCCACGGCCGCCGAAGGTACCATGTTGCCGGGACAGGATCACCTGTTTTCGCCCGTCACCACGCTGAACGACCAGCAGACGACCTACGGAGAGGGTACCGAGTACGAATACACGCCGCGCAACATGCACGGGCAGTATCACGACGAGGTGACAGCGCGTTACGCTCTGCAGCGGTCGCTGAACAACGCAACCATCGGCCTGGCATCCATGGTGGGATTCGATCGCGTCGCGGCGTTGGCGCGTGATGCGGGCATCAAGAGCGCACGCGGCACGCCGTCAATGGCGATTGGGTCCTATGACGCGACACCAATTGATATGGCGGGCGCGTATACCGTGTTCGCCAACAATGGACTGCGTCTCGATCCGTGGATGCTGGCCAGCGTGCGCGCACCTTCGGGCGACGTGATCCAGGATTACACGCCAACATCAAAACAGGTTCTCGACCCACGCGTCGCATTTTTGACAACCAGCATGATGGAAGATGTGCTGCGCGGCGAAGGAACGGGCGCCGGAGTGCGGAACATGGGTTTCATTTCTCCAGCCGCAGGAAAGACAGGCACCAGCCACGACGCGTGGTTTGCTGGGTTCACGAGCAATCTGCTGTGCATTGTCTGGGTCGGCAACGACGACTACACCGATATCAAGCTTGAAGGAGCACATGCGGCTGCGCCGTTGTGGGCGGAGTTCATGAAGAAGGCCGTGCAGTTGCCGCAATACTCCGACACCCATGAATTCTCGGAACCGGATGGTGTGGAAGTGGTGAGTCTGGACAAGGCGACCAATTTGCTGAGCGACACGGCGTGCCCGGATTCCTACGATGCAGCGTTTCTCGACGGAACCGCGCCGACCGATCCGTGCGATCATCCGCCGGATCATCGGAATATCTTCCAGAAGATCTTTGGGATCGGCAAGCCGAGCAACTAGCCGCGATTTCTCACAAGGGCTGATTTTCGACGGATCCAGGATGAGGAGATCGGCGAGTGTGCTTCATTTTGGAGTAGCAGAGGCTGTGCGGAGATAGGCTGGGAGCTGTGGGTGTAGTTTGTGTTTGAGCGACGGTGTTTTTTGCATAGCTCCGCCCGCCGGCGAGCTGAGCGAAGATGCGGTTGAGGTTGGTTGTCGGGTTTGTAACCGTCAGCAGCGGAGAGCGTGGAAAACCTGTGCGTAGATCTGTTTCCAGGAATAAGCGGAACTGAGTTGCAGCAGTACGCGGCGTACGCTGACGCGTATGATGGCGCCGATCTTGAGCAGCTTCAGGCGGATCGTATCCACCTGCGCCTGGCCCAGGCAGTGCCTTTCAGTCCCAGCCGCCGCAGCGCTTCCATCAGTGTGTAAGCCAGCGCGGAGAAGTAGAGACGCAACTGTTTGCCCTTCATTTCGTCGGGGGAGAGCCGGACAGGCGTGGGTACATCTGCTCTTTGATGCGGTTCTCCATTTCGCCTCTGGCGCAATAGGCCTTCTCGTATAAGTCCTGCGCGGCCCACTGCTCAGCGGTTAACGAAGTGACCACGAAGCGCGGGTTCCAGATAGCTTAAAGACACTGATTTCGCAGGATAGCCGATTACGTTTGACTTGCTTTCCCGAAGGACTTTCCTTATATAACAATTTTATAATGAAATACTTACATAAGAAACCACATAGGGTACCAATCGATGCCAGCTGGTGTTTTTAGCTTTCCTGTCCAGGGGATTTGGAGGCTATGCGCTGGGTTTCATGAGCGACCTTGAGCAAAGGAATCTCAGCCTTGGCTTCCCCCGAGCAATTTGAAATGACCGAACCGATAACTGCGGCTCAGCTCCCGATCAAAGCCAATCGCGCACGTAGTTGCTCAGCAACCATATGTATGGCTGGCTCCTTCATGAGCGCGATGTGATCGGCGGGAATCGCGCACATCTCAAAACCCGATCCGGCCAAGGCACCCCAACCTAGAAGCGGATCCTCGCGCATGCTGAGAGTCTCATAGCGGTTCGCACACGAGATGAGGAGTACTTTTCCAAAATAATGGCCCGGTTGATACACCGCAAGAACGCGTCGATTGGCAATCTCGGCTTGAGCCTTGCGCACACATGCAGGACGGAGTTGACCAAGTGCTTGGTAAACGGAACCGGCCAAAGACAGCAACCTGTTCTCCGCATTATGCTTCCAGTAGTGCCCTTTGATACTCACCTTTGAAGATAGGTAATCGACTCCTCCCGTTCTCGCATTCTGCCAAAACACGCCCATCTTCTCTCGATAACTTACTCTTTGGTTGGATGCATGAAGAAAAGTATCAATCATCACTACCAAGGGAGAATCCTCACCTTGTTCGTGTAATACTCTGGCCATTTCAAACGCGATGATTCCCCCGAACGAGTATCCTCCAACGATGTAAGGACCGGCTGGATGGAAGGCTCGCAAATCCTGGATATAGGCTCGTGCTATTGCATCAACACCCAGTGGACGTTCCTGCTCACGCCCAGTCAACTGGATTGCATAGATCGGTTGGTCTGAGCCAAGAGCGCGGGCAAGAGGGTAGTAGCAGTCGATCTCTCCAACGATTTCATGGATCAAGTACAGGGGTTGCCGAGAACCATCTGCATGGATCGGTACGATCGTTGAAGAACGCCCTCGATGTACGAGACCGTGAGTTAGAGATCTAGATACTTCGGTGGCAGCCGAGCACACGATTCTATTGTCCTTTGGTCCTAGATTACCGAAGCTGACATTAGTTATCCCAGATTTCACGCGTCGGTCTATCGCCGCTCTGCATGCCGAAATTAAAGAATAGCTAGAATGCGAAACGGGAATCTGCACGGATGCCAATATGCAGTCGCCGCAGCACGCCAAGATTTCGTAAGTCAATCACTCAAGGGAGTTCCTTCGTCCGCAGCTCTTGAGATTAAGGGAGTAGAAATATATTACTCCTTAAATACTGAAGGAATGAAAAATCCAACTTTTCAGCCCGTTGCTACATTGGACCTCTCTAGCCGTGGTCTTTCGCTCCCTACTTTCCTCGACTGCGCTGTGAGATGGAGAAGTAGCTCAATCCGGCTCGATACCCCCAGCTTCTCAAAGGCACGAGAGATATAGTTCTTCACGGTATGTTCGCTCAAATGCAGTTCGCTCGCGATTTCCCTGTTTGTTTTCCCGCTTGCCGCTGCGTGGACAACCTGCATCTCTCGAGCCGACAGCGGTAGCGAGTGGTCCATGGCGAGAGAATTCAGAGAAGGCGTATCTTTGATGGCAGTTAGGAGAAACCTAGTCTCGGCGGGCCCTGCCCAGATTGATCCATCCCGTATATGGTCAATGCACTCGATAAACTGGCCGATCGGTTGCTGACGATTGAAGATCCCGCAGGCCCCTGCACGAAATGAACTGATGGTAGATTCGCGAGATGGCTGCGTAACAAGCATCACGATCCGTACCTCTGGAAATTCGCGGGAGATTGTGGTCGCCAACCCATAGCCCGCTCCAGCCTCATGGCCAATATCGGTGTCGATAATGGCCACGTCGATCGCTTGATCGCGAAGCAAGGACAGAAGCTCCGAAGTAGACGTTCCGAAGGCCTCGCAGTTCAGTTCTCGCCTGATCATGGCGGCGAGCAAACCGCTGTTCATTGCATCTTGCGCGACAATTGCGGCGCGAAATCTGTTTTCCAAAACTTTAACAATTTTTGGTTTTTGATCTTTACTCTTCTTTTCTCTAAGCATCTCAGCTCTCCTGGGGAAACATCGATATACAAAATGAGCGGAGCGCACTTCGGGGGAAAGGTTAATAGAAATTGCGAAAATGAATAACTGCAGGCTTCAGCCGCCGTCAGATCGACGGCTGCTTTGGAAAGAGAGAAGTTCCGAAGGTCCTGCCATACATTTTCCACTCCCGAAATGGCTCTGGGTTTTGACGGCCAAGGGGGAATTTGTAGAGGACGTCGCCGTACTGGATTCAATATAGCATCGCGATACAAAATAAGTGAGAAGACCGGCGGTGGAAGAAGGTGATTACTATGAGATACGTTCGTCTCTAGTGTGGGGATCAATCACTCCCTAGTTTACATTTTTTTGCACTCCATTCGATTACCAAATGGTTAGAGACTGCTTCCCCAGGATGGTTCTCGCTTCTCCTTGCGAGGCGCCCATAAGGCCCTGGCTCTTTTTAAGACGTTCAGCCCCTTTCCAGCCTCTTCTCGCTGCTTGATACTTGTTCCACATCACAAGCATCTGTTCGGAGCCCCCACGACGGATTGCTCGAGTAACGAAGCCACCATCATCTTCCCTGTTGGTGGGCAAGAGAGACCCATGAAGGCGTCGCTTACTTTGCAGCCGGAGCCGAATTTACGAGATAAGACCGCCGGAGCGTGGCTGCAACGCGAGGTTACGAAATCAATCTCTTGGTGTATCAGAAAGTGATTTAAAACAAACAAATTCGGGCGCCCTGCGTAACTAATTCATTGTTACCAAAGATGTTGCCCGTTCTCTGATTTGCATTCTGGTCCAACGAACGGCCGGACCAATTTTTGCTTGAATTTTGGCTGCGGTTCGATGTGTGCGTGCTCACCAGACAAAACGGGGGGGTCTCACCACATTGTCCTCTATGAAATCTGGCCTTCTGGGGCTCAGAGAGCGGAGCTATGTTCTCTGAAGAACTCGGGCTCGAAAACCCACGACGACGATCTCGGCGCCCGCGCGTGAGTAAGCGATCGAGCACCCTGCTCGTTTAGCTGTTCATTGACGCTACTGGCCGATCGACCGCTGGCCGCGAACCTCAACACAACGCAATTGTCTTCGAACTTTATCTGCAAGGCTTGAGCAGCGAGACCCGAGGTCGCGACCCGAAATTAGGATCGTCCCTTAGAGTTTCTTCTCCATCCTGGTAAGGAATGAACAATGGGTTCAGTACAGCCTATCGATGAGCAGGCAATCACGGGACTGGTTCAGCCCCGCGGAGTCGTCCGATCGCATGAGCACTTCGAATTGGCGCTCTCGATATTCGAGAGGTTGGGGGACCTCATCGCCGCGACGGTCGCGTCATGCGTTTCTTACTACATTTACAGTTTCACGGAGATCGGACTGCGTGTCCGCTATCCCATCGCTCTGGTCGCAACGGTCGGCTTTCTCTTTGCTGTGACCTGCGTCGTAATGCTCGATCACGGAGGGGCCTACGCAAAGACCAACAGCCTCCTTCGAATCCGAGAGACCGAACGAGTTCTACGCGTTTGCACGCAAGCTTTCGCCATCGCCTTCTCTTTAACCTTTTTCATACCGCATTGCATCTCCCGCTGGGTTGTGTTGTTCGCGACGCTGCTGGTCCCGCTTTTTTTGATCGTAGAGAAGCAGATTTGCTTCACGCTGATAAGACACCTCCATAGTCGGGGATACGGTTTGCAGAACGTTCTCATTTATGGTGCAGGCTTTACCGGCAGGCGCGTCTTCTCCGCACTCGCCTCTTCGCCGAAGGTGGGACTAAATCCAGTCGCCATCATCGACGACGCTCCTAATCTTTCTGGACAAAAGGTCTTCCAGTACGGTTACCGCCATGAGCGGTGGGCGCCCGTAGTAAAGGGCCCTTTGACACGTCGCCAGATTGAAGAATGGGGAGCGGCGCTGATTGTGGTAGGAATTCCCTCGCTCGCCAAAAGCCGCCTCGATGAGATTGCCAAACTCGCCTTGGACTCCGGGGCCAAGGTCGCGTTCGTTCCGCAGCTCTCCTTTGAGGCAGACGAGCACACAAACTATGCGGTCTTCGACGGAGTGCTAATTGCCTCGCTCGCAGAGCCGAACCGCCATCGCATCTATGAACTGTCCAAGCGCGCATTTGACATAGTGGCTTCCCTGCTCCTTCTACTGCTGAGCTTCCCTCTGTGGCTGGCGTTCGCATTCGCGATCCGAATCGACTCGCGCGGCCCGGTATTCTTCCATCAGACGCGTGTAGGAAAACGGGGTTTGCTGTTTCGCCTCTATAAGTTTCGCACTATGCGCACAGATGCTCCGAAGTTCGGACTCCATCCCACGGATTCGAGCGATCCTCGCATCACCCGCTTGGGAAATTGGTTGCGCAGAACAAGCTTGGATGAACTGCCACAGCTCATCAATGTTCTCAAGGGAGATATGTCGCTGGTCGGACCACGACCGGAAATGCCCTTCATTGTAGAAACGTATGAGGCTCGTCACTTGGAGCGTCTGAAAGTCACGCCCGGCCTTACCGGCCTCTGGCAGCTGAGCGCTGACCGCCGCTATCTGATCCATGAAAATATCCAGTACGATCTCTACTACATTCGCTACCGCAGCTTCTTTTTTGATTTGGCTATTCTCCTTCACACCGCAATCTTCGCCATGAAGGGAATCTGAGTTGATAGTCTCTACTATGAAAACGCGATTCGACCGAAGGTTGAAATCCACCATGACGCTCCTTGAAACGAACTTTCTCCGATGCGCGCTTCTGGCACTTATGGTCCTTGCAAGTGTGCCCACTTCGGTTTGCGCCCTCGAAGAACCCACGACCACGGCGCAGGCCGAACAACGCGATCCGAATACGAGCCTTCATGAGCGATATCCTCGTTACAAGCTGCGCAAAGGCGACAGCTTTGACCTCGACATGGAATTCTCGCCCGAGTTCAATCAAACCGTGGTAGTGCAGCCCGATGGCTATATCACCCTCAAGGGCATAGGTTCTGTTCACGTTGAAGGGGAGACCATTCCTGAGCTAACGGAGACAATCAAGTCGGCCTACAGCAAAACTCTCCATGACCCCGTCATCACCATTTCTCTGAAGGACTTTGAAAAGCCCTATTTCGTCGCGACCGGTCAGGTCGAGAAACCGGGCAAATACGATCTACGCAGCGATCTGACAGTTACCGAAGCCGTAGCAATCGCCGGTGGATTTACCGACAAGGCAAAGCATTCGCAGGTGGTTCTTTTCCGTCCTTCCCCCTCGGGCGGATACGAGGCGAAGCTGATCAATATCAAGAAGCTTCTCAATTCGCGCAATCTCTCGGAAGATCTTGAGGTTCAGCCGGGAGATCTGGTGTATGTGCCTCAGAATGCATTTTCCAAGATACGCCCATTCCTTCCTACCTCGAGCATGGGCGCCTTTCTTACTCCAGGTGTTTACTGAGGGGACGGATTTCGAATGAAAGAAAAAGGTTTTGCCATCGAGAAGTTCCATCGTCCGCTTTTACCCACGACGCGGGATTTGGTTGGAATCGGATTTCGTCAACGCTGGTTGATTGCCCTCATCTTTGTTCTCGTGATTTCGGCGATCGGCCTCTCTGGGTTCTGGGTGCCGAAGTATGACGCTCAGATGAAGATCCTGGTCCGCAGGAACCGCCCGGAAGCGCTCATTGGCTCGTCTGCCAACCAGTCACAGCTCATCAACGATCAAGTGAGCCAGGAAGAGATTAACTCTGAGGTCGAGCTGCTGAACAGTGAAGATCTACTGCGTAGAGTGGCGTTGTCCACCGGACTCGCTGGTCCCCAATCGGCGGGCGACGACCATGGCAACGAGGTCCGTATTGCACGAGCCGTCCGCAAGCTCAGCAGTGACCTCACCGTCGAACCGTTGCGGCGCAGCAACATCATCTCGGTACGCTACTCCTCTCAGTCGCCTAAGCTCGCTCAGTCTGTGCTCGAATCGCTCGCGTCGACTTACGTCGAGAAGCACCTCGAGGTCCATCGAGCCAACGATGAGTTCAAATTTTTCGATCAGCAGATGAACCAGTATCAGCATGGAGTGACCCAGGCAGATAAGGATCTGAACGACTTCTCTAAAACTACTGGGGTCGTGTCGGCTCAAATCGAACGCGATGGCGCACTGACCCAGGCGAACGAATTCGCATCGAAAGCGGCCGAGGCACAGACCGCTGTATTAGAGACCGAACAACGGATCAGCGTGCTTAGGAAACAACTTCAATCGGTGCAGCCGCGAGTTCGTACCGTGGTCCGAACTGCCGATAACTCGCAACTTCTGGAGCAGCTCAAAGGAACCCTGCTCAATCTTCAACTCAAGAGAACCGAATTACTTACCAAATTTGATCCTTCCTACCGGCTTGTGCAGGAAGTAGATCAGCAGATTGGGGATACCAAGAGCGCCATTGAGGCAGCGGAAAACCGGCCGATCCGCGAAGAATCATCGGACCAGAATCCGGACTATCTCTGGGTACAGTCGGAACTGACCAAGGCCCAAGCCGATCTGATCGGGCTCAAGGAGCGTGCACAGGCAGCCGCCAGTGTGGCCGCTCAGTACCACGCCAACGCCGAGCGATTGGGCCAGCAGGAAATCCAGGAGCAAAATCTCGAACGCACAGCCAAGACCCAAACTGACAATTACCTCCTGTATCAGCAAAAACGGGAAGAGGCACGAATCAATGACGCCTTGGACCAGCACGGGATATTGAACGTGGCTCTTGCAGAACATCCCATCGTTCCCGCTTTGCCTGAAAAATCCCTATTCCGCCTTGCTTTTCTCACGATCTTCATCGCCGGCGCGTTGAGCCTCACTACTGGCGCGGTGGTCGATTTCGCCGATCCCACCTTCCGCACGCCGGATGAGCTCGCCAATTATCTCGACATGCCGGTTCTTGCAGCTCTTCCTAAGCCGGCCACTCTTTCTAAAATGAGCGGAGAGTAAGCATTTATGCACTCAGAATACTTCGGTTTCCGGCAGAATCCCTTCGGGTCGACACCGGATCCTCGTTGCATTTATCCCAGCACGACCCATCGCGAGACGCTGGCGACCCTGATGTGCTCGTATCTGAGCAATCGCGGGTTTACAGCCTTGATCGCGCCTCCGGGAATGGGGAAGACAACGCTGCTTTTCCGCTTTCTCGAACAGATCCGTACGACGAGCAGAACGGTTCTGCTGTTCGATATCGATCCGGAGTTCAAACCACGAGATCTCGCGGCGTATGTCCTGCGCGATCTGGGATTGAAGGTTCCGGATTCCGCACTCGAGATGCACGATCTGCTCAAGGAAGTTTTGGTCGTCGAGGCAAAAGCTAACAGGAAATTCGTCCTGGTTATCGATGAGGCGCAAAACCTCTCGGACGCAGCCCTCGAGATGGTAAGGCTGATGAGCAACTTCGAGACATCTCAGACGAAACTGATGCAAATTGTGCTCGCTGGCCAACCACAACTCGCCGAAACGCTGAGGAAGCCTTCCCTATTACAGTTTCGACAACGCATCTCGTACTTCTGCCGAATCGATCCACTTTCAAAGGAAGAGACAAGGGCCTACATTGCAGAGCGCCTGAAGTATGCCGATTACAAGGGGAATGCCTTGTTCAGTGAGAAAGCGCTCGAGTTGATCGCCGATGCGTCTCTGGGAACGCCTCGCGTCATCAATACACTTTGCTTTAACGCCTTGTCGTTGTGCTATGCCCTCAAAGGAAAGCAGGTGAACGAGAGCATAGTGCGGGAGATTATCGCCGATCACAGACTGGGACTGGGACCGGGACTGCCCCGTCCAGTGGAGCTTCGCAAGTCGACACCTCTGCCAACTCCCAAGGAGTTGGCGCCAATTCGGCCTAGATCCGATACTCATCATCCTCACTCCTCGCCGCCGCCGTTCCGCCTGAACGTGGGGAAAGCGATGCTCAGCTCCGCAGTTCTGATTCTGCTTCTGCTCGGTCTGGCTTTCGGCGCATATCGCGCCTTCTGGGGTAACGCATTCGGCAAGGTTGATGCGGCGCCTCATGTTGAAGCCTCGACTCCCACTGATGCTCCATTTGAAGTGAGGGTTGAATCCAATCAGTCAATCGGCAGCATTGCACGGCAATATCTGGGAGAGTTCAATGCGGAACGGCTGCGTCAAATTCGTGCGCTCAATCCGTCGCTGACTAACCCTGACCACGTCGAAGTCGGTCAAAAGGTGTTGCTCCCTGGTCCGCGTCCGGCGATAACGAGCGGCGTGGCTCGCGATACAGAAACGGACAGAGGACATCAATGAGCCGGAATTTTGATTTGCTTCGACAACTTGAGAATTCGTCCGAGCCCCAGCAGGAGCCTTCCCCCCGCGCGAACATTGAGGAGGTGCCCCTACGGGAGATCCCGCGCCCGAAAGTCGACCAGCCGCCTCTCAAGGAGATCCCACGCGCCGGAAACACGCAAGGTGCGAATGAGGAGATTTCCCGACTCGTTCAGTCCTTGTTCTTTTCTCAAAAAGGGCGCGAGCTGCGCAACATCGTCTTTTGCGGGGTTGAGGATGACAGCGGAAGCAGCTTCCTGTGTGCCGACGTTGGTCGCGCCCTGGCTGCGCGGTCCGAGTTGGTCTGCCTCGTCGATGCCAATTTGCCTGCATGCAATCTCTCCCGATATTTCGCTGTCAGTTTGGTACCTCCACGCAATACGTTTTTTTCGCCTCCGGTCAAGGAACGCTGTGTGAAGGTGGAGACGAACCTCTGGCTTGCGGGCCCGGACCTGTTCACGAACGAGCAAGGAGTGCTGCTGCCAGTCGATGAAATCGCTCGTGTACTTGCACGGCTTCGCAGCATCTATTCTTTTGTATTGATCGACACGCAGAGCACGAGCGTGAGCCGAGACGCTGCCCTTTTCGGAAACCTCGCTGACGCGGCGGTCCTTGTTGTCGAGGCTAGCGTTACCAGGAAACATGCAGCACGCAAAGCCAAGGAGTCACTCGAGGCCGCAGGGGTCTCGTTAATCGGGACCATCCTCAACAACCGGTCCTTCCCCATTCCAGAGAAGCTCTATAAGCGCATATAGCAGAGAGGCTGGCCAAAGATCGTTCCCGCGATTCGTGGGATGACCAGCCGTCTCAACTATCCGCACAAGTTTTTTAATCGTCTGCTGTTGCCGATGCCGCAACTGAAGGGGAAGTCACGTTTGAGTGAGATGCAAGCAAGATTTGAAGGGGTAGTTGGTGGAGACTCAGACACTCGGATCCCACCTCCCTCGGGCGCCGACGAGGCGTCTTCACTCACAGTCTCGCGCGCTTTTCGTTCCACTCTGCAGCAATCCCTTTTACGCTTCCGCCCTGCCTCCTTGAGTGAACGAGGAATTGTCCAGGGACTGTTCTCTTTGGCAGACCAAGCGGTGGCGAGCATCACGAACTTCGTCACCGGCGTAATTCTCGCGCGTGCTTGCAGTAAGGAAGAGTTCGGCCTCTACATGCTGGCGTTGACACTGATCCTCCTGGTCACAGACATCCAGACCACGCTGATCGCAACTCCGTACATGGTTTACGGGCCGCGTCTCAAAGGCCGGGCCCAGGCTATTTACTCTGGGAGCACTCTCATCCACCAGATGGCTTTCTCGATCATCGCAATGGCTGCCCTCGGTGTAGGAGTTTTGCTGACGCACTTTGGATGGGGTCCTCGCGGGATTGGTCCAGTGTTATGGGTTCTCCTGGCAGTTATTTCGTTGATCATGTTCCGGGAATTCGTACGCCGGATGTGCTTTGCACAGCTGAAAGTCGGCGCAGCTTTGATCTTTGATGCGGGGATCGGAATTGCTCAACTGGGCGGATTGCTTTTGATGGCCCATTTTGGCCTCCTGAGCCCGAGCCGGGCTTTCTCGCTTATCGGCCTAATCTGTGGCATAGGCGGCGCTTGCTGGTTATGGGCGAATCGAAGCTCTTATAGCCCGCGCTTCAGAGAAGCTATCGCAGATCTGAAGTTGAACTGGAGGTTTGGGAAATGGGTGTTTGCAAGCGGCCTGCTTTGGGCCGTAAGCACCAACATCTATCCTTGGCTGCTCGCGTTTTTTCACGGCACGGCAGCCGCCGGGGTATTTGCGGCTTGCGCTGGAGTTGTCTCAGCCGGCAACCCGGCCCTGCTTGGAATTCAGAACTTTGTGGGACCGAAGATTGCACACGAATATGCTGCTCGCGGGCCGTATGCACTGCGCCGACTGACACTCAAAATCAGTGGCTTGATCGCGATTCCGGTCTTCGCACTAACTGTGATCCTCGTCATTTGGGGCGATCGATTTGTCGGGATGCTGTACGGGCATCAATATATGGGTAATCGATTGGCGATTTCGGTTCTGGCGTGCAACCTACCTATCGTCGTGATCGCCTTTTCGTTTTCGCGAGCCCTTTTCGCTATCGAGCGAGCAGATCTCGATTTCTGGCTAAATCTCATCGCGGTTGCAATGATGGCGAGCGCAGGTATATGGCTGGTGCGCAGCTATGGACCGTTGGGAGCGGCGCTTGGCATGGTAGTCGCAACGCTTGTGCCGTCTTGCGCCCGCGTCGCAGTGTTTTTACGCGCGACAGCGCGCCGTCCGGACGCGGCCGAGGAGGGTGTGTAGATGAGCTACATCCATTATCCAAGCCGCCTGTACATCCTGCGAGACCAACTTTTCCGGCGGCTCATCTTCCTTTTTCTCGCTCTGACCCTTTATCTGACAATGCACAACTTCACTGACTTTCCACGGCTGGTCGGCGAATACAACACGTCGCAGGATGAGATCGTGGAAAACGTCGAGGGCGGAAGTGCCGCGCGCCAAATCGCGCTTCTTGTGTTGGCGGCGGCTGCAGTACTGAGCTTCGCAAGCTACAAGAGCCAAATTCGTCTTTGTCCAGACGCCCTTACCAGCCGCATTCTCATCGCTTTCGCGATTTGGAGTGTGCTCAGCCTCTTGTGGGCCGATGACTCGATGCTGGCCCTCAAACGGCTCTTCGCGTTTGCGATCCTCTGTGCTGTTTCCTTGGCCATGATCCGCATGTTTTCGATTGCCGAGATCATCCAATGGAGCTTCGTTGCCACAGCCACGTTTCTGATCATCGCGATAGCCGCAGAGGTTGCCACAGGCACCTTGCGCCCTTGGGTCTCTGACTATCGCTTCGCGGGAATTCAACACCCGAATGCCGAAGGTGTCGAGTGCGGCTTGCTTTGTCTTTCGGCTATCGCACTCTCAAAGACAGAGGCACGGCGCCGCTGGATCTATCTTTTCGCCTCAGCAATCGGCTTCGTGTTTCTGGTATTGACGGGATCTCGAACGTCGCTCATCGCGACTGTGATCTCGCTCGGAGTCTATTTCCTCTTGTCTGGCTCGCAGGCAAAAAAGAAGTTGCTTCTCTCAAGCCTGGTGATCGTCTCCCTTCTCCTGTTCGTTCTCGGCACCGGCCTTCTGCCCGTCTTTAAAAGCGCCCTCAGTCTTGAGCGCGATGGAGACTACGGCGTTGATTCCTTCTCCGGACGCACCGAAATCTGGAGTGATGTCAGCGGTTACATTCTTGAGAATCCGCTCGTGGGTCACGGATACGGAGCCTTCTGGACGCCGGCTCATATCAGCCAGATCTCCGAAGAAGAGAAGTGGGGCGTGCCCGACAGCCATTCGGTTTACGTTGATTATCTGCTGACTCTAGGTGCGATCGGCTTGACTCTCTATCTTTTCTGCCTGGGCTCAGGGATCAAGAAGAGCTTAGAGCTTTCCAGTACCGAAGTGAGCAAGGAGGCAGCGTTTGTTGCCGGGGTGCTGGTATTTGGCTTGATCGACGGCTTCTTTGAATCATCGATCGGAGAGGGGTCCCTTTTGATGCTTCTGTGCATGATCGTTCTGAACTGGCTTGCCTTTGCAAGCGGAGCAAAGGTGGCGAAGCCAGGCCGAGGCACCGAAACCAGCACGCACCTGAGAAGGCGGTTCAGCCATGAATTCTAAAAGGCCGTTCAGCATACCTTGCCTCGATGGCATCCGGGCGGTGTCGTTTCTGATCGTATTCATTTCTCACGACGGGCTCCCGCAGATTCCAGGCCTGTTTGGCGTCGCAGTTTTCTTTTTTCTGAGCGGGTATCTAATCACCACGCTGATGAGGATGGAGATCGCAAGCTCGGCTACCCTTTCTCTGAAAGGCTTCTATTTGCGCCGCTCTTTCCGTATCCTTCCTCCCTTCTATTTCGTGATCTGTTTCATTCTTGTTTTAGTAGCATCGGGAATCCTGCCCGGATCTTGCACCGAGTCTGATCTGCTCGCATCACTCTTCTACTTGACCAATTACTGGAATATTTACGTCCGCATGATCACGATCCCCGGATTTAATATCTTCTGGTCGCTAGCCGTAGAAGAGCATTTCTATCTGGTGTTCCCGTTGATGATCCTGGTGATGCTTAAGCTGAGACTGAGGCTGAAGACCCAGGCTCTGATCCTTCTCGGCGTATGTGCAGCCGTACTCGCCTGGCGCTGCGTACTCGTCTTTAGCCTGCACAGCCTGGACATGAAGTTCGCGGTAGATATGCCGCTTCGCACAACGTTCGGTACCGACACGCGCATCGACTCGATTCTGTTCGGAAGCGTGCTGGCTCTCTGGGGCAATCCGATCTTGGATGAACGCCCCAAACTTCACTGGGCTTGGACAATCGCCGGGGTCTTGCTGCTTTTAGCCACCTTCGTAATACGCTCCCCCGAGTTCCGGGAGACCTTCCGCTATACATTGCAAGGCCTCGCGCTGATGCCGCTCTTCATCTCCGCCATCCAGCGTCCTGATCATTGGGCGTACCGGTGGCTCGAGTCCACGCCAGCGAAGCTTGTCGGAGTTCTCTCTTACATCCTATATCTCGTGCACTTCCCGATATTGATGATTGCTCAGAGGTGGTCCGACAACCGGCTCATCGTCGGCGTGGTAGCACTCTCGCTCTCGCTTGCGATTGCCTACGGGATGCACATCCTCGTCGAGGAACCCTGCGCACGCTTGCGGCGGAGATTCGGATCGCGCACTGCGGAAATTATCAACCCAACAGGAGAGGTGGAAGTGGTGCCGACAGGGGACTGACTCGATCGAATCAATTGCCCTTTGCCATCCATTTCTGCGCGTCCGCACTTTGTAAGGACTCTTCAGACCCCGTCACTGGCCTTTGCTCAAGCGAGGCCTGAACCAGGCCAATCAGTTGAAGTGCTTCAATCGGAGAACCACATGAGAGTTGCATTTCTTGGATTTGATTTCGGGGAATACTGCATTCGCCTTGCCGGAGGTATCGCTGAAGACCCGGACAACAAGGTGTTGCTGCTTCTCCCTCACACCGAGGGCGAACCCTACAAGCATCTGCTCTCCCCGGATGTCGACTGCAGGCTCTTCGACAAGCCGCGCATCCGCCAGCTCTTCCACCAGCTGAGGATGGTAACGTGGCTCATCTTCCAGATCCGTGCCTTCAAACCCGACGTTTTGCACCTGCAGCTGGGGCACATGTGGTTCAACCTGTTTGGTCTTCCCTTTCTTCGCGACATTCCCCTGGTTCTAACCGTGCATGATTCGCTGATTCATGTGGGTGATGCTGCGACGGCGAAAACTCCGCAGTGGATCTATGACCGTGCATGCTTCCAGGCCAAGGAACGCATTGTGCATGCCCCGCAAGTCAAGGAACTTTTGGTCAAGAGGACCGACGTTCCTCCCGAAACAGTACATGTCATGCCATTTGTAATCGTGGGCGACGTTGATGTCTCCGTTGGCGAGGATGTTCCCGAAGAGCCGCTGGTGCTGTTCTTCGGCAGGATCTGGGAGTACAAGGGGCTCGAATATTTGATCAAGGCAGAGCCGCTGATCACCTCGCGGATTCCACAAGCCAGGGTCGTCATCGCCGGTACCGGCGAAGACTTCGAGCGCTATCGCCGCATGATGGTGAACCCGGAAAACTTCATCGTTCACAACGAGTTTGTTTCCGACGAAAAGAGAGCCGAACTATTTCGCCGTGCAAGCGTTGTTGTCCTGCCCTATATCGAAGCTTCGCAGAGCTTCATTATCTCCATCGCCTACAGATTCGGGAAGCCCGTGGTGGCGACCACGGTCGGCGGTCTACCAGAGATGGTCGACGACGGAAGAACAGGCTATCTTGTCCCCCCACGGAACTCGCAAGAGCTCGCAGAGGCGATCGTCCGGCTGATGAAGGATGACCGGCTCAGACACAGTCTAGGAGCCAATGAGATGCGGAAGGTCAACGTCG
>Ga0182030_10011466_pt1 | contig 17889 bp, 18 predicted proteins | sample 812S3MmetaG_FD_121299 | JGI IMG/M metagenome (GOLD analysis project Ga0182030, IMG submission 121299) | Permafrost microbial communities from Stordalen Mire, Sweden - 812S3M metaG (Illumina Assembly) | ecosystem: Environmental > Terrestrial > Soil > Wetlands > Permafrost | place: Sweden...
ATCCGCCCGTTTCAGTATTCGATCTTGGGTTGGTTTAACCTCGCTTCTCAGAAGCGAGCCATGGGGAAAATATACAGTTTACCGCGGAAATTGGCAAGACTTATTATAACAAAGTAGAATTAGCGCGTATAGTGAAACAGAGCTTCTAAATAAGTATGCAAAGCTGGTTCAAGAATTGGGCAAGCTTCCCACAAATAGCGATTTGGTTTTCAAATCACATAACGATTCAAGTTTTCCTACCGAAAAAGTATTCCGTCGATTTGGTGGGAAAGCCGAGTTAATCAAAAAACTAGGTGGGTTTTGCAAAGGCCACAATGAATATGACAGCGTAGCTGATTTGTGCGCAGCTTATGTTCCGCCTGAAATAGACAGAACCGAAGAAACCGTCGATCAATCTGGACAAGACGGCTTTGTTTATCTGATTAAATCAGGTCGCTTTTATAAAATTGGGAAAACCAATTCCGCTGGCAGGCGAGAATACGAACTCGCAATTCAACTTCCAGAAAAAGCGACGACGATTCATGTTATCCGAACTGACGATCCAAATGGTATTGAAACTTATTGGCATAACCGTTTTGCAGATAAACGGAAGAACGGCGAATGGTTTGAACTTTCCGCAGCGGACGTCGCAGTTTTCAAGCGTCGCAAATTGATGTGAATTAAATTGGCGGCGCAAATTGAATTCCGAAAATGGGTCGGTCTTAAAATGCCAGCAGCGTCAAATGCTTTGCTCCCGTCGCCGTCACGCCAGTTTTCTCCGGCGTGGCGCGTGCCATTCCCCAGCGCCGGAGGCGCGGCAGATAGTAGCCCACGGTGAAACCGTGGGTTTCCACGTCCCCAAATAATCCAGCCCCGGACGGGGCGAAAGAATTCTTCGCCGTTGTTTTTCTGTCGCCCCGGTCGGGGCTAGAAATTCTTTTTAACCGGCTTACCCACGGTTGCACCGTGGGCTATTACCTTTCGCCACTCCGCGGCTGGCAACGGAACCAATTGCCGGCAAACTTTGAACCTCGAACTGGCGGCGCAAATTGAATTCTGAAAATTGGTCGGTCTGAAAATGCCAACGGCGTTAAATGATCTGCTCATGGCGCGCGTTTCCATCGTTGCTTCAGGACGGATTTCGTTTTTCATTGTTTCCAGACGCTGGCGTGTCTGGCTAATCTCCAATGTCGCTCTGCGACAAAACTCGTGCCGAAGGCACAACCGGAAATTAGCCAGACACGAAGTGTCTGGTATCGCGGCAAAAGAAAACCCGTCCTGAAAGGACGGCGGAAACATTCGAATGATGATTGCCTATTGGAAAATCCATCGTCCCTTCAGGACGAATCAATTTGCGCGTCAAATCCAGACACTGCGTGTCTGGCTAATTTCCGGCGTCGCTTCGCGACAAAACTTTGCCGGATAAATTTGCATGCCCTCAACCCATTTAAGCCTGCATTTCCACATCGTGTTTAGCACGAAAGACCGGCATCCGTTCATCGCGGATGAATGGCGCGGACGTTTGCATGAATATCTTGGCGGATTGGTTCGCGCGGCGGACGGAATTCCCGAAGCCATCGGTGGAACGGCGGATCACGTTCATTTGCTCGTCGGTTTGCGCGCGACGCACGCGCTGGCCACGTTTGTGCAAGACATCAAACAAACCTCGTCGCGCTGGGTTCACAAAACCATCGGCGTGCAAAATTTCGCGTGGCAGCCGGGTTACGGCGCGTTCACCGTAAGCGTTTCCAATTGCGACGCGGTCAAGGAATACATTGCGAACCAAGTGGCGCATCATCGGACAAAGACATTTCAGGAAGAATATGTGGCGTTTCTCCGAAAGCACGAGGTGGTTTACGACGAGAAGTTTTTGTGGTGAGTTCCACCGTCCTTTCAGGACGGTGGTTGTTACGGAATCGGCACCAGACACTTCGTGTCTGGCTAATTTCCAGTTGTCCCTTTGGGACGAAGCGTGAAAGAATCGCCGGCGGAATTAACAAAACTTGAAACTCGATCTGGCGGCGCAAATTGAATTCTGAAAATTGGTCTCTCTAAAAATGCCAGCGGCGTTAAATGTTTTGCTCCCGTCGCCGTCGCGCCCGTAAATTCATTTTCAATCCTTCCCCATCGGCAGCACGTCCGGGAATTGGAGCTGGCCGAAGCCGAAGTCTATGACGCCGGGATTTTCGCGGTAGGCGGCGGGGACGGCGAAGAGGGTCTGCCGCCGGTCTTCGCCGGCACGGCATTCCAACACGCCCGCGCGTTGCAGCACCCAAAGCTGTTTGCTGATGGTGTCCGGGAGGCCGCCCACGACCGCCGCGACCTGCGAAATGGTCTGCGACCGGCCATCGGCGAGCAGATGCACGATGGCCCAGCGCACCGGACTGCCCAAGGCGGACATCACAACGGACGGGTTGAGTTGGGAAACATTGACCACTGTGGCGGGAGCGCCAGTTACCGGCAATCGGAGGCTGGATTTGATCATTTCCTCAATAATTACGCATAAAAGCGCATCAGACAATCAAAATAGAAGAACGATATTTCGTGTATCAACATCAATGTATTAAGGATGAAGAATAATTTATCGTGTATCGTTGTTAAAGAATGAAGAATGAAGAATCATTCGTCTTGTATTAGCAACAGACCTTTAAGGTGGAAGAATCGTTTGTTTGGTATTAACAATCGCCCGTCAAGATGGAAGAAACATCCAGCGGGTATTGTTATCAATCCTTGAAGGTTTGATGATGGTTTACAGGTCTGAAGGAGTGTCTTTCTGGACGGTTCGTTGGCGGCGCAAATTGGATTCTGAAACTCCGGTTCCTGCGGTCTAAAAATGCCAGCGGTGTGAAATGCTTTGCTCCCGTCGCCGCCGCGCCCGTTTTCTCCACCGTCGCGCGTGCCAGTCTCCAGCGCCGGAGGCGCGGCAGATAGTAGCCCACGGTGAAACCGTGGGTTTCCACGCCCCAAAATAATCCAGCCCCGGACGGGGCGAAAGAATTCTTCGCCGTTGATTTTCTGCCGCCCCTGCTGGGGCTGGAAATTCCTTTCAACCGGTTCACCCACGGTTGCACCGTGGGCTACTTCCTCGCGCCACTCCGTGGCTGGCAAAGGAACAAACTGCCCGCAACTTTTGAAACCCGAACTGGCGGCGCAAATTGAATTCTGCAAATTGGTCGGTCTAAAAACGCCAGCGGCGTCAAATGCTTTGCTCCCGGCGCCGGCGCGCCCGTTGTCTTCCATGCAAGTCCTGAATCACGGCGCTACACCCAAGATAACACCAGGAATTGGTCCTGCGGGGTAACACGCCTTCAAAGCCGCCATCATTTCCGGAGACAGCCGGCAATCCAACGCCCGCAAGTTGAGGAACGCCGGAGCAAACACGCGGCTGTCTTTGTCCACGCCGAGATCCGCCTGAAAATCGGCCAGCTTCGAATAGCTTTTGTGCTGATGCCAGGTCACGCCCCAGTTGAACCAACCCTGTCCGGCGTCGGCAAAATAAATATTCTCGCTGAAGTTGAGCCGGAGTTTCTCCAGCGTCAGGCCGGCGGGTTGCCCGTCATGATTTTTCGCCAGATAGGGACTCGCGAGGTCCGCCGGCTTTCCGGCGGAGGTGGTTTCGGGCTTCTGATCTTTGGCCGGCCATTGGCGACCGTCGGCTATGTCGAACCAGCCCCAAATCTGCGCGTCGCGGTTTTGCGCGATGACGTTCCGCCGGATCATTTCGTCGTGATTCCAGACCGGCTCCTCGTTCTTGCCGCCGATGCGCGGCGTGGTGCGCGTCTGCTCGCGAAAGTCAAAGCCCTCGCGGTTGCCCAAAATCAGATTCCGCTCGATCACAGAATCCGGACTGCTGGACAGCGCGATGCCGGCCTGCGCGCCCCAGGCACCGCCGGTTTCTGCAAAACCGTTGCCGACAATCACATTGTCCTGCGCGCGCAAGCCGAAGGAAATTTCATCGAAGATGCCGCTGTCCTCGTTGTCTGCGATGAGGCACTGGCGCACGACGCAATTCTCGTTGCCGATGTCAAACCAGACGCCGCAGCCACGGTTGCGGACAAAGCGGCTCCGTTCGAGCACGGCGTTGCGGCACAGAACCAATTTGTCGCCGCCAGCTTCCCAGCCGCGGCTGAACGCCTTGGTGTTGTTGTTCTCGACCAGCGATTCGGTGAACAGCAGATTGTGCGCGCCGTTCGCGCCAAAGCCGAGCTGGCCGTTGTCGCGGAACACGCAGCGCCGGACTACGAGCGATTCGCCGGCAAATGTCGCGCCGCTGCTATTCATCGCCTCGATGACGCAATCTTCCAGCATATCGTGGTTGGCCGCCAGCGTGACGGCGCCATGCTGCGCCATGTTGGCGGCGTAACGGAAATGCAGTCCGCGCAGCACCACATAATCGCCTTCCGCCCGGAAAATTTCCGGCCGGACCGACGCCTCGACGAAGGTCTGGTTCAAATTCCGACCGCCGGCGTCCCAGACATCCAGCACCTGGTTGGAAGTGTCGGCAAAGAAAGTGCCGGGAGCCAGTTGACTGGCGGACAGCACCTGCCGCAACAGATAACCATCAATCGCCACCTGTTCACAGCGACCGATGAGCCGGTGATATTCATCATCCGGATGCGTCATGTGTTCGGACCAGCCGATGAACCGATGCGGCCAGGGAACGCGGTAAATCGCCGGGCCTTCCGCCGCCGGCTGCCAGCCAACCAAACGGTCGGCACCCGAAAGCCGCACGTCCGCTCCCGCCGCCGTCTGGAAAATAATCGGCGCGGCGGCGGTGCCGCTGCTTTTGACCACCACGGCCTCGCGATAAATGCCATCGCGGATCAGCACCGTGTCGCCGGCTTTCGCGACGGCGGCGGCTTTGGAAATGGTCCGCCACGGATGTTCCCTAGTTCCGGTGGCCTCATCGCTGGCATTTGCGTCGCGTTGGGCCACTTCATAAGTTTCCGCCCAAGCGGAAATGGCGACAGCAAATGCCAGGCAAGCAATTAACCGACAGAGTTTCCGGTGCATAAAAAAGTTTAGCCAGCGATGGCCGGGCATTCAAGAGCCGGAAAGGCAGCGTAATCCGCCTGCGGCCGAAACATTGTTCGAGAACTGGCGGCGCCAATTGAATTCTGAAAATTCGGTTCCCTCGGTCTAAAAATGCCGGCGGCGCCAAAGACTTTGCTCCCGTCGCCGGCGCGCTCGTTTTCTCCGCCGTTCCGCGTGGGGTCCGCCGACTGGTTTCAAATGATAAATGAGCCGCCTCACGTCGGCGGCTACAAGCGCACGGGAATATTCTTTTCCGCCAGAAATTTTTTCACGTCGCCGACGGTGTAGGTGCCAAAATGAAAAATGCTCGCGGCGAGGACGGCGTCGGCCCGGCCGGCGAGCAGCACGTCGGCCATGTGTTCCAGCGTGCCCGCGCCGCCGCTGGCCACCACGGGAACGCCCACGGCTTCGCTGATGCGCCGCGTGATGACGAGATCAAATCCGGCCTTGGTGCCGTCGGCGTCAATGGAGTTCAAAACAATTTCGCCCGCGCCGAGCGCCACGGCGCGCTTGGCCCATTCGAGCGCGTCGAGGCCGGTGTCCTTGCGGCCGCCGTGCGAGAACACGCGCCATTGGTCCGGCGCGATTTTCTTGGCGTCAATGGAAACGACGATGCACTGGCTGCCGAATTTTTCCGCGCCCTGCCGGATGAGTTCGGGATTAGCGATGGCGCTGGAGTTGATGGAAATTTTGTCCGCGCCGGCGCGCAGCATGGTGAACATATCCTCGACGGATTTAATTCCGCCGCCGACGGTAAGGGGCATGAAGCATTGGTCAGCGGCGCGCTCAATGACTTCGACCATCGTGCCGCGTCCGTGCGCGGTGGCGGTGATGTCAAAGAAAACCATTTCGTCCGCGCCCTGTTCGTTGTAGCGGAGCGCGAGTTCCACCGGGTCGCCGACATTTTTCAAGCCGCCCGTTTCAGCGACGCCGAACTGGACGCCGCGCGTGACCTGGCCGGCGTGGACGTCGAGACAGGGAATGACACGTTTTGCAATCACGCGCACATTGAAACGCCACTGGCGGAACAAATCAAATTATTCCGGCAGGCGGCGCGGGCCGCCGGGCCGGGGCCATTGATATTTTTTTTGAATTTGTTTATCATGTAACTGTCTGGTTACTTACGATGGAATTATTTTGAATATAAAAATGAACATGAAACAACATCCTTTGGTTTTAGCGGTGGCCGGCGCGGCGGTTTTTCTGGCGGGCTGCCAAAATCCCGACGGCACGCAAAACAACACGGGCACCGGGGCGCTGCTCGGCGGCGCGATGGGCGCGCTCACCGGCGCGGCCATCGGCGGACGGAATCACGGCGGCCAGGACGCGCTGATCGGCGCGGCAGTGGGCGCGGTGGCCGGCGGCCTCATTGGCAATTCAGCGGACCGGGAACAGGAGGCGCGGCTCAAGGCGCAGGCGCCGCAAACTTACGCCAGAGTTGATCAGGGCCAGCCGTTGAGCGTCGCGGATGTGAAAGCGCTTGCGAAAGCGGGCATCAGCGAGGATGTGATCTGCAACCAGATCGGAAATTCGCACACGGTTTTCCACTTGAGCGCGGCGGACATCATTGATCTGCGCGACGCCGGCGTGCCGGACAAGGTGGTGAATTACATGATCAACACGGCCAACGCCGCGCCCGCCAGCGCGGTGGTCAGCCAGCAGGCGCCGCCGCCGCCGCCGGTGGAAACGGTGGTGGTCGCGCCGGGGCCGGATTACATCTGGGTCGGCGGCGAATGGGAATGGAATGGCGGCTGGGTGTGGGTTGGCGGTCACTGGGGTTATCCGCCGCATCCGCACGCGGTGTGGGTGTCCGGCCGAGCCTGGCACGACGGCCACGGCTGGCACAACGAGCACGGCCACTGGCGGTAATTCAATTTTTCGCCGGTAAAAATCCTTTTGCCGCAGTTCGCCGACCGCCGATAAAAAACACTGCGATGTAATTCACATCGCAGTGTCCTGAAACTGGCCGCTGTCTCAACAAATCAAGGCAGGATGTGTGCCGGTGTGACGGTGCTGCCGAGCGAGCAAGTCGGGGTGGAGCCAACGGTGGCGTCCATGTAGTAATCGCCGCCGACCGGGCATTTGGGAATGTTGCCCGTCGAGTCCAACTTGATGTAAGGCGTCAGGTCGGTCGGATAGCTGATGGCGGCACCGGTGGTCTTGTGCTGTTCCAGCGCGAACTGGTTGGCCGCCGCGTCAATCTGGCGGAGGTTGTTGATGCAGGCGTTGGCCTGCGAGGTGGCGCGAGCCTTTACAAAATTGGGAATCGCAATGGCCGCAAGCAGGCCGATGATGGCCACGACGATCATGATTTCGACGAGTGTGAAGCCCGCCTGACGGAGGTTTTTGGTCTGTTTCATTTTGTTTGGCTTTCTATTTTGCGGCGTGAACAACGCGGCCAGCGGGTTATATGATTGCAATGTTGTTCGCTTGATTGCCGGTCGCAACCGCTTGTTGCCTGAACCATTAGCAAGCTGTTTGCCAACGGCCGCAACATCGGAGCAAATAAACCGTCCGGCACGGCCTCAATTGTTTTGTAGGGCGGAATCCTACAAGCAGTCGGCAAAGCTGACCCTCTCCAAAACACTTCGTTCGGAATTGAAAGACACTGCGATAAGATCCTCATCGCAGTGTTCTAACCTGGCCGCTGTCTCAACCCATCAAGGCAGCGCATGCGCCGGCGTAACCGTGCTGCCGAGCGAGCAAGCCGGCTGGGAACCAACTGAAGCGTCCGAATAAGTGCCGCCCGCCGGGCAGGCGGGAATGCTGCCTGCCGCATTCATCTTGATGTAGGGCGTCAAGTCGTTCGGGAAGTTAATGGCCGCCCCGGTGGTCAGTTTGGCTTCCAGCGCGAACTGGTTGGCCGCCGCGTCTATCTGGCGGAGGTTGTTGATGCACCCGTTGGCCTGCGAGGTGGCGCGCGATTTCACGAAGTTCGGAATGGCGATGGCCGCGAGCAGGCCGATGATGGCCACGACGATCATGATTTCAACGAGCGTGAAGCCCGCGTGACGGAGGTTTTTGGACTGTTTCATTTTATGCTGCTTTCTTTGTTCTCGCGGCGTGAACCTCGCGGCCGGCGGGTTATAAGATTACTATTTCGTTCACTTTTATTGCCGGTCGCAACCGCTGTTGCGCCGATTAACAGCAGCCGGATTGCCATGCCGGCCACGGAACGAGAAATAGGCCGTGCGGCGCGGCCTCAATCATTTGTAGGGCGGAATCCTATAAGTAACCAGCCGGTTACTTGTCCGCCGGTGGGTTCAGTTAACATCCCGGCAGCGCGCACGAGACGACGGGTTCAAATAAATCACGGCATGACGTGCGCCGGTGTTACGGTGCTGCCAAGCGAGCAGGTCGGAATGGCGCCAACTTTGGCATCTTGGTAGTAGTCGCCGCCCACCGGGCAACTGGGAATATTGCCCGTCTTGTCCATCTTGATATAGGGCGTCAGATCGGTGGGATAGTTGATGGTGTCGCCGGTTTTCTTCTTGGCTTCCAGCGCGAACTGGGCCGCCGCCCCATCAATCTGGCGAAGGTTGTTGATGCACGCGTTGGCCTGCGAGGTGGCACGGGCTTTCACAAAGTTCGGAATCGCGATGGCCGCCAGCAGGCCGATGATGGCCACGACAATCATGATTTCCACCAGCGTGAAGCCGGCCTTGGGTTTGGAATGTCTTTGTTTCATACGCTTTGTGTCTGTTTTCTGTTCATTGCTTGCCCACGGCATGAACCAGCAACAGGCGTATTTATTTTACGATTACGTTTATTGTTCACCGATTGCCTGCTGCAACCGCAGATTAACCTGAAAGGATATAGCAAGCCTGAAGCCAACTTGTAGGATTCCACCCTACAAATGAGATGGCGCGAAGGAACCTGACCGGTGGGTGCTCCGGTGTTTGAGGGTGGTCTTCAGTTGGTCGGGCGGTCCGAAGAATCATTATTCTGCCGGCCTTCGTGCCAGCGGATGGCTGCGCGCAAAAGCTCGGTGGCGTTGGCGAGCTGCAACTTTTCCTTGATGCGGGCGCAGTAGGACTGAACGGTCTTGAAGCCGACGTGCAGATGGTCGGCAATCTGCCGGGTGTTCTGGCCCTGACCCAGCAGTTCAAACACCGCCAGTTCGCGGTCGCTCAACTGCTCGACCGGCGAGGCCGGCGCGGCGAGCCGCCCGCCGGCAAATTTTTCGGCCATGCCGGCGGAGATTTTTTCGCTGACGTAAAGCTGGCCGGCGCAGACGGCGCGGATGCCCTGGATGACCTTTTTGGCCGCCTCGCGTTTCATAATGTAGCCGCGGGCGCCGGCGTGCAAAGCGCGTTCGGCATAAAGCGATTCATCGTGCATGGACAGCACCAGCACCGCCACGCCGGGATGGCCGGCCTTGATGCTCTTGATCAATTCGAGGCCGGAGCCGTTTTCCAAAGTGAGGTCCACCACGGCCACGTCGGGCTGGGCGGAACTGACCAAGGCCAGCGCCTGCGGCTCGTTGCCGGCCTCGCCGCAGACTTCCAGGTCCGGCTGCTGCGCGATCAAATTGACCAAACCCTCGCGCACGAGCGGATGGTCGTCCACCAGCAGAACTCTAATTTTTTTGGGCATGATTTTTTCGTGGCCTGGTATCGTCGGGCAATGTGCAGGTGACCCGCGTGCCGCGACCAGGCAGGCGTTCAATCTGGAAAGCGGCACCGATCAGCTCGGCGCGATAGGCCATGAGGCGCAGCCCCAGGCCTTTTCCGTTCCCCGCATTTTCCGGAAGGCCGGTGCCGTCGTCGGTGACCGTCAGCACATGTTCACCGCCAGCGGAATCCAGACAAATATTAATGTGCGCAGCCTTGCCATGCCGGACCGCATTGGCGACCGCCTCCTGCGCGATGCGATACAAATGCGTGGCGACGACCGCGTCCGGCAAAGGTTCGGTCGAGGTTGTTTCAAATTGGCAGTCCACCTTGAACCGCTCGCGCGTGTCGGCGGCGAGTTCCCGGAAATGATCCGTCAGGTTGCCGTTCTGAACGGTGGCCGCATGCAGGCCGCGCGACAGCGTGCGGGTCAGTTCAATCGCCTCCTCCACCAGTTCCACGAGGCGGTTGGCGGACGCCGATTCGGGCAAAGATTTGGCCGCCAGTTGCTGGCCGAGCAGATGGCCCGCCAGCGCCGTGCCGGTCAGGTGCTGGCAAAGGCCGTCGTGCAAATCAAGCCCAAGGCGCCGCTGTTCGCGCTCGCTGGTTTCGAGCAAATCTTTTTGGAGCCGCTGGCGTTCCTGCATTTCCTGCGTCAGCGCCGCCGTCCGCAGGCGCACGCGTTCCTCCAGATTTTTCTGCAAGGCGCGCAGCCGCGTCAGCAAGGCCACCACGACGAGATAAAAACTGAACATGATGGCCGCGTTCCAGACCGAAATGAAATAGCTGGAATAACGCAGCCCGGCGGCGACATCGGCGGAAATCCAAGCCGCGACGCTCAACGCCGAAATCAAAACGCCGAAGGAAAATCCCACGCTCCACGCCGCCAGAAACACCGCCACGAGATAGAAGGTGAAGAAAAAGATTTCGTAGCCGGTCAGGTAGTCCGCCAGCCCGACCGCCGCCACAATCAAAATGCAGACCAGGGCCACGAACTGTCGGGGCCAGGTCTCGATTCGCTTGATCCAAGTCGTCATGTTGCGCGTTTCATTTTAGCACAGGACGCGGGGCTGACCGAGAAAATTTCAAAAATCCGCCGCGCCTCCGGTTTTTCGGACGGCACAACCGCCGAAACAATTTTCCGCGTTCAAACTTGATGGCCGCAAGGGGGCTGCAAAAAACCCAATGGGGAAAGCGAAAACTTTGACCACAAGAAAGCGCAAAAGACCCCAAACCCAAAACTGGTCCGTTTCCGGTCGCTTTCCGGTCGGCAACCCGGTCGATTTCTGAGGCGAATTTTTCAATTCCCATATTTTTCACGGAACCACCGGCGGTGAAGTTTCTGTGATTCCGGCGGGATGGAGTAGCGTTCCTCCCAGACGGACGGCCGCGTCGGGGAACCGGGCGGTGCAGGACCATAGATTTTATCCAGCGCGGCTGCCACCTCCCGGTCCTGAGCCGCCAGACGCTGAGTGTCGCGATAGTATTCACCGGCGTGCGGACCAAACAGATGCGGCTCGGCCTTGGCCGCCTGCCGGCGCAGGCGGAGATATTTTTCCAACAGGGAACAGGCCTGGGCCAGATAATTAGGCGGACGGCACGGACGCCCGTCGATCCGGCGATTGAGGAACCGGCCCAGCGGTCGGTTAAGCAGACGATTCAAGGAATGGGTGAGGGGCATGGGGAAAAGCGGAAATTCAGAAACGCGGCAATTTGGGGCCGCAAAAAGGCGCAAGGGGAAGGAGGAAGAACACATTTTTGGAGGTGGAGTTAAGAGCATTGCGTTGGAGCGGGCTGGCGTCCACGGCAAGGACGACGGCGGTGGATGTTCACGGTTTCCATTCCTGGACCTGCTCGATGTATTCGGCATTGGGGATGTCCTTGATGGGCACGGCGAAACTGGCGTCGCCGAGATTTTTGTCCAGTTCGCGGCGCAGGGCCAGCGACAGGTCGAATAGGCTGCGGGTGGGAACGGTGGCGAGGTCGCGTTTGCGGAGTTCATCCTCAATGCGGCTGAGTTTTTCGGCAAGAACGGCCGCGCGCGACTGGCAGGTGCCGAGCAGGCGTTTGCGGAGGTCATCCAGCTCGATGGCGCGCTGGTTCTGGATCTCGAAGCGGAGCTGGCGGCTCCATTCGATGAGGGTGCTGCGGGCCACGCCCAACTCGGTGGCGAGGCGGACGAGACTCCAGCCCTGGGCGCGGCGTTCGATGAATTTCTGACGGGTTTCTGGCGTATGCATAGGCGAAATATATAGCACAGGTTTTGGCGGGAAGGCGGGAGACAAAATCCGAGACCTGCAACCAGATGACAGGAGCGGTCGTTTAGATGAAAGCACCTGACAGAAGATGACAAAAATAATTTAAAGAAATATTTGACAGGAATCATGGGCGGAAGCGGAAAGCGGAAACTGAAGACCGGAAACTTAAAAATCCAGTCGCAATAAGGCGCAATACCAGCCACCGATGGGCATAGATGAAACACAAATCTGATGCCAATCAGAGACGCGAATAAAGGCAGAAAAAGGGAAAGAAAGAACAACATTTTACGGGAAGACGCGCCGCAAATTCAGAAAATTCCGAAAATCCGGCGCGCGACCGGCGGTTGGCCCGCCGCTGTTTGGCGGCGGCGCGGTTGAAACCGGGCCGGCGGGACAAAATAATTTCCGCGTTCAAACTTGATGGCCACAAGCGGGCCGCTAGAATCATCCGAATAATGCGATTCAACCCATGAGCCGGCTGGTCATTGAAGCAGACCACGCGGAAAGCGCCTACTGGTCCGACCTGTGGCGCTACCGGGAGCTGTTTTTTTTCCTGTCCTGGCGCGACATTCTGGTGCGCTACAAACAGACCGTCATCGGTGTGCTGTGGGCGGTGCTCCGGCCGCTGCTGACGATTGCGGTGTTCACGGTGCTGTTCAGCAAAATTGCCGGCATGGGCTCCGCCGGTCTGCCGCCCCCGGTTTTTATCTGTGCCGGCACGCTGCCCTGGCAGTTTTTCGCCACGGCCATGAGCGAGTCCAGCAACAGCCTCATCACCAACGCGAACATGCTGAGCAAAATTTATTTTCCACGCCTCATCATCCCGGCCAGCGCGGTGATCGTGAGTCTGGTGGACTTGCTTATTTCGCTGGTCATCCTGGCCGGCTTGATGGCGTGGTATCATGTATCGCCCACCTGGCGGCTGCTGGCGCTGCCGCTGTTCACGGCGCTGGGATTGTTCGCCGCCCTGGGCGTGGGTTTCTGGTTGTCGGCGTTGAACGTCAAATACCGCGACTTTCGCTATGTGATTCCGTTCATCGTCCAGTTCGGATTTTTCCTGTCCCCGGTCGGCTATGGTCGTGACGAGATCCTCCGGCGCATGGGCGGCACTTGTTTGGGCCAGACCATCTACCAGCTTTATCCCTTCAATCCGATGGTGGGCGTGATTGACGGTTTCCGCTGGGCCGTTGGCAGTCATGCCGCTTTTGACTGGAACAGCGTTTCGATTTCCATTTTGGTCACGGCCCTGATCCTGTTTTTGGGACTGCGCTATTTTCGCGCCACCGAGGAATATTTTGCCGACATCATCTGACCCATGAGCCGCCCCGTCATCCGCGTCGAGAATCTCGGCAAAAAGTTTGTGCTCCGGCACCAGGCCGGCAAAGGCTCGCGCTATGTGGCGCTGCGGGACGTGCTGGCCAGCAAGGCGAAGGCGTTGTTCCAAAAAAACCGGGCGGACGCCACGCGCGAGGAATTCTGGGCGCTCAAAGATGTCTCGTTTGAAATCCAGCAGGGCGAAGCCGTGGGCATCATCGGCCGCAACGGCGCGGGCAAGTCCACCCTGCTGAAAATCCTGAGCCGCATCACGCGCCCGACCAAAGGGCGCATTGAGATCGAAAGCCGGATGGCCAGTTTGCTGGAAGTGGGCACCGGCTTTCACCCGGAGCTGACCGGGCGCGAAAACATTTTTCTGAACGGCGCGATTTTGGGCATGGGGCGGGCGGAGATCACCAAAAAGTTCGACGAGATTGTCGCCTTTGCCGAGGTGGAAAAGTTTCTGGATACGCCGGTGAAGCATTATTCCAGCGGGATGTATATGCGGCTGGCCTTTGCCATCGCCGCCCACTTGGATCCGGACATTTTAATTGTGGATGAGGTGCTGGCCGTCGGCGACGCGGCTTTTCAAAAAAAATGCCTCGGCAAAATGCAGAACGTATCGCAACAGGAAGGCCGCACGGTTCTGTTCGTGAGCCACCAGATGAATGCCATCGAGCAGCTTTGCTCGCGCGTTTTGCTGCTGGAAAATGGCCGGATCAAAACCGACAGCCAAAAACTGCGGGACGTGATCCGCGATTATTTGTTTGGCCAGGAACATACGGAACTCTCCGCGCGCTCCCAGTGGTCGCGCCAGGATATTCAGTTCGACAACCCCTGGTTTGCGCCGCAACGTTTTTATCTGGGCGACCATGCCGGAGCGGCCTTGCCCATGCCCGTCGCCAACGACGCCGACATCTGGGTGCATATGGAGGCGGAGGCCATCGCCTTAGACCCGGCCTTGACCATCGGCTATGCCATCTATTCGGAGGGAGGCGAACTGCTTTATTGGTCGTATCAAACGGATGCCGCGCCGGAATCCTGGCCTCGCCTGGAATGCGGACGGGTCACGCTTCGGAGCCGGATTCCCGCCCGGCTGTTGAACGAAGGCACCTATCGTCTCGAGCTGATCGGCGGGCTGCATCACCGGCAATGGTTCTTCGAGCCGGGCAAAAGCGCGCCGCAAATCATTCTCAACATCCAAGGCGGGCTGAGCGACTCGCCGTTGTGGACCGTGAAGCGTCCGGGCTTGTTCGCCCCCGTCCTGCCGTGGAGTTTGCAAAAATGAAAGGCGCACGACTATTGAAGCGGCTGCGGGCAGCCTTGCGCCCCGCGAATTACCAGACCAGCTATGCGCAATGTGGCGAGGACCGCATTCTGCATTTCTTGTTCAGCCTGCTGAACATTCCGCACCCATCCTATCTGGACATTGGTGCCCACCACCCCACATTTTTAAGCAATACCTACCTGTTCTACCATGAAGGAGCCGGCGGCGTCTGCGTCGAGCCGGATCCCCGGCTTTGCCAGGGCATCAAGGCCGGGCGACCGCGCGATGTCTGCCTCAACCTCGGCATCGCGGCGGCTGGCGCGGGAAATCTCAAGTTCTATGTGTTCGACGATCCCACTATGAACACATTTTCCGAAACGATAAAAGAAGAGCAGTTGCGCGCCGGATTGGTGCTTCAGCAGGAATTGTCGGTGGAGGTCCAGTCCATCAACTCCGTCATCGCCCGCCACTTTCCCACCGGCCCCAATCTTGTGTCGCTGGATACCGAAGGCATGGATCTGGCGATTCTGGAGACGTTCGATTTCAACGCCTGCCGGCCGGAGGCATTTTGCATCGAAACCCTGACCAATATTGGCGACCGGAAAATGACCGAGGTCATAGACTTCATGCTGGCCCGCAACTATGTCGTGTTTGCCGACACGTTTGTGAATACCATTTTTGTGGAGCAAAAGTGCTGGACGCAATGGCTGGCCAATCGAAGAAAGCAGCAGGGTAATTCTGGAAAGCCGGCGGACGGGACTTCGCCTAACCTGACAAACCCGTCAACGCCATGAATCTGCCAAACCTCTGGGCGCAGTTCCGCTTTACCTTCTGGCCGCCGCGTTTCGGCTTCCGCACCCATTGGCCGCGCTTCCAAGCCCGCTGGCGTTTTTGGGGCGAATACCGGAAATACTGCGACCTTGCTCGCGGCGGCGAACAACCTACCACCCAATTTTTCTATCCCTGCCTCGACGATGCCACAGCCACCACGCCGCTGGATCCCAGCTACTATTTTCAAGACGCCTGGGCGTTTGAAAAAATTGTTCGAGCCAAACCGGCCAGCCATGTGGATGTCGGCTCGCACCATAAGTTCGTGTCGCTGCTGTCCAAGGTGGTCAACACGACGATGGTGGATTTGCGGCCGTTGCCGGTGACTCTGGACAGCTTGACTTTCAAGGCGGGCAGCATTCTGGCGCTGCCCTTTGCCGATGCCAGCGTGCCTTCCGTATCCAGCCTGTGCGTGGTGGAACACATCGGCCTGGGCCGTTACGGCGATCCGCTGGACCCGGAAGGAACCGTGAAGGCCTTGGCGGAATTGAAGCGAATAATCCAGCCCGGAGGCGACCTTTATATCTCCGTGCCCGTGGACGATGTGAACCAGATTTACTTCAACGCGCACCGGGCATTTTGCGAACCATATCTGGAGCAGTTGTTTGCCCCGTTTGAAATCGTGGAACGCCGGTATATTTTTGGCAACGACTTTACCGACCAATTAAGACCGGGATTTGGCACAGGTTGTTATCACCTGAAAAGACCCATAGGAATCCGGCCGGCCTGACCAAGTCTCCCAGCCCATGACCTCGCCAACAACAGAAGCTTCCCAGCTAACTGCCCGGCCTTATGCCTGCGCCCTTCCGGTTGCGTGTTGGTTCATGTTTCTGGCAGCCTTCCTGTTCCATTTCTATCTGGTGGCGAAATATGCCGTGGACATTCCATTCTGGGATGATTGGAGTCATCTGCCTGTTCACAGTAACTTTTCCTGGGTGTTTGCCTTTCATAACGAACACCGGGTTCCAGTTACCCGGTTATTGGTTTTGATCTTGTATCATCTCAATGGCTGGAACATCGCCCAGCATCAGATTCTGAACTTCATCATCTATGGCGGCGTGGTAATGCTGACGGTGTTCGCCATCGCCAACTGGGTGCCCGGCTGGAAGAAATGGATGAGCGCGGCGTTTTGCATTGTTTTATTTTCACCGGTGGCCGCTGAGAATCATCAATGGGCGACGCAAACAAACTGGCATGTTTATCTATTATTCACCTTATGCTCCACTATCCTGCTTTTCAGGGAAAGGCAGACCAGCTTGAGTCTTATTGCGGGATCATTTATGGCGATTGGCCTGGTTTATTCGATAGTGTCGGGCGTTATTTCGGCGGTCGTGTTATTAATTGTTTGGACTTGGTTCCACTTTACACGAACACCGGTCCCGCAACGCTCTTCACGGGCGTTGGCTGGCCAATGGTGTCTGGTCGGAGTTCCGATCATTTTATCCATCATGCTTTACTTTCAAGGATACGAACATCCGGCCAGCCATAAGGCTCCGGCCGCACCTTGGACGCTGGCTTTTTGGAACTATTATGGAACCATCATAGACAGCGGCTTTGCCGGACCCCAAAAAATATCTGAAGCATTCCCTTGTCTGGGGATTCTCGCCGTCTTTGCCCTGTGCATACTGCCGCTCATTTTGGCCGGCCGGGTGGTGCGCAAGCGGACGTTCACTTTTCCTTTGGGCTACTGGCGGCTCTTTTCCGTGACCAGCGCGTTTCTCGCGGGAATTGCTCTTATTGCCTTTGGCCGGGGCAACTTTCCGTCGAGCAGCGCCTTTTCAGGACGCTATGCCGAATTGAGCGTGTTCCTGATGCCATTGGGTGCCGCCAGTTGGTATTGGGCGCTCCAGAGCCGTCCAACGCTGCGCCGGAAAACAATGTTTTTTTTATTGGTTGTGTTTCTGGCCGCCCACGGAAGATTGTATTGGCGGTTTGAAAGTTATCGGATAAACCATGAGCAACGCACCCATCAGCTCGAACTAATAGCTCAATACTATGCCGCTCCGACTCAAGAACCCTACTATCTGCCGGACTTTTGGGTGCAGATGAACAGTTATTTTGAAGAAGCTCAAAAATTAAATGTGTCCTTCTACCGCAAGCTTATGGAAAGTCAGCCCAAGAATCCATAGACTGTTGCTCTAGTTATGTCATTACTGTTTTCCATCATTACTCCCAGCTACAAGGCACACGCCGGTCTCGAAAAATCCTTTGCCTCCGTGATGAGCCAGGCGCAGAACCTGTTTGAGTATTGGGTCATTGACGGCGCGTCCACCGACGGCACCCGCGAATGGCTCGGCCGCCGGAACGAACCGGGGTTCCATTGGCTCTCCGAAAAAGATTCCGGGGTCTATGATGCCATGAACAAGGGCATCAACCTGAGCCGGGGCCGGTTCCTGCTCTTTCTCGGCGCTGGCGACTGTCTGCTGCCCGGCAGCCTGCAACGGCTGGCTGACTTTATTCTGCAAAATCCGTCGCCGCTGCCGCGCTTCATTTATGGCGATGTCCGGAATATGCAGACCGGCCAGCCTTTCACCGCCGGACGCTACTCGAAAATGAAACTCTGCCGGAAAAACATCTGTCATCAGGGAATTTTCTA
>Ga0182030_10011467_pt1 | contig 17888 bp, 23 predicted proteins | sample 812S3MmetaG_FD_121299 | JGI IMG/M metagenome (GOLD analysis project Ga0182030, IMG submission 121299) | Permafrost microbial communities from Stordalen Mire, Sweden - 812S3M metaG (Illumina Assembly) | ecosystem: Environmental > Terrestrial > Soil > Wetlands > Permafrost | place: Sweden...
AGTATTCATTGGCTGGGAACACCTAAGTCAATATCCGATGTTGAAACTTAACTTTTTCCGTGAACGCCGCTTTTCCATAGCGGCTTTAGCTGAACTTTTAGGGATATTCGGGTTAATGGGCGCGCTGTTCATTCAGACTCAGTTCCTGCAGTTTGATCTAGGCTATTCGCCGCTTGCCGCCGGATTACGTATTTTGCCGGTCGCCGCCATGGTTGTTGTTAGTGCACCGTTATCTCCTCTTGTTGCTCGAATACTTAGTGTTAAGTTTACTGTTGCTGCTGGCTTAGCCGCTGTGGCAGCTGGTTTATGGCAGATATCAACTATATCGGCCGTTCATCCTACATTCGTAAGTATCTTACCTGGTATGCTGCTAATCGGGCTAGGGTCGGGGATAATGATGCCAACGGCTACTAACTCTCTTATAGGTTCTGTCCCTCGTGAGGAATCTGGAGTAGGCTCTGCCACCAATTCGGTCGCCTTTCAGGTCGGCGGCGCTCTAGGGGTTGCTGTCATCGGCAGCATTTTGGCGACTCGTTATCAAAGCCACATTAAATTAGCCACTATGGGATACCATATACCGGTGTCTGTCATGCATACTATCTTAGGTTCACTTGGTGGTGCCCTGGGTGTTGCCTCTAGTGTTGGCGGAAGCAGTGGAGCCTTATTAGCACACGCTGCTCGCCTGGCGTTTATGAGTGGTTTAAAGGTCTCGCTCGTGGTTGGTTCTTTAGTTGCCCTTGGAGGTATTCTATTAGTAATTGCCTTTTTGCCTAAGAGACCCTCCAAACAAGTCGTGAGCGATAATGAATCCAGGCTCTAGATCGGCGATCTGGGTAGACTGTGGTTCGAATCCCTTCACCCCACCAAAAAATGACTTGAAATAATACGTATGGTTTGCTATTATATACGTATGAAGACTAAGCTCACTCTAAGCGTCGAAAAAGAATTAGTGCAATTCGCACGAGCCCATGCTCGTAGTGAAGGGAAATCGGTGTCAAGCACCTTTTCCGAATTTCTACTTACACGTAAAGCACAGGCTGAACATCAGGCTGTTCCTAAAATACGCAATATGGTCGGCTCGCTGAAAGCCTATAGGATCGATGACTCTAAACAATCGATACGTACCCACTATGCCCAGAAATATTCTGATTGATCTCAACGTTATAGTTGACGTGCTACTAGAACGTGAAGGAGTGAAGGCGTCGACAACTATTCTTGAACTGGGTGAAGTCAGAGACTTTTCACTTTATGTAAGCGCTCACATGGTTACTACCTTTGCTTATTTATTAGAAAGCGCTAAAGTACCGAATCCGCAAATACTACAACACCTAAGTTGGTTACTTGAAACATTTATTATTGTCCCCGTAGATAGCACCTTACTAAAGAGCGCCCTAAAAAGCAAAGTCGATGACTTTGAAGATGCTGTCGTTGAGCGCGCTGCTATATCATGTGGTGCGTCAGCCATTATTACTCGTAACGGTAAGGACTTTGCGTTTAGCAAAATCCCGGTGTTTAGCCCTGAGGAATATTTGCAAAAATATTAATATAGGAAGTTCGAATCCTTTACACCCAGCCAAATTCTTATACCAATTATCTACAGTAGGCAATTTGCTATTCGAGCATAAAAATATTTCGTGTCGTTTCTAATACTTTCTGAATTGATTGTGGGTTTAACTTCCCCTTAAGTTTTTGGATAAGCGTCGACTCTGCTGTGAATAATTTATCAGGACGGATGTAACTAGTGAGGAGTAGGCCACCTTCTAAGAAATCTGTCACAGATATCTCTACGGCAATTTTACTCGCAAAAGGCTTAGATGTTATTTGGCAGAGTATTACATCGTCATGTTCTATTGTCGCCAATACTACTGCGGGTCTAAGCTTTCTGCCCGACAAGTCAGAAAATGGAAAAGGGACTGCTACAACATCACCAACTACAAATTTGCCCATGCAGCATTTTCTTCTGGCGTATCCCATTCTCTGGCAAGAGCCTTTTGACTTAGAGCAAGCGTTTCGCTAATCTGGCGCTTAGTTTTTTTGGAAGGTATAATCTTCAACCCATTAGGAGTAACCTTGATTTCTACCTCTTTTTCAAGACCGCTTTCCTCAAGCATAACTTTAGGAATACGTATACCTCGTGAGTTGCCGATTTGAATAATGGTTGTTTGCATAGTAATTACATTATACATACGTGATATTGGCCTGTCAACATTCATGCGTGCGCAATATGCCCGGGCAGCATTACGGGTTCGAATCCCTTCGCCCCAGCTAAATTAGTGTTATTAACTTGACTATTATACTACATGGTATATACTTCATAGTATGAATACAGTTATCAGTGTCAAAATAGACGAGGACGTTAAAGCGTCCGCTAAAGAAGTGGCTAATAGTGCCGGGTTAACACTAAGTACCCTTGTTAATGCTTATCTACGACAGGTTTCTGCAACGCGTCGAATTGATTTATATGCTCCAGAACCGATGACTCCAAAGTTAGAGAAGTTGATCGCTGAAGTAGAAAAAAGCATTCAGGCTGGAAATGTTAGCAAACCGTTCGACAATGCGGCTGACTTTGTGGCCGACCTTGAATCATGATAATCAAATACGAAAAGCGATTTAAACAACAATACAAAAAACTGCCAAAAATATTTCAGCAACAATTTTATGAAAAGTTAGAGCTTTTCCTGATCGATCCAACTGCTCCCCAATTACGTGTTCATCCGCTTAAGGGCACTTTTGCGGGCTATTGGAGCATGAATGTTAACGGTGACATTAGGGCACTTTACACGATACGTGGCGAAGAGCTTATCATCTTTGCTTTGATTGGTTCACACAGTCAATTGTACGGTTAGATTAATTTGTATGAAGGTTTGAGTCCATTAACCCCAGCCATAGTGTCAAGGACCTAGTTTTCGATCACTTTTGTCTACAACTTCTAGGCGCCCGCTAACTCTTGCTGTTCGGTGAAGTATTGTCCTGGCGTCATTCTGCCATGGGCTGGCCTTAGCCGAATCACGCACCCAAAACACATAATGACTCTCATCAGAGACATTACGGGTGTAACATATGACTAGAGAAATAATCTATGGCTAATCATTACTACCGTAGGTGGGGTATAAAACATCGGCCGACTATAAGTAAATTATTAATATTGTCCGCTCTTTAGGCGTATCCCGGGAAGAAGTCTATTTTAATATTGCTTTTGCTCACCCCTAGATCTGATAGAATTCTCTGCATGGCTTCGACCATCGGATGAGTCCCTGATACATAAAAGACTCTTTCTAGGTAATCCGGAACTGATTGTTCTATCAATTCGCCTGTAATCGTGCCTGGGATAGCATTAGAGTCAGTCAGCTTCGCCTTTGGGTCAGTTATGGTATAAATCGTCTTAATGCCCAACCTGGCTTGAGCCACTTCAAAAACGCTTCTGTAGGCCAAACTCTCCTCAGTGCGAGCTGAATACAGTAGTGTTACCGTCCGTTTCTCATCTTTATCGATAAGATACTTAACCATACTTCTAAACGGGGTAATACCGATCCCTCCGGCAATAAAAACAAGTTTTTTAGAAGGATTTTTGGGCATTACAAAATCTCCCGCTAGCTGCGCGGCGACAATTGGGGTGTCCTCGTCCGCGTCTAAGAGTGCCTCTTTGAAACTGCTGCTTTTATCATAAAATTTTATACCGATCCTTAGGTCAGGTTCGGTCGGTGATGAAGCCAAGGTAAAATATCGGCGGCTGCCACGAGAATCACTTTTGTCGTGCGGCAGAGTCCATTCAAGGTATTGACCCGGCTGATAGGCAAACTTTTGGTTGGGGTTAAATATGAAGTCTGCCGTATCGGCAGCGATCTTGATCTTTTGTTTAAGTGTCGGAAAGAGCTTTGTTTTGGGACTTACTAAATATGAAAATGCATTACCTATAATCAATGCCAGTTCGGGGGTGGTGTAGTAATTAAATAAGTGTACTTGAGGCGGTAACAAAAAACCTACTATCACCGCATACCACGTTTGCTTTTTGGCAGTCGACGGCGAAGTTAGCGGCTCAGTCAGCATGACAAATCCAAGGAAAAAGATAGACGAGCTCAAAACCATGTTATGCAAACTACTGGTTAGACTGACTTTAGAAATAATGGAATAGAACGCCGTCGATAGAGTTGTCGCCACAAAAAAGCTCATAATCATGCGTTCCCGACGGATTTTCCTCATAATAAGTAGACCGCCGATTAATACAAAAGGTAACATCGCGGCCGTGCCCACCCACCAACTGGCAGTTTGTCTAGGGCCTAATGCGGTCAAGACGACGGCAACCGCGGCCGGATTAAAAATATGTTTACCCCTAAAGGTTATTAAGTATTTGGAGGCGATTGCCAAGCCTGACGCAGCCAGCAAAAACAATATATTAAAACCGGTTGGATCGGGGCTGATAATAAGAGCCAGGATGAGAGCCGTAATAAGCGAAGACTCGGGGTTGACGGGTGCTTTAAATATATAAGCAAAGACCTTGTTGATAATCCAACAGGCCCCTAAGAGTATGGCGGCTGAGAGCGCGATATAAAGCGGCTTATAATGCAGGTCGCCAAAAACACTCAAGCCTATCGCGGCAACTAGTAACCCTGTTAAATAGTATAGGAGCAACCTGTACATGGTTAGGCTGTCGATCAGTTTGTCGATGACTTTAAGCATGCTTGAGAACATACCTTTCAAAACCACTCGTAAAAGTAGCCATCTTTTGGTCATCTACCATGTAGCCTTCTAGGTCAGGCCTGCTTTCTATAAACGCGATGCCTTTTTTACCCATCGCAAACGCGGCGGTGGCAAAGCGATCGGCTTCATAGACATTGGCCGCTATAACAGTCAAGCTCATAACGTCAGTGATGTCTTGGTTTTCGCGGTGGGGATTGTAGATGTGCTGGCCTCTAATGTAGGTGCCCGAAGTAGCCATACCTTGATCCTTTAGATGAACGACTTTAATAATCTCGTTGATATTAAAAGGGTTACGAATACCTATCGCCCAAGGATTATTGGCCGCATCCGTGCCGTCAACCTGGATATCGCCGCCGGCTTCAACATAAAAATTTTTTATGCCTTTGGCCTGTAAAAGTTTAGCGGCATTATCAATAGCCCAGCCTTTTACTAAGCCCGAGGGGTCAAGTTTCCCGCTATGGTAAACATCAAAATAGCCGTCTGTTTCAAGTTTTGTTTTGTCGCATAAGCTCATGACGAATTTCATTTCTTGACTCCACTCGCTCTCGGTCAAGCCCTGATTAATTTTGGAAATTTCACTGTTTGGCTTATAGGTGCTGAACCGTTTATCAACTTTTCTAAAGTAATCAAATACGTGATCAATAACGGCGTTGGTACCTCCAGCCGTTATTTCGATTGTTATGGGCATGCCCATTATTATTTTCGTCTTTTTCATACTTGATTAAGCCTGTGATAGGGCGGCCTGCAACGACTGGGCGAAAGCCTGTGAGGTGAAAGTTGCGCCTGAGATTAGTTGGACATTGGCACTTTGCGCCTGAATTGCTTCTTGCTGTAAATAAGGCATGGCCTGCTGATTAATAATTACTGACGTGGAGTGGGTGTTCGGATACTGCAGGAATTTTACGTTAGTAATTTTACCGCCCGATATTGTAACGGCCACCTGCACGTTACCGTAGTAAGCATCGGCGACACTGCCGGTGTACATACCGTCCTTGTATTGGCTGCTGCTCGTGCCGGGGTTAGAGCCCGCACCAGAGCCAGAACCAGAGCTACTAGCGGTAGATGAATTGTTCGTCGATCCCCCCGAAGATGTGGTGGTTGAACTATTGGCACTTAAAGAAACCGGCTTTTGCAGCACCGGCACTTGTTGACGGATACCGGCACTATAAATCACAAATACGCCAAAGACTGCGACGACGAGTGCAAATTTTTTCATAAATATCTCTGCGGTCCTTTCAAACCTCACCTATTCTTTCATAATTTGCTGTGGATTTTCTGATGTTGGAACAGATTAAATCACAAACGCCTAATTGAAAGCAGCCGACGGGCCTAAGAAATAGGTAAAGTTATACTCACGGTTGTGCCTTGACCTTCTTTGCTGTGCACGTCAATTAGCCCGCCGTTAAGCTCGACTATGTCTTTAGCTAAAGGCAACCCTAGGCCATAGCCGGTTGGTCGATCTTTGGCAGTACTGACATTTTTTGATCGGTAAAAACGTTCGAAGATATGCGGCAAATCATCGGGCGGTATACCAATGCCATCATCTTCAATCGTCATAATCGCCCGTTGGCGCTTATTAACTAGGCTCAAGTTAATCTGGCCCTTAGGATTACTGTATTTAATGGCATTATCTAAGACGATGGCGATAAGTTGGTTTAGCCCTTGGGGTTCGGCTTTAACAAGGGCCGGTTGGGTTTTAACATTAACTTTTATTTGTTTATCACGGGTTCTTGAGCTGAAGGACGCTACTACTTCCTTGGTTATTATTTCAAGATCTAGCACTTCGGCTTTAGCAGTAGCCCTACTATCGTGTCGAGATAAATCTAACAGATGGCCAGTTAACTTCTCTAATTTTTCTATATCCTTTAGATTATCTTCTAGGGTTCGGCGCAACAATCCAACATCACTTGGCCCGCGCATTAATGTGGCCTCGGTATCCGCCTTCATCGCGGTTAGCGGTGTTTTTAACTCGTGAGAGGCATCAGCCGTAAATCTGATCTGGGATTTATGGGCTGCTTCGATCGGTCTTAGGGTTCTTCGCGCTAATACATAGCCAGTTATGAGTACTCCAACCAAAACGACAATGTTGAAATACACTAGATCCATCTTGAGATGGTTCGACCCGGTATCAAGTTCGGCTTGGGAAATACGGCTCGAGTCATTGCTGTCGTGGTCATTGATAACGATTTGATGATATTGATCAGTTAGGCCTTCCGATAACTCGTACGTGCTAAAGCGGTAGAGAACCACACTAAAGATAAGACTTAAGACCATTACCATCAGGACATACCAGAGGGTTAGTTTTAAGATTGCCGATTTAAACATTAGAAACACCTATTCGATAGCCAAAGCCATGCATGGTATGGATCAGTTTAGGGCTCTTGGGAAACGCCCGATCAATCTTTTTCCTTAAGTAGCCGACGTACACTTCTACGGTATTTGGTACAACTAACGAATCGCCATCCCAGACGTGACTGATAATCTTGTCTTTCGATAGGGTTTGGCCCTGATGATGCAAAAGGTAGGTCAGCAGTTTAAACTCTCTGGCCGATAGCTCAATCTCTACGCCATTTCTCTTGACACTAAATGTTCCGACATTAACCTCAAGATCATCAAGCTTGATGACGGGCCCGTTAGTTTGGGGGCTGCGCCTCAATAAGACTTGGACGCGGACGATTAATTCTTTCATTGAAAATGGTTTTGCCAGATAGTCATCGGCCCCAGACTGTAAGCCTTCTACTTTATCATCCACTTCGCCTCTAGCGGTCAGCATCAGGATTGGTGTATGTACACCAGACTCTCGAACTCTGCGGCATAGTTCAACACCTTCAAACGAACCGGGAAGCATCCGATCCAAGATAATTAGGTCATAATCCGGATCAACTGCTGCAGATAGGCCACTATCCGCATCAGACACAATATCTACCGCAAAGCCACTCTGCTCTAAGGCACTTTTAACCGCTCTGGCGATTCTGTCTTCATCTTCAATAACCAATAATCTCATCTTAAGTATTGTAAACCTTAGTCGGTTAGATCGGTGATAGTATACACATCATATTTTATCAATGTCTGATTCGTCACATTTAGTAGCCCTGAACGCCAAGCGCAAAGATCCGAGACAGGTAGTCGGCCAAAGTAATTAAAGTATCTATGATTATGCTTTAATGTTATTGGAGGAATTATGGATAAAGAAAACTCAACTAAACATTGGTCTAAGAAAAAACGGGTCGGCAAAGTAAGTCGTGGCGAACTGGTCTGGTTCTTGGGTTTTATCGGCGCAGTAGTCTATTATCTACACGTCCACTCGGGAACTTTTTGGCTTGTCGTACTAGCTTTTCTAAAAGCATTTATTTGGCCAGCTATTTTGGTCTACCACCTACTACTATTTCTAAAGGTGTAATACCATCTGGTTGTTTAGCTAGACACCCCACTCTACTGGTATACCAACGACTTGGTTGTTTATACCGGTACTTACATGAGCCAATTAAATAAAGGAAAACTATGAGCAAACAAGTCTGGTATATCAAAAAGCGGGGTAGCTATCTGCCAAGTTCCTGGCAAGGTTGGTTATCCTATGTGCCCTACGTCGCCTATATTGTTGGTGTTTTAGTTTACGTCGAGGTCAATAAAGACAGTTTTTGGTTAGCTGTTTTTACGACTATCCCTAACTGGATTGCCGCCAGTGCCGTCATGACTTGGTTAGCCCGTCAACGAAGCTAGTTAAGCCTCGTCTGGCATACCTTGCGTATCCTTACGACTGACCGATAAATAAACAATAAAAATAATCAACACGACCGTTAGACATAGACTGACTTTGCCGTCACCGACACCGAGACCGCCTAGACCATGCGGTTTGGCTACCCAGTCGGCAAAAGAAGCGCCAATCGGCCGGGTCATGATATAAGCCAGCCAAAAGGCTAAAATGGCATTAATCTTGAATCGCCAGTAAGCTAGTGCCGGAACAGCAAAAATGACTATAAACAATAGCAAAGAAGTGACGTAGCCAAGATTAGCCGTGTAAGCCGATAAATCGCCTAGGGCCGTACCAAGAGCAAAGGTCGCCATGACGGTCGCCCAGTAAAAAACTTCACGTTTTCGGGTGTAGATACTATGGATCGATAAGGTTTTCTCGCCGACGTACCAAATTATAAAAACTACCGCTAGTGTCACAGCGAAACCGGCAGCCGAAACTATATACGGCACGCCCAGGAAAACGTGCATGACGTCAGCCGCCATTGTCCCGGTGATGGCTACCATAGCTGCTGTCAGCCAGTAAACCCAGGCAATGTAGCGACGGACCGAAAACTGCAAGACCAAAACAGCCACCAAAGCAACACAGCCCAATGTCACAGCCAGATAAGGATTAATCTGTTGAACCGAGAAGTCGGAAGTCGCTTCGCCCATGGCGGTCGTCAGTAACTTAGCAATCCAAAAATAAGCCGTTACTTTGGGCACCTTGGTCATCATTGACCAAGCTCGGCGATTCAACTGTGGCGGGGCGGATCGGACAAGCGACATAGATTATCTATTATAACTGGTTGTCGGATAGGCTTTGAAGCGTTTAAGCTGGCTAAATTTTAACTCTCATGGCCCGCATTAAGGCATTCATGGTACCAGTAAAGCCGCGCAGACCGCCGCGGTAAACCACGTAGCGACCGTTCCATTGGGGCAGATATTTGGCTTTAAATCGATATAGGCCGTTAAAAGAATAGAAGCGACTGCCGTTACTGTAGACGAATTGCAGCAGACTATTGACCATATTGCGTGATTCTTGACTGGGTTCATCAAGACCGGCTAACGGACATAAGCCTAGATTAAGCCGAGTGAACTTGGTCTGGTGATGTAAATAATCCAAAAACGAAATCATCACAAAGTCGTTAATATTACCTGGGCTGCCGGCCTCATAACGCAGCAAATCAAAATTGGCTTCTTGTTTATCAAAAGACTGGATCTGATTAAGAAAGGCTTTGATATTGCCCTTCTCGTCGCGAGCTACAAAAATGTTGGACCGCTGCATGTAGTCTTTCGAAAAATAACCCATCGCAAAACCGCGCTCTGTCCGGCCCGGCAGTTTCAGCCAGTCGTTGGAAATCTTAGTCAGCTGGGCCAGTAGCTGATCGTCATGCGGCGGCATTAGTAACTCGCTGGAATAACCAAGCTTATCAAAGCGGTTGATAATGTTCCTAAAGTACTTGTCATGCCGAGTGTGATTATAAAAATGATCAATATCGACAACGGCCTCCTCACCGATTTTCTGAGTCGTAAAACCAACCTTCTTAAACAGCTGATTCCACTTCGGCTGGCTATGAATAAAGGCTACCGCCCAGTCATTGGTGAAGCATAATTCATTAAAGGCCGCTAGTAGCGGTTCGATAGTCTTTCGTTCGCCAACCGGATTACCAACGACCAGGGCAATGCCATGCTGAACCTTATAGGCTAGTCCAGCCGTACCGGCTTGGTTGAAAAAATACAATTTGTCTTCGGGCCATAACTTAAAGATATCTTCACTATCGCCGCCCTTTTGATCCAGCAGTTTCTTGAGTTTGGCTCGATCGGCGGCGGCGTTGGACTCCAGTCGAGCGCGCAAAGGCTGGAAAAAAGATATAGCAACGTAGCCTAAAGATATGACGCTAATAAAACTCAATGAATCTAGAAATACTTGGGCCCGCCTGCTGTAAGGCTTAAGAGCACGGCTGGTGGTCAAGTCAAATTGGTCAATCGTTCGGTGAATTGCTTCGGGAAAGCTTATTTCTTGGTGGAAGTCATGCTGATCCATCAACATGAAACCAGCCGTGCCATAAATCAGCGTCACCGATAAAATGATGACCGCAAAACGAACCGCCGAACCAAAAGATCGAGTGTCACTTTTAGTCGTAAAATCTTGGCGGCATAAGACCAATATTGTGACAATGCCCAGCGGCAAGATCAGTAACCTTATTAAACCCGATAAAACAAAGTGGGGATGATGGCTCACTAAGTCGGCCAGTTGAACCGCGTTGATACCGAGCATGAAGGCATAGACCAAAACAGTCGCTCCCCACGCCGTCCGTTTATAGCGCCGCAATAAGGTACTCAGATAAATCAGCGTTAGCCCAAATAAAATTGGTAAGTTTATTAACACCCCGCTAGTTTTCAGTAAATGGTGAACGTTACGGATATTCAGGTCACGGAACAGATTGTCGGCAATAATAATCAAACCATCCAAGGCCACAATATAGGCGACCGCATTTAAGATCAGCCGCCGGCTCGGGTGGAAAAGCCACTTCAGGTTCATAACAGTATTGTACTGCAGCCGCACGATAATTTCTGGTCGGTCGGGTATACTAAAAGGATGAAGAGTTTGGACGGCAAAGTAGTAATCGTGACCGGCGCCTCCGCCGGTATTGGCCTGGCCACGGCCCACTTATTGACCAACCAAGACGCTAAGGTGGCTTTGGTAGCCCGCTCCAAAAATAAGCTGGAAGAGCTATCCGGTGACCTAGCCGACTCTTTTGTGTCGGTGACTGACATGGCCCAGCCTGGACAAATAGCTGCCATGATTAAGGCCGTTCAGCAGCACTACGGCCGGATTGACGCCCTAGTCAACAACGCTGGCCAGGGTTATGACTCGATGGTTGAAAAATTTAATCCCCTAGCCTTGCATAAAATCTTCGATTTGGACTTCGTCGGTCCGCTGCTAGCCATGCAACAAGTTATCCCGATCATGAAAGCTCAAAAAGGCGGCTCAATTATTAATGTTAGTTCCGGGACTGCTTTAATGCATTTACCGAGCATGGGTGTTTATGCCGCCATCAAAGAAGCGCTGGCTCATCTTAGCTTAACGGCCCGCGAAGAACTAAAGGCCGACCACATTAACGTTAGTGTTGTTTATCCCTACATTACCTTGACCGACTTCGAGAAGAATACCATCAAAGAGCCGGCTTTGAGTTACCCCGATGAAAGCGAAGGCTCCTACCAACCACCCCCAGCCGACAGTGCCGAGTTTGTCGCCCAGCTAATTGTCGATTGTCTCAAAAGCGGTACCGCTGAAGTCTTTGCTCACGACTGGATGAACCGTAAAAACTAGTGACGTTCAGCAACCTTTGGTTTAACTGGCCAATTTAGCTGTGAGCGGTTAGCGATTGAGCCCACTGTTCGATCGTTACAACCTCAGCTTCCCTCGGGAAAACTTTTTCTAGCAGAAACTGGTGGATTTCATCATCACGATCGGCACAACCGTCAGCTAAAACGGTCACGTTGTAGTCATTGTCGGTGGCTTGGCAGAGCGTATGAAGGACTACCCGACCAGTCGCCACACCACACAGCACCAAGTGATTGATGCCCTGAGCTCGCAAGATCATTTCTAGATCGCTGCCGGCAAAAGCACTGACCCGTTTTTTAGCGATCACCAAATCGTTCTCACCAGGCGTAATGACCGGCTGAGTGCTCGGGCTAGTTTCGTCCATGGGAGATTGTTGGTTGCGTTCCCGAATAGCTGCAAACGCCTTATTGTTTGGACTCACTTCAGGATAACCCTTACGAAAACGGACCACTATAAAAAATACCGGCAACTGGGCCGCATGAGCAGCATCAACGGCCGTTTGGACCCGCTTAACATAATTGGCCGCTTTGTCGCCCAAGTTGCTGATAATACCATTTTGCACATCCAGAACTAGTAAAGCTGTTTTATCCTGACCCATTGATTGTTCCCTCCTGATGGTTACTAATCTAATTTTACAGCATTGTTAACACTAAACATTGCCACTTCATTATAAGTGCCTTTATAATAAGGTCGACGTAATTCAGTTAACGGCCGCAGCCTAAGAGAGTTTGGGCGACGGTCGGCAGTAAGAGGACAAACAGACATTTAAATGTCAGCCTTAAAAGCGGTCGGTTTACATTACAAGTGGATAGCTCTTTCCAACACCACCCTGGGGGTGTTATTAGCCTCGCTCAATGCCACTAGTCTGATTATTTCCCTACCGGTGATCTTCCGCGGCCTTCATATTAATCCTTTAAGTGCCGGCAGCTTTACTTATCTGCTTTGGATACTCATGGGCTACATGCTGGTAACGGCTGTCTTGGTAGTCACCCTCGGACGCTTGGGTGACATGTACGGCCGGGTCCGAATGTACAATCTAGGTTTCGTTATATTTACGGTTGGAGCTCTGGCCGCCGCTCTGACTTGGAGCCACGGCGGAGCTGGAGCCATCGAGCTGATAATTTTCCGAATGGTTCAAGCTGTTGGTGGTGCTCTACTAATGGCCAACTCGGCAGCTATTTTGACCGACGCCTTTCCGCATAACCAACGCGGTATGGCCCTGGGTATCAACCAAATATCCATGCTGCTGGGATCATTTCTGGGCATCTTAGTCGGTGGCTTCCTAGCACAGTTTTCGTGGCGCTGGGTCTTCTTGTTCAATGTCCCGATTGGCACCCTCGGCATTATTTGGTCGTATCTAATGCTTAAGGAAATTGACGTTTTTCACCCAGCCAAGATTGACTGGCTCGGCAATTTAAGCTTTGCGGCTGGACTAGCCATGCTGCTAATCGGCATCACCTACGGCATCAAGCCTTACGGTAATTCCACTATGGGTTGGATGAGTCCGTTTGTCCTGAGCATGATTATCGGCGGTTTGGCTATGTTGGTCATTTTCGTCTTGATTGAACGACGGATAGCCCAGCCAATGTTTAATCTAAAGCTGTTCAAAATCCGCGCCTTTACGGCTGGTAATCTGGCAGGTTTGTTATCGGCCGTCGGCCGCGGCGGTTTGCAGTTTATGTTGATTATCTGGTTACAGGGTATTTGGTTGCCGCTGCATGGTTATTCATTTACGGTCACGCCATTGTGGGCTGGTATTTATATGCTGCCGACTTCGGCTGGTTTCTTGATTGCCGGTCCGCTCTCCGGTTTTCTGTCAGACAAGTACGGCGCCCGGCCTTTTGCTACCGGCGGCATGCTGCTAGCCGCTACCTCGTTTGGTATTTTGATGCTACTGCCGGTTAATTTCCCCTATATTCTATTCGCTTCGGTGCTGCTATTGAACGGCTTGGCCTTCGGTTTGTTTTCAGCGCCCAATACGGCCGCTATCATGAATTCCGTACCGGCTGACTTCAGGGGTGTGGCTTCCGGAATGCGCGCGACCTTTCAGAACGTCGGTATGCCGCTATCGATCGGGGTTTTCTTCAGCTTAATGATTGTCGGATTGAATGCCAGCGTCCCAGCCAGCATGTTCAGGCATCTAACGGCTTACGGCGTCCCGTCGTTGGTGGCCACCCATTTAGCCCATCTGCCGGCTATCAGCTATCTGTTCGCCGCCTTTTTAGGTTACAACCCGCTCAAAACATTGCTCGGTCCCAAAGTGTTGAGCCAACTGCCGGCTTCGGCGGCCGCCCATTTAACATCGAAAAGTTTCTTCCCCCAGATTATTGATCAACCCTTCAAACACGGCTTGATAGTTGTGCTGACCTTTGCCATTGCAGCTTGTCTGATAGCCGCTATAGCCTCCTGGCTGCGCGGCGGCAAATATGTCCACTCTGACAACACCGGCATAGAGTCCTAAAAATAGTACCCGAGCCTATCTGTTAAATTATTATGGTAATAGTGGTCGTTATGTTGTATACTCAGCATTACTAGAAAACTTGCTGCTGTTTGGGTTCTAGTGTTTTAACAAGTAAGTTTCGTTTTAGGGAGCAGCTTCTGGATGTACTGTGGTTGCCAGGTGCCTTGAACTGAACATAAGCAGGAGTAATATGGCAACAAAACTATTTGTCGGTGGACTCGCCTATGCCATCACCGACAGCGGGCTGTCAGACTTTTTCAGTAAAGTCGGGGCAGTAGAATCCGCCAAAGTAATAGCTGACCGTTTTTCGGGTCAGTCTAAAGGTTTCGGCTTTGTCGAAATGAGCACGGACGAGGAAGCCCAAAAGGCTATCGCCGAGCTGAACGGCAAAGAACTCGAAGGCCGAACTATTACTGTCAGCGTGGCCCGACCACGCACCGACGAGCCTCGCTCGTTTGACGGTAACAGAGGTGGCGGTGATCGAGACAGGCGCAGCTCAGGTGGCAGTGACTGGTCTCGCCGTTAAAATCATTTAGATATTTGATATTTAATGATCAGAACAAGCGGTCTAAAAATGGCCGCTTGTTTGTTTTTGGGCATAGCTTTGAGGCGTGCTATGCTTGTTTTGAGACCATTGCTAGGCTAACCTCACTAATAGCTGCAGATGCCAAACAAAAAATCAAACCAAAAAAATATTAGGCGTAAGCTTTCTCCGAAAGTCATTGCTAAACGAACCGTTAAAGGTAAACGTCCTTTACATAAACGGTTTCTACTACACCCGATCACGGTTTTCGGGCTGTTGTGTTGCGGCGTTTTTCTGGTCAGCATGACGCTGCGCAGTATAGCCGAATCCTATTCGGTCACAGCCACCATAGCGGCTCCATCCTTAACCGATCCAGCCGTCATTACTTCACCGGTAGGCAATACGACCATCACTGCCACACCCGTCACGGTAACCGGCACTTGTCCGGACAGTTCTTACGTAGCGTTAAATATCAACGGAATATTTAGTGGCGAGAATATTTGTACAACTAACACTTTCAGTATTGAGACTGATTTATACCCCGGGCTCAATCAACTAGTCGCCCAAGACTATAATCTGACCGACCAGATTGGACCGACTTCGCCGGTTGTCGATGTAACCTATAGCCCGCCGGCCCAGTCTCAAACAACGCCAACAAAAACCGGATCGACGACTACAACTTCAGCTAGTACTTCGTCAACTTCAGCAACACCGTCATTGCCTATCATGAGTGCTTCATTTAAATATCGCGTTTTTCAGGTGGGGCAGGCTTTTCAGTGGACAATTAACGTCAGTGGCGGACAACCGCCCTACACCGCCTACGTATCATGGGGTGACGGTAATTCCACAACTATCCAGGTTGGCGATGCTCAGAGCTTTACCATTAGTCATGTCTACTTTTTAGTCAACGATCCGACTATTAAAATCACCCTAACTGATGCCCATGGTGCCAGTACTTTATTGCAATTAACCGCCGTCATCAAAGCCATGTCATTACCTGGCGGTGTAATTAGTGGCGGTACGTCATCTCCGTCCGGTCCCCTAAGTTCTCTGACTGGTCTGCAGAAATGGCTATGGCTGGTTTGGCCCGTTTACGGCACTGTGGTGTTGATGGTAGTCAGTTTCTGGCTAGGAGAGTACCAGGAATACTTTAAACTCAAGCGCAAAATTGCCTCCAGCCGAACTTAAAAGGATTACATTGTTTGATAAGCCGAACGACGTGGCATAATTGTATTAATGAGTCGACGGCGAGTAATCATTCTTGGTTGTGTAGGGTTTGGGCTAGTGGTGATCATCGGCGGTTTGATTCTATTTATCAGACAACTCAGTCAACCGTCTCCAGGTTCACTGAGTGTCGGACAAATTACCGCTAGCCCCAATACTTACGCGGTTTCACTGACACCGGTGCTTAAAACTAGTGTCTATGTTACTTTCGATTATCCGGCCGGTATGACACTACAGACTAGCCCACCAGTCAACCCGCCGACATTAGCTGAATTCAAATTTACAGCCCGAGACGTCGAGAGCTGGGTGCTGGCGATTAATGTCTCAACCAATCCAACCGGCAGTCTCAGCGGCAGCAGTTCTTACATAATTCGAAAAAATAATCCGACAGTCTACCAGGCCAGTCAGATGATTGTTAAGGGCCAATCAATACCCGTCATGACCGATACAACCGCTGGTGCTTTCAGTAAAGTAGCCTATATCACTAACGGCTATGAGTTGGCCACCGTCTCATTGCTAGGTGACGATTCTTCCGGCTTACAACCTTTGCAGACTACTTTCAGCATGGTTCTAAATTCCTGGCATTGGCTATAAGAATTTTAAGTTGTCAGTAATCGTGTACAATTTAGCTTATGCGTCTGTGGGGATCATTAGCATCCATTTTAATAGTTACCTTTGCAGCTTTTTCGGCTAGCAGTACTTATCAGTTAAAGAGTTATAGTGTCGGTCCCGGCGGAACGACCAGGTCAACCTCTACTACTTATGAAGCTCAAGACACGGTTGGCGACCAAGCTAACGGCAGCGCCTCAAGCACCACTTATACAAATGGCAGCGGCTCCATCCAGACCGAGCAACTCAACGTCCCCGGAGCGCCGACATTGAGTAACAATTCCAATACTTACTACAATATGCTGAACGTCATCATTAGCACCTCCAACAACCCTTCGGATACGACTTATGCTATAGCCGTCTCCACCACCAGCAACTTTGCAACAACTTATTACGTTCAATCATCCAACGGTTCTCTAGGCGGCAGCCCGGACTATGAAACTTATTCGACATGGGGCAGTTCTGGCGGTAGTTCAATCACCGGATTAACGGCCAGCACCACTTATTACGCCAAGGTCGCCGCCAAAGAGGGCCTATTCACCAATACCGAATACGGAGCCGTTGCCTCACAGACCACAGCCAATCCTTCGATTACCTTCTCGGTGTCACCAAGTTCTTCAAGCCTCGGTACATTCCTGCCCAACACTATTGCGACCAGTTCTAGTCTGTCGTTTACGTTCGCCACTAATGCTGTTTCGGGCGGTAATGTCTACGTTTCTGGACTGCATGGCGGTTTTTATAGTGCCGCTTATAGCTACAACATTCTAGCTGTGACCGGTAGCGGCAATTTGGGCGGCTTGTCGCAAGGCTTTGGGGTTCAGGGTGCTAGTTCTAACTTAACTGTTGATGCACCCTATAACGGCACTGGTAATACTGTCGGCAACGAATCGTCAACACCTGCACCTATTTTTTCAACGGCTGCCGCCATCGTCGGTGGTACCGCTAGCGCCAATGTTCAAGTCAAGTCTCTGCTGACAGCTCCACCGTCCAATGACTATACGGAAGTATTGACGTTTGTAGCTTCGGCCAGTTTTTAATACGTTCCACCGTTCAAGATCATTGACAAGTTGATAGCCATATTTTAGGCTTATGGTAAAGTTCGGCTCAATGCTCAATGAAAGACAAATCTCTAAAATCAAAACTTAAAATTGCCCTGCTGATGGCATTTGTTGTTGGACTGGTCAGCGTTAATCTGGCCGGTTTGGAATCAGTCTTTGCAACTGGTGTATTAACTAATTCGTCGTTCATGGAATACAACATGGCCACTAGCGGCCAAGGTAATATCGCGATTG
>Ga0182030_10011470_pt1 | contig 17886 bp, 6 predicted proteins | sample 812S3MmetaG_FD_121299 | JGI IMG/M metagenome (GOLD analysis project Ga0182030, IMG submission 121299) | Permafrost microbial communities from Stordalen Mire, Sweden - 812S3M metaG (Illumina Assembly) | ecosystem: Environmental > Terrestrial > Soil > Wetlands > Permafrost | place: Sweden...
AGCTTCGACCGGCGGTCCTTCCCGCAAGCGTCGGATCACGGCGGCGACGTCGTCCCGGGCGGCGTCGCGAAGCTGGCGTGCGACAAAGGGGCTGTAAGCGTCTCGCGGTCGTGATCGCTGAAAGGGCTTGGCGCTGACGTAGCGTAGGCGGTCGCGAAGGTCGGGCGATATCTCGTCCGGGCTGTCGGTCGCTATTTGCCGGAGCATCGATACCACCTTCACCAGGACGGTGAACAGATTAATGCGCGAGAGGTTGCGGGCCTCGAGCCACGCCTCGAAGCCGTCGACGTGCCGCCCTCGGAGATTGTCGGGGCCGGCGACCCGCTCGTCCGCTTCCAGCAGGTAAGTGAAGAACCGAGGCAAGGTGACGGCATAGGCCTTCACGGTCGAACGAACCCCGAGCGGTCCACCGGGAGCGGCGAGATGACGAAGCGCGCGTGCGAATGCGAGCGCAAGGCGGCGCGGCTTCAACCCAGTATAGTCGATCAGGGCCTCGCCGCCGCTCTGCGCGACGATCGTGAACCGCAACCCAGTGATCGGATCGGCGTCATCCGGGACAGCGACGCCCTCTTCGGGACGGAAAATCACTCGATGGCCTTTGCGGGCGCGGCCAGTCATGACGCGTTCACCGTCGGAACGAGCGCGAGCAACTCTTCGACGGCGGCGTCGACGGTGTCGGCGCGGGCAGCAATATGATCGAGGTAGATGTAGGTGGTCGTCAGGCTGGCATGCCCGAGAAGTCGTTGAACCTGCTGCAGCGGATCGCCAAGCAGCCGACGGTAGCCGTCCATCCCCGATCCTGTCGCCTCCCGTGCCGCATCGCGCAAGCGATGCTGAATCAGCATCGCCAGCATATGCACGGCAAATGTATGCCGGAGTTGGTGAGGACTGACGCGCATTGGAAAACCTGCGGCATCGCAGCGTTGGCAAGCCCGCGCAAACGCGGCTTCCCATGAGTTAGGCTGGACGACCAGGCCGACCTCTGTCAGCCAAAGCGCGCCGGGCTCCTGGGGCGCGCCATGGTCGTCGCAAATCACGAGCCTGCCGCGCTCGTCGGGGGTGAGCGATTCAATCGGGATCACGCCGCCGTCGCGGAGCGAGAGACCCATCGCGCCAAGCGTCGGCTGGCAAATGAAGATCGGCTGCCCGATCGCGCGCCAGCCCTCTCGGGTCTTGAACTTGCCGACAGCGAGCGCCCGCTCCACCGTGATATAGGCTGCAATTTGTTGGAGTACCCGTCGTGGCAATAGCACGCTCCGGCCTCTGTCACCCTTGGTCAAGGCTGAGGGGAGTTTGAACCAGGCTTGGCGGCCGCCGGCGGCGCCGCGCGTCAGACCGGCAAACTCCAGTGCAAGCAGGAACGACGCCTCTTCGAGCCGCAACCCCGTCATAACGAGCAACTCGGCGAAGAGCGCGTTGCGTGCGCCGTTGCGATCTCTGGCGCCGCGCCGCTCGGCTCCGTCAGAGGTCAGGCCACGAAGCCCGACGTCGCGGAAAACGCGGTAGTCTTCGAGGGAAATAAAGCGCACATCCGACCGCTTGGCCGGGCGCTCATAGGCATCGTTGCGAGTGGCGACGCGGGCGCGATACGCTGAGTGACTTCGTCGCCAGACATCCCGATGCGTGAATGGGCTGGATGCAACAAGATTTTCCGACTCCGCCCATCTGTAGAGCTTCTCTAAAGCCGCGACGGAGCGGTTCCAGGATGCGGCGGAAATCCGTGCGCCCGCGTCTTCGCGCCGACGCGCGCGGTGAAACGCTGCAACATCCGAGCGCGCCGCGTTCCAGACCGACTTGCCACACGCCTCCTCCAGAAACCGAACCCAGAGCATGACGTCGTAGCCGTAGGCGCGTAGCGAATGTGGCGAACGCACTCCGTTCAGCGGCAGATCCAGGAAAAAACGATCAAGGTCGGCGTTGTAGAGAGTACCGTCTCTTTCGATTACCGGAACGAATCGATCACGGGCAGCGCCTTCCGCCAGCGCCCGCCGCACACTCACCACGATCATCGCTATCTCCATCGCGTCTGCCTGCGGAAACGTGCTCGTCGAAAGCGGGCGGCCGCTGGTCCCGCCTCCAGTCGGGCTAGCCCGACTGGAGGCGGGACCAGCGGCCGCATTGCACGAATGCGCTTCTCACTACACCGCAACATCCCGAAGACTTGGGCCTTCACGGCGGTGCAGACTGTCCAGATAACGCCACCAACTCCTCGAACGCATATTTCTTCGAGCCGAATGAGCCGGAGAGATCGCGGTTGAGCCGGTGCGGGGCGCCGGTCGCGTGCCCGAGCTCGTGCAGCGCCGTGCGGTGCCAGTTGATCGGCTCGAAATAGATTTGCGGAGGCGGGACCTGCACATAGTCATGTGCCGGGACATAGAAGGCTCGGTTCCCGCCGATCCGGAAGTTGATACCGGTTGCTTCGATCAACGCTTCGACCGTCGGCTCGATCAGCCCGGGCTCCGGCCCTGGCGCTGCGACGATGAGACCTTCGGGCAGACCCTCGCATTGCGCGAGGTTGAAGACGGTGAAGCGCTTCAGGAACGGGATCGCCTGCGCTTCCTCGCCGGTATCACGCGCCCGCTTCTTCTCGTCTTCGGGAATGAAGCGGTCGGCATAGACGACGGTCGTGCCGTGCTCGCCCTTGCGGACATTGCCACCGAGAGACAGCGCCTGGCGGAAGGTGACCCAGCCCTGGACCGGGAATCCATGCTCAATCACTGAGCCCCAGAGGATCAGCACATTGATGCCGGAGTATTGCCGGCCGGTGGCGGCGTTCTTCGGCATGGCGAGCGGCGCCTTCGTCGCCGCCGTTCCCCAGGGCTGGACCCAGGGCGCGCGGCCGGCCTCCAACTCGCCGATGATCTTGGTGGTGATTTCGTCGTAGAGGCTCGTCCGGTTGGATCCGGAACGGGCGCTGCGGTCATTTCTGGACATCGCGGATCTCCGCGACGGGCGCCGGGAGCCTCTCTCCCAGCCTCAACCCGTCACGGCACCCGGTCCGCACTCTCACTCTCGGGGCGTTGCGGGGCAGGCTGTGCCAAAACACTAGACGCGCCGTATCGGTTGGAGCGCGAAAGCTTTTTGCCGGTTCCCGACCAGCCGATAAAGCTGTTCCGGCCAATGGCGGACATTGAACAACTCTTTAAGCAGGGAGAAATAGCCTAACCAGCGTCGTCAACGATAGCGGTCCGTGAAAGGCAGGGCTATGGTCAAAGCTGAAGTTTTTCCGTTGATTCTGCGCGAATCGCGACAAGAAATCTGAGGAGGGGGCGTGCGCACCGAAATTGAGCATATGCGGGAGGCACTGGCCTCCTACATCGAGGCGACGTACCACCTCTCGAATCCCAAGGTTGTTAACCTCCGCAGGCAGATTTTGATGAGAGGCGGCATCGCGCAGACGCCGTATATCGAGAGTACGCCCGCTTATATAGGAAACCGCAAGTTTTCGACGCTTGATCTCGATCAGCAGGTCCGCAATTTCCTTACCAGCATGGCGTCCAAGGAGGCGGACCAACTCCTTTTCGACCCGCCATACGAACATCAGGCACAGGCGCTTGAAAGGGCGATGGCCGCGGACGCTGGTGGTATTGGAATCGTTGTCACCACTGGTACGGGCTCCGGCAAGACCGAGAGCTTCCTGTTGCCGGTATTAGCGCGGCTCGCCGACGAGGCAATCCACAGGCCTGAGCATTTTTCTGGCCGCGCGGTGCGCGCCCTATTGCTTTACCCGATGAACGCGCTGGTCAACGACCAACTGGGTCGGTTGCGTACGCTGTTCGGTTCGAGCGGAGTAAGAAAATGGTTCACCGCCTCTGCCAAGCGTCCAGCGAAGTTCGGGCGCTATACGGGGCGCACGCTGTATCCCGGTATGCGTGACGGTGATCGTGATCAGAAGCGGCTAAAGACGCTCGAATATTATCTGAAAATCGAGGACGGCGCGCGGAACGGCAATGCCAAGGATCAAGCGCTGCTTCGCACGCTGAAGGGGAAGGGCCGCTTGCCGGCCAAGCCTGACAGTTTCCTCGACGCGTTCGATGGCCTACGCAATTGGTATGGCAGGCCGGGCCAACATTGGGAGGACGCCAACGGCGACCCGTCGCGCGCCGTTGAACGACTCGAAGATCCTGAACTTTTGACGCGGCACGAGATCCAGGCCGCAAGTCCGGACCTCCTCGTTACCAACTATTCGATGCTCGAATACATGCTGCTCCGGCCAATCGAGCGCGAAATCTTCGCCGACACGCGCGCGTATTATGAAGCGCATCCTGACGAGACGTTCTTTCTGGTTTTGGACGAGGCGCATCTTTATCGCGGCGCTAACGGCACCGAAGTGGCGTATCTGATCCGCCGGCTGCTCGACCGGCTAGGTCTACCCGCCTCGCGGGTCGTGTTTATAGCAACGAGCGCCTCCTTCTCGAACGGCGTCGCAGCCGCGACCTTCGTCGCCCGGCTGACCGGACTCGAACCCGCGTCGATCACCACGCTTACCGGCAACAAGCGGGCCTTCGAACCGGCGGGGGAAGGACCGCCCGAGCTTGCGATAGCCCTTGCAACGGCACCGCTCGCCGCACTGCAATCCTCGTCGCCACGCGAACGTGCTTCGGTCCTGAAGCCGCTCGCCGCCATTGCTGGGAAGCCGCTTGGGACGCCAGTTAAACTAAAACGGGTCGATAGCAGTGCGGCTGAAATCATTGCGACCGTCCACGGCCATGGTGGCGATGGCGTTGAACTCGAAGAGGATGTGCTGTTGGCGGCGAACGGCGTCGCTGAGACGGAGCAGGCCTTCTTGGTCGTCGATGACGTGCGCTGCCCCGAGGGGAGTGTAGCGTTTGAGCGTCGCTTCGATCTCGGGACGGCAAGCGCGGAACGCTGTGAATGGAGAGAGGATGACCTGCCGGCGGCGCTAGCGGAGGTGCTTGCCGACCTGCCTGTGCTCGGGCGGTTGCGCAATGTCACCTCGGGCACGGATTCTTCGTCCGATCCGGTTGTATCGTCGGGTGGCGCCTGGGCGCTCACCCGCCTGCCCGAGGCGTTATTTCCCAAGGCTGCTCCCGAGATCGCGGCTGACGCGGTCGACGCACTGCTTGAACTGGCTTCGCTCGCAAAACCCGGGCCGGAGGCGCCGCCGCTGCTGCCGGCGCGAGTGCATATGTTGTTTCGTGGCCTTCCAGGTTTGTGGGCTTGCGTAAATCCGCAGTGCAGTAAGATTGCCGAAGCGGAACGTGGAGGCCCGACCGGCGCGCTCTATGCCGAAGCGCGCCAAAGCTGCGACTGCGGCGCACAGGTCTATGAACTGCACAGTTGCCGCGATTGCGGGCTTTCCGTCGCGCGCGCCAACGTCGGTGCGCCAACAGGGGTTGAGCATCTTTGGCAGGATAATGGCGTCGCCTATGCTGGCGACACCGGTGTCATACTGCCAATTCATGTCTGCCTAGAGGATCCGCTTCCGCAGAAGGCGGGTATGGCCCGCGCCGCCTATCTGGACATGAAGTCGGGTCGGATCGGCGGCAGCGGCGAGTTCAGCCGCGAGGTGTGGCTGCCGCCTCTGATGGGCCCAAAGCTGTTCGAGAAGTGCCCGCGCTGCGAGGCGTCGTGCGCCGACACGGCGCCTGGTGGCATCTCCGACCTTCAGACCAAAGGCGAGCAGCCCTTTAAAGAGTTGATATCGGTGCAGGTGCTTGAGCAGCCACCGCGGCCCGAAAGCACCGCACCACTACAAGGGCGGAAAGCGCTGGTGTTTTCTGATGGCCGCCAGACTGCTTCGCGACTGGCCGGCGAGATGAAGACCTTCTCGTTCCGCGATAGCCTCCGCCCGCTATTGCTGACCGGCATGCAGGCTTTGCGCACGACCGTCTTCATCCCCTCATTAAACGATGCGCCACTGGCGATTGCGCTTGGTGCGGCCAAGTTCGACGTTCGTCTGCGACCATCAGGCGATGATGATGGAGCGATGGACCACGCTGGCAAGGAAGCGAAGGACCTAGTCAATAATGAAGATGCAGAGACTGATGGTTTCCGTACTCTGACCGCGCAAACCTCGAATCGGACACCACGTTCAGTATATCAAAGTATCTATGCCGTATTGCAGGACGATCATACCGGTCTGTTCCCGCTCGCTTTGGCTGTTCTTCGCCCCAAACTGACGAAGATCGAGGCAAAGAAACTCAAGGAGACACTTGTTCTGCCCCGGATAAGCGGTCTCGGGGATGATGACGCACGCGACGCTCTGATCGAACTTTGGCTCTGGCAGGCAATGCGTAAACACGCGATCAAACTTCAGGGCACTTTTGCGAACCTTGAAGACGCGAAGGGATCATCGGGTATCAGGCGCTGGAATGGTCGCTTCAGTCAGGTGAACAGAAACTTGCTCAGTGATCGGGGGCTCAATGTCTGGATCAAGGGCGACTATGCGAGTGTCTGCGAACCGGCGCTCCGGGCCGTGTTCAGCGACGGCGAACCGGGCGACTATTATCTGCAGGCGAGCAAGGTCGCGCTCGACCCCGGCGAGACATCTGAGTGGCTGCGCTGCGAGCGATGCACCAGCGTCTCGCCGCGCAACGCTTTGCTCGGCGACAATTGCGGGTATTGCGGTGGGACGGCCAAGGTCATCGATCCGGCGAGCGACGGGGTCTTCCGGAGCCGCAAGAGCTTTTATCGCCGTCTGTGGGAACGGCTCAGCGATCCCGACGACGCCTATGCCCCGCATCAGTTGATCGCGGAAGAGCATTCGGCTGCGCTCAACGACAGTGGCCTTGCGAACGCGATGTCGCGCAACGAGGCCTATGAACTGCGTTTCCAAGATATTCCGATCGAGCAAGACGGCCAGATCGGATCACCGATCGATATACTGAGTTGCACAACCACGATGGAGGTCGGGATCGACATCGGCGGCCTGACCGCCGTTGCGCTTCGCAACGTGCCGCCGGGCCGCGCGAACTATCAACAGCGCGCGGGTCGCGCCGGTCGCCGTGGCGCGGGGCTGTCGACGGTTGTCATGTTTTGTGGTGCTGACAGTCACGATCAGAGCTTCTTTCGCGATCCCGCGCCGATTGTCGCTGGTCCCTCGCCCGATCCGATCCTCAACCTGGACAATCCGGTGATCGCGCGGCGACAAGCGTTCGCCTATCTGATCGGACGTTTCCAGCAGGAACGGATCGACACAGTCGGTGGCTCTGCGGACGTGTTTTCGTCGCTCGGAAGCGTCGCTGACTTCATGGGTGGTGCCGACGATGTTTTCTCGCTCAAGGGACTCGAGCAGTGGATCGCGGACAATCGCGATGACCTGCATTTCGATCTGGAGCGCTTGTTCACCGCGTCCTGCCCGACACTCGACGCCGTCGATCTTCTCGATCAGATGCCTGCCGTGCTGAGAGCGCATCTGATCGTGCAGGTCGCGAGCGCGCCCCCAACACCGCCTCCGATAAAGGCTGGCGATGTCGACGATGACGATATCGAGGACGAGGAGATGGAGGACACGCCCGACGATGACCATGGCGTCATCGACAGTGGCAAGCTGCTCGATCGGCTATTCGACGCCGGCTTGCTGCCCAAATATGCCTTCCCGACCGATGTCGCGACCTTCAGCGTGTTCGAGGAGACGACCGATCCCTGGAATCCCAAGCGCCGCTATTCGCCGCAACAGGGCTTGAATGCCGCGCTCAGTCAATATGCGCCGGGTCACGAGGTATGGGTCGACGGCAAGCGCTATATCTCGCTCGGTCTCTATTCCGAGCGTGATGAGGAGAGAATTGCCGCCTACAAGGCGAGGAGACTCTATTATCAGTGCCAGGTCTGCAATTATGCGGACCTCAAGGATCTGAAGGACGGGTACTACCCGGAGCAGACGCGCGACTGCCCCGCCTGCAATGGCCGTGCGACGCTAGGGCCTGCCCGGCGCTGGGTCAGGCCGACTGGCTTCTCGCATCCGCCCTCGATCACGGCGCTGCCGCCGGATTTCGATGCAGGTACGCGCACCCGTCCGACCCGCGCAACGCTCGACTCGCTGCAATTTCCGGATGCCGCTCGGATCGGCGGCGAAAGTTGGTCGCTCGGCACCGGTTGGGAAGGCTGGGGCGACACCAAGATGCTGGTCGTCACCAACCGCGGGTCGCTTGATGCAGTCAACTATGCCTTCAACTATTGCGGTAAATGCGGCCGGATCGAACCGGGTGACTTCGATCCGGCGATGCGTAAGCTCCGCTCGGGGCAGACCCACCCGCGCCCCCGGCCTAACCGACCGAAGGAACAGGAGGAATGTGACGGCACCTTCACCAAGATCGTGCTCGGCAACGAGTTCAATACGGATGTCGTGGTCTTCCGCTTGAGGCTGCCGCGAAGTTGGTCGCTCAATCCTGACCGCGCCGCCACGACGATCGCGACGCGCTCGGCGGTCGAGGCGCTTCGCCGGGCCGCCTGCAGCTTGGAGGACCTGGAGCCCAACGACATCGATGGCGACTTCCGCTTCGCGCCGGGGACCGCCGAGCATCAGTTCATCGATCTGTATCTGTACGACCAGGCCGCGGGTGGCGCCGGCTTCGTGAAGGCGGCGGCGCGCGACCCGCAGCGCCTCGTCGATGCGGCGCTCGATTTGCTCGATCGCTGCGACTGCGACGACAGTTGCTACCAGTGCCTACGCTCATACAAGAACCGCTATGACCATGCGCTGTTCGACCGCCGGATCGGCGCAGACCTGCTGCGCGCTTGCTTCAAAGGTGCGCCACTTGCGATCGATCCGGCGCGTGAAGACTATGCGCTCGACCGCCTCGCCGCCGACCTCGAGGAAAGTGGGGCGCCGGTGAAACGGCTCGACGGGGGGTTGGTCGACAAAGACGGAAAAATCATCTGCCTTGCCCATCCTTTCGTCGAGAATCGTCCCTGTTCAGTGCGAGCTCTTGGGCTCGCCGAGGGTAAGGACGCGGTCGCAGTTGATATTCTGCTCATCCTGCGGGCGCTGCCGATTGCGTCGAACGAAGCGCTCTCGGTGCCAAATGTCGATCTCAGTTCCGGTCTCAAGCTTGACGCTGGTGGCGTACCTGAATTGTCGGTCACCCAGGTCATCGCCGGCGACCTCGTACCCAGCCCTAACGCACTGCGCTTTGCGGTCACCGAGGCGCAAGACGATGACTTCCTCTTCAAGCTCGATGCCAACACGCTGTCGGGCAAGGCCGACGTCGCCAAGGGCACGATGTGCCTGTTTCGGCCTTTCAATGGAGAACCCACAATAACTGACGTCTATCTGATCCGCCGACTCGGTGGCGAAGCGTTTGGCGCGACGCGGGCGAGTTGGACAGTTGGGATGCTGCAGCCCCTTCAAAATGACCAGACGCGGGTCCGGTACCGAGCGGCGTCGCATCATATGGAATGCTCAAGCCAATTGGTGCAACCCTCAAGTGCGCTCGTTGCCATCGCTCAATTCGTGAAGGCGGTGCATTGATGGCGCAGTTCATACCACCAATAGACCCAGAGACGATGGAGTTTGGCTCTGAGGCGGATCTCGCTCGCGCAATGCAGAAGCAATTGGGCGCCGGCTTTCTCGTTATGCACTCATTGCCCTGGGTGTTTCCCGCGCGCGACGATATTGATGCGCCAACTCGCGAAGGCGAGGCGGATTTCGTCGTCCTCCACCGGCAATATGGGCTCCTCATCATCGAGGCGAAGGGTGGTGAGATAACTCTCAAGGGCCGCATTTGGTACCGTCACGTCAACGCAGGCCTGAAGGAAATCAAGGACCCGGTCCGGCAAGGACGGCGCAGCCTGTGGGCGTTGAAGAAACGGCTAACGCTGATCTGCGGCAAGACGCTCGCCGACCAAACGATCATCTCAGTCGCTGTCGCATTTCCGCATTGCTTGTTCAAGGACAATCCCCCAACCGACCTTCCGGCCGACTCGATTATCACGATGGATGATCTGGCGGCGATCGAGCAGGCGATCATTCGCGCCTGTAGAGCCGACGGTGGCGGGAAGCGCGAACTGTCGGTGCAAGAGTTCGACGCTGTGCGCCGCGCGCTAGCGCCCGAATTTCGAGTCTTTGAGCCACTGCGCATCAGCGTCGACGCTACTGCCGCAACCCTGGCCCGGCTTACCCGGCAGCAACTGCAAGTGTTGCGGGGCTTTGATGGTAATCCGCGTGCGGTCATCGAGGGCGTGGCGGGCTCTGGAAAGACCCTGCTCGCGATGCAGCGCGCGCGCTCCTTTGCCGCCAAGCATGAGGCCGTGCTCTTCACCTGCTTCAATGCGGAACTCGCCAAGTGGATTCGGGAGGAGATGGCGGGCGATCTTGTCGAAAATGGTGGCAAGATCACCGTCCAGAATTTCCACCGGCTTGCGTCCGATCTCTGCAAGGCGGCAGATGTAGATTTTACGGTCAACCAGCAGGACGCGGCACGCTGGTGGGACGAAAAGGCACCCGATCTTCTCGCCGAGGCGGCGCTCGATCTCTATGGCGGTAAGCCGCCTTTCGACGCAATGGTCGTTGACGAAGCACAGGATTTCTCGCCATCCTGGTGGGATGCGCTTGAATATCTGTGTGATCGTAAGGGCTCGGTCTGGGCATTTCTCGACAAGGCGCAGAGTCTGCGCCGCGACCCGGTCGACCCGCCGCTCGATGGCGCGTTCCGCGTCTCGCTCGACGTAAACTGTCGCAATACGCGCCGGATCGTCGCCTGCGCCAATGTCGCGACCGAGGTCGAAAGTGAGCCATTCGAACTCGCCCCGCTTGGTCGGCCACCCAAGCTGATCGTGCCGCAGACGCCGACTGCGATCAGCGGGCTTGTCCAGCAAGAGGCGCGCGCGCTTCTGCGGGATCATCGTCTTGAGCCCCGACAGATTGCGATCATCGGACCGGCGAGCAAAGCCAAGGGACCTCTTGCCGCCGTCACGTCGATCGATAGCATTCCGCTGGTCGATGATGCGTCCCTATGGCGCCAGGGCAAGGGCATTCTGTGCACCACCGCCCGCAGTTTCAAGGGGCTCGAGGCGGACGTCGTCATCCTTAGCGACTTTTCTGGCCTCGGCAGCCTTTTTACGGTGAGCGATCTCTATGTGGCGCTGACCCGAGCGCGCTCTCATCTGATCATCATCGCGCACGACCGAGCCGCCAAGGAGAGGCTCGATGCCGCACTGGCGGCGGCAGTCGCAACCGGCGCGGACGAATGAGCGCGGGCGACGCATGGGCGCAGGCCATCGCCTTTAGCACTGCCGATGACGGGGGGCCTACGCTCGATACCGTCGTCACGCATATCCGCGACGCGGTGTTCGAGACGGGCTTCGTCAGCCGCAGTCGAATCACCAGCGGACTGAAAGAGGCTTATCGTCCGCTCGGACTGGATGAGGCTTTAATTCGTGATCGCATCGCGGCGGCGCTTAACTTGCTGCTCCTGAGCGGCGATCTCGATGAATATATGACTGGTATGGGCCGCGGCTATGCCGGGACGCCCCCACGGCAGGTCTATTGGGGCGGCGAGACTACCACGCTGCTCGGCACGAGCACTTCCGGGACCGGGGCCGTCCGCCACCGACCGGCAGATGCGCCAGGAAGCGAAGCCGCTGCGCAGATCGCGTTGTCCGACGAACTGGGCCGGCCCGAGTGGCGCAATGCGCTGGTCGAACTTGGTGGTGCCGATGCTCCCGATGGCGATGCCCGAAGCCTGTTGGCCTTCTCGCAAGCCTTGGCGGCAAGCGGGGAGCGCTACTCGCTCGATGAGCCCACAACTGTTGCGGTCGTCAGCGGCCGCGCCGAGTTTTTCGGCCGTGCCGATCCGTCGCCGTCTGGGCGTTGGCGGCGGGTCGAAGCTGACGGCTTCTTCCCCGCCGCGATCCGCACCGGCTACTCGAACAAAAATGTTGTGCTGCACGTCGCAGGCAAGGAAACAACGCTATGGCAGCCGCCCTCGCGCGATATTTGGTGTTGGATCGTGGTAGGGCAGACCCTGGCACTGGGTGATCCCGTGCTGCGCTATGATCCGGCGAGCAAATCCCTCGACTTCTTGACACCGCCGCCACGCCAGGCCGAGCGGGCTGCGCTCATCACCGGAACCCAGCAAGCGGCCTGGTCCTGGAAACTCGAGCCAAGCGCTTATGCGGTGATCGCTGCGCTCATGGGGTCTCCGCGATAGGAGCCCTTGGCACCACCCAGAAAAGCTTCGGCGTCTTGAGTTTTGCGGCAGCGTTCAACGCCTGTTCGATCCCCTGGAGTCGGGCGACGCGCGCTTCCCGGGCGCATTGAGCGAGCGTCAGCATGAGATCGGCACCGCGTACTGTCGCGCGGTTGAACTCGAGCTTGGTATCGAGTGCCGCGGCCGCCTTAATCTCGGCGCTCGCGGCCTCGGCAAGATTGTCGGCATCGGCCTGCGCCGCGAACAGTCGATTTTTAACCGCGCGCCGGATCGCGATTATCGACTGGCCGAGGCTCTCATTGCCCAGTTTGGCAAGATGGTGCATCGCCGCGGTCCGCGCGGCCTTCAGTTGCGATTCAGAAAGAACTGAGCGGCGCCTAACGATTTGGCGCGCGCATTTGCCCTCGTAGATCGGGTCAAACACGGCGGGGCTTGCCTCGGTCGCCAATATCTCACCGCCGTCCTCGACGAGGGTCGCAAACAGCATCTCGGGCGGGGCGAGATCAATCATCCAGCGTCGATCGGCCTGAAACTGCGCAAGCATGATCCGCGCGTTCGCCGCGCGCGCGTCCTGTTCCGCCCTGGACGCTTGACCATCGGCGACGCCCAGGACCGCGCTGGCGTCGAAGGCTAGCGTGTCGCGCAGGTCGATCTCGCTGACCGCGACGAGCAGCCGGCGATTAGCCCATTGCAGGATGGGATGGCCGAGGGGATATTCGACGATGAACTCGGTGCTGATGTCGGTGGCGGGCGCCTGCTTTTCGAACGCGGTGACGGCCCCGTCATGAAGGCTGCAGCCATGATCGAAGAAATGAAGCCGGCGCTTCTTATCGTCGCTCTGGACGACGTTGGTGCGGGGAGGGCATTCGATCGCAGTTCGCCGAGAGATGAAGGCTTGGCGATGCCAACTGTTGCGCGTGTCGAGGTCGGGGATCGTCAGGTCATCGCTTCCGGGCTTGGCCTTGTACCACATCGTCTTAAAGCGCTGGTCGCCGTCTTGACCGCTGCGGATTTCGAGGAAATCCTCGCGCGCCAGCCTGATCATCGCTTCGGCCGCGCGCTCGCGGGCCTGAAACCAGTTCCAGCGATCACCCTCGAGCAACTCCGTCGGTGCGGCGTATCGCCGATTACGGAACCGTGCTTCACAGCGGGCGGCGAGTGCTGTGCGCGACGACGGCGGCAGCGACGTCGCCTCGAGCCACTCGTCAAAGGCGTCGCCGAGTGTCTTGGCTTGCCTGGCGGCGGCACCCCAACTCGCGCCGGCGACGCCATCGGCCGCAGTTCCGATCGCGTCGCTGATCTCCTCCCATTCGGATTCGTCAAAGACCTCGCTGCGCAGAAATACGCCGGTGCCTTCGAGCACGGTCAGAATGTTGCACTCGATCGAGTTGTTGACGACGATCGGAGTAATGACGATACGACGATTGGCCGGCAGTCCCTTGGTGCCGAGGCGGTCGATGCGACCGATCCATTGCTGGATGTCGGGCGGCGACCAGGGCAGCGCGAAAAAGATGATTTCGTCAGCGAACTGGAGATTGTGGCCCTCGCGCGCCGCGTCAGCAGCGACGAGGATCTTAGCCTCGCCGCTGATGAAGTCGTCGAGCGCCTCCTTGAGCAAAGCGACCTGGACCTCGAGTTCTTCCGCAGCGCCGACAGTTCGGCGCTTCTTCGCGACCTTCATGTCGGTCAGCTTTTCGATCGCGTCGCGTAGATAGTCGGTGGTCGGATTGTCCTCAGCGACGACGACCGCGCGGCCATTGGGCTTCCTGGCGTGAAAGATGCGCAAGTGGTCGATTAGAGCGTCGAGCTTGGAGTCGCCCGGCTCATTGCGCAGACAGGTGTCGATCTGGCGCCAGGCCGATTGAAGTTCAACGGTGCCGCGGCGGAGGGTACTCAAGCGTTCCCGGAGAGATTGCGGGCTGCGTCCTGCTACTTGCAGCAGCGCTTCACGGCGGATGTCGAGATTGCTGGTGCGCGCGGCGTCGAGATAGGACCGCGTAGCCCGGGCGCGCTCCACATCGCCGTCGGTCGGCTGAAGCTTGATCGGCTGATAAATGCGCTTCGGCAGCGCGTCGGGGTAGTCTGTGCGCGCTGTGCGGATGAGACGGCGATAAAGGCCGAAGCTCTCTTCGACCGCGCGACGCTTGCCCGCTTCCTGGAGATCATGGCTGTAACGGTGGCGCGCCCGCTCCTCGCGCTCGGCGAGGACTTTGAGGATATCACCGTTCTCGGCGCGCGCGATGCGGTCCGCCTCGGGTTCGAGTAGCGCCATCAATTCACGGCGAGTTCGTGCATTATGGAGCGCCGGCGTCGCGGTCATCGCGATGACATTGGGGATTGTGCGCGCGGCGGTGATCAGGTCCTCGCGCACCTGGACCTGAAGCTTAGTGAATTCGTCGACTAACAGAAGGTCGATGCGATCGGAGGCGATGCGATCTCCCGCAAGGAGCCGGCTCGGCCGGACCAGGCGCATGACTAGATTGCCGTGGATTCCCCCTTCCTCACCGCTTTCGAGCGCGAGCACATGGCCGCGACAAAGCAATTCCTCTTCCCATTGCGACACGAGATCGTCAGGCACGACAAGAGCAGTAGCGAGCGGTCGAGGGCTTTGCGCCGCTAGCGCCCGCATCACCATGATCGCTTGGATGGTCTTGCCGAGACCGACCTCGTCAGCGAGCAGCCAGCGGCAAGCGGCGCCCGTGACCATCCGGTGCACGCTGTCGATCTGGTGCGTGTAGGCGAAAGCACCGACGCCGAGTGCCCCGAGCAGCGCCTGATCGCGGTCGATCCGCCGTGCTGCGGCGTGTAGGCCAAGGAGAACGCGGTGAAAGTCGCTCATCGCTCTGCCACTGAGATGGTCGACCCAACTCGGAGTGCCGCATAGCGTGTTGCGCGCGAAACGAACGGATCATTGGCGAGGATATGGACCGCCGCGTCGACATCATCGCAAGCTGCGGGCGATAGCCAGAGTTGGAGCGCACCGGCGGCGGCCTCGGCGGACAGTTGGCCGCGGGGGAGCGCAAAACTCTTGGTCCAGGCGGCGAGATCTTCGGCGAGTTCGGCGATGCCGAGATTGGCATAACTCCGGTGGCTGAGAAGCCGACCACCCTCGCTCGGCGCGATTTGCCGCGCGAGTGCGGTTCGGCGGATCGTGCCCAGCGCCTTGTTCGCGGCGGCCTCCCAGTCCTCGAACGGCGCACCGAAATCGAAATCATCCTCAACGTCGAGCAAGGCCCCGTCGGCATGCAGGATCGTGATCGCTTCGGAGAAAGCTGTGTTCAGCGCGTCGTCCATCGCGCCGTCGACCGGCAGTACGTTGGCGATTGGCCAATCTGGATCGAAAATTTGTGCGTGTTTGACGAAAGCGTGCGCGAAGATCGCAGCCTGATCGGCGTTTGCCTCGCTTGGGATCGCCGCGAGGCCGTTCTCCAGCGCGCACTGCCAGAGCGCCTGATGCGGGTCGTTTGGGCTGTCCTTGCTCGCCTGCTCAGCGAGCGACCACGCGCGACCGCACAAATCGACCACAAGTGGATCCTCGAATTGACGCACGATCCGACCCTTGGCGCCGATCGCTGGCAAGGTCGTGCAGAGCGCTCGCGCCCAGGCAATCCGGGCTCGCGCGATGTCGCCGACGCCCCTGCCCAGATCAAACATACGCCGCGACCCGATGTCGTCACCGAAGTTCGCGGTGAAATCGCCATAGTCGAAAATGTTGGAGGCGAATAGTTGGATCGGGTCGGCGATGCGCCCGTTCGAGAGCAGCAGACCATAAGCCTTTGCCCCACGGATCGGGATGGTGGTGGCTGCGGCTTTCGTGAAGCGGTGCGGCGCGGTCGCGGTCGCTTCGACGAGAGTCGTCGCCAGATCGGCGCCCACGAGCTTCGGACTGCCGTCCGCCCATTCTACAGAAGCCGATGGGCGTTCGAGTTTGATCTGGATGCTGTTTGAGCGTCCGATCGCGATTCGCAGCAGGCCCTTTCCAGTTTCGAGCAACTTAGCGCGGACCGTGTCCTCGTAGAGAAGAGTCAGCAGCTTCGAGGTCGCTGGCACAGTGATCGGCAGCGCGGGAAGATATTCCCGCCCGCGTGCCACCAAGCGCCCGTCAACCTCAAGATCAACCGATATGGCGACGTTGACGAGCGGTAGTCGACTCTCAACACGCAATTGGAGCCGCCGCTCGATCAGCGCCTCGAAAGCGCTGTCGCGCTCGAACAGGACAAGGTCGGCGACACCGTGCTCGGGCGGCGGAGGCGCTACAGCTTTCAAACCGGGCGTGCGGGCCTCCCCCGATGCTGCACCGATCCGGCCGTTGGCGGGCAGACGTTGCGGCGCTGCATCTGGATCAATTCCGGCCCCATCGTTGTAGAGAAGAAATGGCCTGCCGGGTCGAACCACGCCCTGCGGCGCACCAATAGCATCAACCGGATGGCGCGCGAGTTTCGCCCCGTTCTGCGTTGCTAGCAGCCCCTGACGGGTCAAAATCGTTCGGTCCGGTGGATCGGCAAGGTTTGCTTCGAAGAAATGGTAGCCGGCTGCCACACCGAGTTTCTTCAGCCCGTTGAGTTCGGTGCCTCCTGCCTTGGCGCCGAGCCATATGAAGCCGATGGTGCCGCTCGGGACGCCGAAGCGTTGTTCCGCCTGTGTGCGCTCGTCATTGACGTCGAATAACAGATTGACGGTCCAGTCGATCGATCGACTGGCAAGCGTGACGGCAATGTCCGTGCCCGCGCCGAAGATTTCGGCGGCGTCGGGATAGGCGGGGTCTTCGCTCGGCACGGTTTGGATCGCGACGGCGAACGGGCCGGCGCTGAGCGCGGTATCAGGGTGGAGGAAATTGCCGACGCCCCAGAGCCGAGGACGCCAGCCTGCCGAGCGCGCGATACTGCGCGCTTCGTCATAGATTGAAGGCGGTAAGGCTGGCCAGCTTGCAAAAAGGTGGAGGCCAGTCGCGTCGCGCGAGAGCGAAAGGCGGCCCAATATCTGTTCGGCGATGATGGGTGGCTTGGCGGTACGCGTGCGTATCCGCGCGGCTCGCGCGGCGAAAAAAGCCTCTGGATCGATGGCAACCGCGTCCCGCAGCCGTGCGTAGCTTGCCAGCGGCAATTCGGATCCACGATTGTCCGTAAGCAGGGCCGTTAGCACCCGCGCGGTTGGGGCTTCGAACCGGAGCCAGTCGACGAGCCGGGCGCCTTCGGCCGCGCTCGCCCAAGCGCGCAGGCTAGGAAAATTGATGCTCCGTCCGGACCCAGGCAGTGCCGTGATCGGTGCCCGCGCCATCAACCTGCTGACCGGCCCGACTAGATCGACCGGGAGGAGTGCGTTGGCAATCGGCCACGCAATGATCGAAAAATGGCTGCTGAACGCGCTCTTGCTCGGCCGCGAGAGGCTATAGCGTGTGGCCTGCGCCTCGAAGGTCTCGGCGATGCGCTGGCGGTGTGCCATTGTGATAGTAAGGCCGAGGGTGTCGCTGAACTTTGCCCAAAAGACGGTCCCGACCCCTTCAAAACGGAAGCCGATCTCGGCGGCGACGGCGCAAATGAAAAGCGGCGCACATGCGATCAGATTTTCCACGTCGTGCCAAGGCGCGATCGGCGCAAGGCTGTCGAAAGCCCCGGGCCAGAGCGTCGCGTCATCGACCGCCTCGATGAGCGGGTGAGTAGGCCGAGGGAGTTGCACCCTCGGCCCCTCGCAGAACCGGACGTGATCCTCTCGAATCATCCGGCTCCCATCATCCAGCCATAGGAGCAAATCCCAATCTCCAATGGACAAAGGC
>Ga0182030_10011472_pt1 | contig 17884 bp, 17 predicted proteins | sample 812S3MmetaG_FD_121299 | JGI IMG/M metagenome (GOLD analysis project Ga0182030, IMG submission 121299) | Permafrost microbial communities from Stordalen Mire, Sweden - 812S3M metaG (Illumina Assembly) | ecosystem: Environmental > Terrestrial > Soil > Wetlands > Permafrost | place: Sweden...
GTCCAAGGCCAGCGACTGGCGCTGGCTTGTCGATCGCAATAATACCCCATGGTATCCGACCGCTCGCCTGTTTCGCCAATCACAGCCCGGCGTGTGGGACCCGGTGGTTGCCGACGTTGCCGCTGCACTATCTGCTGCCCGTAACGCGAAGCCCTCCGACCTGGCGGCTGAATGACCTTAGCATACCGCGGCTAAGACTTTGTGTGCAGCCTGCACGCCTAGCTCGGTGTATCGCTCAGCGAGATCGGAGTCCATGTCGCGGCAAGCGGGAAATCGAGGGCCCAGGAACTGCCGAGGTCGGCGGAGATGTTCCATCCGACGGGTGCGGAAAGGCTTGCCAGGTTGTCAGTTATGGCGTTTCCCCGCCCTATGGTGGTGTTCCCATACGGATAGAAGAGATTGCAGGAACTACTCGGATTGGTGAGAGGTTGGCTCAGTGTTACGAGCAGATGAGTGGTGTCGAGCCGTGCACAAGATATCGCTGTCACAATTGGCCCCGGATTCTGGACAGTGCCACCATCCATCACGACAAACCCAATTCCGGTTGTCGCCTGAAGCGGAACGACCAGGTCTGTTCCGGCATCATGCTCAATCGTGAGAACGACCGAAGCTGCGCTCTGTCGATACGCATGTACGATTGTCGGTCCGCCCACCTTGGGTATTCCATCGGGAATCGAGGCGAATACATCGCCTCGTCCCGCAGCAATGATAGCACGCGCCGCGATCGGAGCAGCCAAGCGGGCAAACCGCTGGTTGTCGAGTGCGTCGCGATGCGCAGAATCGCCACCTGTGGCAATTCCGGTAGTGGGATCCCATGAACTGTTACGCGGATTGCTGTCGGTCGTCTGCGGGTTGCCGATGACAACATTTTGAGTCGGATCCTCCGACATCGCCGCGACGACCTCTCGGTGCATTTGCATGCCGTCATTGCCGCCATAGGGAATTGCGTTCCACCAAACCAACGGCAGGGCGCTGGCCGACTGAGACACCATCCCCCGCGCGAGCAACAGGAAGCGCTCTGCCGCGGCCATGAAGGTCGCCTTTTCCGAATACGATCGGAGGCTATCCGTCTCACTCCATGGCCATAATAAAGCACAGATGTCATCTTGATCCTCGATTGGCAGAGCCGCCACGACTGAGGCATCTGCGTCGCCGTCCGTACCTAATTGCCATCCTGTTGGAGAGGAGCCGTTGCCGGGATCATTGACAAAGCTCCCCGGATAGGATCCGTTGACCGCCGAGTAAATGCCGTGTCCGCTTTCCATGGTATAGGTGCTTGGACTGCCAGTTGTGGCCAAAGCATTGTAGGCAAGTGCGCCGAGATACCAAGCAATGCCTTGAACCAGGAGAGCCGCTGCGCTGTCATTCAAACAGTAGTTGATCGCATTGGATTGTCCGTTAACCAGCAGCATTATCCCGGCCCGCTTACCCCGTATCCACCGGCTCGCGTAGCTCAACAAGCTTGACACATCCGTATCTGTAATTACCTCAGTCCAAACGGCAGCCTCATGCAACCAGCACTGCGCACCGCCGAGGATCGTGGTGTCGTGCAGCAGCACGACAGAGCCTCCCACAAACCCCGATGGGATGGTAGCTGCAGTCGCGACCTGCGTTGCATCCAGCCATACATCCACCCCGCCGCCGACGTTGTAGCGGAGGATAATCGAGTGAGTGTGGCGCCGTTCAAGCGACGACGACAAGACGGTCTGGCTACAACCGGGAAACAGAATGAGGCGTGATGCACAACCGGAACAATCTACCTGCAATATCGGTAGCGATCCAAACGTTATCAGCGTTATCGGATTGGCATCGCGTCCGGAATTCTGCCGCCAATTCGGGCGCGACCAAACTACATACCAACACCAGCTCTCGTCCGAACCGTAATGTAAGGCTGGCGCCCCGAATCCGAGATCAGGAGAGAGTGCAGGTGCCAGTGTGCTTGAACCCCCGACGACCAGACCAACGCCGCCCAGTTGGCCGTTGAGCCTAGGGGTCGCCACCGGCAGGGCGGCCGAGCCTCCAAAGGCGTAGGGTGTCAGTGCACAACCACCGGCGACCCGATTTAGTAGGCTGCCTATGGGTGAGTTCCAGCCCATGATCGGATTGCCGGTGGCATCAGAGAAGCCATCGACCGAGCTCGCATCCCACCAACCCTCGACATTACCAATGGTGGCGGGCGACGGGCCACTGGTCCCCGTGCCGGTCCCGGTAAGCGATGCGCGCAGGGCGGTCCAAAGCGCCACGTGGCCGCCTCCTATCCTCATAGGAGTACCCGGTCCAACAAAGGCAACGCTCATTCTAAATTACCGTGAACGACGCAGGGCAAACAGTTGGAAAGCTGCCATCGGCACCCTCAACCCACGCATACCATGTCCCGGCCGTGGTTGGTGTATTGACGTAAGCGGCCCACAGGTCGGTATTGACAAGAATAGCAGCGGTCCAGGTGACCGGCGGGACAGTCAAAGATGCCGAAAATCCGAACTGAACCGGTGCACTTGCCGGTGTGATATGTGCATTGACGCCGATCGAGCCGCTGCCATGCGTGTAGCTGCCAGTCGGCGCGACGTTCCAGGTAACGGCGGTCACCGCCGCTCCATTTGCTATAGTACTTTGTGATACGACCGCTGACTGGGGGGACGCCCCTAAGGCATTCGAGGCGGATACCTCAAAGTCGTAGTTGGTGCTTGCCGACAGTCCCGTCACGCTTGTCGATGTGAGCAAAATGCCGGATGCATAGGTGATCCATGTCGTTGTACCAGTCACCCGATATTGGATCGCATAGCTGATTGGAATTGTGCCAACACTGGGTGGCGACCACGCGAGTGTCAGGCTTGTGTCTGTGGGCGCGCTTGCGGAAAGTCTGGTGATCTGACCCGGTATAACACCGCTGGCGATGGTGGCTCCGGTGACGGGGCTGGACAACGGCCCAGACCCGGCAGGATTTGTCGCACAGACCGCAAAGACATAAGTGGTGGATGGTTGGAGATTAGAGACGCTGTGACTCGTCCCTATGACAGCAGGACTGGCGATTATCCAGGAAGTGCCGCCACTCACCTGGTACTGCAGAGTGTAATCTGTCACGGCGCCACCAGAGGAGGGGGCTAGCCAACTCAAAGAGACTTGTGTGCTTGATACGTTGGTAACAGCGAGCCCGCTTACGCCACCTGGGGCCGTTTGATTGCTCTGCGTAAGACCTCCCGAGATTGACGCGTAGATGACACTGCCACCCGAATATGTCACACCCTGCATCACGCAGGATAAACCTACAGGCAAAATCGGCTCGCCCGACGAACTTACGATGCCGGCGCCGAGGGTAACATTAGCGTTGCTTAGATTGATGACACTGCACCCGAATCCAGAACCCATGTTCGAGAAAATTGGCGTCAACGTCACCGGCTGACTGCACACCAATATCCGCGCATTGTGTACGGTCTCATCGAGGGTGGTGTCCGTGGTGATTTCTATGACAGGACATTTATAAGTCGGCAATTTGGACGCGAACCATGACCAGATCGCGCTGAACGTTTGGCAGACCATTGTTTCACCGCCCTGAGCGACCCAGGTCGTGTCACTGTCCGATGTGGCGGTCGCTTGTTGTGCCTCATCAATGGTCAGTCCATTAAGGAAATTCTGATACGTAATTGCATCAGCGGTACCGTTTCGACTTATTCCGACAAGATCAGTCGCGGAAATTGCCGTTGCCACAGGCAACGCCGCGATGTTGTAGGTGGCAGTGTTCGTCCCTCCTGACACCGTGTCTACCATTGCAGAGATAGTCCCTGCCGAATCAATAGCAATATTGCTTCCGGCAGCGAATAGTCCACGCAGTAGCGAGAGCTCGACCAGCATAGGTGAGCCACTGGAACTCAGCACGGCTTGATCAGTGGGCACGAGGACAAGCTGGCTCGGGAAATTGGCATGATCCGCGCCCGTGGCGGTTAGGATGCTGGCCTGTAGGTCAAGCCCGACACCGACATTGATTGTCTCGGGACCCCCCGGTCCGAGGCTTTCTCGACCTAGCAACGTACCGGTGGGAGCCTGGATGGCGGGTTGCACACCAGAAAGTAGAGATCCAACACTAATCGACTGCGTTACGCCACCGTGGCTAATTGGGATCTCGTCCGCGGCGTCCCCTGCGTCAAGTGATGGTAGTTGACCAATTGTCGGCATAAAATCGCCTCTTAGGACAGTTGCCGCAGCGAGTCTATTCTAGTCGGCTATGTGAGGATCGCTGTCCCGCTCATTGCGGATGTCCATTGGCCGCTAACACCACCTATCGCCAGAACACCGGTGCCAGCGCCTGCCGCTTCGCCGGTTTTTCGACCATTGGACGCATATGCCAAGGCTCCGACGCTGGCCGGCGGTAGAGTCGCGACGGTGTATGTCGGAAGGCCAATCGTACCCCCTCCTACCGACAAGCCTCCGGTTACCGACGCGCCACCTTTGGCCACTAGCGGCCCGGCAGCGACAGTGAGACCTCCGTTCATCGAGACGGCGCCTTGAAACGTGCTCGTGCTAGAAACCGACACCGGTCCACCAAGATTGACAACGCCAGCAAGGTATGTCGAGCCACCGACGGTTAGATTGCTCCAGGTGTAAATCGTGCCTGTGACCAGCAAATTCCCCTGCAAGTGTGCTCCCCCCGAGGTACCGAGGGCGGTGCTATCCCAAAACAAACTGGTGCCGCTGGTGTGATCAATGATCAGGCCACCGTCAGCGGTGAGCGCGCTCGTGACATGAAGTGCGCTAATCGTACCATCGTAGAAGACGCTTATCGAACCGCCATAGTCGAAGGCAATCTGCTGTCCAGTGGCCAGCCATATCGTCCTACTGGTGTTAGTGACAAGGTTGCCGATCGTACCGTCTGCGATAGAGACCGCTGTCGAAACCGTGACGATCCCCGACTGAAGTCCGGGACCATCAAAAGTATATCCGGTCTGCGTGTATGTATTTGATCCGATTTTAATCGGGGTGGTGTTGGTCGTTGAGACTGGCTGCCCGTAGACACCCGCTGACGTGAAGGGTAAGACGTTGCTCACGTGAATGGTCGTCGCTGGACTCGTCAAACCCGTGATGAGTTTTGGGGGCGGTCCGGCCGTGCCGTTCGGGAAAGCGTTACGGGTGTCTATCACGGCGATTGAGTAATTGCCTTGTAGATTTGCCATCCATTTAAATTGCGATGTGGCGCTCGTCGTGGTCGTGATGCCGTAAGCCCATTCTAAGGGATATCCGCCCAAGGATACTGCCTTCGCCTCTGTCAGGACAAGTTGCATGCCAAACCGGCCATTGGCGTCGTCGACATTATTTGCAATCAGATCGATTTCATTACCGGTGATGGCATTTGCGATCGACGACGGCAGGTTCGTGTTGTCGACGGTAGGTAGCCAAAGTGCCCAAAGCTCCGCCATTTGCCGTCCGGCCGGTACGCCGCCCGGCGGGAGATTTCGCGTAGGCGCCGACTGTATGGAGACATGTTGGGCAGCGACCGGAGATACACCGAGTGGTCGCAAAGCAGTCGAGTTCAGGTAACTGACCAATGAATAGACTTCGGTGCCCGGTCCATCAACCGCGTTGCCTTTGGAATCGAGTGAGCTGCCGATATTGGTGGTCAGGAGTGTGTTGGTATTCGACGATCCGGCTCCGCCGGCAAATGCGAGTGTCATGGCGGAGCTTGTCACCGGCGCGTCGCCGACAACACTCTGAGCCCGTCCCGCCGCCAACAGTCCGGGGGCAGCGGAACCTGTGTAGGACTGAGTCAATGTCAGAGGACCGGTCATCATATCACCGGACTTCAGTACTCGTAAGTCGACATAGGACTTGGTGGCGGCCTGAAGGCTGCTTGTGGGTGCGCTGGCGAGGGTCAACGCACCGGACAGTGTGCCACCGGACAGCGGCAATGTGGTGGCTACCTGAGCGTCTACATACTGCTTGGGAGTGGCCTGCAAGGCGGAGCTCGGAGAGCCCGCTAAACTGAGGGAGCCGGTCAGCGTCCCACCGGATAATGGGAGCGTTGCCGCAACCTGGGCATCCACATATTGCTTTGGCACAATCTGCAACGCACCGGATGGGTTCCCGGGCAATGACACTGCGCCGGTAAGCGTGCCGCCAGTCAGCGGGAGAGCCGTCGCGAGCTGACTGTCCACGTATTGTTTGGGCGCTGCTTGGAGAGCCGCAGATGGATTGCCGACTAGATTCAGTGGGCCGGTCAACGTGTCGCCAGATCGAAACAAGCGGGTATCTACATACTCTTTGGTGGCCGCCTGAAGAGCTACCGATGGATCACCCGCTAAATTGAGTGGTCCGGTGAGCGTCCCACCGGCCTTCGGCAGCGTGTTTGCTGCGAAGTCGGCCAATCGCTGCTGTGCAGTACTTCCGGTAGCCGTCACTAGAAGCTGTGAGCCATTGATGCCAGCGACGGCAGATAGGCCATTCAAAAATTGCGCATACGTAACCGCTACATTCGTGCCAGCTTGGCCAATAGGCACGCTATCTGACGTCGCCGGAACATTCCCGGCGGGTAAGCTAGACACCACATAGGAGCTCGCTAGGGCATTCAGCGTTCCCGATACAAGACTAAGATTCGCGCCGATGGATACCTGTTGCGGGCTCCCAATGCCGGTGGCCGGGCCGCCAAGAAGCGTGCCGCTGGCGACAGACAGTTGTGCCTGCACGCCAGCCAGCACCTGAGCACGCGTGATCGAGCGAGCAATCCCGCTCTGGCTAACCACAAACTCGTCTGTATCAGATGCTGCGGTTGCTGGTGCAAGCTGGTTAATTGTTGGCATAAGTAAGCGCAACTCCAAATCGTATTGTCGTCGGAGACAAATCAGTGCGGCCCCAATCTTGAGACGCGGTCGCCCAACAAGGCGGCCCATTCAAATCGGACGCCCAGAATTCGCGTTTAAATCAGAATGGGGTTCCCATTCTGATCCGTTACTACCGCCCCTGCCGCGGTATCCAGTGCGGCCGTCGGCACGTAAGGAACCGACAAGTACAGTACCGGAAGAAGCACGGTCCGTTGTATTGTACGCCCATTTGCCGTGCCTACGACGATAGTGACGGTATACGTGATTCCAGTCTGCCCGGCCGTAAGCCAAAACACGCAACGCGTACCATCAGCAGTCGTGCTGCTGACGGTCAGGTCCCCAGGATTATTTGGCGTAACAGAGACATCAAGTGTAGCAATCGAATCTCCATCATTCCCGACCAAGGCCGGGGATATGTCCACTTCATAGTCAAGAGTATCTCCTGGATCCTTGGTCGGCCAACTCATATATGCCGGTGCGACAGCGCTCGTCCCGCGAGGGACCGGAATGAAACTGTCTATCGTGATAGAGCGCGCGGAGCTTGGCTTCCAAACGTGGGTTGCGGGGGTCGGCATTTTACTCTCCTAGCACTTACCCGGGATGTGGTAACGCGCTCTCACGCGGGGAAACTCCGGCCTGTGTGGGACAGCGGCGGTTCTAATGTGTCAAGCCGTAAGATGTGTCCTGCGCGGAAATTGATGCTCCACAAATGATCGCCGGTTGACTACCATCTGACTACCACCAAGCCCGATGAGCCGGCCGCCCCGTTATAGGATGTCGCGCTGTTTGCGCCGGTGCCGGCACCCGCCGCCCCTCCGCCGGGAAAGTTGCCGGGCGCACCAGTAGTGCCGCTGTTCTGCGTTCCGCCCATCGGGGCCGCCCCGCCCATGCCCCCTTGGTTTTGAATACCGGCCTGTCCGGACGAACCCGCGATGTTAACGTCGCCGTTTACACCGATCCCACCTGGCGTCGCCCCGTTGCCTGGACTCGTGAACGTCGCAAACGCATTTAGACTGCCTCCAGTGGCACTCACGTAGCTGCCAAAGCTGGAGGCGCCACCTGGCGCTGCACCGGCACCTGCCGCGGTTCCTCCTCCGCCGCCCAAGCCGACAGCCACCGAAATTGTCTGGCCTGGCACGATACTAACCACCCGCTTCCGCGCATATCCGCCACCAGCTCCGCCCCCGCTCGGTAGGCTGCCAATCGAGGCAAACGAACCAGAGCCACCACCCCAGAGCTCAACTTCAACCTGCGTCACGCCTGTCGGCGCAGTGAAGCTGCCCGATGTCGTGAATGTCTGCACCCCGGAAGCAAAGCCCGGCCTCAATTGTGGAAGCTTCCAGGATAGAAACGGCGCCCCCGGGGATACCGCTATGTCCGGAGCCAGGATCTGACTTTGGCCATAGCTGACGCCGATCACGTACAAGCCAACCCATCCCGCATCGATCGGCGGCGTCTGTTGTTGACCGGTGAGAGCTGGCGCGCCTGCCTTCAGTTCCAACTGAACTCGTTGTATGCGCTGTGTGTTCTGAGGGATGCCAGAGTTTGAAGGGCCGCTAAAGGGCTGTGCCGGATTTGCTGCATTGTAATACGGCAACACAAGGGGGCTCACATCACTCTCGAGAAACGAGGCCTGCAACAGGTAGTTTGTCGATTGCCCCGTTGTCGTAGGCGGGTTTAGCGTAAACCCGGTAGAGCCGATATTAATGCCAGTTTTCACCAGTGGGTCCGTAACGTCAGCCGGAAGGGAACCGTAGGGTAACGTATCAACCACCGTGAGCTGAGTGAGCGATCCCGGCCCCACCGTCACGGTCAGTGATGCAGGAGCGGTGGGACTGCACGCAAGGCCATCAGCTATGATCCCCTGGCCTAGTACTGCCTGCGCCAGGTAACCAAGACCAACCATAGCATTCCGATTTAGTGACAACAGGTCTGTATCAAGAGGAATACTTCCTGGGTAGACGATATTTCTGTCCATGAGACCCTCTGCGAATGACTTAGTCGATAATAGCTGTCCAACCTACAGATGCGGCCGGAAGGACGCTCGTGATAGCCGCATAGATGTCTGTATCGGTAATCTGAGATTCAACCATAGCGAAGGACGCATACTCGATTACGCCGCCACCGTAACATCCTGACGAATTGCCCCACCCCGCTACTTGTCCCACCCCCCCGCTGTTTGGTCGGTAGGCCGTGATGAAACACTGGAATGGCAACTCAAGACTACCCCACCCGCCCGCCGTATTGTACCCGACGCCGCCGCCGCCGCCCTCGAACGTCGCATAGCCTCCGGTGTCGCATGTCTGGGCCGGCTCAAATATCAAGGGGACACGCCCGGTAAGCCTCGTCACCGCGGATTGGACCGCCGCACGCGTCACGCGTTCACAAAACATCTCCAGCATGATACGGTCACGTAGGGCATCATCACTCTCACTCGGCCGCCGTTGAAGCTGCCAGCCGAAATAATCCCACGCCACCAGGTCCAGCCATACATCGCTCGCGCTGCTTATTCGTGCTTGTAATCGTACGTACTGCAACATGCCGTAGATCGTAGACCATGTCGCCGCAAGGCCGCTGAGCAGCGTATCCAATATTGGGACTGTGTCGGGGAACCAGCGCGCAGGCAGGACGGCGAGCAGTCGGCTTTGGAAGTCGGTTTGATCACCTATCATATCAGCTTACCGTCACGGTGCCGGCTTTGATAACACTCCCGCCTTCCGACGCGAGATCTATCGTGCCTCCGTTCACCCGGAGAAGTGTAACGTTGGTGACTGCCCTGCTGGCGTCATAGGTCACTTGGGCGAGGCGGGTAAGTGGTAATGCCTCATTAATGGACAGCGAATTCACGTAGTCCGTAACGGCCGCCGTTACCGCGGTGACGACGGCCGCGACCGTAACCCCGGGGGCAACCGAAATTGTTAGCGAGATGTTGGCTTGGATCACGGTTGGTGGCTGCACAGCAAAAATCGAGCCGATAGGTCGGACAGCATCAATGCTGGCGAAGACGGTCGACAGAAGAGAAGGTGGTGGATAGCCTGAGCCATCGTCGACCGTGACCACAAAACTTCCTATCCTATTCGCACCGCTTGTATCCACATTCTCTGAAATCAGAAAATCAAGGCCCTGTTGTATGCTCATGATGGCATACCCGATTGCACTGATTGTGGCGCGGGAGCGACTCTGAAGATAGTTTTGAAACCTGGCCCGGAAGGCGACGTCAGATTCCGCATCGAGCCCGTTCTGGGTCGCCGCCGGATTGGTGACCAGGTCGATACCCGGCATCGCAGTGGCTATCAGTGAAATGCTGTTCGCCAAGACATTTCCCGCACTGCCAGGCACCTGTGCCACGATTGGAACCGTCAGTGAGCTCACACCCGGCCCGATGGTGTATCCATCAAGCTCAGCATTCCAAACTGAATTTGTGACGTCAGTCGTCACGGTGAACGTTAATGTACCATCCCCCGTTCGGACCAACGCCCCAACCTGAACGAGTGATGATGCAGTCGCGGTATAGCGCGAGAACGTAACCGAACCCACTGCTGCCACCGCTGGAAGGCGCCCCAGTGACATATCCGCCATCCAGCTGTCGAGGTCCGATCCGACACTGGTGGCCGCTCTGGTCATCTGTAAGACCTGCAGGATCAACCACTGCATCCAAAGCGCGACAGATGCGTTCGCCTCGAGAACCGCTCGTAACGTGGAGCCGACAGTCAGGTCCAGCAACTGGGTTGCAGAGGCCTGGACAGCGGCGGCCATGTTCTGCACCAGGGTAGTGAATGTCTGAAGCGACAGCTGCATAACTAGCTGCCTACCGAGAATGTTAGCATCTGCGTCTCGCCGCTCGATGAATCTGTATATCGGATATTCACGTAGATTGTTGACAATGCGTTTGCCGGTGATATCTGTATGTCTATAACTGGCTCTGGGATTCGTGCAACGGCCGCCTCTTGAAATATCTGGCTTCGTATCGTGGCCTTGATTTGGGTTTCGTTAGTCAGGGTTCCAACGAAAGTAGCCAATCCGGCCCCATACCCAGTGTGCCAAATATAATCTCCCGGATTAGTGAGCAACCGGCGCAGCACTCTCTGCTGCCCTAAGATCGACCCCGATATGATTGCAAGATCACCGGTTGCTCCGACATTCAGGTCCGAATCCCAAACATGGAAAAGATCGGTCATGTGAGTTAGTCCTGGAGGTCGGGAATAGAGGTCGTGCCGCCGCGCGAATCTATGTGTGTGTGCTCATCGTAGTGAGCACGAAGTTGCGACAGGCTTCCATGACTATCGTAGACGTCGCCGATCACATGAATATCGCCATTTACTCGAACTGTGCCATCATTTTGTAACTTGATGAAGCTGCCCGAGCTGTGCACCAGCCAAAACTCGCCCACAGGGGTGGCGGGAGGCGGCTGCACCGCGCTAAACGCGGCGCCAATGATCACCCCATGATCGGCGTTGCCCTCTTGCGCCAAGACCATGACCTGATCGCCCGGCGAGAGTGGAGAAACGCAGCCCCAACCGGCCCCCACCCAGGGAGATAAGACAGGCAACCACCCACTTAGGACGGCCTCCGGTTGCAATGTTACGCGTGCACACGCGGAGTTAGTGTCTACGGAGGCTACTACACCAAATCGGGGTTGCCCCTCACCACAGTCCAAAGCCTCGGCGTGTGCCTTGAGGACGTTGAGAAGTCGTTCCATGCCTTAATTCGCGATCGCGTTTACAGCGCTTGGCGCGCCGGTTGAGATTGTTCGAGGGCTGCTGCTCTTCGCTCTGACCCGCTGTGTAAAGCCTTCGTTCAAGTTGAGGCGACTCTCAACAACATCAATACGATAGGCTTGATCGAATTCCGTTCCGGTACCGACCAGAACCAACTGACGGTTTGGCGTCAATGAGAGGTCACCAGGTAGCGTGAATTCCACGGTCCGTTCGTGCATCGCGAGGTCATTTAACTTGCTATGGGCGAAGTTCAGGGCCTGGTCCTCGGTCAGGTTAGGCCGCATAAAAACGAATTGCTGAGACCTGGCCCCCCCGCCGTTAGTACCAGTGGAAGCGGTATCCGTGTTGCACGTTCCGGTTACCGTCTGGGCGAAGGCGCTTCTCCGGCGAGAATTCCAGCTCTTGACAGTGACGCCGATGCCTTGCGCTAGGGTTAGACATCGCCCAAGCTTCATATCGATGCAATCGGCCGGCGAAATCGGGTAAGGAGCTTGCGTCGTACTATTTGCGGGGCCAAAATTGAGGGTTGTCCCGGTCACGGAAAGGTCGAAACCTTCCTGTAAGGCCAAGAAGACCAACAAATCCCATTCGGTCGTTGTCCGGCTGAATTGCCCAAGTGTGATACGGTCGTGTTCGTCTTGGTAGTACCTCCCGACCACCGTTGTGGTTTGTGCGATATTTGGAATTAGGCCATGTCGGGTCGCCAGCAGGGAGGCAATTTCACTCGATGTGTAATTGGAGAATGTTTCCTCAATCTTAGTTTCTAGCAATTGCGCGGATAAGTCGCGACCTGAAACACTTACTAATCCTTTTATCACGTTTATCGAAACGGTATCGACCGTGCCGGTTATAAAACTGGCGAATGATGTCGCATTGACACTGAACATGACCTCTATTGATATATCCAACGCAGATGACCAAAAGTTGCCACCGATGGCAACGTCGGCGTTTAAGGCGAACGATGCGGAAAACCGGTCAGCTGAGAAGTGATTGTTGCTAATAACTTCGACGTCAATTAGCCCGGGAAGTACCTCACCGTTTGCCAGGACACTCGCAGTCGGCGAGCGCTGATAGGTCTGTGGGTCACTGGGGAGCAATACCGCCTCCGGCCTGCTGGTCGACATCGGGAATCGACAAGGTTTGGATGCCGGACAACATTGGATCAGAAATGCCATTCAGTATGGCGATCCGTATCCACTGCGTTGCGTCGCCAAGTTCGCTGGCAGCTACTTGGTACAAATTTCCTCCAGTCACCGTCATCGACTTCATCTCTAGGTGCTCGCATTGGCAAGATTGAGACTCGCGCGCCCAAGATAGGATTGGGCGATGCTCAATGAACTCATTTGCTGTGTCACGTAAACGAGGTCACTTAGGATATAGGCGGTTGATGGTGGTTGATTTGCGGTCGCCCAGGTGGTCGCGCCTAGCGCTGACTCAGCGGCAGTAATATTGGCTCCAATAAGCTTGCCGGCGCCAGCTAGGGCATTCAATGCTGAGGAGTACGATGCCGTTGCCTTGACCGCAGCGCTTGGGGCAGCGACTGCATCTTGCGCGGATGTCAGGTCAACCCCAGCAGAGGCCGCAAATCCTAGCGCGGTAGTGACATCAGACAATGCGGAAGCTGCTAATGAAACTATCGAAGTGACGGCGCTGCTCGCCTCGTCGCACACCACTGCACAAGTCAGGCGATATGGAACCCACCAGCTCGATCGATAATCTGCCCTGAAATCCTTGATGATAACCGAGTAAAAAAACATATCCCAGGTGAGTGGCATGGGAAGTCCCGAAGCCCGCATCTCATCGATCAGGCGTGCACGCATGGTCGCATCGGCACCGGAGAATGTGCCGGAGAATACGATATCCGAATCGTCTCGCCCAAGCGAATCGATCACCCGAATTCCGCCGGGCAGTCGATGAACCGCTAGACGTTGCGCTCCACCAATGTTGATGCTCGACGGGATCTCAAAAGCTTGAAAAGCTATAGGGCCAAGGAGTAACGCAACCTCTGACATGTCGATGCTTCTCTGATCAAGTGCTAACCGCTGCCCCAGGCCAGGTCGCAGTTAGCCTCGGGTCGAATCCGGTCGTCGCTGAGCGCGGCAGTTCGGCTGCGCGGACAAGACTATCTGTCATCCACCGGCCCAGACGCGATCCGTCGAGATAAACATCTCCGTGCACCGTCGTCGACTGTGGTCCGGTCGGAGGAGGAACTGCTGATGGTAGAGCCGCCCCGGCACCTATCGGCTGTGTCCTTGATGTTGTATCACCAGGAACGGACCGAGCGATCGCCGAGACACCAGGGTGCCGGTCGGCGGGACGCTGTGTCGAGAGGTGCGAAGGGGCGTAGTTCCTAGGCGGCGACACCTGCGTCCTCAACGCGTCCGTTGACGTGCGAGGCGGACTGGTATTTATCGATACGGGCCGATCCACAGCGGCCGCCATCGGACTCAAGGACGATCGATCCCTCGATGCATCCGCAAATACTGCTGTCGGTTGTACGGGTGCTGCTGTCGATTGTATAGGAAGTGAAGCACGCGCCCGATAGCTTTCTAACTCGGTATTTGAGGCTAGAGTTCGTTCGCCGGCCTGCAACTCTACGTGCGGTCGACTATTGGGGCTGTCCAGCACCGAGCTCGATGAGGTAATTGGCCCCGAACTAACCGCGAGCGACTCACGGTTTGTATTCGGCTGCGAGGCCGGTCCAAGAAGCACATCCTCGTAAGTCTTGGTTAGCCTTGGCAGGTTCAGCTGGCTCCAGGTAGGCACGGCCCCGTTCGTCGACGGTGGATTTGAGGGGACGGATATCGTTTGAACGTTGACCTCGCGCGGAGAGGAATCTCTCCCTTTTGCCGCCAACTCGGGTCCAAAGGGCCGGAGCTGTAAGCAACCTGCAACCTGTGTCAGCTGCTTTAGACGCGTAGTACTCCCATCAACGACCTTATTCAGAATCACGAGGTCATTGCGTATCGTTGTCAACCCCGCAGATACACCATTATCCAGAGCAAGAGTTATACCGATAGTATAGGCGTCAATCATTCCCGTTCCTTGACAGGCATTGGACGAATATCCGTCCGATGTCCTCCGCAGTGGACCGCCCAGACTGCCTGGCTACGGCACTTAGAATTGGACGGGGCGCGGCGCCAGGACTTCCGAATTCTTTTGCCATCAACATCGCATCTCTTACATGAACAGATGCTCTCAAACCATTGCTGTCTCGTGGCGTGACAGACGAGATCATCGGCTCGCGCGCTAGTTGGCTTTCTGACTCTCCACCGGTCCGGAACGCCATCGCCGCCGCATTGACGCCTGCTTCCATGCTGTGCGTCGCCGCTTGGAGGGCGTCTATGAGTTTATCTTCGATATTAGTACGATCAAGGCGTTGCGCTATCGATCGTAAACCCTTAATAATGATCAAATCATCCCCTCCAGCTTAGAGTATGCCAATCGAATTCGCGCCCATCGATCGTTCCGAACGCGACGATCCAAGCGAGTCTCTCGTCGGGAGGCAGACTAAACGCGACATCAAAAGGCACCCCGTTCCGTATCAGGAACAGACAATCAATCAGATCGGGGTGCCTACTCAGTTTCCCGCGGTGGCTACCACCTCGGCTGGAGTCGGTTCAAATTGCTCGTTGATAGCCTCGGCAACAGCGGAGATCCCCAAATCCCCCAATCGCGCGACCATCGACTCGATCTGCTGTTCATTGACTGGTGGTGGAACCGGCACATTGTCGATTTCGGCGACGGAACACGCCAATACCGCCATACCAAGCCATGGCTGGTTCTGCGCGAGGCTCGGCCCTGCTGCCTTGAACAAGCGGAGCTTGTCCAGAGAGGTCATACGGCGAAGCGTCAATCGACGCCCAGAACCATCAATTACAGTGGGAGCGGCGGTGGCGCCGGCAACAATTGTGGCTGAGGGGCCCATCAAATCCGCATCCTGCGAGTGGCGAAGAACTCCAGCTTTTGTCGAACACCACTGTCGCCCTTCCATTGACCGGCACTGGCAAGCTTGAATGTCACGCCATCATACAGATAAGTCGAGGTAGATCCGTCCGTCTCGGCAACATATTGATACATCGTGCCAGCAGGCACCACGCCACCATTATAAAATGCGGTTTCCGCCGCTGCGATAAAATCATCAACGGCGGAATCGCCGCGTTCGATCTCGAAGGTCCCTTCCCAGCCCTTGGGAAGTTCGGCCCCCATTTGAGTGCCGTCAAGCCGATCCACGCGCACCGAGTGCGTCAACTGGTGTGCCTCAAATGCCGTCACATACGTGAGATCGACCCGCCCTGCTGGACCGAGCACCACCAATTGAGTGTCTCGACCAACAGAAAAATTGGTAAGCGCCACGTAGGGTCCTCCTTATGTCGGTTGTCCACTGGGGAGTGTCTGAACAGACACCACGACAGTTTGCCCCCCCTCGATGTTGACAATGAATTTCTCATTGATTGACTGATACTGAACCTGAGCGTCGGACTGAACATATCCGAGTCCGGTACGACTGGTCGGATTATTCGAATTGTCACAAATTACGCTGAATGGGAGCGTCCCGTCAGTGCTGCCTAAAATCCCTTCGTTGAACATGTTTTGTAGAAAAGCCAATTGCGTCGCGCGGATCTGCTGAAACAGGGTTGTATTTATAAGCTGCCCGACAAACTGGCCCATTCCAGCGGCGAGGGTCTCGGCAATGTAGTTGGTTAGACGCGTGTAATTGTCGCCATTGATGGCTAGATTCGACGATGAATTATGGCCGGCACGTACCCCCCAATATGCACCGCCTGGTTGCGGGTTGGTGATTACATCGATGCCGGCTCCAATAAGAACCGCCAGATCTGCGGCAGAATATGACGTTGTCTGACCTGATCCGGGAGTGCCCGATTTCTGACTACCGATTACGCTGTAAAGTTGCTTGTTGAGGCTAGACTGCTCAGGCGAGAGGTTTGCCAGTCGACCCGCGGCAAAGCCCTGCGGCGAGACAAGCCGAACTACGTTATTAACCTGATCGGCCCACCATAGCCAATCGCCGAACATGAGCTTGGCCGCGTAACTGTCCAGGCCAGCCTGAGCTTTGACACTGATAGCGTTTTGAATGGTATCACCGGGTGGCCCGGTCAAAATCATATAGACACCTTCCTGCAAACCGAATGCAGCCTGGGTGAGCCACTGTGTCGCGTCGTCCGAATCGGCCAGCAGAGCGATGCCGCAACCCTGACCCCGCAACGCGTACATGCCTGCCCTAGGTGGTATGTCGGAGCCGACCAGCGAGCTTGCGGCGACGTCGGCGGCCCCATCGGAGCCGGCGGTAGTACCTCCTAGGGTGATGGCGAATGGAGCCGGCGGCGCGATGGTTCCGCCTGTGCTTGCAATCACGAGTTGCGACGAGCCACGCTGCGGACCTTGCCCCTGATTCACGGCGTTCGCGAGGTTCGTCCAGAATGTTGCCCCTGCTCCAGCTAGATTGTCGTACACTTCGGGCTGAAGTCCGGGCAATACAACTGTCAGGCGCCAAGTATTTGCTTGCGAACCAGGATTCAGAGCCAATGTCACCTGATTGCCCAGGGACCCAGTATACAACCCGGTGAATATAAAGGTCGTATTGGGGACGGTCACCTGCGCGGCTGTGTCGGTGCCGTCTGTGACTCGAACACACCGAAAGTTCTGCGCGCCTTGCTGCACTGCTGTCGCGACCTGCGTTCCCATGTCATATTGTCGGGCTATGATGGGGCCAAAACTGCCGGCGTAGTCTGCCATGGTCGCTACGATCACAGGCTGATTAACGGGCCCCCATGGGGCGCTGCCTACAACCCCGAGAACGTTAGTAGGGACGCCGTTCAAAACAAGATTTTGCGGTGGCACGATCTGAACGTAGAGGTCTGGTACCACGAGCGCGGTAGTGTTGAGATTGCCTTGCTGAAATATTGGCATGAAGGTCAACTCCCTTCCATGGGCGCGACCAGAACGCGCACTACTGAGTGTGCCCACTCGCTATTAAGGATCTGTGCCACGCGGACGGGATCGCTGATGATGTCTCCGCGAACCATGCCACCGAACGGCTTTACTACGATCAAGCAAATGTCCATAAATTCTCCATACTCAGGCCATGAAATTTGCGGAATTTATCAGCAGGTCGCCAAACAGCATTGCAGGCTGCGATGCGATTACGACGGTTGCATATTCAATTTGGTACAGTAAATCACGACGATACAGAAGTGCGTCCTGTGACTGATCAAATATGGTGGTCCCGGAGTATGCCAGTTTTCCTTGGGACGCATCAGCAAAAGTTAAGAACGTAAATTGTGCAAGAGAAAGATCTATCGCTATCGCGGTTGAATCGCGCGTGGCCGGGGTCGGACA
>Ga0182030_10011473_pt1 | contig 17883 bp, 14 predicted proteins | sample 812S3MmetaG_FD_121299 | JGI IMG/M metagenome (GOLD analysis project Ga0182030, IMG submission 121299) | Permafrost microbial communities from Stordalen Mire, Sweden - 812S3M metaG (Illumina Assembly) | ecosystem: Environmental > Terrestrial > Soil > Wetlands > Permafrost | place: Sweden...
ACAGATAAGAACAATCCTTGTTTTTTGTCTTATCCGTGTTCATCTGTGTTTATCCGTGGCCAATAATGTCTTTGCCCGGACTCGAAGAGATCACTCTCATTCCACGACATCAGGAGTCCAGAGACTCATCTCGACCCTCTTCGCGAGCGGCATCCACCGTCCCGGAGCGCCGAGATGAGTCTCCGGCCCAGAGGGCACCCCGCAGACACGAGTGTCTGCGCCGTCATGGCTCAGGTTAATTTCCCCAACTATCCGAAATCCCCGGCCGACATCAGGAGTTCTGACCCGCGGGCTCACTGCAAATTCCACGGCATCGGGAGTTCTGAGTCTGGGCTCCGCCGGCCGCGGAGAAGCCGCGGCTTGTCGCGCGGGATGCCGGGGACGTTGCGTGCCGGATCTACTACCGACTGTCGTATATGATACAGTTACGTTGATCCGAAAAAGTTGCGTCACAAGTGTCACGGCGATTGGAGAGGACAAGTCTATGCGTGTAAAGTGTTGGTCCCATGGCGGGCCAAGATTACTAATTCTGGCAGTGGCCTGCCTGGGATTTACCGGCCTGCTGACGGCCCAGGGACGGCGCGGCGCGGCCGCTGCTCCGCCCATTAACCTGAGCAAGGATCCGCTCTTGCGGGGGTTCGAATTCCGCTCTATCGGGCCCGCGGTAATGATGGGCCGGGTGGACGATATCGTGGGTTCGGAGCAGGATCCCATGACCATGTACATCGGTTTCGCCACCGGCGGACTGTGGCGAACCACCGACGGCGGCATTCATTGGAAATCGATGTTCGACGAGATGGAGAACGAGTCTATCGGCTCGGTGGCCATCGCTCCAACCGACAAGAACGTGGTATATGTTGGCACGGGCGAAGGTAACAACCGGCAGAGTTCGTCGATCGGTGACGGCGTCTGGGGCACCACCGACGGAGGCGAGCACTGGAACTATCTCGGGCTCAAAGAGACGCAGTCGATTCAGCGCGTGGTAGTGGATCCGAAGGATCCCAGGATCTGCTTCGTGGCAGCCGTGGGACACCTGTTCGGCCCCAATGAGGAGCGCGGCCTGTACCGCACTCAGGACGGCGGCAAGACCTGGAAAAAGGTCAAATATATCGACGCCGATACGGGCTTCACGGATGTGGCCATCGATCCTTCCAACGGGAAGACGATCTACGCGGCTTCCTACCAGCGCCGGCGCACTTGGTGGGGATTCAACGGCGGCGGTCCGGGCAGCGCACTTTGGAAGTCGACCGACGGCGGCGATACCTGGACCAAGCTGGATGGAGCGGGCTGGCCGAAACCGAAGGACGGGATCTACGGCCGTATCGCGATTTCCATTTTCCGGGCCAAGCCCTCGACTATCTACGCACAGGTCGAAGCCGGCGCCAGCGGTGGCACCGGTGCGGGTACGGCGGCTGACGGCGGACCGGCACGCGGTGGACGCGGCGGCTCGGCGACTGAATCCGGCGGCGAAACCCAGGCGACCGGCGCGGCGGCGGCTCCGGGCGCGGCTGTCGGCGCGGCGCTGGGCGCTGCGCGTGGCGGCGGCGGCGGCGGCGCGGAGTCCGGCAGCGGAACCTGCACCGCGGCTGCCGGCACCGTTCCCGACTTCGGCGGCGGGGGCGGAGGTGGCGGCCGTGGCCGCGGAACGCCTCCTCCTCCCAATCCCAACGCCAGCGGCGTATTCCGCTCCGATGACGGCGGCAAGACGTGGAATTTCATCGGCAATTGCGACGAGCGCGCTATGTACTTCAGCCAGATCCGCGTGGATCCCGAGGATGTCAACAAGATTTTCACGGGCGGCAACCCCGGCCGTCTGTCGCGTGACGGCGGCAAGACGTGGACCGGCCTGACCGGCTCGCACACCGATTACCATGCCTTCTGGATCAACCCCAAGGATCCTCGCCAGGTGTGGGTCGGGCACGACGGCGGCTTCGATAGCAGCAACGACGGCGGCGTAACCTGGGATTATCACAACGACATCGCCGTGGGCCAGTTCTACCAAGTCTCGGCGGACATGCGGCGGCCCTACTGGGTCTGCGGCGGGTTGCAGGATAACAACGCCTGGTGCGGCCCCAGCGCGCTACGCTCCAACGGCGGCGGCGGCGGTGGCGGCGGCGGTCCCACCGGTTACAACGGCGGCCCGGTGAACGGCGACTGGTACACGGTGGCCGGCGGCGACGGCTTCTATACCCGCCAGGATCCCACCGATTGGGCCATTGTCTACGGCGAATCGCAGGACGGCAATATGACCCGGCACGATCTGCGCAATGGCACCCAAAAGAGCATTCGTCCCACGGTCGGACGCGGCGGGCAGGCGGCCCAATCGGCCAATGAAATCCAAAGGGCCAACGTTCAGGCCAACACTCCGCCGGCGGATGCCCCGGCAACCCCGGCAGCCCCGGCAGTCGATGCCGCTCCGGCTGGACGCGGCGGCGGCGGCGGCCGCGGAGGGACGCCCAACGTCCTCAACGCGCCTCCGAACACCGATCCTCTGCGTTTCTACTGGAACGCTCCCATCGAGATCTCGCCGCACAATCCAGCCAAGATCTACATGGCGGCGCAATACTTCTTCAAGTCCACCAACCGCGGCGACACTTGGACCATGAACCCCACCGACCTCAGCAAGAACGTTCCGCGCTGGGCCCCGGAACAGTCCATCATGGGCGTTTCCGGCGAGAAGCCCATGGCGGAAAAGCACGACGGGTATGCCGCCAGCTCCCTGTCCACACAGATTCGCGAGTCTCCTTCCCGCCCCGGCGTGATCTGGATCGGCACCGACGACGGCAATCTGCAGGTCAGCAAAGACGACGGCGACACCTTTACCAACGTCGTCGGCAACATTCACGGCGGCCCGAAGGCGCCTCATGGGTACGTGCAGATCTCGCGCATCGAACCGTCGCATTTCGACCCGGGAACGGCCTACGTGGCGTTGGACAACCATCGCTACGACGATTGGAAACCGTACCTGTTCAAGACTACCGATTACGGCCAGACATGGACCAACGTCACAGGCAATCTGCCGGCCGAGGGCAACATCAACGCTTTGCGCGAGGATTACGACAACCCCAATCTGCTCTTCGTGGGCACCGAGTTTGGCTTGTACGTAACGCTCGACGGCGGCAAGGAATTCAAGAAGTTCATGAATAACATGCCCAACGTGCGGGTGGACGACATCCTGATCCATCCGCGCGACCGGGACCTGATTGTGGCTACTCACGGACGCTCGTTCTGGATCGCCGACGATATTACGCCGCTGGAACAGATGACCAAACCGATCACGGACCAGACCAGCGTGCTGCTGTTCGATCCGCGGCCGGCAGTCCAGTGGAAGAACGATCTGTCGGCCTCCCGGTCCGTTGCCAATCGCGATTTCAAGGGCCAGAACCCGCAAGGCGGCACGGCCATCAATGTGTGGGCAAAGACCGATATTCCGGGCGCCAAGCTGGAGTTTCTGACAGGGACCACGGTGGTCGGCGTCATGGAGAGTTGCACCGCGACGGTGACGACGAATTGCGTCGACATCAAGGCCGGCATGAATCGCTTCCAATGGAACATGCAGAAGCCGCAGGCCGCGGGCAACGCTGCCGGTGGTGGAGGCCGGGGCGGACGCGGAGCCGCGGCAGCCGGTGACACGGCGGCAACTCCTCCGGCGGCAGGCGCGGCGGCGCCTGATGCGGCCGCAGCGGGCGGGCAGTCCGGCGGCGGCGGGCGCGGTGGGCGCGGCGGCGTTGGCGGTCCCGTTTCGTTTATCATGAGCGGCCGTGGCGGCGGAGGCGGAGGCGGAGGGTTCGGCGGTGGCAACGCCGGCGGTGGCCCGGTGGACCCCGGCAGCTATCTCGTCCGGCTGACCATCGGCGACAAGACGTTCACCTCTTCGGTTGTGGTGCTCGAAGATATCTGGATGCGGCCGCAGTAGACCGCCATCTTCATAAGGAATAACTGGCCCGGGGCGCGTGAGCGCTCCGGGCGTTTTTGTTGGGACCCGTGAGAAGATCGACCTGCAGACCTCCTGATCTCGCCCGGCAATTTCTGCCTGGCGGGGAAAATGGGCTGAGCCATCCCTTTCGATGGCCAGAGCTTCGCAGGGCTCACTGCAAATTCCACGACTTCAGGAGTTCTGACCTTATGGCGACTGTGCAGATCTTCGGGGTGAAAAACTCGCCGGCGACGCGCGCCGCGGAACGGTTTTTCAAAGAGCGGCGGGCCACGATTCAGATGGTCGATCTCAAGAAGAAAGCCATCGCCGCGGGCGAGATCAAACGATTTGTAGAACGCTACGGCTGGAGCGGACTGCTGGATACCGGGGGTAAGGCTTATATCGAAGGCGGGCTCAAGTACCTCAAGCTCTCGGAATCGGAACTGATGCAACGGATCGAACGGGAGCCGGGGTTGCTGCTGCTCCCGCTGGTCCGCGGCGGCAAACTGGTGAGCATCGGGCAGGACGAGGAGTCCTGGAAAGCCATGCTAACGGTTGGCGGATGATATCGTAAAAGTATGCCGGCGCCGCGGTCGCAAGCCCGTCAGTGGAGCAGAACCGCATGGGCGGTGGGGCTGCTGTTCGGCAGTTTACCGGTAGCCGGCAGGATCGTTCTGGGCACTTGGGAATTCTCCGGCGCGGCGGAAATCGCCTGTCTTTTGTTGATGCTGGGCGCCTATTTCCACATTCGCAGCCGCCTCTATGCAGCCAAACCCGATCCGGCGACGCTGCTCGATCAGGCCGGTCAACTCGCCTCCGACGGCCGGATCGAGCGTGCCATTGCGTTATTGACCAGGACCATCCGCCAGAGCCCCAAATTGTGGCAAGCCTACCAATATCGAGGTGAACTGCGCCTCCGGCTCGGAAACGTTGCCCTGGCGGCTCAGGACTTTTCGGAAGCCATCCGGTTGGCTCCGAATGAGCCGCATCTGTATGTTTTGCGCGAGCAGGCGTCAACTCCGAACCTTCAGCCGTCAGCCATCGGCGGTCAGCCAGACGAGAAGTAGCGCGTCAACCGCGGCGCGGACAGCTTATCGCGGACCGCTCTTAGGGGCCGCGAAACAATAAGCTGACCAAATGTCTCGAACGCGCGCAATCGCTCCCTCACGGGGTGCCCTCTGGGCCCAGCTCCGTCAAAAGCGCATGCCGAGCCGCGTGCGGGAGCAAGCGGTTGGATCTGAGTGCACGGGATATTTCTTCGCGGCTACTTAGCCTCAGCGCCTACTAGCACGCTCAATGCCTTGATCGAGTCCATCAGGTGCTCGGACTGGGCGTTTAACTGGGTGGCTGCCGCGGCGCTCTGCTCTGCGTTGGCAGCGACGCCCTGGGTTGCCTGGCTTAGTTCCGCCACCGAACTGGTGACCCGCTCAATATTGGCCCGCTGCTCGCCAGCCGCGGACGCAATGGCGCCCACTGCCTGGTTCAGAGGCTTGCCGCGGTCTTCGATCTCTTTCAACCGCGCCACTACCTCGCTACAGATGGCCGCACCACGGGTAGTCCGCTCCAGAGCATTGCCCACCAGAGTAGTTGTCTCCCGGGCAGCTTCCGCGCTCCGTTGAGCCAGACTGCGCACCTCATCGGCCACCGCCGCAAACCCCGATCCCGCCTGGCCTGCGCGCGCGGCTTCCACCGCCGCGTTCAGTGCCAGGATGTTGGTTTGGAAGGCGACCTCATCGATTGTCTTGATGATTCGGGAGACGCTCTGGGTAGCCGTCCGGATCTCGCTCATGGCTTCGTCCATGCGCTTCATGTCCTCGGTTCCCCGCACCGCGGCGTCATTGGTCTGATCCGCCAGCGACTTGGCTTGGTGCGCTCCGTCAGCCGAACTTCGGGTCTGCTCGGTAACGCTCGAGAGGGAATCGCTGATCTCTTCCAGGGACGCGGCTTGTTCCGTGGCGCTTTCCGCCAGGCTCTGGGATGCGCTGGCGATCTGCCGGGACGCGTCCGCGGTTTCGAGGCTCGACCGCCGGGTGGATTTGACCACCATCAGAAGCGGTTTCACGATCGACTTGCGGCCATACCAGAAAAAGGCCAGCCCGATGATCAGACCGGTGGGCAGCATCCACAGCATAGTGGTTTGGATAGCATCGGATTGGGCGCGCGCCGAAGCTACATGGTCCACCTGGTCCAGGTGTGCCGTGAGCACGAATGCGCCGTGTACCTCGCCTTCGCGCCAGCCTTCCATGGAAAACCCCAGCACATCCTTGCCGTCGTGCGTGGGGCTGTTGGCCGGGTCACCGTGGCAAGTGAGGCAATCGGTGGTGAGTCGAATGGGCCGTGCATAGACAATCAGATTGGCCACCCGGTCCGCCTTGAAATACTCCGGCTGGCCGGACTTTTCCAGGTAGTCCAGAATCGCGCCTTCGGAGGCGTTGGGCTCATTCCGCGGATTGCGGGCGTGACGCTTGGGCAGACGAAACTCGAAGCCCTCCTGGCGCGCCACTTGTTCAATGGACTTCCAGGCCGCTACCACCGGAACCGTGTCGTAGAGCCGTGTCTGCCGAAAGTCGGCAGCGCTTTTGGCCTCCTGCATGATGGCCGCATCGTCAAACGCATTTCGCGCCCGCAGAGAGGATATGGACGTGCGCATGCTCTCCGCGGCCACCACCGCCGCCCGCATGGTATTGCGTGTCAACTCGGTACCTTGCGAACGAATCGTCATGCCCTGCACGACCAACGCTACAGCGGTGCTGAGCAGCACGCTAGCGCTCGAAACAAAAACGATCTTCTTGCCAACCGTCATCTCCACAGGGAACTCCTGAACTTGTGCAATAGGCCGGGCGATTGCAGAAAACCCTCACACCCTTATATCGGCGGGGCGCGGAAAAACATTACTCCACGCAAGGAACTCTTAACGCCCCCGAAGATTTTCTCTAGTATGCAGAAATCATGCCAAAAGGGGAGGCGCTCGGAGAATTCGAATACCTGGTGATATTGGCCGTCCTGCGCTGATCCGGAACCTACCGTTGCCAGGCAATCGCAAGTTGTTATATGCTGATTGCATATTGCGATATTAGGGCCGGATATTCTGAAAGCGCCATTCGGGAGGACCATATGCACCGTGTCCGGGCGATGTTCTTCGCGGCGTTCATCGCCCTTGCCGCCATCGCGCTGAGCGCGACCGCCCCGGTAATCCGCGGGGTAGTCATGCAACCGGGCGTCAATCTGACGATCGAAGTTGGCGAGTGGCAGTAGCCGCGATTCCTGCATCGCGCTGAAGAAACTCAGCGCGATATCGCCCTGTTGGAGCACGCGCGTCCGCCGCAGATTGCCATACGCATCCGCCAGCGCCAGCCCTACCGACAGAACTCCTGATGTCGTGGAATTTGCAGTGAGCCCGCAGGTGGGGCAGGCGGTGCTCGCTTGCCCTGGATCTATTCGAGCAGCGGGCCTGATTCAGCGCGGGCGGGCAGGCGGCACCGCCTGCCCCACCTGCGAAGCTCTCGCCATCGAAAGGAATGGCTTAGCCCATTTTCCCCGCCAGGCAGCGCCAGCGCGCCGCGCCCGCTCACACGCTCGGCGGGGGGATGACTTCGGGCGGTTCCCGGTAGGCCGGCGGCACGGCCGTGATCAGCCGTTGTTGCACATGGCGGCACAAGGGATACACATACAACTCTTTGGGCGTGCCCTGCGCCTGATGATACCGATCCATGCGGCCACGTCCTTGCGTGCGTCCCAGATGGATCCAATTGCTCGCCTGATAACAGGTTCCCCGAAACCGCTCGCCATCCACCAAGGTCTCCAGCAGCAGGGGACGGTAGCCGTACCGCTTCTCCCAGTCCGCGGGAACCCGGCGGATGCAGTGCGACAAGATCTTGCTCGCCAAGCCCTTCACTCGCACCCAGGGCAAAATCAAGAAACGGCCGTGATTGACGATGAACTGCAGATTCCCTGCCCGTTGCGCAGCGCTCCACCCGATCCACCGGTCGCGCTCCGCCAGTTTCCAGGCGGGCGAGGTCCACAGCAGACAAGCCAGCACCTGCTCGGGGCAGCGCTCGGAACGCACCAGATAGCGCAAGTGGGCGCCGAAGGGAACGCGGTAATGCTGGTAGTGATATCGGTCGAGGTACTCCCGGAACAGCGCGCCGTCCCCCGCGTCCTCACCCGTCAGAAGCTGCAACCGTAGGGGCTCGTATTGTCCAGCCGAGCGTCCCATCTCCGGTTGGGGATCGCTGCGCACGGTCTGGCGCACCGGTTGCGGCCCGCGTGGCTTGGTGGTTCGCAACTCCGGCAAACTCAGCAGCCCCCGTGCACACAAACGTTCCAGCAACTGGCGGCATTCCAGATTCTTCAATCCGCCGTTGGGACGTTTCCATTCCAGCAGTTCGCAAACCGTGCGCGAGATCTCCGTGAGTCCCAGGGCGGCGAACTCGCTGGCTACCCCGCGCATCAACTCCAGTTCCGCCGCTGAAAACGTGCGGCCGCCAAATACCAGCGGCTCCTCTTCTATCGGCTGATTCACCATCTCGGCCAACGTCTCCTTACAATCAGACTACCCCGGAGAGGAACAAAAGTCCAGCGAAAATGACGCCGCTCGCTTCACCCTGCATCGCCTGCCTTACTGGCCGGCATCTCGTGGCGCCGCGCTGAAGATACTCAGCGCGTTATCGCCCTGTTTGACCACGCGCGTGCGCCGCAGATTGCCGTACGCTTCCGCCAGCGCCAGCCGTACCGAATGCTGCACCACAGTGATCGGCGGCGGCGCCTCCCCCAGCAATTCCAGCGCAGCTTTGTACTCGCGCTCCAGGCCGTAAGGCGGATCGAGAAAGACAATCTCCGCCTCAGGCCGCCCCAGTGTCAGCAGCACCGCGCCCTTCACCACCGTGGCGCGCCGCTCCACTTGGAGCATCGCCAGATTGTCGCGAATGGTCTCGATGGCCGCTCGGTCTTTCTCCAGAAAGATGGCGTGCCGGGCCCCGCGGCTGAGCGCCTCGATCCCCACCGCTCCCGTCCCCGCGTAAGCATCCAGGAAAACGGCGCCAGGGACGCGCGCCGCCAGAATGTCGAACAGCGTTTCGCGCAAACGGTCGGGCGTGGGCCTGGTGGCGTCGCCGGGGATGCTCTTCAGGCGCCGCGAACGGAACTCTCCCGCGATCACGCGCATCAGACGGTCACCAGCCCGTAGCGCCGCTGCCAATGATCGCGAATGTAGGCCACGGCTTGCCGCAGCGCGTCCTCCGTGGGCGGCCGCGCGATGAAGTCCACCGCCTCACGGCGCGCGATTTCCAGAATCTCGGCGTCCCTCAGAATGTTGGCCACGCGCAGCGCCGGCAGCCCCGCCTGCTTGGTGCCGAAGAACTCACCCGGACCGCGCAGCTTCAGGTCCATCTCGGAAATGTAGAAGCCGTCGGTGGATTCCACCAGGGTGCGGATGCGCTGGCGCGCGGCGTCGTTCATTTTTTCGGTCACCAGGATACAGTAACTCTGCGCGCCGCCGCGGCCCACCCGGCCGCGAAGCTGGTGTAATTGCGCCAGCCCGAAACGCTCGGCCTGCTCCACCAGCATCACCGTGGCATTCGGCACGTCCACGCCCACTTCAATCACCGTGGTCGACACCAGAATCTGCACTTGTCCCTCTTTGAAGCGCTGCATGGCCGCTTCTTTCTCGGCGGGGGCCAGTTTGCCGTGCATCAGCCCCACCGACAGCATCGGGAAGACCTCGCGCGACAGGTGCTCGTACATCTTCTGCGCCGCTTTCATGGCCTGCGTTTCGGACTCCTCGATCACGGGATAGACCACGTACGCCTGCCGCCCTTCGTCGATCTGGCTCTTCACGAAGCTGTACGCCTGCTCGATGCCGTCGGCGGTATAGTGTTTGGTCTTGATGGGCTTGCGGCCGGGCGGCAACTGGTCGATCACGGAGACGTCCAGGTCGCCATAGAGGGTCATCGCCAAGGTCCGCGGAATGGGGGTCGCGGTCATCACCAGCACGTCGGGGTGTACGCCCTTCTGCACCAGCCCGAGCCGCTGCAGCACGCCGAAACGGTGCTGCTCGTCGATGATCGCCAGCCCCAGCTTCTGAAACTCGACATCCTTTTCCAGGATCGCGTGGGTGCCGATCACCACCTGCACCAGTCCCTCGGCCACCAGTTTCTTGAGCTGAGCCTTCTCGCGCGCGGTGAACGACCCGGTGAGCAGCGCGGTGACGTACCCCAGCTTGGAAAGGATCTGCTTGAAGTAGAGCCCGTGCTGGGTGGCCAGAATCTCCGTCGGCGCGAGCACCGCCACCTGGTAGCCGTTCTCGATGGCGATGACCGCCGCCTCAGCCGCCACGATGGTCTTGCCGCTGCCCACGTCGCCCTGCAGCATCCGGTTCATGGGGCGCGGCTCTTTCATGTCGCCGGCAATCTCACGGAGGACGCGCTTCTGCGCCTCGGTGGGCTTGAACGGCAGCATGGCCTTCACCTTTTCGCGCACGCGCTCATTCAGTTCGAAGGCGATGCCGGGCAGCGTGCGGGCCTTGCTGCGCTTCAACGCCACCCCGCACTCCAGCCAGAAGAATTCCTCGAAGATCAGGCGGAACTGCCCCGGAGAGCGGAACGCGTTCCACAGGCGGAGGTCGGAATCGGGCGGGGGAAAGTGCGTGTCGCGCAGGGCGGTCCAGCGGTCGGGCATTTTGAGCTGGCGGCGGATGTGCTCGGGCAGGCAATCCTCTTCCGGCGTGAGCGATTCCAGCACGCGATGGGTGATGCTGCGCAGCACCCGCGTGGTCATCTTAGCGACGGCCTCATAGACCGGCACGATGCGGCCCACATGGAGGGAGCCTTCGCCATCGTCGTCGTCGCCGGCCAGGATTTCGAACTCCGGGTGCATCATGGTGAGTTCGCCGGAGTAGCTGTCGAATTCCACTTTGCCGAAGAGCGCCACCTTCATGCCTTCGGCCAGCACATTGGCCAGATACCCGCCGTGGAACCACTTGCCCAGCAGGATGGCGCGCGAGGCATCGGTGAAGCGCGCCTCGAACATCCCCAGGTTGCGCCGCTTGAAACCGGAGAGCTTCACGGAGCGCACTTCGGCGATCACGGTGGCCATTTCGCCCGGTGCAAGCTGCGCCACGGTCTTCATATTGCTGCGGTCCTCGTAGCGGAACGGGACGTACGCCAGCAGGTCTTCGACGGTGGACAAGCCCTTTGCTTCCAGCATGGCGGCGCGCGCCGGGCCGACTCCTTTGACGTAGGTAAGTGGGGTATTCAGGTCCATGATCGGGCACACGCCTCAGCTTGTGCCTGCAATGCCAGTGTACAATGCAAAAACATGTCCAATTTACTTGAGGGCAAACTGGCCCTGGTCCTGGGGATCGCCAATCGATGGAGCCTGGCATACGCCGTGGCCCAGGCATACGCGCGCGAAGGGGCGACTCTGGTGCTGACGTACCTGGGAGATCGCCAGAAGGATTCCATTGCCGATCTCTCCAAGGGACTGAACGTGGCGGCGATTCTGCCGTGCGACGTTACCAGAGACGAGGAACTGGCGGAACTCACCGAATCGTTGCGGGCGCTCGGCCGTCCGCTGCACACCGTGATGCACAGCCTGGCCTTCGCCAACCGGGAAGACCTGACGAGGCCGTTCCTGGAGACGGGCCGCAGCGGTTTTCTGCTGGCGCAGGACGTGAGCGCGTACTCGCTGGTGGCGGTCGCTCGCGCCGCCGCGCCGGTGATGACCGAAGGCGGGTCGCTGGCCACGCTGACGTACCTGGGCTCCACGCGGGTGATGCCCAATTACAACGTGATGGGCGTCGCCAAGGCGTCGCTGGAGGCCGCGATGCGGTATCTGGCGAGCGACTTGGGACCGCGGAAGATCCGCGTGAACGCTATTTCCGCAGGCCCCATCAAGACAGCTTCGGCGCGCGCCGTCAAAGATTTTTCGAGCATTCTCGATACCGTGCCGGAGCGCGCTCCATTGCGGCGCAATACCGACCCGGCGGAAGTGGCCGATGCCGCCGTCTTTCTGGCCAGCGATCTGGGCCGCGGAGTGACGGGCAACATCCTGTTCGTCGACGCGGGGATGCAGGTCATGGCGTATTGATTTTTCACCGCGGAGGCGCTGAGACGCGGAGGATACACTCGCCGAGGCAGCCGTCCGACGAGTCAAGAGGGGGAAAAGGGCGTCTGCGCAGGTTGCGGATGACTCGTCTTCCCGGGGTTCGCGCGCAGAGGGAGCAGAGAAGAGCGATTCGAGAGGGGCGCTATTCCGGGCTGTGTCAAAAGCGCCGCCTCACCCGCCTGACGAAGGCTTTCAGCAAAAAGCGGAGAACCTGTGGCCCGCATACTGTCTACACTTCGCTTGGTACAACTTCTGCCGCGTCCCCATCAAGTTGCGCGTTACGTCTGCGATGGAGGCGGGGATCGCGGCGCGGGTCCGGGAACCTGCGGATCTCCTAGCGGCGTAATCCACGTCCGGTATCTTTGTGATAGCGTAAAAGCGGATGGCGCTCTTCTTTTTAGTTGCACTGCAAGACTCGGCTCCAGGAATCCAAATGGCGCTCACCGCCAAAATTGCCCCAGGAAGTCTTTACGTAATTGAAAGCGGCAAGTGGATTGTCGATTCCCCCGCCACAACATCCAAAGACTTGTCCGATTCCCTTGGAATCACAGACACTTTGTCATTTTTTGTCGTTTCGGTGAGGGGGTACTTCGGTCGCGCTCAACCAGATCTTTGGGAGTGGCTCGCGGCAAAAACCGCTGCCAAAGCCACGTGATGCCCGAATCCGGAAAGAGTTCGCGAGGACCGAAGGTCCCAAACCTAACGACTCCAGAGGCATTTCCTACAACTGCGCCACAGTTCCCGTCCGGCGACTACAGCTACACTGTTGAACTGGTAAGTTCAATACAGCACCAACTTGGGAGGTTAACGGAAGCGGTTGAATCCTTGAAGGACCAGACTAAAGAACAAGGCGCGAAATTGGGAAAGATCAGTCAGGACGTTCATGCGGCGAAAGTGGTAATCGGCATAGTAGGGGGATTCATCGGTTTGGTCGGGATCTTTCTTGGGATCGTGCTAAAAGCGGCGTTCGACTACTTAATCCGATCCCACTTCAAATAAAAACCCGCCGGTGCATTGCAATCCGCAGTCACCGCAGCTTTAACGGACCTTACCTCTGCTCCCTCTGCGCGCCAACCCGTGGGAGACGAGTCAGGCGTTGCGCGTGCGAGACGCCCATTCCCTCTTGCGTTCTCAGCGTCTCCGCGGTGAAATCCCCGCTCCCACCCCCCGCCCAACCGCTACCTGCGATAATAGAGCTTCCATATGAAAGTCGAAGTAGTACTTACCGAGGCGGATATCGCCCAAGAGTTCGTGGAGGCGATCGAGGCGCGCGACCTGCCTGAGAAATTCTTCTATTGGTTTCCCCGGTCCGCGGTGGAGTGGTCCGCGCTCATCGGCCATGCCGAGTTATACGGCGGTCTATGGGAGACCTGGAAAGAACTCGCCGCCAACAGCGCCGACCTCTCCCAGCACTTCAAAGCCAAAGTTCCGGTGATCAGCTTCGGCGCCGGCGACGGCGCGCGCGACCGCCTGATGATGGATGCCCTTAAGAAGGGCGGCCACGAGTGCTTTTACTTCCCCGTGGATGCCAGCCAGGCGATGCTCGAAATGGCCTGCGCGGGCGCCGACGACGAAGACATCGAAACCGTCGGTATCAAGGCCGACATTTCCAGCCCGGTACACTTGGTGTACGCCGCCGATGCCGCCGACCCGCCGCGCCTGTTCATTCTCAGCGGCAATACCATGGGATCCTTCGACCCCCTGGCGGAAATCCGCTATCTGGCGCAATGCATGAAGCCCGAAGACCGGCTGATCATCGACGGCGAGATCCACGACGCACAGCAACCCCTGGCCCGGCGCGATAATCCGGCGGCGCGCAAATTCCTCTCCACCTTGCTGGCCAACGTCGGTATCGGCGAGAGCGACGGCGAAATCCGTTTCAACTTGAAGCGCGACGACCGGCACGACGGCCTGCACCTCATCACCCGGTCGTTCCGCGCGGGACGCGACCTTTCGGCCACCGTCGCCGGACAGGAGATTTCGCTCCAGCGCGGCGAACGCATCGGCATGAATTTTCAATACACTTACACACCCGAGGCATTCCGCTGGCTGCTCTGCGAACAGGGTGGCTTGCGGATTCTGAAGGAACATCTCAGCCCGGATGGGCGATTCCTCACAGCCGTGTGCAGAAAATAAGACAGGCATCTTGGTCCGGGTGTCCGGCGCGGCCTTTGGCGAAGCCGAACCGGAACCCGGTTGTTCGCACCTCGACGCGTGAGGTACGTTCTCTTTCCGGCGAACTATGCGCAGGCCCGGCAGTTCCACCGAAAACTCAAGGACGTTTTTCCGCCTGCACTTACTATAAGTTTCCGCCCTGCCGAACACAACCCTGGAAATGGGTTATAGTACGCCAATAACAATCGTTAGTTAGGTGATTGGACCTTCCGGAGTGAGAGGTGCGCTCCCTCACACTTACTCCGGCCGGCGGGCTGAAGCCTAATGCCGCTCGTTTTGCATTAGTTGTGGGGCAGGCAATCCTGCCTGCAGCCGCCTTTCCAGGCGGCTCTTCACGCCGTCGACGACTGTCCGCACCTCGAAAAAGCCGGCTAAAAGCCGGCTGCAGCCTGGATTGGCTGCCCCACGGTTCTCCGCATTCATTTCTCCGAACGCCGGCCTTAGGGCCTGTGTGGAAATAACCTCAGAACTCCTGATGTCGTGGAATTTGCAATGAGCCATCGAAGGGAATGGCTCAGGTCAATTTCCCCAACTATCCGAAATCCCCGGCCGAGATCAGGAGGTCTGACCTTAGGCAAGTTTATTTCTTAGCAGCTCCCTACCGCGCGGCCACGGAGTTTTCACCCAATAGTCGCTCCAACAACGCTGTCGTTTCCTTTTCCAAATCGGCGTGGAAGACGCCGCTGGCGGGCGCGGCGAAGCCTGCGTGGGCCTCGCGCACCCGGCCGTCGCGACCCAGGAAAAAGGTCGTCGGCCAGCAATCCAGATTCACGGCTTGCGGCAGCTTGGCGTGCAGTTCGCCAGTCTCGCCGGCTAACAGCACCGGGTACTCCAGCCCATACTGGCGGATGAATGCCCGGACGCGCGCCGGATCTTTCAACTGGTCCGCTTCCTCGAAGAAGAGCCCCACCACTTCCAAACCGCGAGCGTGGTATTTCTCGTACAACGCTTCCAGGAACGGCGCCTCGTCGTGACAGTTGGGGCACCAGCTCCCGCCGATCGCGACAATCACAACCTTGTCGCGGAAACGCGCGTCCGTGTCGGCAACCGTCTTGCCCGAAAGGTCCGGGAAACTGAAATGGAACGGCTCGGCGAGATCTTTGACTGAGGTGTGCGCCGCGGGGTCGGTGGGCTCGGGCAAGCCTTTGGCGCGGGCCTCCGCCGTTCGCACCGCGGTCAGTTTCTGCCGGCCATTCTGCACGAGTTCCAGAGTGCCATCGGCCGCCGGAGTGACCTCCAGCAGCAGCGGTCGCGCGCCCGAAAAGTGGCTCAGCACGAACTTGCCGTCGCGATACGTGCCCTGCAGGGTTCCGGTATCGCCATCCACTCTCAAAATGGCGGCCGACACCTGCGCACCTGTCTGCCGCACCACAAAGCGCCACGCCGCTTCACCCTTGGCGCTCCTGGTTTCGATCTCCCACAGGCCCCCGATGGAGGGCACATCCCCCTGAGGGGCCGCCGTTGCCGGCGCGGCCGCCCGCGTGGCGCGGAAGGCATAGCCGCGATTAGCCCGGCCGTACTGGCCTTCCAGCACGCCGTCTTTCCATGTGGCATCGAGCTTGGACGCGTACTGGTCGAAGTTCAGCACCAGCGCGCCATTCTCGAATCGCCCGCCGGTGGAGGGCACTTTCTCGTCGCCATTGAAGAAGGCGCCCTTGAGATTCGGCGCCTGGCCGGAAAGCTCGAAGCGAAACGGAATCGCGACGTTGTTCACCGTGACGGTGGCGTCCCACAAGCCCGCCGGCGGCTGGGCCATGGCGGCGGAGACCATCAACAAACTGCCTGCGGTGAAAGCCAAACGCGTCTTCATAAGAGAGCTCCTAGCGGACCGCAATGTGCCCGTTGGACTGCGTACGGACCGCTGATGTCGAATAGCCAGAACTGCTCCGAATCGGCCTTGCCGTACTCAATTTGAAACAGACCCTGCGATTTATGCTCGGCGATGACCCAGTTCACTACGATCTGGTAGTTCAGCGCGTTGCGATATCCGAAGGCCGCCGTCCGGTCGAAGACCAGCAGCGGATCGGCGCCGCGGAATGTGGCAGGCCCCGCGGCCTTGGCTCGCGCGTCCACGCCGAGGACCAGCGGCCGGCGGTCTTCCGGCATGGCGGACACTGCTTCCATGGCCAGCAGCGTGGCGGCGCGATGATGGCCGTGGGTCTCGGCCGTGGGAAGCAGCGTGAACACGGCATCGTAGCGTTCCCCCGCCAGAAGATCGTCGAGAAACGCGCGCAGCCGCGGACGGTCCCAATTGCGGCTGTCGGCCGACGAGGCATCGGTGGCGAAACCGGCGTCCTTCTGGTCCAGGAAGTAATGTTGCCGGATTCCCAGCACCTTGCCGGCGCGCACGGCTTCCTGCTTTCGAATGGCCGCCAGACGGGCGCGGCCGTCGCCCTCATGCGTGAGGCCGGTGCCGTAGAAGACTTCGGCCAGCGTGGCATATCGATAGCCCGACTCGCCGTCGGTCAGGATCGCCTGGTCGGCGGTCCAGCCCAACTCTCGCACCAGCCGGTAGGTGGTCGCGGCGCAGGCGTACTCGTCATCGGGGTGAGCCACCACAATCAGCAGCTTGCCGGGACCGGTCTGCGCGGGAAGCGTGTGCGGCAGGAGCGCCGCGCCGGCCATGGCGAGCAGGAAGTCCTTGCGGGTAGGGAGACCTTCATTGGCCATGCGGCAGCGCCTCTCCACCGGCCTCGATCACTTCGCGCGCAATGTCGCGCATCGGTATCCGGCTTTGCCGGCTGAGGCGGCGAATGTGCAGGTAGGCATCTTCTTCGCTCCACCCCAGGTTGGCTTGCAGCAGACCTTTGGCGCGTTCCAGAACTTTGCGGTCGGCCAGCAATTGCGTGGCGCGCTCCAGGCGCTCGCGCACCGCCTCGCCGTTCAGCAGCGCGCCCAGCGGCAGGCTCAAACTGAGCAGGAACGACAATTCCCGCGGCGGCAGCGCCATGGCACGGGCGCGGCAGAAATTGGCGATGCCCACAACTTCTCCGCCATCCTGCAGGGGAATCGAGACCACGCCCGGGAAGCGGTTCTTGCGGAATTCCGGCAGGTTTTCGAAGCGCCAATCGCCGAAGGCCTGCTCATAGAGGACTACGGCGGTGGTGCGTTGCAGAATGTGGCCGGGGGTTTTCAGATTCTGCCAATCGCTTTCCGCTGGCGTCAGTCCCGCCCAGGTCGCCAGGGTGGCAAACGGTTCATTCGGTTCGAAACGGTAGATGTAGGCGCCTTGTCCGTTGGTCTGCGCCAGGGCCAGTTCCAGAAGGGGCACGATGGCGTGGGAACCGGCGAAAGGAAGTGTCGTCGCTTGCATATAAATCCTCCTCAAATTTCTAAAACTCCGGACCGCTCTGCGAAAACGGTCCGGGTTCAGGCAAAAGGATTGGAGATCAACAACAGCGACAACAACAAGGCCGGGCCATCACTGCCAGAGAGGGAACGTCCGGGTACATGCGATGTGCGTCAACCTTGAAACGTACCATACTATATCGAGATTAGGAGATTGGCGGGATTCTGTCAAGTGGGTCAGGGTGAGAACTCCTGATGTCGCCACGCAATTTCAGCCCGGCGGGGAAAATGGGCTGAGCCATGACGTGGCGCAGACACTCGTGTCTGCGGCGCCGAGACTCATCTCGGCGCTCCGGGACGGTGGATGCCGCTCGCGAAGAGGGTCGAGATGAGTCTCGACC
>Ga0182030_10011474_pt1 | contig 17882 bp, 11 predicted proteins | sample 812S3MmetaG_FD_121299 | JGI IMG/M metagenome (GOLD analysis project Ga0182030, IMG submission 121299) | Permafrost microbial communities from Stordalen Mire, Sweden - 812S3M metaG (Illumina Assembly) | ecosystem: Environmental > Terrestrial > Soil > Wetlands > Permafrost | place: Sweden...
AGAAGGTCGGTCGGCAACGGCACGAGTTACCCTGGGTTCGGCGGCATCACTCGATCTTGCAGACGACTCGGTGGACGTGATCATCACGGATCCGCCGTACTACGACAACGTCATGTACGGCGAGTGTTCAGACTACTTCTACGTCTGGCTCAAGCGTTCGCTCAAGGACACTTGGCCGCAACTGACGCTCCGGATCCTCACCGACAAGGAGAACGAAGCGGTCGCGAATCCATCTCTCTTTCGGGATGTAGCCACACATTCGGGACGTGGCAAGCGAAGTGCCGGCACAGTATCGGCTGGAGAACTTGCTGACCTCCGGTATGAGGAAATCTTGACGCGTTCCTTCAAAGAAGCAGCACGCGTGCTGAAGCCAGATGGTGTGATGACAGTGATGTTCACACACAAGCGCGTCGATGCATGGGACACGCTAGGAGCCGCACTTCTGGAAGCCGGCTTCGAGATTTCCTGCTCTTGGCCAGTGCACACTGAGTCGGAGCAGTCACTTCACCAGGCAAACAAGAATTCGGCTTCATCAACGATTCTTCTCGGCTGCCGGAAGAGACTGTCGACGGAGCCCGCCTACTGGTCAGACATCCGTCGTGAAGTTGAGAGTGCTGCTGAAGATGCCGCCAATCGATTCGCAGCCGAGGGCATCAAAGGAGTCGACCTGACGCTCGCAACTTACGGGCCGGCGTTGTCCGTGCTTTCTCGCAACTGGCCGGTCTACACGGGCAATCTCACTGAGGACGGTGAACGGGAGAAGCTTCGCCCGGATGCCGCGTTGGACCTTGCACGGCACCGTGTCGCGCTCCTCAAGAAGCGGGAAGTCCTCGGCGGCCGCGATGTCGAGTTCGATCGTCCGACTGACTGGTGGCTGTTGGCCTGGAATGACTTTCAAGCGGCTCAGTTCCCGGCGGGTGAAGCCCTGAAGCTCTGCATCGCTATGGATCTTGATCTTGACGACGTCGCGCAGCATCACAAGCTGGTCAAAGCAACAAGCGGCGACGTCACGCTGCTGACGCCTGCTCAGCGGCGGACAGCAAAGGCACTCGACTCCGACGCCGCTGGATGGCCGATCTTGGTGGACGCGCTGCATGCTTTGATGCTGGTCCACGACGAGGAGGGGCTAGCGGCGAGTCGCTCGTGGCTCGCCAGAAGCGGGAAACAGAGTGACGACCGATTTGGAGCGCTGGTCGAAGCCGCGGTGCACGTGGTCCCGAGGACACGGGACAAGAACGGCGAGTTCACTCGACCAGAGGCCCGGATCTTGGAGAGTATGCGCGCAACGCTCTACGACTGGATCGAGCCACCCGCGGAGACTGTGCTGAGTGAAGCCCTGACGTTCGCGTTCGACGACGAGAGTTGATACGGTGCCCGGAGGGAGCCTCCGCGAACTCGATCTCCGCCCGGGTTATGACTCCGGCGACGATGCCCTTCGGCGCTTCTATGTCCCAGCGCTCCAAAGAGCCGTCCGTTATGACCGGTCAGTCGGGTATTTCCGGTCGTCGGCACTGAGTGTCGCTGCCCAGGGACTCTCCCATTTCATCGCTGGCGGAGGGCGGATGCGTCTTCTGGTTGGCACAGATCTGACCGAGGACGACTGTGATGCGATGTGTGGCAATCTGCACGTTCCCGACGCGCTTGCTGAGCGTCTCGCCGGTGAACTCGTTCCCGCAGACGAGATCGCCGAACGCCGACTCGAGGTGCTTGCCTGGCTCACCCAGGTCGGTCGATTGTTCATCCGCATCGCGCTCCCTGTGGACGACACTGGTCGTCCAGTGTCGGGCGGCGCGGACACTCCCTACTTTCACGAGAAGATTGGCGTGCTTCGTGACAGCACTGGCGACGGCATAGCGTTTCAGGGCTCTGTCAACGAATCTCGGCAGGCGTGGGCCCGCAACTTCGAGTCGTTTTCGGCGTTTGCATCCTGGGAGCGCGACGCCCGCCACTTTGACCACTGGGCGGCGCGCTTCGAGGAGCGTTGGGGCGGCCGGATATCCGGATGGCGCGTGGTTGATTTGCCGCACGCCGTTCGCGAGCGACTCCTTAGCTACGTCCGCTCCGAACCTCCGTCATCAAGAGACCCCGCTGAGCCTCCGGAACTCGGGGACCCCGCGCAGCTTGCCCAGTTCCTGCTAGCTGCGCCACAGCTTCCAGGCGCGGCCGGACTTGCGGCGGCGACGACGGGCGTCACCTTGTTTCCGCATCAGATGCAGGTCGAAGAACGCCTTGCTGGAGAGTATCCCCGCTCCTGGCTTGTCGCTGACGAGGTCGGGCTCGGAAAGACGATCTCTGCTGGCATGGCGCTCCGCCGACTGGTGCTCCGCGGGGATGTGCGCCGGGCTCTCATTCTGGCGCCTGCGAGTGTCTGCCGACAATGGCAGGACGAGCTCTTCGAAAAGTTCGGCCTGTGGGTTGACCGGTACGACAACAACCGGTGGTTCGGTGTTCACCCGGACGATGACGAGACACTCCATGCCGGTGACAACCCGTACGCGCACCGCGAACTCCTTATCGCGTCGAGTCATCTTGCTCGGCGACGCGACCACCAGGACCTTGTCCTCGCGGCCGGACCCTGGGATCTCGTCATTGTCGACGAGGCGCACCACGCGCGCCGTCAAGGCACAGCCGACCTGGCACGGCGCAAGGAGGGCCGGTTGCTCGAGCTTCTGCGGCGCCTGACTCAAGCCAACATCGCGAGTTGCATGTGGCTACTGACGGCTACTCCAATGCAGGTACATCCCGTGGAACTGCTCGACCTGCTCGAGATTGCTGGACTTATCGGAGCACTCGCCGAATGGCCCAACTTCGCGCGCTGGCACGTGGAACTCCAGCGAACGGATGCTGAGACGCCTTGGCGGTGGCTGGGGGAGATGCTCCAGCGTTCGCCATCGCCTCCTCTCGGTGCAGGCGAGCGCGCGGTTCTTGACGCGATTGGCCGACGCGCTGGCCCGGTCGTTAGGGCTGCAGTGGAGCGCTTCGGGACCGACGTTGCCGACTCCGCTGTCCTTGTTGATGGACTGGATGAACATGGTCGGGATGAGTTGCGCGCCTGGCTACGAGCTCGTGGCCCAGTGCCGCGGTGTGTCACACGTCACAGTCGGACGACGCTGAAGCGTTATCGGGATCTCGGGCTTCTTGAGGAGCCAGTGGCCGACCGGGAGGTGCAACCGGTTCTCATCAGCTTCAGTCCGACGGAGCGTCGACTCTACAAGGATCTCGACACACTCATGGACCGAATCATGGAGGCTAGCGGCACGAACACCGGCGCCGGCTTCATGGTCACTGTCTATAGGCGGCGGCTGACATCGTCGTGGGCGGCGATCCGTCGGACACTGGAGAAGCGGCTGCAACGCGAATCGATCGGCATCGAAGATGATGATCTTCTGGAGGAGGCGGAGAGGATCGGACTAGCCGAACCCGGAGAAATCGATGGGGCCATCGCGCTGACGGGGCAGGACATCGCCAACATTGAGCGCTACATAGCTGAGATCGACCTCGTTGACGACTCGAAGTTCGAGCAGCTCCGTCGAGATCTTGACGAAGCACGAAGCGAGAACCGGCCAGCGATCGTCTTCACACAGTTCACTGACACTCTGACATCGCTGAGGGACCGATTGGCCGGCATCTTCCGTACCCAGCTGGCCACTTTCACCGGTGACGGAGGTCGCATGTGGGGAGAGGGTGAGGGGTGGTCGGCGGTCGCCAAGCAGGACTTGGTGGAAGCGATCCGCGGAGGTCGAGTGACCGTCGTCCTCGCCAATGACGCGGCAAGTGAGGGGCTCAACCTTCAGGCCTGCAGCTTCCTCGTCAACTACGACATGCCCTGGAACCCGATGAAAGCGGAGCAGCGCATCGGGCGAATTGACCGCATCGGACAGACGGCATCGGTCGTGAAGGTGCGCAACTACTTCATTCCTGACACCGTGGAGGAGCGCGTCTACGCGCTTCTGAGCGAGCGAATCGACGACTTCAGCGACCTATTAGGTAACCTTCAGCCGATCCTCGGGGCCGCGGAGGATGCGGTCAACACTGTGTTCAGGGCCCCTCGATCTGAACGCGAGACCGCACAGCGAATTGTCATCGCTGAACTTGACCGGCAAATATCCGAGCTTCGGCATTCGGGAATTGACCTGACCGCCGAAGATCCGATGCCGGTCCCGCGGTACCCACCCTCTCCAGTTACCCTTGATCAGCTGGACGACGTTCTCACGCACTTGCGCGTTCGTCTCGGTAACCGCGACCGTCCAGTTACGTCGGATTCGTCCATGGTGTCGCGCGACGTGTCGCGCTGGACCGCACTCGCGACGTACGGTCACCCGGACCTCGAGCCGAGGCTGGAGTGTATTTCCAAACAAGTGGGGAATGACAACGGCGCTTTGGTTATCGGCGTCGCCGAGATCGAGGGCGTGGTCGCCAGTGCCGCAGCCCGAGCTGATCGCACTCCACCTCAGCCACTTTCGCTTATCGCCGACATCGGTACGCTCGATGAGGCCGTGTCCACCGGCGAGGCGCGGACAGCCGTCGAAGAGTGGTCTCGCGCTGAAGCGTTGACGCGCCTCGAGCACTCCCGGGCAGTGCGCGCTGTAAGAGCCGTCCGTTGGGAGGACGACATTCGCGATCGGTTCGTGAGGCTGGTTCGGCGCGTGATAACAGCGGAATGTGCACGCTTGTTCGCCGACTCAGGAGATGCACCCCGCCCGATGCTCGTGTGGCTGGACTTGGCCCGCGACACGGTCAGCCACTGGAACTACGCGGAGACATTCCGTCAGCACCTCGGTCTCGGAGCGGAAGAGCTGGCACCCGACCAACTGGCGGATCCCGAGAGGATTCCACTACGAGAGGCCCGAAGGCTCTCCCGGTTGGTGACGGCGGACGAGCTACTTGGGCTCATGCGTGAGTTCGCTGAGTTCCGGCAGACTCTGACACGACGTGCAGCCAGCAACAAGGCGGCGGAGAGCCAATGAGTTATGGCAGCAGCCGGCAGCAAGATGCTGCGACCACGCTCCTCGAGTGCGCGCGGTCAGAGGCGATGGACGAACGAGAACACCCGCCACGGGTGGCAACGAAGACGGGGGTTCCAACATGAACGAAGAGATGGCAAAGAAGAACGACTTCAGACGGGACTTGTTCGACTCGCTCCGTGACGAACTGCTCGGTCCCGCCGGAGGTGATGACGAGAGTCTCAGGGAGAGACCGACTCTCAGATACCTCGTCGGCCGACTCGCTCCTCACGACACCGCAGTCAACCCGGAGGAAGACGACGACGCTAGCGATGTGGGCGCAGACAATGACGATGCTGACGTCGGCTACGCGTCACCGATCAGCATGACGATGAACCCCAGTTCGATCGGGATCTCCTTCATCGCAATACCCGAGGTGCAAGAACTCGAGGTGATAGTTCGCTGGGGACAATACGAGCTCGAGGAACACGAAGAAGAAGGCAAGGACGGCAAGGTGAGGAAACGGAAGGCGTACCAGCGCACGCAGGTACACCAAGTCGCCACTCTGAACCTGACCACGGGCGCCGTTACACCTCAGGACATTCAGCCAGGTGTCCGCATCGAAAGCTTCATGCGATCAAGGCCGGACGGTTCCCACGCGATCTCGCTCTTTCTCGTCAATCGACGAGAGTCACGAAGTCCTGACCGTCCCGACGAGGACGAGTGGATGTTCCAGCCAGAGCTGAGCGTGCGGACCGCCGGTGGCGTGGCGGCGTTCGCCGCGCGTCGACTCGACGAACTCGCTCATTACGAGGACGCCGACATGGAGTCGATGGAACTGCTCTATTGGAATCGGCCCGAGTATGCAGTTGGTCACGGCTGTGCCGTCACCTGGGAAGCAGCCGAGGGCCACACGTTCGCGAGCGAACTGCGAACTGTGATCATTCCCGCGTATGAGCTGGCCCGGATCGATCCTCGTGAAGACGTGCCTGGCGAGCTCAACATGTGGAAACTGGGCGGGCCGGGAGCGGACGGGCTGCCGGGAAGTCGACTGAACGAGATGTTGATGCCCCTGGCTGACGCCTACCGTGCCTGGATAGACAACGACCTTCGAGGCGAACTACTTGCCGGTGTGGAGCCGACGCTGAGGACTCGGGCCTTGAGTCACATTGAGGCATGTGAGATTGCGCACGAGCGGATCGTTGAGGGAATTCAGATCCTCATCGGGGGGGACGAGGCGAACCGGTTGGCCAGAGAGGCGTTCTGCTTCGCTATGCGCGCCATGGCACTTCAACGCGATCGGACGGTCAAGGCCATGGCACGCCGGAGGGGCGAGCCGATCCCCGATCAGGTGCCTGCTCAGTGGCGCCCGTTCCAGCTTGCCTTCATCCTGCTCAATCTTCCCTCGATGGTTGATCGCTGTCATGATGATCGCGGCGTCGCGGATCTTCTTTGGTTTCCCACTGGAGGCGGCAAGACCGAGGCGTATCTCGGCCTCACCGCGTTCGCCTTGGCGCACCGCCGACTCCGTGAGCCCTTGCCCGGATACCGGAACGATGCCGGCCTGACGGTTCTCATGCGCTACACACTGAGGTTGCTCACCATCCAGCAATTTCAGCGTGCGACGGCGTTGATCTGCGCCTGCGAGTATCTCCGTGCGTCAGAAACGTTCTGGGGTTCCGAGGAGTTCTCGATCGGGCTCTGGGTGGGCCGCGACGCGACCCCCAACGCGTATGACGACATCTTTGAGGAAGCAGGAGCGAAGCAGGCACTGGAGCGGCTCGCCAGTGGTCACCGGACCCGCAAGGGGAGTCCGGTGCAGCTGTTGTCGTGCCCATGGTGCGGCGCGCCGTTGAGCGGTGTCAAGGACTACGTGGCCGATGACGACACCGAGATGGTCAACGTCTGGTGTTCGGACGACGATTGCTTCTTCTCTCGGGTCAAGTCTGAGCACGGGATTCCGGTCCACGTGGTCGACGAGCAGGTCTACCGCCAAGTCCCCTCCCTCGTGATTGCCACCGTCGACAAGTTCGCCCGCATGCCGTGGAACGGCCGTACCCAGGCGCTCTTCGGACGGGTCGAGAAGCGCTGCCCCCGTCACGGGTTCATTTCCTACGGCGAGTCTCATGCTGATCGACACAATGAGTCAAAGGCACTACCCAAGGCCGTTGTTTCTCCCACTGTCCCGCTCGAACCACCGGACCTCATCATCCAGGATGAACTCCACCTGATCTCGGGGCCCCTTGGAACCTTAGTGGGGCTCTACGAATCCGCGGTCGATGCTCTCGCGTCGGTGGTGGACGGCGCCGATCGTCTTCCGCCGAAGATCGTGGCCTCGACCGCCACGATCCGGCGGGCGGAGCGCCAGGTCGGAGCGCTGTTTGCACGCAGGCTCCAGATCTTTCCTCCGTCCGGACTGTCGAGCACCGACTCATGGTTCGGCAAGGAAGTGCCCACTTCGGAGGAGCCCGGGCGGCTGTACCTCGGCATCAACGCACCGGGAAAGTCGGTGAAGACCGCGTTGGTCCGCGTGTACGCAGCTCTGTTGTCACGAGCCAAGGCGCTGCACGACCAAGATGCGGAAATCGGCGACCCGTACATGACGCTCGTCGGGTACTTCAACAGTCTGAGAGAGCTCGGGGGAGCCCTGCGACTGATCGAGGACGACGTGCCGGGGCGCATCAAGGTGTTGAATCGGAGAGATGCATCCCTATGGCCGCTCCGGGACCTCTACGTTCGTGAGGAGCTGACGAGCAACAAGAAAGCGGAAGAGGTTCCTGAGATCCTGAGCAAGCTTGAACGTGTCCACCCGGCCGGGCGCCCTAAGTCCGGCGAGTATCCCGTGGATTCCGTTCTCGCGAGCAACATGATCTCGGTCGGAGTGGACATCGACCGGCTGGGGTTGATGGTCGTCAATGGCCAGCCAAAGACCACCGCCGAGTACATCCAGGCGACAAGTCGTGTGGGACGTCAGTCTCCCGGATTGGTCGTCACTGTCTACAATTGGACCCGACCGCGGGATCTATCTCACTACGAGCGCTTCCGTTCATACCATGGCGCGCTGTACCGGTTTGTCGAGGCGACTTCTGTCACTCCGTTTTCGTCTCGAGCGCGCGACAAAGGCTTGCAAGCTGTCCTCACCGCACTGCTGCGATTGGGCGACCACCACCTCACATCGGAACAGGGGGCGGGAGACCTTGACCGGAATGCCGCCTGGGTCGCCGAGGTCATCGAGTCGCTTCGCAAGCGGTCTGCCCTCGTGACGGACACCGACGTCGCCACTCAGTTGAAGGAGGAGCTGCTCCAAGGCCTCGACCGGTGGGAGAAGATCGCAGAGCCTGGCAAGCTCTCCTACTCCAAGCGCGGTCTGGGTATCCAGAAGAAGGGTCAGCCACCTCCTGATCGGCGGTACCTGCTCGGCGAACAGGAGGCAATCGAGCACGAGGGCGTCTTCACCGCTCCGGGGTCACTACGAGAAGTGGAAAGCGAAGTCCATGTGTACCTCGCAGACGTCTCGACCGCCAAAACGGAGGACGACGAGTGAGCCCCGATCCGGACAAGCTTCGTAGTCCGAAGATTGGGAAACTTCGGCCCAGTCAGGTTGTCACTCAGCATGGCCCGGGCGCGGTCGTGGATCTTCCTGAGCTTTCGGTGATCCTGGCAGGAATCAACCACTGGTTCGTCTCCGGCGACGATCGCGTACTTGAACCGCGACTGGAGCGCTTCCTGAAGAAGCGGGCTCTCTACCGCCCACCGCAATCCGGGCCTGGCAAGTTCGGAGGTCTGCCTTCGTTCATCTTCCCTGAGTGGCTCGTTTGTCCACGGTGTCGGAAGCTCGCCCCGTACCGGGACTTCACAATGCAGAAGTGGTGGGGTGGAGCGGAGTTCAAGTGCAACCGGGACCACAAGAGTCACGGCCAGAGTCATCCGGTCGCCTTTCCTGCTCGTTTCATGGTCGCCTGTCCGAATGGGCACCTTGATGACTTCCCCTGGTGGCAGTGGGTCCATCAGGGGAGTGGCCCTTGCTCGGGGCCGTTGGAGCTGATCGATGACGGCCGAACCGGAGCTGCTTCGGACCTTCGCGTCAGGTGTTCCAAGTGCGACGCCAGCAGGTCACTCGGCGATGCCTTCAACCCCGGGACCTTAGGACCTTGTGCCGGCCGGCGGCCGTGGATCGGGCCCAAGGACCATGAGACCTGCGACCAGATGGCCAAGACGATCTTGCGCGGAGCCTCGAATGCTTACTTCTCGATCATCGCTTCCGCGCTCTCGATCCCCCCATGGTCGGATCCCATCCAGATGGAGATCACCCCCTATCGCGAAGTACTCGCCCAAGCCGACGATTTCGCCAAACTGAAGGCAGGGGTGGAACAGGGCTTCTACAAACTCGGCGATCTCTTGGGTCGGTACTCGCTCGACGAGGTGTGGAAGGCGTTCCAAGCCGAACCCGAGGCCGAAGAGGATCTTCGCCGCAAGGAGTGGGAAGCATTCCAACACACCGAAGTTCCACACGACAAGAAGACAGAATTCGAAATCCATAGCCGACTGGTGCCGTCGCGCTACCAGGGGGAACTGTCGCGAGTCGTGGCAGCGTCCCGCCTGCGGGAGGTCCGGGCATTGCGTGGTTTTACGAGGATTGAGTCGCAGGCGGAACTTGGCGAGGTGACAGACATTGAGGAGTTGAAGGTCGCGGTTGCGAAGCTCGGACTGAAGGAGAACGATTGGCTGCCCGGCATCGATCTCAGGGGCGAGGGTGTCTTCCTCGAGTTGGACGAGTCCACCGTCGAAGCGTGGTAGATGCAAGCCAAAGTGGCAGCAGAGGGTAGCGCTTTGGGACATCGTTACGGCACTTGGCGAACCGGTCGTGGCGATGGCGGCCGACCCTTCCCAGGTATGCGGTACGTGCTGCTCCACACCTTGGCGCACATGCTGATTCGACAGCTGTCGCTCGACTGCGGGTACTCAGCGTCTTCGCTTCGAGAGCGCATCTACTGCGCCGGGACGGACGACCCGATGAGCGGCATCCTGATCTACACGGCCACAAGCGACTCCGACGGCTCGCTGGGCGGACTTGTTGACCAAGCCGTTCCAGACCGGCTCGGTCCGCTGCTGCTGGAGGGCCTTCGAGCCGCAGCATTCTGTGCTCAGGATCCGCTGTGCGGATTGGCGGAAATGGGTGGCGTCGCGCATCTGAACGGTGCTGCTTGTCACGCATGTCTGCTGCTGGCAGAGACCTCATGCGAACATGGCAACAGATTGCTCGATCGCTCCGTACTGATTCGGACCCTTGGTGACCGTGGCCTCGAGTTCTTTGGCGGCGGGTGAAGTGAAGGATCCTGTCATCGACTTCGTCCTCGAGGAGCCTGTCGAGCGGGTCGAGTCCTTCGCTGAAGCATTGGAGCAGGGCCGCATCGTTATCGAGTCGACGGACGCGCGCCTGAAACGCGAGTTTGTCCACGGACCCAACTCCCTCACGAGGATGGTCGCTGTTCTCAAGAGCTGGCGCGAGCAGGGGGGCTCTGCCGATCTGCTCGCGAGGACAATCCGTGGTCAGCTCGAGGTTCGACGAGCGGTCGAAGACCGGGGTCCGAAATGTGAACTCGTATGGAGTGGAGAGACGCTCGGGGGCAAGGGCGTACGATCCACTGGCTCGGTCGTGAAAGAGATGCTCGGTCACGCTCGGCGATCCGTACTCGTGGTGTCCTACTCGATCTGGCTCGGATCTGGCCCAGCCGCAGATGTGATCGTCCAGTTGGCCGGGCTGAGCAGCGCTGGAGTGGACATCACGTTCATCCTGGACCGTCGTTACCAGGATGGCTGGAATGTCACCCAGCTCAAGTCGGCGTGGCCATCCGGTCATCGGCGGCCGTCCATCTGGAGTTGGCAGCACGAGAGCGACTCGATGGCCAAGCTTCACGCGAAGGTAATCGTGGTCGATCGGCGGGATGTGCTCATCACGTCGGCCAATCTCACCAGCCACGGGATCGACAAGAATCTCGAACTCGGTCTCCGCGTCCTAGGTCAGCCGGCCGAAGACGCGGCTTATCACTTCGAGCGACTGATTCAAGATGGCGAGTTCGACAAGATCGAGTGGTGAGGTGCGCCGGGATCGGAAGGTGGTCGCGGCCGCCGATCCTGATCGACACGAACGTCTGGCGCTGCCACGGTCCTCCGCCACGTAGTCAACAAGCTTGGCTGGTCCTGCTTGGGGAAAGTCGGCGTTGAGTCAGACTCCTCAGGTCGTCGAGAAGTCACGGTCTGATCTTCACATCGCGGACCGGTCGTGCCACTCTGCCGCTATCAAGCGGCCTGGCGGGCTCGTAGTAGACCGCGCCGGCGGGAACCGAGACGAGCTCCTTCTCAGGGTATCGGAGAGCCGTCAGCTGACCTCCAAACACACAGCCGGTGTCAAGGCACATCGTTCGATTGAGCCAAACGGCCTTCGGAACCGGCGTGTGGCCATAGACGACCATTGCTTGGCCTCGGTAGTGCTCGGCCCAGGCGAAGCGCACCGGCAGTCCGTACTCGTCGATCTCGCCGCTAGTGTCGCCATAGAGAGAGAATGACCGCGCTTCATTGGATGTCCGTCCATGCATGTGTTCTGGCAAGCCGGCATGGGCGACAACGAGCCTTCCGTTATCAAGCACGTAGTGTCCGATAAGCCCGTCGATGAAGGTGGCGACCCGCGTTGAGAATTCTGGCGGTTCGGCGGCCACCTGCGCGAGGCTGCGGTCGAGGCCGTGATCAGTGGAGACGTTTCGTCCTTGGAGGGCCTTCAGTAGCTTCACCTCGTGGTTCCCCGACAGACACAGAGCACTACCAGCATGAACCATTCCCATGACAAGGCGGAGCACCGCCGGCGTTGCAGGACCGCGATCGACTAGGTCTCCGAGAAACAGCACCCGCCGGCCCTCGGAATGGCTAGCGGCGGACTCCTTTGAGACCTTGTAACCGAGCGCGCGCAACAGCGTGACGAGTTCCACATAGCACCCGTGCACGTCGCCGATGATATCGAAGGGGCCGTGGTCGTCGTGGCGGTCGTTCGATAGGTGCTCCTGCTCCAGAGGGACTTCGGAGAGTTCCTGACTGCCCCTTCGGACGGCCGTCACTAGACCAACCCGGCTCGCGCTAGCACCGCGGAGGCGTCGACGCGAGCGGGATCAACTTCCCTCGGGTTGGTGTCGCTTGGAATGACAATCACTGGTTCGGTCAGATCTGACGGCTTCGTCATCAAGAACTCGACAGAGCGCCCAGCGTGGTCAACCAAGCGAAGGGTGATGCGGCCGTAGGGATCTCTGACTTCGGAAACGGGTTGGAGCATCCGGGGCAGCGCACCGGCCGACTCAGCAGCGCGCAGCGCCTCGATGACCTGCTCGAGTATCGTAACGGCGTCGTCCCTCAACTTCATCAAGTCTCCGCCGCGATCGCTGTGAGCAAACCTATTTCTTAGCGTCACTGCAGCCTCGAGAGCGGGCAACACTTTGGCTCTGCGGAGTCGCGCGTTAGCACCGCCGATAATCCTGTCCTGGTCCGCGTAGTGACCCGGCAGGTCGGAAAAGGCTCGGAACCAGTGCCCAAATGTGAGCTTTCTCGCCTCTCCAACAACCTGCTGAAGACACTCGTCCCAGCGGTCACCCCGTAGCCTCATCGCCCACCCGACCACTGCAAACCGGAGCACCTGCTCCACCCTGTCAAAGGCCGTGGTCGCTAATCCTCGGATCAAGCGTTCGTCACGCGTCAACCGGAGTTGGCTGCACAAATTGGCTATCTCGTCGAGCGTTCGCCCGACTGTGAAGGGTGCCTCCTGGGGCGATCGCCAGCCCAGCAACCTGAACACCAGAGTCTCGATAGCGTCCCGATCCAGCGGCTCTAGGTCCTCGCGTCGCAACCCTCGCTCTAAGGCAAACTCCTTAAGGGATCGCTTCGGAAGCCGCCGCAGGAATGATCGTGGATCGACCGCAGTCAACACCGCCTCGGCTAGACGCTCTGATCGCCTCCCCTTGAAGTCCTTCGGAATGAGGTCGCTTATTTCGTCTTCATCAAGACACTGCTCCAAGAGCGCTACAAGACCTGCGACCTGCATTGTCTGGCCGGCGAACTCTCCCTCGAGTATGGCCGCGGCGTCACTTGGTTGCGCCGCCTCCGTGCGGCGGAAGATCAAGAGAGTTGGTTTCCGCGACTCGCCTCGCTCACGACGAACGCCTCGTTCGGTGATCAGCCCCACCGGTTGTACTAGCTCAAGCCCATTCGGCTCGAGCAGTCCAAGGAATTCTGCGAGGTCAGCCACCTCCCTCCCGGCCCAGGTGATCCAGAAAACACCGAGCCGTCCATTCGGTTTGAGGACTCGGCGGATTTCACTCGCGGCCCTTTGAAGGACTGCCTCGTACTCGTGGCGATCAAAGGCAGGAGAGCGATCGTCAATCGATGGATCGGGTGGCCATCGCAGAGACTGGTCGATGTCGCCGATGATCGATCTGAGAAAGCGCGTCCACGGGAGAGTGACGCGGTCGTAGGAGATGTTGTCATAAAACGGTGGATCCCAGATCACAAGGTCGAACGACGCGTCAGACTCCTCGAGGTCGGTCATATCCTCAGTGCGTACGACAACAGGTGACGTGTCGACATTCGCTTCGATAACCGCACCGATCTCATTGAAGCGATGAGTCAATGTCGATCGCAACCAAGAACCACCGACTTCGAAAAACTCGTCTGTGAGCCTCCAATCGGCTCGTTCGAGCCCCGTCGGCATCTTTCTGCGTTCGTTCCATCGGGCTGACGTGCTCAGGAGGTCGACCAGTGCGCTGAGGGCAAGAGCGAGATAAGTGAGGATGGAGGCGGCGCGCTCAGGTGCGTAACCGGCGTCAGCAAGATTGTTCCGAACCGACCGCAGGGCTTCTTGGCAGGCTCGAATGACCTGTGCCTGACGCGGCGTGACTGCTTGCCTGATAGAGATTGCCCCGAGCGAGTTGAAAGCGAAGGGTTCATCCAAGAGCGGTGCAACAGAGTCGGGATAGCGCGCTGTCGTTAGTAATATTGATATTTGAGGACTGAGGCTCGCGGTCTTTCCGTTGCGAATGAGCCGCCGTGGCTCGAAGCCCTCCCTTGGAGCCTCTGAGAGCCGGAAGTGCTCCGCACACTCCGGACAAACAAACTCACCACGATGGATCGCCGCCGCGTCGGGTGTGTCACCAGCTGGATTGGCCGTGGCACAGACACCGCAGGACGGGCATTTCAAGCGAAAGGCTGTGCTCACTCCGTCGATATTGTCCAACCAGAAGTCGCCGGCTCCTGCCTCTGCCCTTTTCAACAACTCGTGAGCCCAATGAGCGACCTCGGGACCGAGTCCCGCCCACGAAGCATGGACACCGATGCCCCGAGACGATGGCTCTGGGCGGCCGTACCTCCTCGGGTAGACCAGGGTTGCTTTGCCGATTAACGCAGAGATGGGATGGATATCGACCGCAGTGACCGACGCTCCCATCCGGCTTGCCGTTGCTGCGATGGTGCACGATCCGGCACAGAGGTCTAGGAGCGAAACCCCTCGTAGTTGACCCTCCCCGAGTACCACAGTTGGATCATTGGCAGCAGCTCGGAGCCTCTCTCCGTCAGTCGCAAGCTCCGGTAGGTGAGTTAGGAGCACCGCCAAGGCGGAGGCTCGGTCACCGCGCCGGGCCCACCATCGGTGGACGGTCGGCTGCCTTTGAAACTTGTCCCGGCTCAAGTCGACCTCGACGTCATCAGGCATGAATACGGTCCTATTCGCTTCAGGCGTGTCTAAGCCTGTCACGTCTTCACCCTTCGGGTCGACCAAGTGGACCGAGTGAGTAGAGGGCCAGACTCGGCGCCTGGTGTGCCGTGTTGCCCGCCGTGCAGATTCCCGCGAGGCCATCCACCCCGCCTACGTTGGTCCCACGGCTTCGAGCAGCTAGCCAGTCTTCTGGATCCAGTAACGTGCTGGATAGCAGTGAATCGGAGCAAGAGGGCGCGTTTCTGGTCCACTAAGGCTCGAATAAACTCGAAGAGCTGACGAAAGGCACGAGAACCGATGCGCCTACGACAACTGAGTTTCGCAAGATTTGCTGCCGGCCGCGAAACGCAAGTGTCTCTCACTCCGCTTGTGCTGCTCTTTGGTGCGAACTCAGCCGGAAAGACGACCATCCTTGAGCTTTTCGCACAGGCGCTTGGAGAAAGATCGGCCACGGATCAGGCGCGCTCAGCAAGTCCGTGGCACGCGATGGGAAACGAGGATGCCGGCGTTCTTGTTGAGCTCGACGCTCTCGACGTGCCTGATAGCCCAGATCGGCAGCTGCTTCTAGATGTCCTACTTACCAATAACCCGCGGTTGAACGAGGATGACATCTCACTGGATTTGTGGGAACAAGACCAGAATCGTCCTGACCTGGAAACCGAGCTGGCCAGACTGCGCGAGCGCATGGAACGGGAACTTAACTGGGACCTCATCACAGAGGACACTGATGCCGTTCCTCCAGACCCCGAGGCAATTGCCCGCTTGGTCAACAACCTTACGCATGCGTTATGGGTGCGATTTACCGGTGGTCTTGTCACTCTCATTACGAAACCAACGCTTCCTGAGCAGGATCGGGTGCTGCTCGAGCTACTGCTTGCCGCAGACCATAGCTGGAGTCCCGTGGCGGGATTCCTTCTCAACTACGGCGAAGGGGAGATCGCAGACCGCCTCGAGTGTCCTAACGCACTACTGCCAGTGATTTGGCTTCTCTCCGACGAAGAGCGCAGTGCAAAGCTTGTGCGAGAGGCGCTTAACGGGCTCCTCAGCTGGGTTTTCGAGTGTGGGCGAGCGGCTCCCAAGACTGGAACGCACGTCGACCAGGATCACTGGCCGTATGACACTTTGGTGCAATCGTTTTATGAGACAGAACACCATCGCGAAGAGCACCCGGCCCTCTTTTCCCATCCTCGACTGAAGAGGGATTCATGGTGCGTACAAGACGAACCGCGCTTGCTTCCAGGCGTCCAGTTCCTCGCCACAACGCTGAGCGCGCGGGCCAACTCTCTCGTTCCCGATTTCGTACGGGACCAGGGAACAATCAACATTGAGGTTCTTCAGCCCGAGTTCTGGCCGGGCATTCCAGATCGCGTTCTAGTCACTTTCAAGGAGAAGGATACCGAAAGCGCGATCGACTGCGAGGTGCTCGGCGCCGGGGTGCGACGCTGGGTGAGAGCGGCAATACGCCTTGCGTGTGCTGAACTCACGACATCTAGCAGGCTCCTTGAAGGAGCTGACGTCGCAACCAAAGAAGGACGGGCGAAGATCATCAAGACCTTGAGAGAAGCGGCACACGACGCAGAGGCTTTCGCTCGGTTCGGATTCGAGCCACCAGCTTCGCTCGGGGTAATCCTGGTTGACGAACCCGAGGCCCATCTTCACCCAAAGGCCGTGCGCTCGGTCGCGCGGTTCCTTGAGGAACTGAGCCGTCGTGCGAATAGCGTTGTTGTCGCTACCCATCACCCGATCCTCCTCGACCCCGGCCGGTTGCCTACGGCGCAGCGACTAGGTGTCGTCCGCGAAGGCCGAAACCGGTTGGTGCAGCCGATCAACGATGCTTCATTGGAACGGCTCAAGAAAGAAACAGGCTTGACTGAAGCCGATCTGTTCCTGTTCACACGATTAGCGCTTTTCGTTGAGGGTCCCCACGACAAGCAGGTGCTCGAAGCCTTCTTCGGTGATGAGCTCCGAGATGCGGGCGTTTTCGTGGTTCCCTTTCACGGCACCCGCAACGCTCGTTCACTAATTGATGCAGAGGTTTTCTGGAGCCTTGACATCCCGTGCGCGATTCTGACGGACAACACAAACCTTAATCGAGGAAGGACCGGGGCGATTAGGACGCGCGAGGAGAAGTCGATTCTCCAGCTACTGACGGAAGCAAGAGCTAGTGGCCGACCCTTAGACCGGCGAGCTCAGTTTGGCCTCGATAAGCCAGACATTCTCTATTACTTAGATGAAGGTATCTGCCGTCAAAAAGAACCGGCCTTCCCCGGCTGGGCAGCTTCATGGAGAAGTTCGGGCGCGGCCACTGGGAGCGAGTGGAAACAATGGCTGAGGAGCAATTACCCGCAACTATCTCTTAGCCGGGTTGGAATTCGTCAGATAGCAGAGGCCTGCAAGCGCAGCGGCCGGATCAACCCGGAACTCAAGGGCAAGGTTGCTCAGATCATCGAGTATGCGAACACGAGTGGCGGATCATAAGCCTGCCGCAGAAGCCCCGGTCAAGTCCACGTGTATCGCACAGGATTCGCGGAACCCATCGTCGCCGTTAAGAGCGGCCGCACGAGCGGCACTGTGCACTAGCACTATCGCTACCTGCGAGAAGCCGAGCTGCGCTGCAGCGCGTGCCGCATCTACTCCGGCCATAACGGCGTCGGGGATCACTGGATCAGCTCAGCCGGCCGGCTCTTGCATTGTGGAGTTGTCCCGACTGCGGAGGAGCCGTCACGAACCTTCGCCACGTCCGCTGCGAGACGTGCATCGCGGCTGACCCTGGTCAGGCGCCCGAGATCCGTGGTAGGCGCGGTGCTGCCATCGCGGCTCGCAAGCGGGCGCTGTCGGAGTGGGATAAGGCCAATCCCGACACGGTCTACGACCCAGAGCTGTTCCGGCGGGAAATCCTGCCCAGGCTCGCTCCGGTGAAACCCTCGGAGATCGCCGAGGCGGCACGCTGCTCCAAGGCGTACGCGTCGGACATCAGGCGCGGGAAGTGGACACCGCATGTCTCGATATGGGGGCGCTCGGCGCGCTAGGAGCGTGTGCCAGTAACGGTCGACCTGGCCGCGGCCCGCTTCAGCACCCATGACTGCGGGATCTCGTCACTTTCGCGCCCGGTTGGCCATGTCGGTCGCGAAGTTGGGCCGCAATGTGCCCGTGGGAAGGCTGGAACCACCTCGGCCCTTTCACCAGTCAGG
>Ga0182030_10011475_pt1 | contig 17882 bp, 13 predicted proteins | sample 812S3MmetaG_FD_121299 | JGI IMG/M metagenome (GOLD analysis project Ga0182030, IMG submission 121299) | Permafrost microbial communities from Stordalen Mire, Sweden - 812S3M metaG (Illumina Assembly) | ecosystem: Environmental > Terrestrial > Soil > Wetlands > Permafrost | place: Sweden...
CGCTGCCATGGCCAACTCGACCCAGCAGGTCGTGGATAAAAGGCTGACGCCCAGCACAAACTTCATTGATCCCGTCATGACCGCACCCCAATTTAGTTATTTAGAGCTAATGCTAGGAACGTACCCATTAGTCGAAAACCGCCATCCGGAGCGGGGAGCGCCTCAGGGCTGGCCCACCCGCGATCCCGCATCCCGCACGACATGGCCATCCTTCATGACGAAATCAATTTTCCGCAGGTTGGTAATGTCCTTGGTCGGGTCGCCAGGCATGGCAACCAGGTCGGCCGAAAGGCCCTCGACGATCGTGCCGCGCTCCTTGTCTATTCGAAGCAGCTTGGCGGCGTCTGTCGTCATCGCTCGCAGAATCTCCGCAGGAGAAATCCCGGCCTCCAGCCAGACATCGAGATAATCGAGCATCATGTCGGCGCGCGTTTTCCCCGGCAGGTCGATGACGGTGTCGCTGCCGAACACGAGGCGCACGCCGGCTCGATGTGCCCGGCGCAGGCGGTCGATAATCTGCGGAGCAAGAACGGCGGGCTCCGGGAGCATGCCGCTCGACGTGCCTAGGACGTCGAGGTGGGCGCGCGGAAAGTCCGTGCTCACCAGGGCCACGCCCTTGGCCACCATCCGCTTGAGCTGCGCGTCGGTGAGGGAGAAGCCATGCTCCAGCGAATCCACGCCAGCTTCGATGGCATTATCGGCTGCCTCGCCGCCGAATATCACATGAATCGCGACCGGCAGGCCGGCATGGTGTGCCTCATCAACCGCTGCGCGAATCTCCTCGAGCGAGTAATGGTAGCGGTTGTTGTCGGACACGAGCTTGATGACGCCCGCGCCGTAATAGATGTTGGTGCGCACGGCCTTGCGGATTTCATCGACATTATCCGCATCTATGTACTCGAAGCGCCAGAACGCACCCTGCTCCGGCGGAATATCGCGCGACTGGCCGCCAAATGGTGCGATGATCTTGCCCGAGTCGATGATCGTCGGCCCCACGAACCAGCCCTTGTCTATGGCGCGCCGCACGTCCGTCATTGCATAGTTGGCACTGTTGCCGACGTCACGCACGGTCGTGAAACCGCCCCTGAGCACGGCCTGCGCATTGTGCAGTCCACGCATGCTGCGGAATGCGGTGCTCTGGTCGAGATAGAAGGATTCGAAGGGGCCGTCGGTGGCGGTCTCGCTCAATGTTAGGTGGGTGTGGGCATCCATTAAGCCTGGGGACAGCCACTCGTGCGAGAGATCAATGATCTCAGCGCCAGGCGGCACGGTCACATTGACTCCGACCGCCTTGATTTTCTTGCCTTCGATGAGGATTATTTGATTGCTCGCGGTACTCCCGTTACGCGGATCGACTACGGCTCCTGCACGAATCGCAATCACCTGCGCCAACAGCGACACCGGCAACAGCAGTAGGAGGCATGATACAAATGCTTTCATTTCAGGAATCCTCGCGCTTAACAAATTTGAGCTCTTGGTGATTTCGTGTGGGCGAAAATGGTGTCACCCCAGGGCTAAAGCGCTGGTTTTGCCGGCATAAGATACCAGCCGCCGAGGTGCGATATTTTGGCATGATGTGCGCATGTCTAAAACACCCAAAGTCCGTCGTCTGTCGGATGCATATCGATTCCCCGGTTTTCGGACCTTGCAGAAGGTCCACGGCATCTTTGGTGATCCGCAGGCACGGCTCATCCGCCTGGTTCGCCGGGGAAAAAAACAGTCTGCGGAACCTGTGGGACGGTGCATTTCAGCTGGTACGACCGGCGGATGCGTCGGGCGCGAGATCTGCCCTGCGGAGGCCACCGGATCTATCTGGAACTGGAGGTGCGACGGGTCAATTGCCGGCATTGCGGTACCGTGAAGAGCGAGCGGCTCGAGACGTTCCTGCAGAACGCGCTGCACACCGAGCGCTTCGCCCGCTACATCGGGGAGCGCTGTCGCAGCGGCACGATCCAGGACGTGGCGAAGGAGCAGCACCTGGACTAGCACACGGTCAAGCGGCTCGAGATGCAGTACATGCGCGAGCAGCTGGCCAAGGGCGGCAAGGCGCGTCCCCAGTTGATCGGCATCGACGAAATCTCGGTGCGCAAGGGTCACGAGTATCGCATCGTGGTCAGCGACTTGGAGAAGCATCAGCCGATCTGGTTTGGTGGTGCGGACCGCAGCGAGACGAGCATGGACGAGTTCTACGGTTTTCTCGGGGACAAAGCCGCCAAACGGGTTCGCCTGGCGGTGATGGACATGTGGAAACCCTTCCGTAACTCGACGCTCAAGAACGCCCCGCAGGCAGCCATCTTGTTCGACAAGTTCCATATCATTCGCCATCTCGGGGAAGCGCTCGATAAGGTGCGCAAGCAGGAGTTTGCGCGGCTGAGCGGCAAGGATCGCACGTTCATCAAGGGCCAAAAGTATGCACTGCTCGCGCACCCGGAGAACCTCAAAGGGCCGGCGCGCAAGACCCTCAAACTGCTGCTCGGCGCCAACAAGCGTCTCAATACCGCGTATCTGCTCAAGGAGTCTTTCGGCCAGCTGTGGGACTACAACAGCGAGGCCTGGGCGCGCAAGTTCTTCGATGGCTGGCGCGAACAGCTGAAGTGGCAGCGGCTCAAGCAGTACGAGAAGTTCGCCGAGATGATCGAGCGACACTGGGATGGCATCGCGGCCTACTGCAAGCCTGAAAACAAGGTCGCCCTCGGCTTCGTCAAGGGCCTCAACAACAAGATACGCGTCATCCAGCGCAGAGCCTGCGGATTGCACGACGAGGAATACCTCAAACTTAAAGTGTTGACCTGTACGCTGCCGGCTATTTGAACAATAAATGAGCAACTTTTACCCACTACTTTTCACGAAGACCCACAATTTGTAGGGCTCAATAGGATTTCCGATACGCGTCTTTCAGAACGATTAGGTTGTCTTTGACCCGGAATACATCCACACCCTTCATTGTAGCGTGTTCGGGCTACGATGCAGCGTCGATCGTCGTCCACATGACGATTACCGTGTCGCCGGTACCATACGTGCAGTCGATACGTAGCCGCACCGTTAATGATGGCCATAGAAGCGAAGACATTACGAATATTGGCACGTCCTCGAAACGAACGTCCCAGATCGGGTCCGGTCGTTGCCACGAACACCGTCAAGATTGCCGCTAACCCATTCGGCCATAAATTTATCGACGACAGCGCGGACTGGGTTTGATTCGGGGCCGCTCTGTGTGGGTGTCGTGATATGTTCACGCGCGGCACTATCCGCGACGCCGCGGATACGCGCTATCAAGAAAGTTGCATATGATGATCAACTATATGCAACATGTAGAAGGCGTACGGCTCGACCCAACCCGAAAAGTGGATTATTCTCGTTATGTGGAACTGGAATGAACTATGCGACGATCGCTAATTCCGTCGCTGCACGCGCTAATTGCTTTTGAGAGCGCCGCTCGGTATGGAGGAATCATGCGAGCGGCGGACGAGCTGCATCTTTCCCAAAGCGCTGTAAGCCGCCTCGTGAAGCAGGTTGAGGATGCAATCCAAGTCAAGCTCTTCGACCGGGTACGGCAGCGGCTCATTCTCACCGAGGCCGGGCGGGCCTATTCGCGACAAATGCACAGAGTCCTGGGTGAAATCGAGCAGGCCACACTGCAAGTAATGGCATATGGGTCCGGCGGCCGCAGCGGCACGCTCAACCTCGGCGTGTTTTCGACCTTCGGAACCAAATGGCTGATTCCTCGACTTGAGACATACAAAGAAAGACAACCCAACATCGTGATCTCTTGCTATGCGCGGCCGCGGCTATTCTCGTTCGACGACGATCCTCTCGATGGCGCGATTCATTACGGCGACGCAATTTGGCCGGGAGCGATCGTCGAGCCGTTGTTTGGCGAGCACCTGGTTCCGGTCGTCAGCCCGCATCTTCAAGGGATCCATAATCTCAAGAAAGCGAAAGATATCCTTTCCTTTCCTCTCTTGCATGAGGTAACACGCCCGTGGGCCTGGAATCGGTGGCTCGAGCAGGAAGGAGTCGTGTTAGAGAACTCGTTGCCCGGTGCCAGGTTCGATCAGTTCAACATGGTTGCGCAAGCCGCCAAGGTCGGATTGGGAATCGGGTTGGTTCCGCGCTTTTTATTCGAGGCTGAAATCGCCTCCAAGGAACTGTTCGTGCCGTTCAATCGGCCGATATTTGGGGAGTACAAATACTATTTCGTGTACCCACACCGAAATTCAGCAAATGCCATCGTGCTCGATTTCAAGGATTGGCTCCTCGAAACTGCACGTGGCGAACACATGGCTACCTCGGTCGGCGAATCAGAACCGAACGCCTGACGCGGAGGTCACCCAGCTAGTCGATTTCGGCGCGCCGGTCCGGGTCGATGATGAGCCATAGCGCCGCCGCGGCGACCGCGAACACCGTCCCCGTGATAAACGCGCCGCCCCAAGCGCCGCTGTTAGTAAGGTATCCGACGAAGGGCTGTGTAATGATGCCGGCGGTGTTGCCGCCGGTGTTGAGAACGCCGGTGGCAGCAGCGGTATCGGCGCGGGCGACGCGCATCGTCGCCGCCCAATACGCGCCCTCGGTGATTTCGACCATGAAGAAGGCGACCGCGAGTGCGAACACCGCCGCGTACGGCGTCGAGACCGACATCGTGACGAGGAGCAGTGCACCGGCTATCGGCAGCGTCACGACTGGAACCAGTCGAAAACCCCAGCGAACGCCAATGCGCTCGGCGAGCCGGTCGGAGAGCCAGCCGCCGCACGCGGCGCCAAGCCCAGCGCCGATCCACGGAATGGCGCCCGCGAGTCCGCCCTCGACGCCGCCGAAGTGCCGCACCTGCGTAAGATAAAGGAAGGACCAGAAGGTCAGCAGGTAGAAAGTGTAGTTCATGCAAAGGTAGGAGAGCGCGAGCAGCAGCACGTTGCGATCACCCATCACCTTTAGGAGCCGCCGAAGAGTCGGCGGCGGGGTCGTCTCGGTCGCGCTGCTACCGAGTTCCGCGAGCTCGCTGGGCGTCACGTCGGGGTGCTCTCGCGGAGTGTTACGGCCGTACCAACCCCAGGCGATGGTCACTAATCCGACGGGCAGCGCGATCCACAGCAGTGCCCCCTGCCAGCCGAAGGACTTGCTCAGCACCTCGACGAGGAGCGGTGTCACGGCGCCGCCGAGATTCATGCCGGCGGTCTGCAGCCCATTCGCGATGGCCCAGCGATTGACGGGGAACCAAGATTCCACGACGGCCGCAAATACCGGGAACACGGGGCCCTGGGAGATGCCGAGCAGCGCCTGGCCAGCAAGCAGCACAACGAAGAGCGTCGTGGCGCCGAAGGTCATCGAGGCGATCGGAAACGCAAGCGTCGCGACGAGACCCACGATGCCGACGAGCACGTAGGTGTACCGTGCGCCGAAGCGCTGGCCGAAAATACCGCCGGGCAACTGTGCGAGGGTGTAGGCGACCGTGAAGGCGGCGGCGAGCAAGCCGATCTGGAACTGGCTCAGGTGCAGTGCCGGCATGATCTTCTCGGCCGCATCCTGGACGCTGGTCCGCTGGATGTATGACAGCATCGCGAACGCGAACATGTACGCGAAGATCCACCAGCGGATCCGGATGGGGCGGCGTGACGCCCGATTGACCCGTCGCGCCGTGCCGACTGCCGTGCACACCGGCAAATTCATCAGCAGTGCGGCCGCCGTCCACGCGGGACGAACGCGGTTGCCATCAGCGGCTTCCTAGATATACTGTCTTCTTGCGCATGTATGCCTCAAAGCCATGGCGCCCGTCGTCCCCGCCGATACCACTCAGACGAAAACCCGTATGGTGGGCACTCACAGCCTCCGGACCGACACGATTGACGAACACCTCACCGAATTCAAGTTCGTTTACCGCGCGCATGACCTTCCCATAGTCGCTCGTGAACAGGTATGCCGATAAACCGTAATCCGAGTCATTCGCTTGCGCAAGCGCGCTATTAAAGTCCGAAAAACGCAGGATGCATGCAATAGGACCAAACACCTCCTCACGCACAATATCCATGGAAGCATCGAGATTCGCGATCACGGTGGGCGAGAACCAGTATCCGCCATTCACCGGCGGCTCTTTGGGGCGGCCGCCTCCGGTCAAGACCTGTGCTCCCTGTTCAACGGCCCGACTCAGCATCCTCTCAACCTTCTCCAATTCGGCTCGACTGACTTTCGGTCCGACATCAGGATCGCTGCGCGGATCGCCGATGCGCAGGGACTCAACCTTGCGCACGAAATGCGCCACGAACGCATCGTAGACAGAATCTTGAACATAGGTACGTTCATTGGACGTGCAGACCTGGCCGCAATTGCGGAAGCGCGAGAAGACCGCGCGCTCCGATGCATACTCGAGGTCCGCGTCCTCGCATACAATCAGCGGCGCTTTGCCTCCCAGTTCGAGCGACACCTGAGTAATATGGTCGGCTGCGCGTCGCATCACTTCGCGCCCCGCGCGGACACTTCCGGTAAGCGTGACCAGATCCGTCTTCGCGCTGCCCACGAGCGCTTCGCCCACCTCGCGACCAATGCCTGTGACGACGTTCAGCACTCCATTCGGAAGGCCGACCTCCTGAAATAGACCGGCGAGCCGAAGAGCCGAGAGCGGGGTAATCTCATGCGGTTTTACGACCACCGTGTTTCCCGCGACCAGCGCCGGCGCAACTTTACGTGCCGTGAGCGAGAGAGGGTAGTTCCACGGAATCAGGCCCACTACGACTCCGTAAGGGATGCGCAGGATTAGAATCTGTTCCCCCGCGTTCTCGGACGCGATCGTGTCACCTTCGATGCGGCTAGCCCATTGCGAGTGATACTCGAGCTGCAGCGCCGCCCCATTGACCTCTCCGCGAGCTTGCGTGAGCGGCTTTCCCTGTTCCGCCATAATGGTTTCTGCAAACGAATCGACGCGCGTGCGGAGCAGGGAGGCTACACGCACGAGGTAAGATGCGCGCTCACCGGGCGGAAGCCTGCGCCAGGCTTTTGCAGCAGACGATGCAGCGTCGAGAGCGAGCTCAGCCTCGTCGCGACCACCGGCGGGTACGTGCGCGAAGACCTCTCCGCTTGCTGGGTTGTCCACCGGAATCGTCTGCCCCTGCTTCGCAGCAATCCACTCGCCGCCAATGAAATGTCCAAACATCATCGACATGCTCCTCAGATATGCTTTTCCATAAACACACTGTACGGATCATTCTCGGGGTAATCTCCGAATGCGCTACAGCGCGTGAACCCGAATGCCTCAAACATTTTCAGCGCCTCCGGCTGGGAGATACCCGTCTCCAACCGCAGCACCGTGAGCCCTTCTTTCCGAGCCGCCTGTTCAAGCTTCTCGAGAATGCGTCTGCCAAGTCCTAGGCCGCGCGCGGGGGGCGAGACAAACACCCTCTTGACCTCGGCGTAATCGCCGCCGTGAATCATTATTGCGCCGCAGCCTTGAAAGCTGTCGAAGACTTTAGCCGCGAAGAAACGGACGTTGGGTCGGGTCAAGACTTCAATATCGACAAGGTGATTACTTTCGGCCGGGTACAGCGCGATCATGTACCGGTCGAGTTCATTGATCATAGCCGCCACCTCCGGCGTCCTGGGATCGACAGTTTCTAAAGTGGCAGTTTGATGCTCACTCATGTGTACCTCCGGCAGATTGGCGACTATCAAGTTGAGTTGCTACATTCAGCCCCTCGAACACTGCTTCTTCCGCGGTCCGCGGCGTAAGCGCGTCACCGACCAGGTGCACCTCAATGCCGAGCTTTCGGACCGACGCGGCGAGTTCATCCACGGGGCGATTAGCGGCCGCGACAACCAAAGTATCGACGTCCTCTAATACGACGCTCTCTTGCGACGCCGTATGAAGAAAGTAGACGGTTGTTCCTTCCGCACCATATAGCCGCATGAACGGCAACGTCTCAACCCCGAATCTGTGTAGGCATGCAATAGCCGAATCACGAACATAATTCTGGATGCTCGCCGCCGCACACACTCCGTTGACGGCAAGTCTCACGTGGACCCCCTCGGACGCGAGTTTTTCCGCCACACCGACGCCGATCCAATCCGCAAGCCAGTCGTAGATGACCACACGCCCACCGGTTTTCGCTTCACCGGAAATGACCTGTTCGGCTAGGACAGCGTGATTTCCGCCGCCCTGCTCGAACCACGGCATTTGCGGGACGCTCCCGGTGGCGATGATGACGACATCCGGCCGAGCGGCGGCAATGACGTCAGCCGTTACGGGACAGTTCAATCTCACGGCGGCACCGGACAGTTCCAACTCCCGTGAGAGGTTCGTGACTAAGCCGCCGAACTCGCTGCGGTGTGGAAGGAGTTGGGCGAGATGTACCTGGCCGCCGAGACGCTTCGACGATTCGTACAGCGTCACTTCATGGCCGATCTCTGCTGCGACAGCCGCTGCCTTCATGCCGGCCGGTCCGCCTCCCACAACCATGACCCTGCGTGGATTGCCGGTGTGGGGACGGGTGCCGAAGGCAAGTTCTCGGCCGCTCTCCGGATACTGGATACACGAGATGGAAAGGCCGAGTTGTGCGTGACCGATGCAGACTTGGTTGCATGCTATGCACGCTCGTATATCTTCCGTACGACCTTCGCGGGCTTTCAATGGCATTGTCGGATCGCATATCATCGCGCGCGTCATCCCGCACATGTCGGCCGCGCCCTGCGCAATTATCTTCTCTGCGTCCTGCGGTTGGTTGATGCGGCCGGCGACAAACACCGGCTTACTGATAGTCTGCTTGAGCCGTCTTGCAAATGGGGCGAGGTATGCGTTCTCGACGGTCATCGGGGGAGCAATATGGACCGCGCCGGAGGAGGAGGCGGACGTGCCGGCAATAACGTTGAAGTAGTCGAAGTCTGCGCCCAGCGCGCTGCAAATCGAGACCGTGTCGGCGTCGGTAAAGCCATCCGCGTCGTAGTCATTCGATGAGATTCGGGTTCCCACGATGAGCTCAGAAGGCGCCTGGCGCCGGACGGAAGCCACGATGTCCCGCATGAAGCGCAGCCGGTTTTCGAATGATCCACCGTACTTGTCTTCCCGATGGTTTACCGTCGGGCTCAGAAATTGCGCCGGCAAATAGCCGTGACTTGCCACGACTTCGACGCCATCTGCACCGGCTTCCGCCATGCGCCGCGCCGTGGCGCCGTAACATTCGACGATCTCGGAAACCTCGTCCATGGCGAGTGCCCGCGGCACGATACGGAAGCGCTCCGTTGGCGACCAAGACGCGGAATATGCCGGCTGTGCGACCCCATTTCTTCTCGACAGCAATTCGCGGCCCGGATGAAACAGCTGGACGAATGCTCGCGTGCCCTCTGCTTTAATGCTGTGGAATAGACGTTTGAAATGTGGAATGCAGTCATCGGAAGTCCCCATGAGCACCTCCGAGGTGTAGCGCGCCGTATCGTGAACGCCAACCACTTGAACGATGATCAATCCCGCTCCGCCCTTTGCACGGGCGCGCTGGTATGCGATAAGTTCTTCGCCCGGCAGGCCGTGACGACCGAGGTCGGTATCGTGGCCGGTCGAGAGAATTCGGTTCGGGATCGTCACGCTTCTGATCTGCAGGGGCGAAAAGAGGTGGGGAAACTTGATCATCGGATTTCTCGCCGCTGATGGCTTACAAAGATATCGCATGCACGTTTGCGCGCGGCTGTGATTGACATGACTGACCGGAGGCAATGCCTACAACGAGATCGGCGAGGGCAAGCGAGCACGTCAGGCCCGGCGACTCTATACCGTAAAGACTGACGACCCCACGCTCACCCGCCTTGAACGATGCATGGACGATGAAGTCCGTTCGCGGCCCTCCTGGCCGATCCACTTTGGGCCGAACGCCGGAGTAGGCTGGCATCAGCGCAGCGTCTTGGAGGGCGGGCCAGTACTCTCTAATCGCCGCGTAGAACGCGGCCCCGCGGTCCGGATCAATGGAATAGTCGATGTTCTCGACCCATTCGACGTCCGGGCCAAATCGGACGTGGCCGGCAAGATCGAGCGTCGCGTGTACGCCCAGTCCTCCGCCCGACGGCATGGGATAGACGAGGCGTTTGAAGGGGGAACGCCCGGCCAACGTGAAATAGCTTCCCTTGGCGAGATGCAGCGGGGGGATGGCGTCATCCGGCACTCCTTCGATGCTTCGCGCCACCTTCTGCGCGCACAGGCCCGCTGAGTTGACCACGAGGCCTGCCTTGAACTCGACTCCTTCAGCCCCGCCGGTGCGAAGCAGCACCCCGTCCTCTTGCAACCGACCATCTAACACCGGAGTTTCGAAGGAGATCATCCCGCCCGCCGCCTCTATATCGCCATGCAACGACAACATGTACGCGTGGCTGTCGATGATTCCGCTGGATGGGGACAACAGGCCGGCGGCACATCGAACTTCCGGCTCCAGTGAATGAACCTCGTCGTGACGGAGGAACGCAAGATCATCGACTCCGTTTGCCCGGGCACCGGCGTGAAGACTGGCTAACTGTTGCACCTGACCGTCGGAGGTCGCAACGATTAGCTTGCCGCATCGGCGATAAGGAATGCCGTTTCGCTCGCAATAGTCGTACAGCATCGCTCTGCCGGCGACGCACAGACCTCCCTTGAGCGATCCGGGAGAGTAGTACAGCCCGGCGTGAATCACTTCGCTGTTCCTGGAACTCGTCTCCGTCCCGATGGCAGCCGCCTTCTCCAGAATGACGACTTCCCGTCCCGCCAGCGCGAGCGCGCGACCGATTGCCAAACCAACTACGCCTGCACCGATCACGACCGCGTCGAGGACCTCCATGGGCGACTTAGCGGCGTCCCGCGGCTTCGAGAGCCTGTTTGCGGACGGCGCTCAATGACTGACCCGGGCTCAGCGCGTTCGGATCCACAACGCAATGGATAATGGCAGGTCTGCCGCTGGCTACGGCGCGGCGAAAGACCGGCATGAATTCTCCGGTCGCCGTTACGCGTTCGCCGTAGCCGCCAAAGGCGGTGGCATAGGCGGCAAAGTCTGGGTTTGTCAGGTCCGTGGCTATCACGCGTCCCGGATACTCACGCTCTTGATGCATGCGGATCGTGCCGTACATTCCGTTGTCGAGGACGATGACGACAATCGGCAGTTCGTACTGAACCGCGGTGGCGAACTCCTGCCCGTTCATCAGAAAACAGCCGTCGCCGGCGAATGCCACCACCAGTTTGTCCGGATGCACACGCTTCGCCGCCACCGCAGCCGGAACGCCGTAGCCCATGGATCCTGTGGTTGGCGCCAGCTGGGCTCCAAAGCGCCTGAAGCGATAGTAGCGATGAACCCAGATGGCGTAATTACCCGCGCCATTACAGACGATGGCATCGTCGGGCAATTCTTCGCGCAGAGCACAGATCACGGCACCGAGATTGAAGTCTCCCGGCACGACCGTGGGTTCGTCGGTCCAAGCCTCATATATCCGGCGCCCTTCACGCACGTGCGCCGCTCGCTCGGGAACCCGGACTGAGCGAAGACCGGACAAAGCCTTGCAGAATGCTCGCGGCGACACGTTTATCGGCAGCTCCGGACGGTAGACGCGTCCCAGTTCCTCGGCGCCGGGATGGACATGAACGAGAGTTTGCGCGGGACAGGGAATTTGCAGCAGCGTGTACCCTTGGCTCGGAAGCTCCGAGAGTCTCCCGCCGATCAACAAGATAACGTCGGATTTTCGCACGTAGTCGATGAGAGCCGAGCTCGAGCCGACGGCCAGATCGCCGATGAAATTGGGATGCGTTGCCGGGAACAGGCTCTGCCGGCGGAAGGAAGCGGCGACGGGCACCGCATATACTTCAGCGAACGTGGCGAGAAGATTGACGCTCGCCTGATCCCAGCGTGAGCCGCCCGCAATCACGAGTGGCCGAGCCGACTGTCTCAGGAAATCCTCCACGCGCTCCATGTCCGTAGGCGATGGCACCGGCTCCGGCGTCTGGTAACGCTTCCCCAGCGATGCGGCTGCCAACTCGACCACCATGTCCTCAGGCAGCGCAATCGCAACGGGACCGGGCCGACCGGACGTTGCCACGTGGAATGCGTGGGATACGATTTCCGGTAAGCGCTGCGGTTGGTCGACCTCGGTGACCCACTTTGTCAGGGGGCCAAGAAATGCACGGTAGTCCACCTCCTGAAAGGCCTCGCGCCCGCGCACCTGCCGTTCAATCTGCCCGATGAACAGGATCATCGGCGTTGAGTCCTGTAGCGCAATGAGGAGCCCCGGCGACGCATTCGCCGCGCCTGGGCCTCGCGTGACGAAGCAAACACCGGGGCGGCCGGTGAGCTTGCCGTAAGCTTCGGCCATCATCGCAGCGCCACCTTCTTGGCGACAGACGGTCAGTTTGATCGGCGAGTCATACAGTGCATTCAGCACAGCCAGGTAGCTTTCGCCCGGAACGCAAAAAATATGATCGACGCCATGCACGAGCAGCTCGTCAACCAAGATCTGACCGCCGCTGCGTAGCCGGGTCTGGCCGGCATCGCTTCGCGGCGATTCACCGTAAGTGGGTGTGGTCGTCACGTCGGTCACTTCGCGTCCACAGCGGTGGAATTCTGACGTAGCGCGAGAACGGCGCTAGACAGTCGCTTGCACGCCTCTCGAAGGCTGTCGAGGCTCGCTGCATAGGAAATCCTGAAGTAGCCTGGCATGGCAAAGGAGGACCCCGGCACGACGGCGACGTTCGCCTCGTCCAGGAAATAATCGGTGACGTGCTGGTCCTCGAGCAAGTGCCTGCCGCTGGGTGTCATCGTGTTCAAAAGACCTTGCAAACTCGGGAATACATAGAAAGCGCCGTCAGGGTTGCGGCAGGTAATACCCGGGATTGAGTTCAGCTCCTTGACGAGCATGTCCCGTCTCAATCGAAACGCTTCGACGCGCGAATAAACATCGCCCTGAGGCCCCAGTAGCGCAGCAAGCGCCGCCGCCTGCCCGACAGAGGACGCGCACGAAGTCACCTGGCTTTGTACCACAGCCATCGCCTCGATCATGCCGCGCGGCCCGGCTCCCCAACCGATACGCCAGCCAGTCATCGCGTAGGCTTTGGAAACACCGTTCACCACCAGAATTCGGTCTCGCAGCCGTGGCGAAAGCGCGGCCGCTGAAACATGAGCGAAGTCGCCATAGACAATATGTCCGTAGATTTCATCGCTGAGCACCATCACCTGCGGATGGGACTCGATGACGTTGAGTAGTGCCTGCAACTCCTGACGGTCGTACGCGGCTCCCGTTGGATTTGACGGAGAGTTCAGGATTACCCAGCGCGTGCGGGGCGTAATCGCACGCTCCAACGATTCGGGATCGACTTTGAAGCCTTTGTCGTCGCCGCAGGTAACCGGTACTGGAAGACCGCCATTGATCAGGACCATGTCTTCGTACGACGTCCAGTATGGGGCCAGCAGAATCACCTCGTCGCCGGGTTCCAAGGTGGCGGCGAGCGCGTTGAAAATCACCTGTTTGGCGCCGGATGAGACAATAATCTCGGAGAGCGAATACTCGATGTTGCTCTGGCGTTTGATGTTACCGGAAATGGCAGTACGAAGTTCGGCAGTACCTTCGAGTGCGGTATATTTTGTCTTTCCGTCGTGGATGGCCTTGGCAGCGGCCTCTTTCACGTGGACCGGAGTGTCGAAGTCAGGCTCGCCCGCAGCAAGGATGATCACATCCTTGCCGCCACGCCTCATTTCTTGCGCGCGTTCTCCGATCCGAAGGATTTCAGACACCGAGATCGCGCGCAATCGGGAGGATTGGTAGGTAGTAGCACTGCGCACAGTGGGAGAGTCCTTTGAGAATATTCGCTGAATGACCACAGGAGCGGCGTTACATTACCGCGTGCCTAAACCATCCAATAGCGAATTCTGGGTATCATTTCTTGCGGTTCCCGCAATAAGCCCCATTTCTCGATGCTGACGCCTCTTTGTCGCAGCCAAATAACGATGGTAATGCTGTCCCACCTCAAACTAAGTTGACTTACAGTCTATGACGCGTGAGGCGATGTCGAGCGCCTCCTGAAAGCCGCTCGCCTGCGCGCCGAAGCCCAGCCGGAAATGCGCCGGTGCATCGAAACAGTCGCCAGGTTGTGTATTCCGGTCATGAAGGGCCATCGTTCCGGCTGATGCTGGACCAGGATTCCGGATGATGCCGGGCCGGTTGTGACGCGGTAATGGACTGTCGTTCAGAATTCGTTGTGGGTCAAATGGTTTTTGCTTTTGATGGGTTGGCCGATTTGCTACCGACAGTTTTATGGCGGCCCATAGACTCGCCCTTGAGGACCAATCGATAACTGTTGTGCACGACTCGATCGAGGATCGCATCGGCGACGGTGCGATCACCCAGATAGGCGTATGTCGATTTCAGTAGTCTCTGTCCAATCCGTCAGCAATTGATGTCCAATTTGCCTTGTGCACTGCGATTTACGTCGATTCTCATACCTCGATCCACCGCTCTCGGCGGTACGAGGAGGACTTAGCCCAACAATGGAATGCAAAGTCCCACAGACATTTCTCTATGTTCCAGAACGTCGAGGCCCGTGGTGACATTGGCGCGGAATTCGCTGTAGAGGCGGCGCATCAGACCCCAACGGCCTGTACCGCGTCCTGGCGGCTTTGGCCACCCATCACAACACAGCTGTTGGTGGACCTCTAGACCGGCCTGGATCAAGGCCCCCAAAATTGACTGACTAAACAAGCTTTCGCCTTGGGAGTTACAGAATAGCCGAAAATCCTTTACACATCGGTACTTGGCAAAAATCCTGTGGGACTTTGCGTTCCTTTGTTGGGAAAACCCCACCCTCACGGGTGACTGCGCATGACTCGGGGCCGCTGTGGATTGCTACTCCTTCAACGTAACGGACTCTCACCGTCTATTCCTTGCCGGTCTTACCGGCGCACCAACATCAAAACGACACTTTTTGCAGCATTTGTACGACGAGGCCGCAGAGCGCCGCCTGAATCATCGACATGTCGCCGTCCAGGTCAATTTGGGATATCCCGGTAGCGTTCGCCATCAAGGCGATTTTCTCAACCGCACAATTAGTTCCTGCGGTGCAGGCGTTTGGTTTCGCTGAATGATTTTTTGGCGCCACCCCGGATGGAATTGAGCGTAAAGCGCGGGAGAGAATTGACTGGCACTCACGATGTTGTCGGCGCGTATCACCAAGTAGAACTGCGTTAAATTAGGCGCAGCCCCCGCCGGCGCAGTCAAGGACGTGTAAACGGATTCGTAATCCGTGGTCAGCGCCATTCGGCCGAGATCATCTCGATAGCCGCTAAACATCGGCAGTATGGTGATGACCGGTGGCTCGAATTCCGGATCCGTTATCGATTGCACCAAACCGATATAGACTTTGCCGGTGCTTAACGTCAAAAGTGCCGGTGCGCGCTCTTCTTGAGAACGCATGAGCAAGCGATCCAAAGGACCCACGCTTCGCCTCGCGGCCCACCGCCGCGGCGTAACAAAATTGAGTAGCAACGCGCAGAGCGGACCGATGATGAGCGAGTAGAGAGCTGTGACCACCCACTCGGCACGATGAGCCTGATCGAGCGGATGTGGTGTCCCGGAATCGCCCTTCAAAACGGGAAGAACGTACTTGATGAGCGCCGCATCGAAACGGCCGTACCTACCATTCAGTAACAATAGGTCGCGCGCCAGCAGCGCGATCCCGAAGAAAATCACGCCGCAAAACGCGGCGCGGAAGTACAGGTGGTGCCCCTCTACACGCCGCGTGGAATAGGCGGTTAACCGCCACCAGTAGGCGAAGAAATAGCCGCCCAAAAGCGAGAGGAGAAAAACAGCAGCGAGATCCACGCGGTAGGTCCGCGTCGACCAATGTTATTCGTGGCCGACAGCTTTGTCGTGGTGCGCTGTCGCGTCCGCAGCGTGTAGTTCGGCGAATCGAGCGCGAAGAATTTGCGCCAATGCATCTGGCGGGACGCTCGTTGTACCATTGGCACTCACATCGATTGCGGTGTGGGACTCGGAATGAGCACTGCGCCCAAATTTGAAAAGGTCAGCAATTTTAGTTAGGCCTTCAGTCACTTTCGTGCTCCTCTCAATCCTTACATAGTCACTATTGATGACTTCCCACCGGAATTCAAGTACATAGGCGCGATTGGTAACAATACAGCTGCCGAGTACTTCTCGATTCTCTCGAGCTTAATATTATATTTTAACATAATGTCATTGAGGCGCGAGCCACCTTAAGTTCTTGATTTCACTTTTATTTGCTCGCGTACCTCGGCCTGGACGTGCATTCTCCGTCAATTGTGCCGTTTTCGAAATTTGGCTATTTCTTTAGATTTTTCGCCAGCCAACACCGATGGAGTTGAGCAAAATCTCTCTCCAATAAAATCAATATGATAGGTCCTCCGCTCCTCCGAAATCCCCAATTCGGCATACATGGACGCCCCCTTGTTGCCAAGCGTTTCTTTTTGGTTTTGGTTCACGGGAATTGATTGTGGTTTCAGGGGCGACTAAGTAGTTGCTTGACACTTCTACTTTGGCACAATTGATGCCGTTAAAAGCAGGGCGTCCATGCCATTATTTTTGACCGCGATTGCACGTCCAGTCCTTTTCGCAGCAAATGTACGGTGAGGCCTAGGTGTGGGCGACATGGAGGCGCAGATCGATCAGTAACAGGTGCAAAAAATGGAGCTAAGAAAGCCTGAGCTTTCTGAGAATGATGCGTAGATTGTGACCGGCGGCGGCGAGGAGCGTCACACATTGCACTCGCTGCTTAAGGAGTATTCACATAAGATCCGATCGTAGATTGAGTTCCGTATCGCACAATGCGCCCGTTTTTCATCACGAAATCCACGCGCCGCAGGTTCTCGATGTCGCCGAGCGGATCCGCCGGCACCGCGATCAGATCGGCCGCGAGGCCCACCGACACCCTGCCGCGCGCTTTATCGACCCGCAGCAGCTGCGCAGGCTCACTGGTCATGCTCTTCAGAATGTCTGCCGGCGGTACGCCCGCCGCGCGCCAAACCGCCAGATAGTCGAACATCAGATCCGCGCGCGTTCGGCCGTTAATTTCCATGACCGTGTCGCTGCCGAAGGCGAGATGAACTCCCATCCGATGCGCGCGCTTCAGCCGATCTATGATCTTGGGTGCAAGCACCGCCGGATCCGGGAGGACACCGCCGGCCGTACCGACGACGTCGAGGTGCGCGCGCGGGAAGTCCGTTCCAACGAGGAAAATGCCTTTGTCCTTCATCTTTTTCAGCTGCGCGTCGGTCAGTTCGAAGCCGTGCTCGATCGAGTCGACGCCGGCCTCGATAGCATTGTCAGCCGGCTCGCCGCCGTAGACGTGGACAGCCACGGGAAGGCCCGCGTGATGCGCTTCATCGACCGCCGCGCGCAACTCGTCAACGGAGTAGTGGTAGGGCGAATTATCAAGCACTAGTTTGATTACCCCGGCGCCATAGTAGATATTGGTGCGTACGGCCTTGCGAATCTCAACCACGCCGTCGGCGTCGATATAGTCGTATTTCCAGATCGCGCCCTGCTCAGGCGGAATGTCGCGGGACTGCCCGCCGAACGGTGCGATTATCTTTCCTGAGTCGATGATGGTCGGCCCGGCAAACCAGCCCTTGTCGGTGGCGCGACGCACGTCCGACATCGTGTAGTCGCCTGAGTTACCGACGTCTCGTATGGTCGTGAAACCGGCCCTGAGCAGCACGACCGCGTTATGCATCCCGCGCAGCGCGCGGTAGGCCGTGCTTTCCCTGAGGTAGGTTGACTCTAACGGCAGTGCATCAGTGCCGAGTTCGGTCAGCGACAGGTGAGTGTGCGCGTCCATCAAGCCCGGGAGGACCCATTCGTGCGACAGATCGATGAGCACGGCGCCGGCCGGCGCCGTCAGGTTCGGGCCGATCGCCTTGATGAGTCCTTGC
>Ga0182030_10011477_pt1 | contig 17877 bp, 15 predicted proteins | sample 812S3MmetaG_FD_121299 | JGI IMG/M metagenome (GOLD analysis project Ga0182030, IMG submission 121299) | Permafrost microbial communities from Stordalen Mire, Sweden - 812S3M metaG (Illumina Assembly) | ecosystem: Environmental > Terrestrial > Soil > Wetlands > Permafrost | place: Sweden...
TAAAAATTGAATCAAAGCAGGTAACGCCGGCCGCCACGCCAGGGCATGCGGGATAGTCTTGTTCAACCGGATCGACTGACCGATTCCCAAGCCATCACGCGGCTGGCGCCGTCACGCCTCAAAGGCGCTTGGACAAATGCCTCGGCGAGCAACGCCGCCCGGATTATCCGCTGACCCCATGCTGTTCGAAACCGCAGAGCTTTCGTAGCGCTCCGAAAATTTCATCGGTATCGAACGACTTTCTGAAGACGCGCAGCACGCCGGGTTTTCCGTGGACTTCCCGCATCAGGCTTCGCTCGGTGACTTCGCCGAGATCCCGCCCGGTCAGCACAAAGACCGGGATATTCTCGGTTTCGGGCGTGGTCCGCAGCCTCCAAAGAAGATAGGGAATACCTCCGTTCGGCAGGAAATAGTCCGATATGATGACACTCGGCGTCTGCCTGCACGCCACCCGGAAGCCGTGGGTGATGTTCGATGCAAAAAGCATCTCGACGCCGTATTTGTCGAGCCTGCTGGAGAGGAACTGCTCTATCTCGATATCATCGTCAATCACCAGTACGCGAGGGCGTTCCCGCATTTCGGCGCCCATCCGCTGTCCGTGCAATTCGCCGATCCTGTCCGCCATGCGGGGAAAGGTTTCGGCCAGGGCGGTTTCCAGGCCGCGCCAGAATTCAGGACCTTTTCGGACATAGAACGCACCGAAACCTTCACACCGTTCGACCGTCTCGGTTTCCCGGCTTCCGGTGACGACGATCACATCGAGGGGTTTCTTCGACGGATCCAGCAACCGGGCGCACACCGCAAGCCCGTCCGCCTCGGGCATGTTGACGTCGATGATCAAAATGTCGGGAGGATTTCGATTGGCCTTGATCAGCGCATGAACGCCATTGGCGGCGGTTTCAACCTCGAATCCCACACTTGCGCATCGTGCGGCGAGCAATTGCACGATCGCCGGATCGTCATCGGCGATCAGCATCCTCGGCGCTCTTTCGCTTAATCTGCTTGCCTCTGTCATTTGCATATCCGATCCGTCGGTTTCGAGGGGTTGCACGTTGTCGCGGCGCAGGCCACCACGCGTTCGAGCGCAGACCCGATCTCGCTCATGGAGCCCATGCCGCTGCGCTCGAGAATGACTGCCTCTTCAAGGGTCGCGGCAGTGACGCTGATTTCATCGAAGCCGAAAATTCCACCGGCCCCCGCCAGCCCATGAGCAATGTTTCTGATCTCGGCTAGCGACGACGCGACCGCCGACCCATCCTCTACTGCGGACCAGCGTTGTGCCAGCGCGACCAGGTCGTCGTCGAAACGCTGCAGGAACCGTTGTCGCATGGCACCGAGCAGGAAATCCGTCGGCCCGATCTGCGCGCGGACTGACGTTGCGAGCGTCATCGGATCGAACGGCTTCGCGATCACACCGACCGCCCCGAGCGAGCGAAACAGATCGAGTTCGTGACTCTGCGCGCGTGCGGTCATGAAGACGACGGGAATACCGGCCGTTCGCGGATTTTCGCGCAGGCGCACCAGGGTGGCGGCGCCGTCCATCACCGGCATCATCACGTCCAGCAACATGACATCGGGCGTCCAGGCCTCGGAGACTGCCAGCGCTTCCTCGCCCGAGGCACAGCTGCGGATGACAAGGTCGGGATCGAGACCAAGCGAGAACTCGACCACTTCGCGGATGTCAGGTTCATCATCGACATGGAGAACACGAAGCGCGGTCATACGGCCTCCCCGGCAATCCCTGCAGGCACGGGCATTAGACGGTTACGCGCGGCCACCATGAGGCCCGGCGGGTACGTGCCCGATGCGCCCTCGATGCCCTGGTTGTGCGCCAGGTCGACCATGCGGCCCCAAATCGGCAGTTCGACGTGAAAGATCGTGCCGCCACCGGGCGCGTCGCTGAAGCCGACTTCGCCGTCCAGCCGGTCGACGATTTGCTTCACAATGCTGAGACCAAGGCCGGTGCCACCCTGCCGGCGCGCGTTCGTTGCATCGGCCTGGGCGAATCTCTCGAAGATTCGAGATTTGAAGTCGGCCGGAATACCAGGGCCGTGATCGCGCACCAGGATACGGACCCGATCGATTTTCCCCTCATTCGCGACAGCCACCAGCACTTCGCCATCGGCCGGAGAAAACTTGATCGCATTCGACAGCAGGTTGGTAACGACCTGGGCAAGCCGATCGGTGTCGGCGCGGACTTCACCGACCGCGGAGCCTTCCTCGATCCGGATCTTGACACCGTGGGCTTCGGCAAAACCTCTGATGGATTTGACCGTCTGCTCGACCAGCGACCTGACTTCGACCCGCCTGAAATCGAAAACGACGCGACCGGATTCGAGCTTCTCAATGTCAAGAATGTCGTCAACCAGCCGGACAAGGCGCTGGCTGTTGCCATGAGCGATCTCAACCAGACGCGTCGCAGGTTCGGATAATATGCCGGCCACTTTACCCGCCAGAAGCCCGAGCGAGCCGGCAATCGACGTCAAAGGCGTGCGCAACTCGTGACTTACGGTCGAGACGAACTCGTCTTTTAGCCGATCGAGTCGCTTGCGTTCGGTAGCGTAGCGCAATGCCCGAAGCAGTCCGCGCGTTTCTATCTGGCCCTTGATGAGATAGTCCTGAGCGCCTTTCTGGAGGGATTGCGCGGCCAGCGCCTCGTCATCCATGCCGGTGAGCACGACCAGCGGGATACCCGGCGCTGCCAAGCGGGCGCGCCGTATCGCAGCCAGTCCCTGTGCATCGGGTAGGCCCAGATCAAGTAGAATGATATCGACGGTAAGTGCGCCAAGATGCTTCTCGGCCTCAGCCATCAAGCCAACGCACGTCAAATCGACCTTGAGCGAGTTGTCCTCGTTCAACATCTCGCGCAGCAGACGGGCATCGCCGGGGTTGTCTTCGACCAGCAGGACCTTCTTGATCGTTGTCATACTTGCTCGCTTTGTATCGGTTGCAACCAGCATGTTTCAGCGAACGCCCTCGGCGTCTTGCCGGGCATCCCGCATCCCGGTTCTTCCGGACTGCGCAACAATACTTCCAGATCGGACATCTCTCAGTTCCGGAATGCCGGTTCGCATCAGCTCGGCAAATTGCCGCGGGGGTAACGGCCGGCTGAAATAGAACCCTTGCGCCTCATCGCATTGGTGAGCTCGAAGAAATTCGAGTTCTTCAAGCGTTTCCACGCCTTCCGCGACGACCCGCAGTCCGAGATTATGCGCCATGCCGATCACCGCGGTCACGATGACCGTGTCGTCACCCGTATTGCTGATCTGGCGAACGAACGACCGGTCGATCTTGAGGACATCGACCGGAAACTTTCGAAGATAGCTGAGGCTGGAGTAGCCTGTGCCGAAATCATCGATCGCTATCTTGACCCCTCGGTCCCGAAGGGTTTGAAGAATCACCGCCGCGGACTCCGCGCGCTTCATGAGAACGCTCTCGGTCAGCTCGATCTCGAGATATCCTGGATCCAGGCCGGTCTCGCCGAGGATGTCAAACAAGCCATGGAGAAAGTTGTCGTCCTGGAACTCCATTGCCGAGACGTTGACGGCGATGGTTGAGAGATGCAGGCCCTTGTCCAGCCACTCCCGTGCCTGCGTACAGGCCTCACGCAGCACCCAGGCGCCGATTGGCAGGATGAGGCCGCAATCTTCCGCGACCGGAATGAACGTCGCCGGAGAGACCAGTCCTCTGGTCGGATGGATCCACCGCAATAGCGCCTCCGCTCCGGTCATGGCGCCGGTGCCAAGGTCGATCTTTGGCTGGTATTGCAGCGTGAATTCCTGCCGTTTCAGCGCGCGCCGCAAGCTCTCCTCGACGGATTGCCGTTCCACGGCCCGGACATTCATGGCCGGCTTGAAGAACTGGTAGGTCTGGCGGCCATTTTCCTTGGCCTGATACATCGCGGTGTCCGCATTCCTTATCAGCGTCTCCGCGTCCCGGCCGTCATCTGGATAGATGCTGACGCCAATGCTCGTGGTTATGTGAAGATCCTGCTGGTCGATCGAATGCGCCTCCGCCACGGCCTTCAGCATCCGCCGGGCCGATATGGCGGCTTCTTCGATGTAGTGCAGTTCCGAAAGCAGCACGACGAACTCATCGCCGCCCTGCCGGCTGACGGTGTCGGACCCGCGCACGCAACCCACCAGGCGCTTGGCAACCGATTGAAGAAGTTTGTCGCCGACCGGATGGCCCAGAGAATCGTTGATATGCTTGAAGCCGTCCAAATCGAGAAACAGCAACGCGACCTTGCTCATCCGGCGTGGTGCCATCGCGATCGCCTGGCTGATCCTGTCGTTCAACAGCATTCGATTGGGCAAACCCGTCAGGAAATCACGTTCCGCCGAGAGAATCATCTGCTGCGCCATCGCGCGGGCTGCACTGACGTCGCGGAAAACGATCACCGTTGCCGTCGCCTGCCCGGCACGGTCATGGATGGGAGCGACGCAAGCCTCGATCGGAATGGCCGCCCCATCCTCGCGGACGAGGATGCGATTTGACGGAGGGCGCCCGGCTGAGTTTTGGACGACCGGCACCGCCGGCGGATTCAAGGCGATTTCACAACACGCGTTGTCCATGACCCGGAAAACCTCGGTCATAGGCCGACCCGCCGCGGCCTGCCGGGACCACCCGGTCAGCTTCTCGGCGACGACGTTGAGGAAGGTAACGTTTCCCGAGATATCCGTGCAGATAACTGCATCGCCGATGCTGTTGAGCGCAACCTGAGCACGCTCCTTTTCCGCGAATAGCGCCTCCTTCAGGGCCTGACGCTCGACAGCATAACGCAGCGCCCGCAGAAGCCCGTGCAAACCGCCGTAGATATGGTCCGGCTGCTTGACGAGATAGTCCTGCGCGCCTTCTCGCAGGGATTGCGCGGCAAGCGACTCGTCGTCCAGACCCGTCAGCACCACCAAAGCGGCATGCGGCGCGCCTCTGCGTGCCCGCCGCACCGTTTCCAGCCCGCGCGCATCGGGCAGTCCGAGGTCGAGCAGAACGATGTCGACTGGATGCTCGGCGAGATACGTCTCGGCGTCGCCCATGCATTCCACGTGAGTCAATTGAGCATCGGCAGAACCCTGCTCGTTGAACATCTCGCGCAGCAGCCGGGCGTCGCCTGGATTGTCCTCAACCAGCAGGACTGTCCCGATCGATTTCTCTTTCATGCGATTCGCGTCTGTTGCGGGAGACTGACCTGTGTCAGCCAGAAATCGCTGATGCTCTTCACGAGATCTTCAAACCTGTCGAACTCGACCGGCTTTGTGAGGTAGCAGTTCGCTCGCAGCCGGTAGACCGTCTCGATATCCTCTTCCGAATCGGAAATGGTCAGAATGACCGTCGGAATCGTCTTCAGGTCGTCGTCCTGTTTGATCTCCGCCAAAACCTGCCGGCCGTCCATCTTGGAGAGATTCAGATCCAGCAGGATCAAGTCCGGACGAGGCGCGCCGGCATAGCCGCCCTCGTGCCGAAGAAAAGAAATGGCCTCCACGCCGTCGGCGACGACGTGCAAACGTAATGTGTCGCCAGTCTCGCGGAACGCCTCCTGGGTCAGCCGGACGTCGCCGAGACTGTCTTCGACCAGCAGGATTGTCCGGATCGCGCCCATCATCCGTGCTCCTGCTGGGGTAACTTGACCTTGCTCAGCCAGAAATCGTTGATGCTCTCGATCAGGCGCTCGAACTCCTCCAGCTGAACCGGCTTGCTGAGATAGCAGTTCGCCTGCAACTGATAGCTGGTCAGGATATCCGCTTCGGCGTCCGACGTGGTGAGGATCACCGTCGGAATCGCCTTCAAATCATTATCCTCCTTGATGTGAGCGAGGACCTCGCGGCCATCCATTTTGGGAAGGTTGAGGTCGAGCAAGATGAAGTCCGGCCGCGGCACTTCGGCATGAATACCCTGACGTCTCAGAAATGACATGGCTTCCACACCATCGGCCGCCACACGCAGGTCGATGGATCTGCCGGCATTACGGAACGCCTCCTGCGTCAATCGGACATCGCCGGGACTATCTTCGACGAGCAACACTACTTTCTGCATATCGCGGTGCTCATCTGTTTCGCGGCATCTGCGGCAGCTTGGCTCTGGTCAGCCAAAACGCGTTGATGCTCTTCACGAGATTGTCGAAAGCATCCCAATGCGCCGGCTTGCGCAGGTAGCAATTGGCCTGGAGTTGATAGCTGATCTGTATGTCCGCCTCGCTGTCCGATGTCGTCAAAATGATGGTTGGAATTATTTTCAGGTACTGGTCCTTTTTGATCAAAGCGAGAACCTCGCGGCCATCCATTTTTGGCAAGTTGAGATCCAGCAGGATGAGATCGGGCCGCCGGGCATCGGCGTAGATGCCCTCGCGCCTGAGAAAGGCCATGGCTTCGATGCCGTCGGCAGCGAGGTGCAGGCGTACCGGCTTGCCGGAATCGCGAAACGCCTCCTGTGTCAGCCGGACGTCGCCGGGGCTGTCTTCAACCAGCAGGACTTCTATGGCTATTTCGTCGTCTTCCAATTTCAATTCCTCTCGGTACTCATCAAGGCGAAGCGAAAGGTCGACCCCGTTCCCGGCTGCGACTCGACCGAAATCTGGCCACCATGACGCTCGACAATCTTCTTGCAGATGGCCAATCCGATGCCGGTGCCGGCAAACTCTTCCCGCTTGTGCAGCCGCTGGAACATGCCGAAAATTCTTTCGAAGTACTGCGGGTCGATTCCCAGACCATTGTCTTGCACGGAAAATCTGTACTGCTTGCCGCCATTCAGGGCGGCGATATGGATTCGCGGAATCCCCGGGTTCTGGTACTTGATGGCGTTACCGACCAGATTCTGAAATAATTGAACCAGCTGCATTTCATCGGCCAGAACGGCGGGTAACGGGTCGTGCGTGATCAGCGCGCCGCTTTCCTCGATGGCACCGCGGAGATTCGAAAGCGCGGATTTCAAGGCGGCCTCGCTCGAGGTTTTGAGCAGTTGCTTCCCCTTCGTCCCGACACGCGAATAGGCCAGCAGGTCCTGGATCAGGCGCTGCATCCGGGTGGCACCGTCCACCGCGAACGCGATGAACTCGTCGGCATCGGAGTCGAGCTTGTCCTTGTATCGTCTGGAGAGAAGCTGTGTGTAGCTCGCCACCATCCGCAACGGCTCCTGCAAATCATGCGAGGCGATATAGGCGAATTGCCCGAGTTCCTCGTTCGAGCGATTGAGCTCCTCGACCTTCTGCAGAAGATGCGCTTCGGCCGTCTTACGCACGCTGATGTTGCGGATCGCCGCCGTTACCAATATTCCTTCCGCGCCGCCGAGAGGACTGAGCATCAACTCGATCGGAAACTCGGTGCGGTCCTTGCGCCGTCCCGACAGCTCGATGCCTGTTCCGATCTGCTGCGCCAGCGCGTCTTCCGCGGAGCGAAGGCCGTCGGCGATCAGCCGTTCCGCAAAGCCCTCCGGAATGATGTTCGTCACCTTTTGCCCGAGCAATTCGTTACGTCGGTAGCCGAATTGTTTTTCTGCCTGAAGATTCAAAAGGACGATTTCTCCGCCCTGGTTCACTACCACCATCGGGTCCGGCGCCGCTTCCAGCAGGCCGCGATATCTGCCTTCCATCTGCGCCAAAAGCTTCTCGGCGTTTCTGCGCACGCTGATGTCGCGAATCGCCGCCGTTACCAGCGTGCCTTCGGCGCTTTCCAGCGGGCTCAGCATGAGTTCGATCGGAAATTCGCTTCTGTCCTTGCGCTGCCCGGTTAGTTCGATGCCGGTCCCGATTTCCTGCGCCAACGCGTCTTCCGCGGAACGGAGATCGTCCGCGACCAGCCGTTCCGCGAAGCCTTCCGGAATGATGTTGGTCACTTTCTGGCCCAGCAATTCATCGCGGCGGTAGCCGAACTGCTTTTCTGCCTGGAGGTTGAGGAGAACAATTTCTCCGCCCTGGTTTACCACCACCATCGCATCCGGCGCTGCCTCCAGCAGACCGCGATATTTTCCTTCCATCTGCGCCAGACCTTTTTCAGTATTCTTGCGCACGCTGATATCGCGGATCGCGGCGGTGACCAGTGTTCCCTCCGGGCTCTCCAGCGGGCTCAGCATGATCTCAATCGGGAACTCGCTTCCGTCCTTGCGCAAGGCGTTGAGCTCGATCCCGGTGCCAATCTGCTGCGCCCGCGCGTCTTCCGAAGATCGGAGATCGTCCGCGATCAGCCGCTCGGCAAATCCTTCCGGAATAATGTTCGTCACTTTCTGGCCGAGCAACTCGTCGCGGCGATATCCGAACTGTTTCTCGGCCTGAACATTGAGCAGAACTATCTCTCCGCCCTGGTTCACCACCACCATGGCATCCGGGGCGGCTTCCATCAGTCCGCGGTATTTGGCGCCCGACTCCGTGCTCTCGGTGAGATCGCGGCTGATGATGGAAAAGCCGCGCAGATTTCCGGCTGGGTCACGCGAAGCCGTAAAGGCAGTCCGCGCCAGATAACGCGTACCGTCGTAGCGCACGCGCATGCCCTGTTCTTCACACTCGCCGTTTTTCGCGGCAATCCGCAGTATTTCCTCCGGCTTGCCGCGTGCGATGTCTTCCGCCGGAAAGAAGCGGGAGAAGTTCTGACCGGCGACTTCCTCGAAGCTGCAGCCGGACATCAGTTTGGCACCGGGATTCCAGCTCAGAATCTCGCCCAGCGGCCCCAGCGTCAGGATCGCGTAATCCCTCACCCCATCTATCAGCATCCGGTATTTATGCTCGCTTTCCCGGAGCGCCTGCTCCGCAAGGCGCCGCCCGGCATTGTCACGACGCGCGCTCCAGCCTGCGGCGCCGGTGATCGCCAGGCCCAGAATAATTCCGGCAACCAGAACAATCTCGGTACGGCTCAAGTCTGCGGCCGCCGCCGCGCCGCGCCGCACCAGCAACTGCTCCTCGCCCTTCAAAGCGGGATCGCTTTCCTTGAATACGGCAATGCTGCGATAGGAGAGGCCGCCGATGACGAGCAAGATCGCAATGGCGGCAGCGAATGCGAACTGCACTCCTCGATTTGAGAACGACCCGATGTTCATTCGTCATCGTTTCCATTTGCCGGCGTATTGACCCGATGCATCGTTTGATGCGCGCCGAGCATGGTCTTCAATTGTATTGCGAATGATTAATCGGCCGACGCTTGCCACGGACTATTAATACTTACGCGTATCGGTACTAATACCGCCAGCGACGCTCCTGCGATGGATATGCCTTCAGCAGACCCGGCAAGGCATCATTGGTTTTGGCTCGACATCTTGCGAATGAGGTCAGCGACGTTTCTGGCGCCGAGCTTTCCCATGAGATGCGCGCGATGGGCCTCAAAAGTCCGCGTGCTGATTGCCAGCCGATGCCCGCCTTCCTTGTTGGAGGCACCGCCCACGATCAGCGCGAGCACTTCATGCTCGCGCGGCGTCAATGGATGCGGATGGACACGAAGATGAACCCGCGCTGCAGCGCCATCGGGCCGGGTCTGATTGTCCTGCGCCCACATTTCGATGGCTTCGCGGCCCCGCGCGACAGCGGCCTCGACATCGACCAGCGTTTCAACCGTGGTACCGACTCGCTCGATGATATCGCAGACGCGCTGGGCCTCGCGTAGCGCCATATCCAGGATCGAGCGCGCCGATGCCGATTCGGTACCTTGGGGCCGATCGCCGGCCTGCTTAAGTTCGTGCAGGCAGAGCAGCAACGCAGTCAACGGCTCGCCAAGCTGATGCGCCATGGCAGCGCTGGCGTCCCCGACCGCTCGCCTCAGCGCCTCCGACACAAGCTCCGACTGCAGACGCCCAAGCTTCTCCACGGCATTGGTCAGCCGAGGCAGAGATGCCAAGTCGTTGAGGTGGGAATTGTCCAGCTTCATCGCGACGATCCTTGCCCCGCGCTATCGGCTTCAAGATATGAACGCAGGAACCGACGCATCGATGCTCGCACGAACGGCCGTCATCAATTGACGGCGCGCAAACGGCTTTCGCAGACAGACCGCCGCGCCGGCCGCGGCCGCCAGGCCCAGAAAATCCAGACCAGGGTTCATCGAGTCGCGAAATCTGAAGCCCGATATCGCAATGATCGGCACCGACGGAGATCGCCGGCGAAATCCGGCGATCGTCACCAGACCGCTCGTCTCCGGCATAAAAATATCGACGATGGCCAGATCGAAGTGGAGCGCCTCAAAGGCTCTCATTCCGGAATCAGCGTCGGCTACAAGGACGGTGTCGTAGCCTTCGCCATCGAGCACCATCCGAATCGCCGGACCAACCGAAGGATCGTCCTCGACAACAAGGACCCGCGTCATAGCCGCACGCCCGTGCCGGTGAGTGCCACGAGCTTGGAAGTCTTCCCCAATATTGGCCTCCTCGGATTCGGACGATCGGCATCGTTGACGATCACCTGGAACTTTCGTGACTCGTCAGTTGCACGCAACATAGCGTACTACCGTTCAAATACTCTGTTCAAAAACGAACACACGCCGGCGATACCATTACGTAGGTAATGCCATCGGCTTGGCTCGGGTAGATTTACCAAATTTACTGCCTTCGAATTTGCGGGTACCGACAATGGCGATCTGATTCAAACCGAAGGGATGCACGATGTCAGAGGTTGCTACCCAGCACAGATGGTCTCATGACTTCAATGAAGCTGGCCGGGAAGCCCAGATGAAGCAGGCACTCGATGGCCTCGAAATCGAGAACAGCCGGCTGAAACGGCTTGTGGTCCGGCTGTCCGAAACCATCATCAGAAACGTCACCGCGAAGCGGTGAAGCATCAGGGATTGTCCCGGCTCCGGGTGACCGCGCCTCCGCGATGGCCCGTTCGCAACGGCACACCGGCCGGGGTTTTCGATCGGAAATCGCCTGGTGCTTGAACGAATATGAACTGCGCAGGTTCGTATTGTCCCTGGCTTTATCCGAAGCGGCGCCGCGGGTTCCATGAGCGCCTTGTCTCGAGATACGCCTTGTCCTGAACATATTCAGACGCGGTTGACTCTAAGTCCGAAGATACCCTCTTCTTCACGGCAACTTAGCTGCCTGGCGGGCATTGAAAGTTCATGGCCGCCTCAGGGAGTCGATGATTTGAAGACCAACACCGCACGTACATATGCGGCGTTGAGCGCGACCAACGAAGCGATCCTGTATGCAAAATCGCCCGAACAGCTGTACCAGCAAGTTTGCGAAGCCGCCTTTTCCGCGGGAGATTTCCTCGGGACGGCGATCTTTCTGCAAACGGCCGGATCCGACATGCTGCAATTTGCCGCAGGTGCCGGTGAACTCGTGCCACGGCTGCGCAAGATGGAGATTTCCATTGCAGAAGCCCCGCCTCGCAGCCTCGGACTGGCTGGAGAATCCTTTCGAGATCAAAGACCGAGCATCAGCAACGATTTCCTGAACGACCAGCGTTCCTGGGCCTTTCGCGAAGAGGCGCGGAGCGCGGGCGTCGGCGCGATCGCAGCGTTGCCGCTGACCTGCGATGGCCAAAGCGTCGGCGTCCTGATGGTCTATTTGAAGGAAATCGGGGCTTTTAACGACCAGATTGTCTCGCTTCTCGAGCGCATGGCAGCCAATGTTTCATTCTCGCTCGGCAATTTCGAGCGGGAAACGAAACGACAGCGTTCCGAGCAAGCGAAGGAACGATATGCCCGCATGTTTGCGGCGCTGAGTGCAACCAATGAAGCCATTTTCCGCGCGCGAACCTCCGACGACATGTTCCGAATGGTCTGCGCGGCCGCGGTCGAGCACGGAACGCTGCTCGGCGCGGCGATCTTCACGCTCGAACGCGATTCGTCGTGGTTCAAACTGGCCGCCGGAATTGGGGCCTTTCCGGAAATCATCGCGCAACTTCGCTTTTCCACGGATCCGGCAATCCCCGAGGGCCGTGGCCTGGGAAGTGAAGCTTTCCGAACCGGAAAGCCGTGCATCAGCAACGATGTTCCAAATGATCCGCGTTCGCGTCCCTGGTTGCCGCTCGTTCGCGGATCCGGACTAACCGCCTGCGCCGTATTTCCACTGTTCACCCGCGGTGTTGCCGTGGGCGTGATGTTCTTTTTTTTCGGGAGCGGCACCGGGCAGTTGGACGACGAGATGACCAAGCTGATGGGCAAGCTCTCCGAGAACGTCTCGTTCGGGCTGGAGATTTTCGAACGCGAGGCCAGTCGCAGGACAGCAGAAGAGCAAAAAGAGCGTCTCACGCGGATGTTCGCGGCACTCAGCGCCACCAATGAAGCCATCATGCGAGCCAAGTCCCCGACCGAACTATTCGACCTTGCCTGCGGAGCCGCGGTCGTCGGCGGCGATTTTACGTCGATCGTGATCGCGCTCGCAAAGCCGGGCAGCGAATTTCTTCACAAGGCCGCATATGCCGGTCCCGCTCGGGAGCACGCAAAAACCGTGCGATTGTCGATCAATGCTTCGAGCCCGGAAGGAAAAGGAATATCGGGCATCGCCTTCCGCACCCGACTGCCTTGCATCACCAACGACTATCTGGCCGACTTCGCGGGCGAAGGATACTTCCACGAGGCCGTTCGTGACAGCGGAGCGCGATCGGGCGCGGCTTTCCCGTTGCTGAAGGACGGCATGGCCATTGGCGTTCTGATTTTCCTGTCCGCTGGACTTGGCGTGTTCACTTCGGAACTTATCGAGCTATTGCAGCGCCTGGCCGACAATATCTCGTTTGCTCTGGAGAATTTTGCGCTCGTCGAAGAAAAGACCAGGGCGGACGAGCGTATCGAATACCTCGCATCGCATGATAGCCTGACCAACTTGCCGAACCGCGAGATGTTCAACGAATTGCTGCGTTTTGCGATCCAGCAAGCGCGACGATATCAGCGGCGGTTTGCGATATTGTTCATCGATCTCGACCGGTTCAAGATCATCAATGATTCGCTCGGTCATGAAGCTGGCGATCTCCTGTTGGTCGAAATTGCCGAGAGGATTCGCCGGACCCTGCGTTCGAGTGACGTGGTGGCGCGGTTGGGCGGCGACGAATTTGTCGTCATTCTGGAGAACACGACGGAGCCTCACGACATCGAAGCCATCGCGCGCAATCTGTTGACGGTTCTCAGCCAATCCCTGCATTTGAGTGGCCACGAGTGCCACACTACGGCCAGCATCGGCATCGCCATGTTCCCCGACGACGGTTCCGACGTCCATACACTTACGAAGAATGCCGACATGGCGATGTATCTCGCCAAGGAGGATGGCAAAAACGATTTCCGCTTCTTCACCAAAGACGTCAAGATGCAGTCCATCGAACGTCTGAAGCTGGAAGCCTGTCTGCGCCATGCCCTCGATCGCAACCAGTTGGCGCTGCACTACCAGCCGAAGGTGGATTTGGCCACCGGACAGATCACGGGCGTCGAAGCCTTGCTGCGCTGGACGCACCCCGAACGCGGCGTATTGCCGCCGGCCCAGTTCATTCCGCTCGCCGAAGAAACCGGACTGATCGTGCCGATCGGCCGCTGGGTATTGATGGAAGCCTGCGCCCAGAACATGGCGTGGCAGCGCCGCGGATTGCGGCCGATCGCGATGGCGGTCAACCTCTCGCCAAGACAGTTCGTCGATGAGAACCTGTTGCACGATATCGACGAGGCGCTCAAAGCGAGCAACATGCCGCCGATGCTGCTGCAGCTTGAAGTCACTGAAAGCATGGTGATGCGGAATGTTCCCAGGGCGATCAGGGTTTTGGACGCTATCCACAGCCGCGGCATCCGCCTGGCGATCGACGATTTCGGAACCGGCTACTCGTCAATGTCCTTGATGAAGCAATTTCCGATCGACACCATCAAGATCGACCGTTCCTTTGTCCGCGATCTTCCTCAAGACGCCGAAGATCAGGCCATTGCCCAGGCGATCATCAGCATGGGCAAGGCGCTCGGGATGACGGTCGTCGCTGAAGGCGTGGAGACCACCGAGCAGGAAGCATTCCTGCGCAATCACGCCTGCGATGAAATGCAGGGGTTCCTGTTCAGCGAACCGTTGCCGCCGGAACAATTGGCCGACCTGTTGCGGCCCTCGCCTCTCCTCGACTCACCGCCCCTTCAACCCGCTCGATACGCCAACTCCGGGAAATCCAGGAGGAGCGTTCAAGGCTGAGGAAAGTCTTCAACCGAGCCGGTTGACGCGGCGGCGCTTGACCCAATCATGACCAGTCAAGCCACGGAACAGCAATGGCATGAACTCACTGCGCGGTGCATTCGATGGCGGAGAAGTCGCCGTTCAGGGCCCCGATAGCCGGGACCGAGTGTCGATCGCAGATGTTACGGTCGCCTTATTTTTGAGGGCTCGCCTCCTCAACGTCGCCGTCAGTTTCACCGGTTTGCGCAGAGCACTGAGCAAGTCATTTAAATGCTGATCCGGCTTATTCGCTGCTAGCTGTTCACCGGATGTTATCGGCACTGGCTTCGTCATGGCACACAGCCTTGCTTGAGTTACAACAGGAAACACAATCATGCGCCCACTCCCAAAAGGAGGCAGTTCAATAAAGAACTCGGGTCTCGCTTTTTTGCGGCGTTGCGTCGATTTTTTTCGTGATCAAAATCGCACAGGCTAGATCGGCCGTTTCGTCTTTTTCTCTGCGCCACGCGCACTGATCGGGAAAGGGTTGCGTTCGGAGCCGCGGCCGACGCCGCTAGTCTCCGCAGCGGCGCGATTTCTCCTGGTTCTTTTGTTTTGATCTTTCAAGAATCAAAAGATTGAGACGGGCAAGCACCCGCTTCGTCAATCGCGCGCTTTATTTTGATCGGGCTCTATACCAGCGCGTGTGCCGACGCCATTGCGTCGCCGGATCAGAACGGCGTTCAACGGCGCGGCCGTAAGATCCGTCAGGTCGGAGTTCCGGAGCGCCTTGGGAATCGCCAGGCTGTCGATCGAAGCGGGCAAGGTCACGCCGCACACCTTCAGGCACGTGGCCGCGGCCTGGCTGATGCAGCGTAGCGCGGACCCGTGGAAAGCGGCCGGGTTTCCTGGAATGCCGGTCGAAGTGCTGCTCGATACCTAAGGCCACCACCCGGAATTCTGGCGCGAGGCGCCGGCCGCCATCACGACGAAACCAAACAAGAACATCGTATCTGGGGTTGATTCCGGGGTTGACTTGGCCGCTTGTCGTGAAAGAAGACGAAAAGCGCAGTAGTTATATGGTCGGAGTGGCAGGATTTGAACCTGCGACCCCTGCGTCCCGAACGCAGTGCTCTACCGGACTGAGCCACACTCCGACAAGAACGCGGCTTATAGCCTTGGGTTTCGCACACCGCAAGAAGCCGAATTGAGGAAGCCAATTCCCGTGAATGTGAGCCTGATAACGCCAATTCTGCCCGCCGGAGAGGCCGCCGTGGCGGCGGCGGCGCGCTGTCTGGCCGCAGGCGGCCTGGTCGGGTTCCCGACCGAGACCGTCTATGGCCTCGGCGCCGACGCCAGCAACGCCGCGGCGATCGCGCGGCTCTACCAGGCCAAGGGCCGGCCCGCCTTCAATCCGCTGATCGCCCATGTCGGCGATCTCGAAGCCGCGCGGCGGATCGGGCGTTTCGATCCGCAGGCGACCGCGCTGGCCGAGGCGTTCTGGCCGGGGCCGCTGACGCTGGTGCTGCCGAAGACAAAACACTGCGCGGTGGCGGATCTGGCCACCGCCGGGCTCGATACCGTCGCGATCCGGGTGCCGGCGCATCCGGTAGCCCGGGAAATCTTGCGCGCGTTCGGCGGCCCGGTGGTGGCGCCATCAGCGAATTTGTCGGGCCACGTTTCGCCGACCACGGCGGCCCACGTGCAAAGTGACCTCGCCGGGCGAATCGATCTGATCGTCGATGGCGGCGCGGTCGCGGTCGGCGTCGAATCCACCATTGTCGGTTGCTTCGATGCGCCGATGCTGCTGCGTCCCGGCGGCCTGCCGCGCGGCGAGATCGAGCGCGTGCTCGGCCGCCGCCTGGTGCAGCCGCCGGACGATGCCGCCAGCAATACCGGCCAGCCATTGGCGCCGGGCATGCTGGCCTCGCATTACGCGCCGCGCACGCCGGTGCGGCTTGAAGCCGTCAGCGTCGAGGCCGGCGAGGCGCTGCTGGCTTTCGGCCCCAACCTGATGCCGGGCGTCGATGCCGCGACCGCGACGATGAATTTGTCCGCGCGCGGCGATCTGAATGAGGCCGCCGCCAATCTTTTCGGTTATCTTCGCGCGCTTGACGCAAAGCGCGCGCGCGCCATCGCCGTGATGCCGGTGCCGCACCACGGGCTCGGCGAAGCGATCAATGACCGGCTGCGCCGCGCCGCCATCGGCCGGGAATGAATTGACGACGAGAGCAAGAGCAGAAACCAGACAAATGAATATCGTCCAGCCTTCGACTCTGCCGCTCCCACCCGAACTGATCGCGCGGTTTCGCGCCATCGTCGGCGACAAATACGCCGTGACCGATGCCGCTGATATCGCGCCCTATGTCACCGAAGAGCGCGACCTGTTTCACGGACGGTCGCCGCTGGTGTTGCGGCCCGGCTCGACCGCGGAAGTCTCCGCGATCTGCAAGCTTGCCAGCGAATACCGGATTGCGCTGGTGCCGCAGGGCGGCAACACCGGTCTGGTCGGCGGCCAGACCCCGCACCATGGCGAGGTGGTGATTTCGATGCGGCGGATGGACCGGATTCGCGACATCGACACGGCCTCGAACACCATGACCTGCGAGGCCGGCGTCGTGCTGCATATCGCGCAGCAAAAAGCCGCCGAGGTCGACCGGCTGTTCCCGCTGTCGCTCGGTGCGGAAGGAAGCTGCACCATCGGAGGGAATCTCTCGACCAATGCCGGCGGCACCGCCGCATTGGCCTACGGCGTGGCACGCGAGATGGCGCTGGGGCTGGAAGTGGTGCTGGCCGACGGGCGCATCCTGAACGGTCTGTCGAAGCTGAAAAAGGACAACACCGGTTACGATCTGCGCAACCTCTTCATCGGCGCCGAAGGCACGCTCGGCATCATCACCGCGGCGACGCTGAAACTGTTTCCAAAACCGCGCGCGGTGGAAACCGCCTTCGTCGGCCTCAACTCGCCTAATGAGGCCTTGAAGCTGCTGGCGATATCGCAGAACGAGGCCGCGGGCAGCCTCACCAGCTTTGAACTCCTGTCGGATATCTCGGTCGATTTCAGCCTGCGCCACGGCATCGATATCCGCGATCCCCTGGCGAGCAAGCACCCGTGGTACGTGCTGATGGAGCTGTCGTCGTCGCGCGATGACGCCCGCGACGCCCTGGAATCGATCCTGGCGCAGGGTTTTGAGGACGGCATCGTCGATGACGCCACGATCGCGGCCAGCCTCGGCCAGCGCCAGGCTTTCTGGAAGCTGCGCGACGAAATGTCGGCGGCGCAGAAGCCCGAAGGCGGCTCGATCAAGCATGACATTTCGGTGCCGGTCGCCGCGGTGCCTGCCTTCATCGCGGAAGCCAATGCCGCGGTCGTAAAACTGATTCCGGGCGCGCGGCCGGTGCCGTTCGGCCATCTCGGCGACGGCAACATCCACTACAATGTCAGCCAGCCGATTGGCGCCAACGCCGCCGATTTTCTGGAGCGATGGCATGAGGTCAATGCCGTCGTGTTCGCCATCGTGCTGCGGTTGGGCGGATCGATTTCCGCCGAGCACGGCATCGGCGTGCTCAAGCGCAACGAACTGCCCGAGGTAAAGGACAAGGTCGCGATCGAACTGATGCGCGGCATCAAGGCATTGCTCGACCCGCTTGGGATCATGAACCCCGGCAAGGTGCTGTAGCGCAAATTACCCGTGCAGGATATCGTCCAAGAAGTTGCGTCATTGCTGTGCGTGTTCACTAATTCGCTGATTGAGGGGGTTGGGTTTTAAGCTGGGCAAATTCCTTTGGGGTCTTGCCGCCGAGGGCCTGATGGGGTCTGAAGTTATTGTAGTAGATCACATACTCGAA
>Ga0182030_10011479_pt1 | contig 17875 bp, 16 predicted proteins | sample 812S3MmetaG_FD_121299 | JGI IMG/M metagenome (GOLD analysis project Ga0182030, IMG submission 121299) | Permafrost microbial communities from Stordalen Mire, Sweden - 812S3M metaG (Illumina Assembly) | ecosystem: Environmental > Terrestrial > Soil > Wetlands > Permafrost | place: Sweden...
CGTGAGTTTGAGATATTTCTCCAGTTAGGCGTTGAAATTCGATGCCTGGGAGTACTTTCTCTGATGCGGCTGTACTACTTGATACTTATTATTAACGAGTCCTAGCCAGCTTGTCCATGACCATGACATAATTCGAATCCCTGTCGCATGCGGTCGTCTGATATTCCAATCAAATGGAAGCCACAGCAGTGAATCCAAGAAATTCTTCTGCGGATGTCCAAAGATAAATAACGTGTCGAAGTACTGCCCGACGTAATTTCCCAGTCCTGCAATAACTGGGAAAACATCCTTTTCCAATCCCAATTTCAACTCGGAGAAGGTATATGCTGCTTTCTGCCAGATAAAGTTAATGGAATTATCTCCAGGAAGATGGAGCCTTTTAAGGTAAAGTGTGGGATTATCGCGGAAGACAGGTTGGTTGTAGCATTCCCAGGGCGGTGGCCCATTTCCGCTAGAATTGAGTTCCATTTCGGACCAGCGAAGACAGGAGGAGCTCCGGTATACAGTTAAGTTGATGAATATTAGGAGACGACGCGAGAACATTCGTTTCTTGGAATGTCCAAGAACGGCTAGCCCAATTTGACTGCATCATCTCTACTTCAATATCACTGATGACTGCCTCCTTGGCTATTAATGTCAGGCCAGGCCGGTATAAGCAGGTCCGTTGGAAGTTCAGTCCAGGATTTATGCCAACCCCGGAGATTGCATCCGTTGCAGTTAGATTAATCGGCGTTTACGGTTGCGAGAATTGCTTGCCGGTAGATAGCGTCCCTGGGTTTCGATCCCTCGTCGTCGTCTTGAATAATGCATAAAGTATCAACCCAGAAAGAGCGGCATTCTATATCCCAATTCAACTTCATAGCGTCACGCAAACTGCTAGAAATTTCACTGATGTGTACAGAAAGGCCCCCAGGTTGTTTAAGGTCATTATATGTTGCCTTCTTTGTCTGGAATGTGTTCTGCTGGGTTATCCCCCATACGTAACTCAGCACAAAATACTGTTGACCCCGAAAGCCTGAGACTAGGCATTCGACTCGACTTTAAGGTCAACTAGAAGCATATCATTATATAATTCCATATTTCCACGGTTTCTAGATGTAGAGCACGCCTTGTGGTGGTGTTTTTAACATTCGTGGAGCTATTTCAGCGGCCTGGAAGCATCAATGAATGACATCGAACACTTTGAATACCTGAAAGGGTGCATCATCTTCTTCGGTAAACGGTAGGACATCTGTGTGTAGAAAGTCAAATGGTGGTCAAAATTTGGACTCGTTTGGCTCCTTTTCTTGCGGGAAAATAGACAACATAATTCTAGTCATGTCCGTTCATTTTGGGGCCCTCGAGCTATTATCAGTCTTAGTTTCGTTTATCGGATGGTCTCCGACTGGGAGACTGAGCCACACAACTCCATCAAAACACCACTCATAGTTGCTTGATTCAAAGCCGCAGGAAGTGATCTCTTCTAGTGACAGCCGTAGAAAACAATCTACAATCAGTCGACAGAAAGAGCACTCGGATCTTTCGCAATATCTTGGAGAGCCTCCCCTCCCCTCCCCTGATACTTGACTGATTGACAGATTCTGATGCATTCAAATGTTCCTACGTCCACGAAGAGAATATAGCTAAGTAATTCACCTCCTCAGTGGCCCACAGTCTTCATTACTACCATCCATAATGTATTGAAAATCTAGCCTGATCTTAAATAGCCCCACGGGGATGAGGCTAGCGTGGCGACATTCGCAACTTCGCGACTGTTAATTTACTATATATATGAGAGCGCCCACCCCTCTCATTCATGATTCATTGCATAGATTTCCCAGTTCACGCATCAACATTCTCGGTCTTCACATCCAACACATCCTCTTCCACCGCTCCCTATACCGATCTTTTTAATAAAAAACAAAAACAAACACATCGTTAGTCATTAGCCTGATCAGAATGTGTAGTACCGACAAACTAATTGGCAATGTACGTTCCTCTCCAATAACCCATTTCCATTTTTTAATAGCTTAACATCGCTCCTTTCACTCCTTTCTACGATTAGACCTCTATAATCCTCAGCTCCTCCATTTTATTTCAAGTGAGTACTCGCTAACATTTGAACTTAGGTCTATGTCTTCTGGTCTGGATGTACTGTTGCTAGCGGTCAAGAGCGTATCAACACTGACAACGTGGTCGCCGAGGCAGCTCGCCAGAGAGGTTTTAGGGTTGCCGGGATTCGGTATGGATTTCTTTACTGTTTTTCTCCTCTTCTCCCCTGATAACTCAAGTATTCATGTACTAACGTTTGCCAAACTTAGTTGCGGTATCCATGATGAGACTCGTAGCAGTAAAGCTCAGTATGCGGCCCGTGTTCCTTGTGAGCGCCACATCACTGTCAACTTCGCAATGTCGATGGGCGATTACTACTACGAATACACCTCGGCCCATATTTATACGGACGGTACCCGTATTTCTCGGGTCGAATGGCACGCACGACTAAGGCCCTAGACCTTGGCGATCCTACAAACACTAAAGGAAACGGGCGGCAAAATTCGTTCTCTTGGATCTTTTCGGGAACACCAAAAGTATTTTTCTTCAGCAGCACGACTGAATAAGCGCGAGTCCTCAACAGCATACTAAGCTTAGACTTGGGGGTTTCTTTCTCTTTCTTATGGTATACCGAGATGGGCTCGGTTTCTTTTGTATCAGAGCGAGGGGCTCTCTTTTCATTGCATGGTTGGGATATTGGATGTACTGGAGGCTGGTAGAAAACCCTCAGTAGTGGCACTGGAAATATTTGGATAGTGATATGGACGCAATTTTGGAGAGACTAGGCTTTCTTTGAAGAGCCGAGATCCCATATCACCTTGGTAGCACTAAGCAATACCACCAACACAATTTCTTACATGATGAAGTTGCCCCATATGCGTGATATCTATTGAATCACCAATTATCGATAATACAGCCCCTTGGGTGGCCTGCCATGGCCTCCTACGTCTTCCACAATTGCAATATACCCATCCTGATTGTCCTCGTCCACATCAAGCAACCTTGTCCTTGTCCTTCCAAACTCCCTTGCTCTCATCCATGGCACTTCCTTGCCACGACGAATTCACATACGGACTATCACGCAAAAGGGTAGAAAAAAGCCTAGAAATTCCGGAACTCGGATCAAGAGACTGAAGAATAAGCCTATAACCGCAGCAGCCAGCATCATAATCGTCGCTAGGAACAAAACAGCAAGTCATCCAAAACAACACACATAAATTTCTTGCCAGATAACATTTTCACCGGAGTTTTGAGAGATATATCTGGAGACTGGATGGATACTTCGCGATAGCTGAAAACTACCCTTCAAATCCTAGAATTTTGGGGTTGGAGTTTGGATGTTGGAGTTTTGGGTGCCGAATTTTGATGACTGAGCAGGAACTGTCAACACATTTGACTGTTGACTGTACATAAGTTGTTGTGATGAAAAAAACAAGATATTCCTCCGAAATGGGATTGGAAGAGAATGGTTGCTGGTTCATAAGATCTAGTGACATTTATAAAATCAGTGACTGCCCCGAACATCTCCCTACTCGTAGAATGTATTAGTGACGAACGAGAAGGTGCTGATATTGAATGGATACTTTGGAATAGACCCGACATCGTAGTAGCTTCCATTAACTGGTGTGATGCTGTAATTCAGATTGGTAATATTGAAGAAGGAACCTCCATTATGTCCTTGATATGAAGCTTTCAGATTAGTGCTAATGTTGTTGCACCGAACAGATAAATACGAGGTTTCCATCTGAAACATGGTGTTCCCTTCCTTAGATATTTCCTAGCAGAGGAATCCTAACTAGGGATGAGCATATAGTTGCGTTCGCCTCTGGAAGTAGGTCAATCTATTTGTGGACTGGGATGATATGCTTTGGGGAAGTCTCGACACATCAGGAATTTTTACATTCCCCCATAAGTCCATGCTTGAATTTAAGATAGAAGCTGGGGCCATCAGACTTAACGAAAACAAGGTATCCAAAGAAGAAATGTTTTAATTTTCAGCGCCGTGAGAGGCTGTATGACCAGTAGTTCGCCACGGTGGAAAATCTGTAGGCATGACTGACTGCTAAGTGGGGAAAAACTCCAAAGGATAATTAAAAACAATGCTAGAAAATTGACAAGACGGAGGAACAATTGCGTCGACATCGTTGATCCAACGGAAATACTACCAATCATTTGCTCCAAGAACTCCAGGCTGGCTCCTTGCTCGAGCTTCCACGCTGCGATTTGTTTGATACCATGCCTACTACCAGCGCAAAAACAAAGGAGAATGATGTAGCAAGCTATGCAAAATTAAATTCTGAAGTTTTAAGTATAGTTTGTTTGCATGATACCTTGTTTCCGAAATTATTTAGTGCTAGCCACTCTTCCTCGTCCCTAATATATTTGTTATGGCGATGCCACACAACGGCACTGTACGCAAAGAACAGACCAGTTAATGCGATCAAGATCAATCCCTTGAAACAGCTCCAAAGATTTCTATCCGACAGCGATTGAGCTGGTGTTAGGGTCGTGATTTTTTGATTGATGTTATTGAATTTTTTTTAATATCGAAGAGGCTTGCTCAAACAGAGGGTTCCTAGGAATTAAACGTCGGTTGGCGGAATCTTGTTCAATGATCTCCCACTTTTTTGGTCGTACAGTATGTTGCGCATAATCGTGCGTCGAGATGCTCTCCTCTATGGGAAATGCGTCCGCTCGAGGGCCCTTGAATATTGGCATTTCGACAAAGAGAGAGAGAAGACCTAATCGATGAGGAATTTGATCTTTTGGTTTGCCTGCAGGGCTGGGAAAGTAATGGGATAACCCCGTCCGCCATCCTTGGGCCCGGCATTCTTCAACACTCGTGCATGGCTTTCGAATGCTGAAACCCGAATCTTTCAAGATAACAGCAGGTCATTGATCGAACTCTCTTTCAGCCTAACTCAAAACTATGAGCTGAAGAACAATCGACACTGGAAATTATTGACTGATGAGGCTGAGAAGTGGGAAGAATCCAGCCACCCGAACCTGCTATTGGCCTGAGCGTGATTGAGAGATCCGCATCCGAGTTAGATGTTTGGGAGCCCTAGATAGCGGCTGAGGACAAATCCTATAGGAAGACTAGCGCTGGTTCCAGCGTGTGGTACAGGGCGTTAAGGGTAACAGATGTTCCTTCTTGGTTTTGGAATACGATTTTTATGCCACCTTAAGTAATTTTATTTACTTAAAAACTTATTTTCGTATCTTTTGATGTGTTAATTTTCAGTATCAAACGCAAATACAGCTTTCAGAAGAGATTTTATTTGTATGTAAAAAGCGGCGCTGTGAACAAGGACTCCCTATAACACACACTGCATATCTCAAGAAATACGCCCCCTTTCAAATTTGATCAGGCCAAAAATTCCATTGCGACGTTATTTATGTCAATAGTTCTGACACAGAATCCTTGTTTCTTGTCATTCTCCAGTAAGAAATTGATCTGGTTCGTGCTCTCCGTCTCCAGCTAGTCCTGTGTCGGGATTCGTATCGCCCATATTCTGACCATCGAATGTATTGTTGAAAATGCAGCTATTACACGGACCTGGAAAGTTGCAAATTGAATCGGTGTAGTACGCAGAATCGTTGAAATTGTTTCCACTTGATGATGAAAGGAACCCTTCTCGGTGGCCGAAGTCCAGAAAGCCACTTCCATAGTCCATATCTTCGACAGCAGGTGGCTGTTCAAAAGCAGCTTGAAGTATGCTAGACGGTTCAGTGTGGACTTGTTGTTCGTTTCGTTCTATCGTAGTGTTTGCATTGAAACGAGTCTCCCGATTATCCGTAGCAGCTGAGGAGACTGTAGCCGGCTGAGGGGCTTGATCTCTAGCTCTTTCAAAGTACGACCTGAACAATCTATCCTGGCACTCTTGAATCGTATTAACGAGATTCCTGACAAGAGATGCTTCAACCGGTTGCATCTCGCGTCGTAAAACCTCCTCGATATTCGTCCTTACCAGACGAGGAAGTTCTCGACGGGCATAATCTTCATAGTCTGCCAAGTCTCGAGAGTCTGGTGACATTGGAACATCACCGTGCGCCAGGTCAAAATCTTCGTCCATTAGTAACTACTCAATCATTCCCAGCTTGACTTACCGGGAGAAGGAATTTCTGCATTTGGGACATTCGGAAATAACAGCTGGTATATCGCTATCCATCGATCTCTTTCGGTTTGGTTCGGACGAGATTTCTTTCTGGATCTTAACTTTCGTTCGATGTCTGGTGTAATACCAACGGGAGGCGTTCCTGACTGTAGATGACAAATATCGGCCGCTTCTACTGTGATATGCATGTCCAATTGCTCTTCACTTTTGAAAATTCGCCAGCATCTCTTGCAATGAATTGCCATCCGATGGCACCTATATAAATGTTCTCTATGAATATACACCATTAGCAGGAAGTTATTAAGTCCAGATTGATCACCTACTTCACTCGAGCAATGCTCGGCCAATGAGAAAGGGCACAAATTCGATGAGAGAAGACGTTATACTGTCGTGGATTATGTTTCCGAAAAGGACAAGCAAGCCTCAAGGAGAGATTTAAATCGTCACTACGTGTGAACTCGTTGTTTGGAGGCTGGCTGTCTCGTTCACGGGTTCCATCTGGGTCCTCGTCGTCGAATCTTAGTCGCTTTCTATGATTAACCTGCGAAGAGCGTCCATTTGAAGTTTCAATTTCACTCCCGCCTGGTTCTGCTTCTTGGCTCGAATGTCTCGCATGTTGGGACGCGTGTGACGACCATGTGGTAGAGAATATGACCCAAAACTCGTCCATAACTCGGTCTATGAGTTCATCTCTGGCCGAACCCAACAATGGTATTGTCATACGGTCTATCTCGAGGGCCCGCAATCTGTTCCACAATTGGTCATACGTATCCTCTTCATTGCCAGTATCACCCGAATCGCTATCACAATCTGCAAAATCTTCTGTAAATGATTCATTCTCGGTTGAATGCTCGTTGTCCATAGGTGGTGTGGTATTGGTTTCAGGTGTAGATTTGATCTCATAAGATACTTGCGAGACGATGTTGTGTTGGGTTTCACCACTAGTCTGCTCGACATCTCTTGATGTAGATAAGTCCACAATTAGGTCCTTTTGCGAGGTTTGTGGGGCGCTGTTCATACCCTCCGCTTTTGGGGCATCACTTAACGCGGTTTCCGCAAGTTTCAACGGCTTAGTAAATTCTTCTGCTGATTCGCTGGCCCCCCGAGCAGAACTCAACCCACCACTCCATCCGCCCCCTCCACCTCCACCACCTCCAGAGACTTCATACCCACGATAATCCCAGCGATCGTTTCGGTCGCTTCTATATGAATTCGAATAGGATGACATATAAGGACTTTCTCTGGCTTCGACTGTTCGTAGCTGATCGGCATAGTATCGAGCTGATCTATGATCGTCGAGTACAACTCTACGGTTACTTGTTGAGGGAGAATCTATATATCTTTGATCTATAATTGATGATCAGCCTAGACGTGAGAACAAAGATCTATATCGCTATTACCATTGTCAGGAACACGATACCGGTCGTGGCGATACCTGTCTATTAAAGATTTATCAGCACAAAGAGTAGGGAGGATTTGAGGTTAGCAGTACCGTTCTCAAGATGGCTGGTCTGACGAGAGCTCCTACTTAATCGATCGTCGTCTCGGTTGTGAATAAATGGCCGGTTCGATCTAGAATAACTTGAGTCCCGATCGTAGTTCGACATGCTTGATGCTATCACGTGTCTTCCGAGGCCGGATTGCAATACAACGTGGAATGAACCGTACGTGTCATGAAATTGTAATGTCAGGCTTTGTACACTCGGAGAGGTAGTTTGATGGAATAGGAAAGATGACAGAGAGATTGCATTCGGCTAAAAAAGGTTGATTCGGAGGTTTGGAGCTGGTGAGAAATAATGATCAGAGCGGAACTCGCAGCTGCGCATAACTTCACTGTAGGCTTAGTCACGATCACTGACTTCAGCCCCCCATGTTATGCGCGAGTTGCGCAACATAGAATTGGAGAATTCAACATGAAATCGAGGGAGCAACATTTGATGTTGAGAACTTGCAGCACCGAGAGAAACATTGTTGGAGCAGAGGGGAAGTCTGAAGGCGGTGGAATTATATAAAGAGACAAGATATGCTGTAGCAATATGAAGTGGAAATTCGTGAAAAAGACAGAAATCTCGAACGCTATAGTTCCTAAAAAATACAAACCATTTAGGTACAATCTGCCCTGCAAAATGAGTACCTTATGTAGTGCTCCCGCTAATTACTCAGCTTGTTTAGCGACCTGTTCCACCATGCCGGCCCCTAAAAATTGCTGGGAAAGCACCATCTCGCAAAACGGGTACACATCCCTATTTCCAGCTTCTAGCTAAGAACCAACTAACGTTATGATTTATGTCAGAAATCAAGATGGATCGGCCTATGTGAACAAATATCTTACTACGACGACCTCGGTTTCAGAACGCATTATGTATAGCAATCTACAGCAGTCGGAGGAAGCGAGATTGGAGGAAATGAGGAAGTACTTGGAGAAGCTTGAGAAGCATATTGAAGGAACTACGTCCAAAATTCAACAGTAGATGCATAGTTCAATCTAAGATCGAAACACTATCCACCTATCTCCTAGTTTCACTTCCTATAATCAACCACCCTCCTCCATTATTGAGAAACCATCCTCATTCCCCAATTCTTTCCCTAAAATAAGTCTCCTCTGTTTTAATCTCGATCCCGTATACTTTACATGATTTCTTCAACTCCCCTTCTCTATCCTCAATTGGGTTGTGTTGCTGACTCCGATCGCGTATTTGATGTGTTGGCGACATTCAGGGTAAAGTTGCGTTCCAAATATCACTGGGAGATTGAGGGATAATTGTTTCGGCGGAAATTCTTGTGTCGCGAGTAATAAACAGATTGGGTTGATATGAGTCTTCTAATGAAGTGGTGCGAGATAAATTACGGTACAGGTAAAGAAGTATTTTAGTTGCTCGAGAAGAGATGTTCTATCAACCCGCTTTTCTGACGTAGCCTATCTTATGCTAGTTGGCTTTATTTTTGACTCCTCATAGGAATTGGAGGCCCATGAATATGTAACCCATGAGTGGCATGTTCAAGAATCTGAATATTAGTCTAAATCTCTAATGTGTTCTGGGGGATATCTATATGAAATGTGTTTTCTATCCAATGAAATTTGTCTATAGAGAACACCCGAATGTATGGGCTAGAGTTTAGTACACGTTGAAGTACCGCCCCTCAGTCGTTCAGGCAAAGAATATATTATACCGCGTACGGATCCCAAGACCTTAATGGATGACTAAGTTTAATAAGTAAAGAGTAAAGAGTAACGGCAACTGAAAAGAAAATCATGGGTGGTTGTTGAAAAAAAAAGAGACATAAAACGAAACAGGATGAATTTATTACTTAATCATCTTGGCCAATCTTCTCAAACAGTGACCTGACACGACCAATTTATTCTCCACCTCCTTGTGGCTGATAGCCAAGGCCCATAGTGCAGTTCATGGAAATAAGAGTAATCCTTGTTCCAACGAATAAACCAAGCCTCTTCATAAAACTTAAGCTTTCCTTCGTAGTTCCATTGAACAACAGCAATTCGATTTTCTTGATACTCCTTTCTTGGATTTTTCAAATACCTGTAGATCCAAGATATTACGTCAAGATGTAGCCACACAAATAATGAAAGACTTAATAACAATGGAAATAAGAAGTGAATAATAGGTGAACTCGCTTCCCGACACGGCGAATTGCTGTAGTACGACCATGGCGGAAGCGGTCCTGGCATTGATACAAATGTTGAAAATTTGAGTCTGTACATTTCTGTATAAGGACCATAGACATATAAATCAGAATAGCGGGCATCTTCCTTCGCGATTCTGCGTGTTTCGACGGCTCTCCATATTCCATCGCTGTGCTGTAAAGAAAAGCAGTTATCGACTATACCATGTGTTAAATCAACCCAGTACTCGTCGCAGAAGAGAGTTCCATCCTTTTTGCAGTCCTAGTAGGTCTTATACTTGTGAAACCACGGTTTTCTGAAATCAATCCGCTGGCAGCTTTCTCCTACTAAGTCTTTATTGTAAATTGGTTCGATTTTCCTCTTCTGTATTCACTCGAATGGGAATCCGTGAGATAGTTCGTAGGTTGATATCTTAGAACGATCAACATCTGCTATTTTTTGGGTGGTGTTGACCAGCTGAATGTTATCCGGGTAGAATGCGCGAATTAAGGACAGCCATGCAGCATTGACTTCGCCGGTATCCCAGGGCTTCGGTTTGAGATGGCGATCGTGAGATAATGATTCTTCCTGGATTGGATTTTGTTGGGCTTGTAATCTTTTTCTCCTTATCTTCTCTGCCTCTTTGCCTCTTGATCTTTTACTTGCTCCCTTCGCCATTTTTTTTGGTCAATGTCTTTACTTGAACTTAATTTATTTTTCGTCTCTCAGATTATCTTTTTTTCTTCCTCAATTCCTTTAAAAGCTATTGAAATATCATGAACTGAAATTCTTATCGATTTAACAATGGTCGGTCTGAGTTTCTCAGGATTTTGGTTAGGGTTCTAGATGGACTGGTGCTTGAAATTATCAGGACTCGTAGTGAACAAAGGAAAGAACTTGATATTCCTGCTTTATGGCCATAACCAAAGATTCTTTATTGAGCTAGATCTCCGACGAAAGAAACACGACTTTTGGGGAAGCGCCTAATTATCGACAAAGGATAACCCAAAATCCGCCTAGAATAATAATCTCAGCATTCTCCAGCCAGAAACGGGAGGCCCCTGATCGTTAAGCGAGGGCTTCGATGTGCAACGAAACGAGTCTATACATAAAGGTGAGGGAACTCCACAGCTAAGCAAGCATCTCCGACGTCCAACGAAAGTCCAAAAAAGGGGGAGTATCTGCCTGATCAAACAACAGCTTACTAAGTGAAAACGTACGATTTGCAACGAAATATGGCACGCTCCCTGAACATTAGAAACTAGATTTCTCCTTACAAACGTATACGAAAGCTTCTGATCTATGCCCAACACCTCGCTACGAACTCCCTCGCCTTCTCAAACACATCCCCCTTCAGCCTCCTCCCCTCCTCTCCAAGCCATGAATCTGGGAACTGGGTCCACCCATGCACCACGCCCCTCGCCCTCTCCACCGTCAAATCCTTCCCCATTCCCTCTCTTCCCACTTTCTGCACCCAAACTTCGCTCTGCTCCGCCAACGTATCCCACTCCGGCAAAACCAACAACATCCTAGCCTGCTCATGCAACCCCCCCTTCACGCTCACCAAACCCGGGCTCGCCCTCGGATGACCTGCCTTTTCTCTCGGTAAATATGTCAGCATCAACTGACCCTCCAAATTCAACGATTTAAAATACCCTGGTTTCTTTTCTTCCATCCCGGGGGGACGGGGTCTCTCGCTGGGGAGTTGGCGAGCGTCGAGACTAGGATAAAAAAGCAACATGGGAATCTCCCGCTTAAAATCCTTCCCAAAGACGGACGGCCACTCGCTCTCTCCTCCCCATTCCCGCAACTCTTCGCCCGAAACACTCAGCCCCAAATTAAGCGCCAGATTCCCACCGGAACTAAACCCCGATACCGCTATCCTAGTCTGATCAATATCCACCTCCCCTCTCTTCTCCTTCTTCAAGTAACCATTAATCGCTCCTCTTAATTCTTCATACCCAGATTTCAGTGGGCTAAGGATAGCGTGCAGCACATCCTCAGCGTCTTCTATAGCAGCAGGGAACTGCGCCGCAGGACCAAGACGATAATCAACACTTATTACGATCGCGGTTAGGTCTCGGGACATCTTGGCGCAGAAGGGAGCTTGTTCTTGGCAGGAACCGAAGATGAACCCGCCGCCGTGAAAATCGATTAGGACTGGCAGTTTCGGTTTTTGGAGGTCGTTTTGGGGTTGTTTTAGATTTGGGGAGCGGGGGAGTTTGAGTGAGGGCGGGATAAAGATGTAGACGGGTATCAGGTGGGAACTGCGTGAGGGAAGGTTGATGACTATGGGATGAGGCCCTTCTGGCGAGAGGATGTGGAGCACTGCGTCGGGGACAAGGCGGGGGGCGCTGAGGAGGGCTTTGCGCCAGGTTATGCCGAAGGGTTGGGTGAAATATTGTGACATTTTAGAAGGTGAGAGTGTAATTCTTATCTAGTTCCCTGTAAGAGGGTTTGGATTTATATGAGTGAGCAGGGTCAAATGAAAAGATGAAAAGACGAAAGCCACCCCCTAAATTTAAGGTTCGCCACTGACGTCACGAGACCTAGCTCTTCACCACGTGATCATGAAGCTCATCTGACTAGGTGAGTATGTGTCTGAGACCTAGGTCACTGGAGTACTTGAATACTTGAGTGTCTTGGGACTTATATACCGAAAAGACTGTACAAAGAGTTCTGAAGCTGGCCGGAGTTGGTTTAGGACCGCATTGGAAGTTACAAGCCACTAACTCACAGCACCTGTCCACCAAGGGAATTTGAAACCGCTCGAAATCGTACCCAGCAGACTTGATATTACCAAATTTAAATCGCGCCAATGAGATATAAACCACGCTAAAGACCAAGACCCAAATATACCAGTCTAAAGAGACTCAGCAACGCTCTTCATTCCCTTCTCAGCGCCATCCATACTTCCTGATTCGACTCCTTCACCCTTGTACTCAACAGCACTGACGATATCACTGTCCTCATGGATGGTGGCTGGAATTAAGGTTTCTGGGGCAGGGAAGAGTTTGCCGAGAACACTATAAATGACGAACGCGCTGCTGAATCCCCAGATGTAAAAGAAATCGTAGATCTTGCTCGCACCTCCAATGCTGTTCGCGAGGCTTGGATTGACGGATGCAGCCCTATGAAATTGTTAAAATACGAAACCAAAGTATAATTGAGCTACATACATGCCAGGAAGATTCGGCACGACTGAAACGAGGAATGCAATAACGGCTCTCCAGTTTGTTCCAGCCTCGTTGTAACGATATCTTCCACGTGCTCGGTACAAAGCGGGGACATCTATAGCTCTGTTCTTGACGATCCAGAAGTCGGCTGCAAGAATGGCCGCGATGGGTGCGAGGAAGGTACCAAGACCTGCCATGAAGCTGAGAAGACTGGATGCAGAGTGAATGATCTTCCATGGAACCATAATCCAGCCAGCTGTGACGGTAGTAATAATGACCCCACGACGAATATTAATGTATTTTGGGAACAAACTCATCATATCATTAGAGCAAGAGATAACATTGGCCGAGAGGTTAGTTCCAATCTGAGCGACGACCCAGGTAAATCCAACGAAAAATGCGCCGGCGCGACCACCGGGCCCGTCCCATTTCGATGCCAATTCGAGCGGATCCCAAATATACTCTCCATAGACGACTTTCGATGCGCTAGTAGAGATGATACCGAAGAGGCCAAGGACAAGTTGAATAAGGGGAAGGAAAGGGACCTGCCAATACACTCCTTGCTCCCTTTTGAGATATCGAGTGAAATCGGGGATATTTGTTGCCATAGTTGCCCTTGATCAAAATTTAGATATTGTGTAAATGAGGTGATTCATGAGATCCTACCATCCACCAGTGATACTGGACATCGCCGATAAGATAAGCCATGATCTTTGAGCACCGAAAACAGTATATTCTTGCTTCCAGATATCACCAGCGCCTCCGGCTTTCTTACACATCGCAATCACAACACCAACAGACGAGATAAGAACCACCACTGGTCGATAAGTCAGCTACAGCAATATGATCTGTAGATCGGAATACCCACCAACTTTGAATTGGAAGAACCACATCAATTTATGGGGTGGGGTAAGGAGGATGGGGAATTGTACGGTCCAGAAGATAAAATGGCTAACCATCTGTTGTGTTGTGATACCAACGGATTCTTAAACATACGTCAACCTTAAGCATCTTTCCCATTGAATAGTGGTGAAGACCTACCAGGGATATGGTTAGGAATATTGAGATAAGATGGCCAGATTGCCCGAATGATTTGAGTCATAGCAGTTGACCCAGTATAAGTTTGGATAGCATGCCAGAATAAAGCTGTGATCATACGAACGACGATAGCGAATCTCGAGAAATACCATCCGAAACCAGATCTCGCAGCGACAGGATATGGGACATGGAGGCGAGCGCCTATCATCCCATTGAGAACTAGAGGGACCGTACAGCAAGTACTGCCGAAGATGATGCAGACAATAGCTTCGCGCCTGCCTCTACTTAACAAGATAGTAAAGAGGAGTGTGACAAGGCACGCTTACCAAGTCAGTCCAACAGCAAGGATAGTTGCTGGGGCCTCCCAACTCTGAGCGTTCATAGCATCAGAGAACCAAAACCCAAACATAGTAAATCTGAATCACTAGTAAGCCTTTCCATCGATAATCAAAAGTAAAAAAAGGACTTACGGCGTCCAGGTGCGCCTTTCCAGCGGGACGACATCAAGATCAATGTTAGTCCTAATCTTGATCAGTTAAAGCCGCACATCTCGTTGTAAATACGAACCATTTTCCTTCGTCGGCGAAAGATCCAGCTTCTTTTGGTAGAATCCATCCCGAAGGCTTCGTCTTGGCCTTTGCGCCTTCTTTGATTTTGGTCATGCGTTTGCGAATGATGCTCGCCATGATGGCTTGGGTAGGCGATGGTCGGCAATTGGGTTGCTCTGGTACGTCGCGCACCGTCCACAATAAAATAGCCAAGCGATATTCTCGGAACAATTGTTTTGAAGTTTTCGAGACATTCAGGGTGGAAAGTACGGAGATATATACATTTTCATCGGTCGCTATCCTGTAAATCCCCAGACGCACACAAAGTTATCAATGAGACGCGGCTTGTAATCAGTAAGGTGTATCGTGATGAACAAAAAGTTGAATTTGGAGGGGCTTGGGGTCCGGATTGTGAGTGGATGAAATTGCTTCGAAGATAGCGGAGAAGTGATACGATAAGGCAATCGAAGCAAGGCTGAGAACATTGCCAGCGCGCCGACGGGTTAAAACCTGCTCCAGTTCTCAGCAGCCGGTGAAATTGCTTTTGCCTCTGAGCTCATTGGTGGGCTTCATCAGCAAGGCTGAGGAAATGGCCTTCGCGCCGGCGGGCCCAGCAGTCAATTTCTGCGCCGGCGGTGTTCACGGACTTCTTGGCTTGCTAAAGAGCGGAGCTGGTGATTGGCATTGGAAGGGTCGAGGCTTTCTTAGCATCAATGAGGCGTAAGCCTCTGAGTTATAATTGGTAAATTCCTCGCTAATCCCCAAGGGAACAGGAAAGTGGCGTTCAAATGAGCATGATCGTACCTCAGGTATAACGTGATTGATAGTCAGGTGACTCTCGTACCGATACCACCAGCTCTATCTCATCTTGAAGCTCAGTTTGGGATATTCAAGTGTTGGTGAAATCGAGAGGATTTTGGCCTCTGACCTTGGGAATCTCACCTTCGGTCAGGAATACCTAGATTATAATGGGATATTTGTAAACCTTGCTTCTTTGCTTCCACGTGGATAGAATTTGTCCAGAGTGCTGGCGCTGTTACCCAGATATTAGGCTTCATACCGAGGAATTCGTCGGCAGGTTCGGATTTGGAATGCTTCGAACCAGGATAGCCTAACTCTTTTCAACCCACAAGGGAAGATATCAAAGCATGGCGGTGCGGCTCTTTTCTGTAGAGGGCTCTCGATAAATAGTTTCACTTTGAAGGAGCCCCACACATTGATGAATCCTACTTTGATATTGAACGTATTGAACGTTCCGAAACAATGGAGATAGTCGAAACTTGAATGTCGATAATTTGTGAGGTGACGCTTGGAGGACTGCCTGGACTTCACCATACCGGTGAAATGCAGACGATGAGCATGAAGCACGGACAACTTCGAAGATTGGTGGCCCGCGGCCAAGGGAGTGAGTATTGATAATCTCAAGTGGAGTCGTCGAGAAAAATAGAACGACGGGGAAGAATGTATCATACTTAAATACACTTCGAGCGCCCAAGGGATAGGGTATTTCCATAGGATTCATCCTTCGTTTTCAACCTCGCCACGGCACTCCGAGACTGACCTCGGGATTTGTATTCTTCGTTGACTTAGGCGTCCATCCAAAATCGATCAATTTCTTCCTTAGATCATCGCTCGGACTTGCATTATAGCTCCTAGAGGTACCGACAATGACCACTTTCAGCCATAAGATAGCCTTGACGCGTGCATCTAGCAAGTCTAGTACGTTTGCTGCCACTGGAATCCTATCGAGTTCAAGGTTATGGCGCTCTTTTTTCCAGTGAAATGTACCTTGTAGCAATATCTCGAGCGTGTTTATATATATGCAGTTCTGCCGTATAAGCTCCAGAGTTTTCAGATTTTCTCCATGTAGTTGGGGCGAAGCGTTTCCAACGAGAGATGGACCAGAGCCAAAGGCCAGGACTTGAATGCAAATGCGCCGAATAAAGCTTGCATTTTGATGTCCAATATTACTAAGAAACCAGGAAAGCGCCTCCGTCTGGCTCATCGTAGATATGAAATTAGAGAAATTGAAGCAATTGCTCGAGTAGAGCAGCTGGCGGCATTCGCGGTGTACTCTTTTATCCGTCAGTAGAAGTGCCGGGTACAAGCCATACCTCTTTTTAATAGCAAAGGGTGAGTTGTATCTATATCCTGAAACTATAAATGTGATGGGCTCCGAGACTGCAAGGAGTTCCTCGTAGATCTGGAGCCGTATCTCCAAAGGAAAATCGAAGAATCTGATCGACATGGCGGCCAAAGGACGCATGGCTCTGATGTTTATCGGATCTGCACACAACAAAGAAGTGATACCTGACATGAGTCCATGATCCTGGGCCCTATGCTCGTGAAGCTATTCCGCATTCGATGAGATGTGGTTGAATTGGTGTGAGTGGTAGAGTTCACGTAAGCCTTCGGCGCCTGGGCTAACTACCTCATTTGTATCAACAAGCAAAGGCAATATGGTGCGGCTAATAATCCCAGGTCGCGAAGTGTCAAATTTGATGCATGTAGAGCGGATACAAAGGTGAAATATGTGTTGCGGGGGAGGAAACTTTGAGGCCACGGATGACAGTCGCTCAAGTAGAGGTGACAAAGAGCTCACGTGACTTAGGTGATTTCCCCTCATGTCCTTCTTTCCTGCAATCATTTGCAGGGTAGCTTTCAAGCTTCAATTTTCGTTAATGCTCCAGCAGGTATAAAATTTGGAAATATGCCTTGCCAGAACTGTAAACTCCATTCGAAATGAGGAGTTGCAGAGCTGTTCGCAAAGACGCGTCCATCGCGTGTCTTTCGCCTTGAAGATCGAGGCCCCTTAATTCGTCATCGTGTATCGACTTCCTCAATATCCTTGAAAAGATTGATACAATTATATACAAGTCTATGAACAAACGGGAACGTCGGTTTCTATTTCAATTTCCCTTTCTTTCATGCACCCGGAACTCCGAGCACGGCACTGCCCAGACCTGATATCCTGTTCTATGAGCTGCTCTCCCTCCGTCTGTGCTTGCTTGAATATAAGTTGACCTCCCCTTGATATTCTAATTCCCTCTCCCCAACTCTCATTCCTCCTCATCTTTCCTTTCCCCAATAATTCTCGCCCACCTGGATCATCTGACGACTCGATCATGGCCGAAGTCATCCTCGTGAGCCCTCTCCACCCTCTTCCCCCAAAACATACATCTCCCCAACTAACCATACCCAGATAATCGGCGTAACAGGCTACATCGGTTTCAAAACTCTCTCCACTGCCCTCCAGAACGGCTACCATGTCCGCGCCGTCGTCCGAAAAGCAGAACAAACCACTAAACTCCTCTCCCATGCTCAAATCGTACCCTTCAAATC